>Ga0164305_10000891_pt1 | contig 11930 bp, 12 predicted proteins | sample Whisoiple_237_MG_FD_110215 | JGI IMG/M metagenome (GOLD analysis project Ga0164305, IMG submission 110215) | Soil microbial communities amended with pyrogenic organic matter from upstate New York, USA - Whitman soil sample_237_MG | ecosystem: Environmental > Terrestrial > Soil > Agricultural... | reverse complement strand
AATCGGGAGAATTCTAATTGTTTCTTCCATTGAGCTAAATTATCCTCACTATTCAGACTGAAAAATTCTAACAAAATCTGTTTGGAATCAGACTGCAAACTTTACTAGTATTAATTGACTCTTTCATCTTTGACCAGTTGTTCTCACCCCTCACCCCGCGAAACTTTTTAATCCTGAACTCCCCTAATTAGATATTACTCAATATCTGTTGTCCGTTCTAATTCTTGATCAGCCCAAGAAATGGGATCTTCTAGGGGTTCTAAATGCGTTGTGATATGAGTGGTTGGTAGATTTTTGATGATTGCTAATTCAATTTCTTCCGAGAGATTGTGACCTTGCTGCACTGTCCATTCTCCAGGTACAAGAATATGAAAAGAAATAAATCGGCGTGTTCCCGCTAATCTAGTTCGCAGAGCATGAAATTGTATGCCTTGATTCTCATAGTTTGCAAACACAGATCGAATAAGTTGCTGTTCTGAGGGTGGAATTGCTGTATCTAACAATCCAGAGGCTGTTTCGTAGATGAGCTTGAATCCAGTCCAAACAATGTTGATGGCAACTATTAGGGCAATAATCGGATCAAGTATGAACTGTCCAGTTAATTGCACTAACAAAATGCCTAGCAAAACCCCGATAGAAGTCCAGACATCTGTAAACAAATGGTGGGCATCTGCTCGAAGTGTGATTGACCGCAACCGTTTGCCTGCTTTTAATAAGATGTAAGCAACGGCACCATTTACGGCTGTAGCTACTAAAGACAATCCTAGTCCTAGTCCGATTTGTTCTAAAGGTTGGGGATGCAAAAGACGATTGCCAGCTGCGATCGCTATACTAACGGCAGCTACTAAAATTAAAGCCCCTTCCACCCCGCTAGAAAAGTATTCAGCTTTAGAATGTCCGAAGGTATGTTCTGCATCAGGCGGTCTAGCAGCATAGGTGAGTGCCCAAAATGCCACAATTGCTGCAACTAAATTGACGACTGATTCCATAGCATCCGAGAGTAAGCCGACAGAACCTGTCAACCAATAGGCCCTCAGTTTCAACGCAATGGTGACCAAAGCTGCGCCTATAGAGAGAATTGCATAGTTACTCGCTTTAGCGGACATGGGAAGACCTAAGACAGGCTGATGTATTACTCATAGTAATGAATTAGTTGCTTTAGAAAGAATACTCTCCTAGTTGCGATCGCGCCTAGAAGCAGACTAGCGATTTCCTTTACAGCCAGCCGCTACCGAGCGCCCATGTTACAACAGTTGTAAAGTTGAAAAAAGTCTCCCAATTCATGCTCTCAGAACGCTTTACCCAAGCTTTAACATTTGCTACTCAACTGCACGCCAACCAAAAGCGGAAGGGGAGTGGAGTACCTTATATTGCTCATTTACTCGGTACGGCTAGTATTGCCTTAGAATATGGGGCAAATGAAGATGAAGCGATCGCGGCTTTACTCCATGATGCCATTGAGGATCAAGGAGGAGCGGCAACCAGAGAAAAAATCCGTCACCATTTTGGAGATGTAGTGACAGCAATTGTTGATGGCTGTACCGACGCAGATACAACCCCAAAACCGCCTTGGAAACAACGAAAAGAAGATTATATTGCTCACTTAGCGATCGCCTCCCCCTCAGTTCGGCTCGTTTCTGCCTCTGATAAGCTCTACAATGCCCAGTCAATCCTGAAGGATTATCGCCTATTAGGGAACGATGTTTGGCAACGGTTTCAAGGCGGAAAGGAAGGTTCTCTATGGTATTACCGTTCTTTGGTTACAGCCTTTCAAAAAGCAGGTTCTAACCCTCTCGTTGAAGAATTAGGTAGAGTAGTTTCTACACTAGAAAGCTTAGTTTCTAATACTCTATAAGCTGGACAGCTTGCATCCCTGCTCCAGAGTATCCTCTGTTAAATTACAGATTTTTCGATTTTGTCAATTTGGTTACTAGAAATAAAGCGATCGCTATGACTTTAGAGTGATCAATCCCTAAATAAATCTCTCACTTACGAGCGAAGCAGTACCTTCAGTGCCCTACATAGGCTGAAATTAAGCATTAGAGATGGAATGCTCCAGCCTGAAAATTGCTGACTGGTGGGGACGGTGGCTTTGAAACAATAGTCAAGAGGATTTATCAATACATGAATGGCAATAATTTAAATAAAACCAAACGGGTAGCCATTTTAATCGAACAAAAATTTGAGGATGCCGAGTTTCAAGTTCCTTACAAAGGGCTGAAAATGGCAGGGATGGATGTAGTAGTACTCGGTTCGCGGATGAATGACGAGTATAAAGGGAAGCAAGGCAAGGTTGCCGTTAAACCCGATGGAACAACCACAGAAGCCCGTCCTGAAGAATTTGATGCTGTGGTCATTCCTGGGGGAATGGCTCCCGATACGATGCGGACTAACCCGAATACAGTACGCTTTGTACAACAAGCGATGGCGCAGGGAAAACTGATTGCAGCAGTTTGTCATGGTCCACAAGTCTTAATTCAAGGGGATTTGCTCAAAGGTAAAAATGCTACAGGGTTTCTATCCATAGCCAAGGATATGCAAAATGCCGGGGCTAACTATATTAATGAACCCTTAGTCGTGGATGGGAATTTAATTACCTCTCGTCAGCCTGGAGATTTAGCAATTTTTACCACTGCTATCCTGAGTCGCCTTGGTTATGGCGGTAAAGAAGCGGCTTTACCCAACGAGTCTGATTTAAATGCAGATTGGTGGAAACTGGCTGATTCCTGGGGGGGATCAACCAAAGCTGAAATCGTGCAAGGATTGAACACAGCCCTAGCTGGTGAAAGATACTCCCACGAAGCTTTTGGCAGCTATAGTGAAAAGACTTCTGATCCAGAAGTGCGATCGCTCTTTCAAGAAATCATTCACAATAAAGAACGCCACATTCAGCACTTAGAAGCTCGTCTGGAAACGTTTAACGAAAAACCTTCCTTACCGGCAAAAGCGGCTGAAACTTTTGCGAAATTAAAAACCTCACTGCAAGGTAGCGATGAAATGTCCCTGCTGCGTCGCGCCTTAGGTGATCTTCAGACTGGAGTTGTAGATACTTTCTATCTACGCAATCAATACACTGATCCAGTATCTACCGCCTTATTTACCGAAATTGAAACCGACTTAGCCCACTACGAACAACGTTTAGTCGAACTTTACCATACCCGGCTAGGGGCACAATCTGCCCAACCAGCTAGACCGACAACCGGTGCTGCTGCTGGCTAGAGTCGCCATCGATCTTTAAAGAAAAAGCAGGTTTCAGTGACCTGCTTTTTCCCACTATCTGAACTAGATATCTAAGCGATCGCGTGTATGGCGTACTTTGCGGATTGTATTTGGGAAAACACCCACCAACAACGCAAACGCCTCATCGGGAATTTCAGCAATTGTTTGAGCATCAAAAAACCCTTCAAACTGATTCAGGATCATTTGTGCCCGTTGCAGAGGGACAGGATTATCTGTAATCTGTTTGGTCAACCGAATCCACTGCCGCCGAATTAAGTAAGCCCTTTGTCGTTCATCGGGTGACTCCGGATGAACCAGTGAAATTTTACCAACTGGCAAAACTCGTTGGCAATCTAAGTCAAACATACCTCCCACTGACGCTCCAGGACCTGCAAATTCAGCGTAGTAACGTTTATAAAGAATTAAACCGTTTCGGCTACGACTATTGACGATCAATAGCTGTTGCTGATGTAATTGAGCGAGAATATCACGGGATTGTGAATCCTCACCTGCATTCGGTTTCAGGGGTTCCTGTTTCATGCCACTAGAGCTTGACGAGGGGGCGACCCAGTGGCGGTTGACCGAGGCATCCGCTTGGTATAGAGCAGTCTGGAAGCGGTATTGATGATCGCTATCCATCTTTATTTTTTACTACTAGGTCTTGGATCTGGGTATGCACCCGAACCAAAAAGACTCCAGGCAAACCCAATGGTGTAAATTCTGGGACATTCTTCTCCCAAGAATTAGTTTGCCCTCTGTTATATCAGTAATTACTGGATTAAACAATTGCGATCAGGATTAAACAATTGCTTAATTAGCCAATAATTACATTTTATTACATACAGCGTCATCTCGATAAATTTAACTGTTAAATACCCAAAAATCTCAATCCGATTAATTTTTTAAAGAGTTGATGAAGAAAGTAGAGAATCTTTGAAGTTACTGTAAAGTTACTTGCTGCTCGTCTGATTAACTTTTGAATTCCAGAACTTTTCCAATTAATACACGATATATAGCAATTCTATTTAAGTTGTAAACCCTAGCCCTCCCCTTACCAAGAATGGGGTTGATGAGCAGTCTTGCTTTTACAAATGATTTAGGATTGCTATATATCGTGTAAATTTTGAAAAACTATTCCCTGAGTTAGAGGAATTACTGAGAAAAGTCTATTCAAAGAGTGTTGATAGTAACCCGCATTCACTCAGATGCCTGTTGATAAATAATTTGAGTAAGGGCATTGACTAAAATTGCTTCTTGCTGATCTTCTCCTAAAGCTCTTGCCAAGGCGATCGCTTGCTGATAGTAGTCTCGTGCCTGAGTATATTTGCCAGCAGATTCATAAAATCGGGCATATAACTCTAATAACCCCAGTTCCCGACGCTTGTTTTGGGTCGCACGCGCTAATACTAAACTTCGATCCAATAACTTGAGAGCTAGTGTAGGCTCACCAATCGCTCGGTAAGACTTGTAAAGACCATTGAGGGCACGAAATTCGTTGGTGCGATCGCTACTATCTTGAGATAAGGAAAGAGCCTCCCGGTAAGCACCCAGCGCCTCCCGATCAAGCTGCACAGCGCTGTAGGCATCGCCTAAGTTATTTAAGGTGTTCGCCTTCCCTCTTGGCTCTTCTGTCGTACTCCGTAATGCCGCAGCCTCTTCATAACGCTTAATTGCTTGATAATAGTCTCCTGATCCGGCAGCAACTAGACCCAAGTTACTCAGGGATAATCCTTCCCCAGCGACATTTTTAATACTTCGGGCCACGGTTAATGCTTCTGCAAAGGTTGTAGCAGCAGCCTTGAGATTTTCTGCTTGCAGTAGCACCGTCCCTAAGTTATTGAGGGCATAAATCTGACCTTGGAAATCTTGGCGATCGCGTGCCACCCCTAATCTGCGCCGCAGGGCATCTTCTGCTGCTTGATAGCGTCCTAAGCTGGCATAGGTCAAACCCAAATAATCATAAGCCAGACCTTGGCCTTCGGTGTCCCCCAGTTGATGATAAATTTCTAAGGCTTGCAACCAATAGGCGATCGCTTTTTCAGAACCCCCTTGTTTCTGTGCCTGTCCCCCTACCCGCAATAATGAGTCTGCCTGTTCTCTCAAGGGTCCTTGAGTCCCATTATTTAAGGGAATTTGGAGTTGCGGTTCTAGGTCAGAAGCACTTGCTTCCGAAAGCCAAAAAGTAAAAGGAAAAACGCTAGTCACCACAGGCAACAGGCACACGGCAAGACGTAAGCGCCAAATAGAGGAGATCATAGTTGCTTTCCTTTTACCTTTTATATAGCTTTTAAACTTCAAGCGTAGAACTGATGCAAAATCCAGACCTGACTCAATTCATTTTTATCTAGATAATGCTTCAGGCTCAAGCTCCCACATCGATAGAGGTTGGTTTTGATCCAGATAAATTGCCCGAATATCTTCGGGCAAAGCAGTTTCTAAAAGCTGATACCCTTTGAGCAACTGCACTCTCACCTCAGCCGGAGAAAGAACTTCTCCCTCAGCTTGGAGATAGGCAGCGATGCGGGTTTCACTCCAATGAAAAGTCTGTGCCATCAAAACCATCAATCGTAAGATCGGTGGCAGTTGCTCTAAAGCTTGTTCAATGTAACACCACAACGGGGGAGGTGCAGCCTGTAAAGAATAATGAATAGATTCCACTGCTGGTAGATTTGCCTGGTTAATACAGACGGCTGTCATATTGATTAACCAGTTTTGGAAAGAACTAGCACCAGCATTAGCTGCATCGCGTAAATCTAGTCCGCCTAGTTCGTAGTAGATATGCCGCCAGGTGAGGGCAAACAGATAATCTGCCTGCACGGGCGATCGCGCCGAATGGCGGATTAATGTATAAACGATCGGACTATAGCGACAGAAAATTGCTGTAAAGTATTTACCCTGCTCTGGATAACGCTGAAACAGGGTCAGCAACTCCTGATCGCTGTGGTGAAACAGCGATTTGACAATCTGATGATTGCATTCCGGAAAATGGGGGATTTGCACAATCTTTCGTCACTCGCTCTGGATGATTGAATTGCCGGGAATGATTCCTAATATATCTAGTGTTTTGCATCCTTTACACATCTTTTTTAGTCAATGAACGATATAAATTTTTAAACTCTCTAGAGATCCTACGCCCAAAGTCCATAGAATAGCGCTACACAATTGCTATCACCCATGGGGAAGCTTGATAGAATTAAATAGCTTTCTTGCTCTTTCAGTCACAGTCTTAAATCTCAAAGTGACGGTAGAGTGGTTTATGCTCCCTTTGATACTTCACGCCTCGTAGGTTCATGGTTCTAGCAGTTGGTACGATTTCTGAGCTACCTCAATCTTTGATCTTTGGCTCTTTTTTGGCATCTCTGCCGCTAGATAGCCTCTTTTCTACACAAGGCATCATGGTCTTGCTACTAGCAGCTTACGCAGTTGCTATGTGGATGTTTCTCACCAGTGCCCCCAAAGTCCACACCGTTATGGTGTCTGATTTAGAAGTGGCGCGGCAATTCTACGAAGGTTTACTAGATTTGCCTGTAGCCGAAGTGCCTCTTCACTACTACTACAACTATGAGCAAACCTTAGGAGCTAGTAGCCTTGATCCCCTTTACTTGTCTGCCCCCATCGGGAGTTCTACGGTCAAAGGGCTAAACGGTTCAGAGGGTTTATGGTATCAGCTCAAGAAAAATGCTCAATTGCATGTGATTTCTGGCGCAAGTTTTGGGCAGAAAAATCGCCAACGTCATGTTTGTTTTGACCAAGATTGCCTAGAACAAGTACTAATGCGCGTTCAATTGCGGGGACTCAAGTATAAGATTCGTCGTGAAAAGCCACTCAACTTTTTAGTGAAGGATATAGAAGGCCGAGTTATTGAAATGGCAGAAGTCTCTAATTAACGCTTGAGTGAGTGCGCTTAACTCCGCAGCCAAAAATAAGCATTGGTTTTTTTAATCTGTGGGAAAATTTGCACTAAGGATCAATAGGCACAATTCAACGTGCTAGCTGGATGTTAACCAAGCGTTTGGTGAATTTGTACCCACTAACCTGATATATCTTTAACACGAGCTTGTTAAGTGAAAGGGGCACTGCAATGTCACTCAGAAATGAGTCTTTGTCTTGGCAATTTGACTCTAAAGATCTTTATGTTCCGATTGCTTATGAAGGAACAGTGGTTGGCTACGGTAAACCTAAGTTTGCGGCTAGAGTGGTTGACGCGCTCAATGAGGAGGATAGATTTAGCAAAGCTTTACAACTCGCTTGTTTTGATTTGCTAAAGAACTCAGGAGGCGATCCGAATCGCATTCCTGATTTGATGCGGAAATATTTAGCAAAAGCTGAACGACCCAAGTATGGGACAGCTGCGATCGCGGCTTTACTCCGAGATCGGCAAGAAGGAATTGATATCGGCGATGAGGAGTTTGCTAAGTTTTGCGATTCTTACCGTTTGTCACGCGAGGAACTCAAAGATATTCATGAGGGAAAAGACATTGCCGATCATCAGCTACTACCGTTAAGCCGTATTTTAGGAACCTCAGTCGAGGAATTAACTGAAATCCGGGATGGTTCTCGGTCGATGGGTAATCGCTGAAGTGCTTGACTAGCTGTGATTGTTAGTAGGTAGAGTACCTCTTTGCTTTTTCCTGCTCCTGAAGCTTCTGTCTTTAATGGAAAATCTGAATCAATCGCCTGTAGAGTGCAAGGATTTTAGCTCAGCAGGCGATCGCTCCTTACCGAAAATATTAGATCTAACGCTATTGAAATGAAACCTCGATTTTTTGCGATCGCCTTACTTCTTAGTAGTATCAGTTCAGTTGCTTTTGCTCAGAGACTACCAAATCCTACAATTTCTATAAAAACAGTTTATTACCCTATCAATGGTTCTACAGCAGCACAACTACGACAGCAAATGAACCAGCTTGGTCCTATTGATAGCAATGAAAATCACCATTATGATGCAACAACAAAGTGGTATGTGCGCTGGTCATATCGTTACTCTAATACCAATAATCGTTGCAAGATTAATTCTATTAATGTTAGTACAGAAGTCACCTATACTTTACCCCAATGGAATATTCCTCCTAAAACCCCTTCTACCTTGACTCAGCAATGGAGACGCTATATTCAAGCTTTGCAAGTTCATGAAAGTGGTCATAAAGATCATGGAATAGCTGCTGGGAATGAAGTCTTTACAACTCTAAAAAACTTACCGCCAGCGTCCTCTTGCTCAACTTTAGAAGCAACTGCTAATAATACTGCTCGCAGCATTATCAAAAAGTATAATCAACTCGATATAAATTACGATGCAGTCACTCAGCACGGATTAACTCAAGGAGCTAGATTTCCTTAAAAAGTAGTCGAATACGATTGGTTGCACTGCCTATAGCCAAATCATGCTGGCATTATCATCTGTACGAACGATTGCGATTGGGAAGCGTTGGCTAACCGAACTTGAGGATAAACGATATATTGCCTATTCTCAGTCCTAGAGCTAATTCATTTGCGCTAATTTTTTTCTAATTAAAATATTAACTTTTTCAACGTCATCACTTGATCTTGGAATGTCAAAAGTTTGCGGAGAGGCTTCAGAGGTAAAACGGTCAACAAAAGCATGAAATGCTGTCTGATCATCTGGGTGAGCAATTACATAAGCTCTTAACTCAATTTTATTCATGCTATTAAAGTCAGGCTTGCTCACAAAAACCTCCAAATACCATTACGATAAATTTCTAGATCTATGTTATCTCCAGCCAAGATCAACAGATTACCTGTTCGCTCGTCTAGGCGAACCACAAAGATGGGAGTGAATGTATTGGTTAAGGATTGACATAGTACGCCACCTCGAATAGCTTGTTCAGCAGTTGGGAAGTCTAGAACCTCTAGTCAATTGAACTCAATATAAAACCTATACCCATGCACCTGGAGAAAGAACCGTTTTGGTTTAAGGTTTTTCAGGAGGAGCGACTTAACACTAATATCTTATCTATGTCACTAGGGACACCTAGCTGAAATAATGGTGTGTGGCATTAGGATTTTTTTAGCGCGATCGCCCTCAAGTGTTTTCTGGATTGAACCATGAAGCTACGCTCATTTTTCTCGATTCTCACAGCTGGCGTTCTGGTACTGCTACTCATTGGTGCTAGCGGCTTTTTCTGGTTGACCAGTAAAAGTCCCCTCAGCTTGCTCAAAGGTGGCTCGGTAGCAAACCCTACGGCGGCAATCTTTATGCCGAGACAAGCACCTGTGATGGTGTCTTTGCTCGTTAATCCAGACCGCCTAGAAGCCTTTCGGCAGGTGATAGCACCTCCCGGGGAACGCAGGCGATCGCGTGCCGAACTCAATCAACTGAAACAAAGTTTGCTAGCCGACAAAGGTTTAGACTATCGCCGGGATATTCAACCTTGGCTGGGGGATGAGATTACTTGGGCAGTAACCACACCAGATATTGACCGGAATCAGCAAAATGGCAAGCAACCCGGTTATTTACTGGTAGCGACAACGAAAAATGCGAATACAGCCCGTGAGTTTGTCCAGCTATTTTGGCAGAAACAAGCCGTTGCAGGCAGCGATTTAGTATTTGAACAATATAAAGGCGTGAAACTGATTTATAACAATCAGCAAGCCGCCGTTAGTCCTCAGAAGTCAAAAGCAAACGCCCCGATTCAAAACGCCCTAGCAACAGCCGTAGTCGGCGATCGCTTTGTTGTCTTCGCCAACCATCCCAAGGTGCTGCGAGAAGCGATTAATAATGTTCAAGCGCCTAGTCTTAGCCTGACGGATGCCAACTTCTACCAAATTGCTTTAGAAAAGCTAACGGAACCGCGCATTGGGGTTGCTTATGTTAATCTTCCAGCGCTGACAGCATGGCAAGGCAACCAATCCACAGCCGAAGCCGCTCAAAGCTATGAAAGCGTAGCGATCGCCCTAGGATTAAATCGCCAAGGATTACTGGCTGAAACCTCCCTGATTGCCGCCGCAGACCAAGAAATCTCTAATCAAGCCCCTGCTTTATCTCAAGCTGTAGGTGCTTTGCAGTACGTTCCCGCCTCTAGTTCCCTGGTAGCGGCCAGTACGAATTTAGACCAACTTTGGAATCAACTTTCATCGGGGATAACGAGCAATAATCCTCTCTCCCAGTTGCTCAACCAGTCCTTAGCCTCCCTGGAAACTGCTTGGGGTCTTCAACTCCCCAAAGAGGTCTTTAGCTGGGTGCAAGGTGAATATGCTTTAGGATTACTACCGCGCCCAGATCGCCAATATCCCGATTGGATTTTTGTTGCGGAAAAAGGGACGGCGACGGCAGATGCAGCCATTGAGCATTTAGATGCGATCGCCAAAGACAAAGGATTTAGCGTCGGTGCGCTTCCTTTGGGTAATCAAACCGTTACAGGCTGGACAAAACTAACCACTGCTCCCGTTACCGCAGGTCAAGATCAAAGTGTATTGAAGCTCAACGCCCAAGTGCAAGGAGTCCATACCCAAGCTGGAAAATATGAGATTTTTGCTAGTTCCGTTGAAGCAATCGATCAAGCCCTGAAAGCGCCTCAAAAGTCTTTGCTAGCAAGTAACCACTTTAAGAATGCGATCGCACCCTTACCCCAACCTAACGATGGCTACTTCTATGTAGATTGGGCATCTATTCAGCCAACTTTAGAGCAGCAATTGCCCATTTTCCGAGTTGTAGAGCTAGTTGGGAAACCATTATTTGCTAATCTGCGATCGCTCACCGTGAGTAGCTACGGAACAGACACAGGCGTACAGCGCAGCAAAGTATTTTTCCGACTGGGGGCTACACCCAATTCAGCACCGAAAAAATAAGCCTTAACAAAGTCAGCTTTTTCTTCCTCTGCCTCCTCTGCTCCCTTATCCCCCAGCACTCGCAAATGAAAAGTAAAGATAACTAATGAGGTAAACCAAGTTCACCGCAATCATTAATCCTTTACCAACGTATGAGTGAACAAAGGGAAAAACATACACCGTAGCGAGTAGTACTAGCAATTGTTCAATGACGGAAACAATTTTTCCGTAATGTCTGCGATCCCAGTATGAGATAGGACTGATAAACCGATAATCGCTAAACGGAAAAAAATGCCGATGGGCATCATCGTTATGTACAGGTAAATCAAAGCAAGAATGCAGTACCATACTGGCAAAAATGATTTCTAGCTGAGTCATTCTCCAGTAATGAGCCACAACCAACCCAATCACAGCTAAGGGAATGGAATGGAACAGAGCAATAATATTTTGCCAAAAAGGTTGATAGTAAGCTTCTGACCAAATCTGATGTTCTGGTATCCGTTGGATAAACCTAGCCACTAGGTAGAAAACAAAAATAGGAATATCGGGTAAGATAGCGCCGAACACAATGGAAAGATTGAATTGAGGTCGCTGCTGTTGACCGAGAATTGCAAGATTAATGATGGCGTGACTGGGTGTCTTCACGATTATCGTTTTACCTGGTTTGATTGGTTGTGCCTGTGGTATCCCCCAGGATGGCTGATTTTATTAAATCGTCACTGGCAACATTATCATGCTGATCCGGATGGGTGGAATTGGCTGGAATATGGCTTATTTCTGCTTCCAGGAGGCTTTTATCTAGCCCTCCTAATTCGTTGGTTGCGGCTTGGCTGTCGTTTCCCCCGCCGTGAGGTTTGTGAATTTGATACTAATTATCAACAAGCCTTTCGGGATGAAGTTCTAGCCCCCATCATGAAGTATTACTT
>Ga0164305_10000890_pt1 | contig 11931 bp, 8 predicted proteins | sample Whisoiple_237_MG_FD_110215 | JGI IMG/M metagenome (GOLD analysis project Ga0164305, IMG submission 110215) | Soil microbial communities amended with pyrogenic organic matter from upstate New York, USA - Whitman soil sample_237_MG | ecosystem: Environmental > Terrestrial > Soil > Agricultural... | reverse complement strand
TCGCAAATGGTGATGCACGGGTTTTGAGCCATTATACCTGTTTTTCTTGCACCCTTACTACTTTTTTGGTCGGAAAACCCATACACTGTTTACTTTTCTCACTGATTCAGCAAGCCCTAAATACCCCCTCACTCTGTTAGTCTGCGGAGGCAGACTTTGTTTTTGTAGTAGCGGTTTCAACCGCCGAATCATCGAGGGAGTGGCCAACCCGGATTAACTTTCAACCTACCGTTTTCGCCCGCCGCTGACGGAGGAAAATCACCAAAAGTCCGATCGCACCTACCGCCAAAAGCAGCCATTCTTCCGGTTCAGGAACCCCCGAAACATTCAGAGGATTATTCGGCTTACTCAACTCCTCCTTACCGGATTCTACCTCTCTGTCAAATCGATCGCTCTTAGCTTCCGCTTGTTTGAGTTGCTCCCTTTGCTCGTCATTAACTAAAACAATCATCGAAGAATAAGGCGTCACCACTTTGAAATTTTTAGCTACTGCGTGCATCGCATCCAGTTGCGTCAATTGATTTGAACTTTTCTGCTTGCTAAGTGCAGTTATCAACTGCCGCGCCGCTATCGGTTTAAAGTCTTCATTTCCGGTATCTTTTAACTCTGCAACTGCCGCCGATTTTGCGGTTTTTTTCGACTGCGGGGTTTTGGCATAACTCCAAACATAGCCGTCAACAACGCTAACTGTAGATTTGCCCGAAGCTGCTGTCGTCGCCACTCGCTGTATCGCCTCTTTCATATCTGTAGCAACTCCGCCACCGCTATCTTGAATCACATTCAATGTTGCGTCGTCGTAGCCGGGGGGCAAACCTCCCAAATGCACTGTCCACAGCGGTGCAGATATGGAAACTTTAGGTTTGCGCTCGTCCGATAATTCGTAACTGTGGCGATCGCTCACCACAAATACAGTATCGTAACTTTTCTCGCCCCGCAACTGTGCAAACTGTTGCAGCATATCTTTGAGCTGGATTGTACCGTAAAACGTCACCTTTGCCGCATCGAAATTGCGTACATCTTCCACCAACTTAGGCGGCATTCCCGCAGCGCTGGCGACATACAAATCAACAGCATTTTTGCCTGCTGCATTCGCTTTCAACCATTCAAAAGTCTCTTTTACTTCTTTCTTTTGGGCCGCCATGCTACGGGAAGTATCGAGAATAACTGCAAATTTCTTGCCTTGCGGTAGCGAGTAATTTGCATCAGCCAGCGGCTTAGCAGAAATGATATTTCCTCCCGGTAGAACCGCCTGCTGCGCTGTTAGAGGTTGCTGTGCGACTGCGGGCAAAAACGGTGGCAGCCAAGTTTCTCTTGCTTCTTTCCCGCTGTATTTTACCTCTTTTTCGGCGATCGTGCGACGAGTATTTTGGTTCCAAAAAATGTTGCGTTTCTCAGCCAAAACAGGCATAGCCCAACCCTGCGGCTGGCGCATGACTTTGTAAGTAAGCCACAGGTGCATTTCCTTTGGCCCTTCAGTTTGGGTAAATTCTCGTTTAGCCGGGATTGGAAAAGCCCGCAAGCGGTATTGTTTGGGGCCAATTTGTTCTAGCAAAGCCGGATCTACTCTTTCTACTACTTGTTGGTTGTAGACTTGTTGGGCTGCACCTCGAGGCGATACAGTAAATGCAAAACGTTTGTTTAAATCGGCAGTATCACCCAGCCAAATTCCTGTAACTGCGGCGCTTTCCGGCAAGGAAAAATAGTAGAATACTTCTTGCAAGTTCGGCGTTTGATTTTTGTAAACTTCGTAGAGTTGAACGTCAGCCCAGTCGCCGTTTTCTTTGACTTTCACTTCTTGCGACTGCAACCATACTTTTTCCTGATTGACATTCAGCAAACCAGCTTTAGCTTCTTCCCGGTTTGATGTTGACTGCACCGCGTGTTTTACTGCTTCTGAGTCGCCTTTTTGCAGTTCCGTATCGAAGAATTCGCCGTAGAGTTTTTCGGCTTTTTCTACATCAGCACTAGAGCCTTGATACAAAAACGGCGACATTAAAAAATTATAGCGGTTCTGTACAGTTTGAGCCGCTGCGTTAGGTAAATTCAAACTATTTTTGTATATCTCATAAATGTGGTTATTTTCTCCCACAGTGCTGAGGTAGCGGTAAGGGGACAAATAAGCATTGACTAAGCCGGATCGAATCATATCAGACTTGGCTAATAAAGTTTGGCGAACCGTGTCATTTGCGGGGGGAGTCGCCAGCATTTTCAGCGCTGCCACTTGTGGCTGTTGCTGCAAAGCGGAGAAAATAGCCAGCCAAGCTGCTATGACTCCCAAACTTCCGATTAGCGCTTTATTTTTCCCGTATTGTGCAGCAAAACTCTGCCATATTTTCCGCCCGGAATGAATGTAGAGAAAGCCGTACAGCGAAGGCATGACAACGAACAAGCTACAGGTTAAACCAAACAATATAAAAGATAGCGGTATCCAAATTAAACCCCAGACCCAGCTCCCGTATCTAAAGATATCCCAAAATGCTGATACCCATGTAAACTTAAAAAATTCAATGACTACAGTGAAGAATCCATAAAGTGTAAACAATGCCACAGGTACAGCGTAAAACATCAGCAATGTTGCGGCCCAAATGCCAACTACTAGCATTAAACTGTGGCATCCTAATTGCAGCCACGCACTTCGCTTTTCTCCGATTAAGCTTAAAAAATGAGGCTGTTGATTATGGGAAGTTTGAGAATCTGAGATATTTTGAACATTTTCTTTTTTACCCAGATATCCGTACAACATTTCCACTAAAAATGCTGCTATGCACAAAGCAATAGTAGCGATGATTTGATAACTAGCTGGGGTGAGTTCTCGCAGCAGGAACAAGCGGAGCAAACACAGCAAAAATAGCGGTGCTTCTACGCCGTAAAACCAACGCATTAGCTGTAGGGGTTGCTTGCTAAAACGCCTAGCTCCTATTACTGTACATACAGTGGGTACTGCGATCGTAGCTGCCATCGTCAAAGAAAACTCTAGGGGGATGGTGCCATCGATTGTCGCCATAATTAATGGCACTCCTATAATCGGCAAAATGCCCAAGTAAACAATCGATAAAAACGTCAAATTCCACGCCCAAAAAATTGTTTTAAAAATTCCATCAAATACCTGTTTAATTTTCATTAATTTCCACCTTGCAAGCTTTGTTTAACGGTATCGTATATGTTACCCGCAAACTCTTTTACTTCATGATTTTCTGCTTGTAGCGAACTGTCAAATAAAATGGAAACTAGCACCCAATTGTGATTTATGTGAGTGAGATCGCTGCCGATACGGGAGATGAAGTTATCTGTAGTTAGCTGTGCAGATTGCAGCCAGTATGCTGCTGATAATTGGTTGTTTTTGAGAGACAGCCAGCGCGCTGTTACTGAAGGAGTTAGTTGTTTTTTTTCTATGCGATTGACGGGAATTCCGCTGGCTAAAAAACACAACTCGGGGGCGTGATAAGTTTGCCAAGATGTGCTCGCTACTGTGAGCATGGAACCGCGCAAATTTCCGGCGACAAATCTGATTTTTTGTGTTTGCGTATCTGGATAGTTGCCAAAGAATTTTTGTTCGCTAGGATTCAGGGGAATCGACTCTGATTTAATGTATTGAGGCAATCTTAAAGGTGCGATCGCCATTTTTGACGTTTCTACAGGAGACAGTTGAGCCATGACTGCCAAAACTGTGACTGCTGCAATTATTCCTGGTTTGGCTAAAGGGTGATTTTCGAGTATTTCTGAGTTGCGTTTTGCAGAAATACCGCTGGTTTTTTCGGGCTGAAATTTCGGTACTCGTTGTAGCATTAACCAAGTCACAAAACAAGCACAGACTAAACCGACTATTCCCAGAGGAACGTGCATAATTTGTGCTATGTTTGGCTGTTTAAAAACTTCTGAAACCAGGACTAACACGGCAACCCGCGCAGCGTTAGCACACACCAACATTAAAAGATTAGCAGCGCCGACTGCTAGCCATCTTAAGCTCAATTTCCGCCCTTCCAGCCAGGTAGCAGCTAGCAAAAATAGCGTTCCGACTAAGAGGGTTTTAATGCCGCTACAAGGCACGTCAACGTGAGCGATGCCGTTTTCCAAAACGATAATATCGTAAGAAGAAATAGCGCCCACGTGCAGCATAGAGAGCAACTGTTCTACTACCTGAGCAGTCAGCACTCGCGCCGGCAAACCTAAGCCGCTATTCAACTGACTATTAAATGGTAAAATACAAGCCAGCAAACCAGCAACTGGCAAGTTTTTTTGCCAAAAGTTCGGCTCCACCAATAAGCCGCACAGCCCGTAAGTTCCGAGGATAAATAGCAGGACAGTAACTTGTTTGATATCAATTATGTACTGAAGGGCGATCGAGCAAATACCCGCACCCAACATCAACAGCAGCGGAGCTCGCCTCAAAACGAAATTGAGCGAAAATCCCGGCGGGCGATCCTCTTCGAGGGCTGCGCTAACGGAGTTCCCGCTCGATCGCACTACTAATGCTACAATCAAAAAACCAATTACTATCTTGTACAGTGTGGGTATCTCAACAAACGAGGATAAAAGCCACTTAATAGCCGAGATATTAGCCCAAAACCAAGCAAGCACTAACAAAAAAGGAGCCAGCAAAACCAAATTAACCCCTGAATTGGGACTGACAGAATCTGGAAGGTCAGAATTGGGAATATTGGTGCGCTGCATGATACCGCTTGACATTCAGGTTGGTGACATCTTAGCTCAGCCAAATTGGTAATGCCTAGACCGATTATTTAAGTTTTGTCAAGCTTCGATTTTCTCTACAGAGGAGCTAGCGTTATAATAATTAATTTTAGCGGAGGTAAAAATGAGCGAAAAAAGTCCAGGATACAAAATTGTTAGCGATAACCGACAAGCGCGCCATCTCTATGAAATTATAGAGACATATCAGGTAGGCATCGAGTTGAAGGGAACCGAAGTCAAATCAATTCGGGAAGGAAAAGCCAATTTGCGGGACGGGTATGGCTTAGTTCGGAACGGCGAACTGTGGCTGATCAACGTTCACATTTCGCCTTGGAGAAGTGCTAGCAACTATTTTAATCACGAGCCGCGCCGCACTCGTAAATTGCTGATGCACAAGCAGGAAATTCGCAAATTAATCGGCAAAGTCGAAGAAAAAGGTTTGACTTTAGTGCCGTTAAAAATGTATTTGAAAGGCGGCTGGGTAAAACTTGATATCGGTTTGGGTAAAGGGAAAAAACTGCACGACAAGCGCGAAGATTTGAAGAAACGCGAAGATAAGCGGGATATGGAAAGAGCGATGAAGCAATTTTAGTCAGTAGTCAGTAGTCAGTTGTCAACAGTCATTAGTGAGTTGTCATTAGTCAGTTGTCATTAGACATCTCCGAAAAATAAACTAAAACCTTTGCTCCTCGAAGGTTGAAGGTTAATTTATGGAGATGTTTATTAGTCAGGAGTCATTAGTGATTCATGATTGGTGATTGCTGATTAATGATTGGCTATTTTAAATCGAGTTCGGTTAATTACTCATCATAATATTTTTCCAAATCCTCCCTTGAGGATTTTGATGACTTCCATCGTCACTACAAACTTAATTAGAGTTATTTCACCGGAGTCCATCTTACAGCAGATTCTATGTTGATGAACTAAACCCCAGCTCGTTCGATGCCCGTAGCGAAACGGCCCAGGATAAGCCCCTACACTTCATAAACCAGGAATACGCTGTATCTCCTCATACAGTCGCATACTGTCGATCGACTGACCGCTGACTAAGTATTATTACTTAGGCAAGGGGAAGAGTTCTACCTTCTTCCTGCTTCCCGTTTCCTTTTTCCTGAAAATATCCGGATGGCTTGTGGAGTCTCAGGAATGATTAACCTATGCTCGAATACATCTAGGTAGTGGCAGCATTACTCAAGCATTCGGCTGTGGACTTACAAACTCTTATGGAGAAATGGGCTCAATCCTGAGTCATTTCCTAAGATTATGATGCCTTTAGGGTGGCAATTCAATCTGGAAAACAAAATATCGCCCAACTCTCAAGTTAAAATATGCTAAAAATGACACCATTAGCTAACATTTTCAATGCCATTAAAGAGCCAGCAAAAAAGCATCACACCTCGAAGTGGGGAGCCTTATTGGTGATGCTAGCAGTAGGCTTTGGCGGCTGGCAAATTGGGTTGCCGGAACTGGCATCCTTTTTTAATAATATGGCTTTTGAAAACTACAAAGCCAATCGATTGGCTGATACTCAAAAAGCATATGAGTTAGCGCTCTGGGTAGATCCAAAAAGCCGAACAGCTCTTTACAATTTAGGATGGCTTTGCGAAGAGGTGCAAGATTTACAGTGCGCCAGAGGAAAATATCTGCAAGCTGCCAAACTCGGTCTGCCTGCAGCTTACAGCAATCTGGCTCGATTATATATAGTCGATCAAAAAAACTATCCGGCTGCCGTTCACTTCCTGTGGCAAGGTTTGAAATTAGCTGAGGACGATCGAGTAAAATATTCTTTACTCAAAAACTTGGGATGGGCTCGCCTGGAACAGGGTCGATATTCAGAGGCATTGCAACATCTGGATGCAGCGATTAAACTTGATAGTGAAGCACCCGCAACTTACTGCTTAAAAGCGCAAGTCCTAGAAAAGATGAAAAAGACGAAGGAAGCGCTACCGCAGTGGAAAATTTGTCTAAAGTATGCGGATTCTCAAGAATTCGATGAGGATATATGGATAGGAATGGCACGTCAACGATTAAACGAGGAAAAAACAAATAAATGAAACGCACAGTTTTGTTTTCATCAACCATACTGGCAATTATAACGGTACTGGAGCTAAGTCAAGCCTCAAAAGCACTGCCAACTCCTTCGACTGTTAAAATTACAGTTAATGAATCAGTCGAAACGCCGTTCGACTTCAATCAATCGACGTGGCGGCGGTGCAGAGATAGAGATGGTGGAAAATATCCGTGTCCCAGATTCATCATGACTCCGGAGACCGAAGAATAAGAGTTATTTTCAATAAATTTTGTAGAGTGTACCATCACCACTTTACAGCAACAGGTATGTAGTATGTAGTAGTAGTATGCAGGGTGCGCTGTCCGCACCTGATAGCATTTGAGATGTGAGATTAAGAATTGAAGAATTGGAAATAACTTATGGCGATAATGGTTTGCAGCTTGCATAAAGCTGCATTCTTTTTTTGCACTGGTATAACTCTTAATCATTGCTGTATCGGCTATTGCTGGAATCCACAGCGGGCGCAGGGCTGTTTCATTCGACCTAGGGGCAAACCCCTCGTGGTTGCCCGGATATTTGAAACATCGATTTCATCATCCGTGGAGGGGGTAGGCATTCTTGGCAGTACCCCTACAAAAGGATGATTTCCCTGAGAATGAAACTGCCCTGCCACCGGGCGGGGAGAAAATCCCCGCCAGCAATTCTATCTACTCGCCCTCCGTCAAAGCTGTATCTTGCTGCTGGTGCGAGTTGCTGTAAAAACTAGCAATAATCGCCACCATCAACCACCAAAGCATATTAACTTCGGGTCGGTACCAAACTGTATCGACAAAACCGTGTGCCATCATGCCGGCTAAAGTTGCGATCGCCCCAATCAACCAAAAACCCTGATTCGATTTGAGATTTGGGATTTTAGATTGGGGATTTTGGGATTCTTCATCTAAACTAGAGATTTTAAATTGTGAATCCCGCAGATTTTTGATCTGCAACAAACCTTGATTGACGGTGACAGTCATCAGCCAAAGGAAACACATTAAACCGATAAAACCGGTTTCCACCGCAATTTCCAGCAGCACGGAATAAGCGCTCAAAGCAGTGAATTTCGGCTTCATGTAAAGCGGATAAACTTTATTAAAAGCAGTGTTCCCCGGCCCAATTCCGAGAATTGGCCGATCGCGAATCATGTCAATCACCGCCGTCCAAACATTAATCCGAAAATTGTTACTGCTGTCATCTCGGCCGATAAACATACTCGAAACTCGATCGCGCAGAGGCTCTACTAAAGCCACTCCCAAAATTAAGGCTCCCGCCAAACCTCCTAACCCTAACGGCAGCGCCCAAGTTCGCCAGAACCGAGGCATCAAAGGGCTGTACCAGTACCACAGCAGCACTAAAAATACCACCAGTAGAGCCACAAAACCGATCCAAGCACCCCGGCTGTCCGTGTAGCGCAAACACGCGCAATTCACCACCAGCATGGTCAATGCTAAAATTTTTGTTCCCCATCCTTTCCAGACAAAAAGTGCGGCGGCGCTCAATGCAATGGCCGGTAGTAAATAGGAACCCAGCAAGTTTGGATTGCCCAAAAAGCTGTAAACTCGCGTGACATCGGCTTGAGTAGAAGTCGGATCGTTCCAAGTAGCTAATGGTGGCACTTTGTCAATCCACTGCCGCACGCCGTAGAAACTGACAATTAAAGAGACGTTCAAAAATACGGCAATTAACCACGATCGCCAACGGGGCGATCGCAATATCCGAGCCATCAGCGCAAAAAACAGCAAATACAGCGTTAGCTTGCTCCAACCAGTAAAAGCGGCGACTTTCACGGGCGACATCGCCGTTGCGACGGTGGCAATTCCCCAGTACAGCAGAACCAACAAGTGAATCGGCGTGAAGGGGATCTCGCGATCGTCCGAAACAGTCAGCAGCACCCAAAATGCAGCGCTAGCCGCCATCAACACCCCCACCAAGGCATTGTTCACAAACGGCGCCAAACCGAAAGTCAAGCCCAGCAAAACAAAACCCAAGGGTTCTGCCCACTGCATCAGCCAGCTACTCTGTCGCCAACTGCGTAAAGAGCCGATCGCCAAATTGAATAAATAACTTCCACTTTGCCACTGAGAGAGCGGCAAATTTGCCAGAGTTAACTGTTGCCAAACTGAATTCATTTTTAGATTGATTATTGGTAATTGGGAATTGGTAATTGGGAATTGGGAATTGGGAATTGGGAATTGAGTCTAAAAGCATCGACAATTGGTAGTAACTCCCATCTTGCACCATCCTCCCTTAAGGCTTTTATTGTCGGCTCCACAAAGAATAAATTTCTTGTGGGGGGCACGGGAACCCGCGCATAAAAGCCTTATTGAGAATGGTGCAACATCTCAGTATTAATTAACAAATGACTTGTTTCTTCTTCCTTCTTCTTTCCATCCGTTACATCCGTTAGAAAATCCGTTGCCGAACTTCCTTCTTCCTTCTTTAACCTTCCAACAATTCCGTAGCATTTGTGCAGGGCAGCCAGAGCACGTAGCGATAGCCAGATTCCGAGGCGCCTTGAATTGAGAGTTGGCCGCCTTGAATTTCCACCAATTGGCAGCAAAGCAGCAGCCCCAAGCGTTCCCTGGCCCCGTAACCAGCTAACACCGGTGCGGTATCCTCGGCATTCTGGGCCACCAAAGCCGCCAACTCAGAAAACGCCAGCGTTAATCGCTGCGATCCCTGTGTCGGGAGTTGGGGTTCCAGTCCGGGGGAGTCGGTTTCGGAGTTCGATGGCGAACCGCTACCCGATCCGACCTTCAACAAGTAGTCGGAGTAGAGTTTAGCATGGGGCAAACTTTCTCCCAACCAAGGATGAAAAACCCAAACTCCGATGTTGATACCGTCTTCTTTCCGAGAAACGTGGACTCGAATCACGCTGCCTGCCCCAGCAGATTGAATAATGCTAAAAATTAAGTGGTGCAGCATTTGCTGAACCTTATCTTTATCTACCAACCAGATGCGCGACCCGGGCCCCATCGACAAATTAATTTCTTGTTCTCGTCTACTTGCCGCCGACGCCAGGATTGTCACAACCTGCTGGCACAAAGTTTCTATATCGACTGCGGTTCGCTTCAAGGTGAAAGCGGAATCATCTAGTTCTGCCAGTTCCAAAATTTCTTCAACTAGCGATCGCAAAGAGCGGCTGCTGTCTTGGATCACGTCAATATATTCTTTTTGCTTGCTCGTTAATGGGCCATAAATTTCTTGTTTCAACACGCTTGCCATGCCGAGGACAGAAGTGAGCGGTGTGAGCAATTCCTGCGCTAAATTATTCAGCAGTTTTACTTTAATTGAGTGAGTAGACAAATCGATAGGTTTGTTAGTCATCGGTAATTTTTATTGGTTCATTGTCGAGCGAGGGTTTGCGGTTCATTAGACCTATTCCAAAAGTCTATAACAATCTGTTTATAATTCACAAAAAAAAAGGTAGTGAATAAAAATATATCTTCCTTCTTCCCTAAAAGCTCTTCCTTATCTGAGTAATTAAGATTGAATCATTGCTTCTAAAGCTGATTGCAAGTCTTGAGTGAGTTCGGCAACTGCTAACCTGCGGCTGGTTTGATATCGATCCCAACGATCGCTCACTGATATCGGTTCGCCCACGGTCATTTGTACTTGCTGTTTGCCCAACTTGGGGCGTCCGAAAGGATTTCCCCCTTTGATTCGAGCCAGTACATCCCACAGCAGTAAAGTTGTTTCTGCCAAACGTTCTGCTGTCAGTTGTTCTGCGACGTACCTGCCCGTGACGGACACGAAACTTTCTACAAGTCTCATGTGCCACATCCGAAGACTTGCTTCTTCAGCGAGGCGATCGGCTAATCCTCTTTCTAAGGGAGAAAGTGCTGCAATATCTTTGATATCTTCTCGATAAATATAGTCCCAGCCTGCTTGTTCCAGACGGCGGCAGCGGTCTATTAAACTGCCTTTGGGCTTTAAGTTAAAATATTCTTCTCCTACTTGCAAACCCACGTCTAACAGTGCTTTCAGTCGAGCTATCATCACTTCATTGTCAAAATTATTTGTCTTTTTTTCGGGAATTGATGATGCTAAAATAGATGTTTCTGGGGGTAATTTTTTATGATAAAAACGGCTGTAAAACTCTTCCATCACTGCTAGCAAATGGCTGCCCAGTCGAATCAGGCGCAGATATTGGAATTTGTGATTGTGGTTTTCGGAATCGGGATTGGCATTCTCTAAATTAGCGAGATCGGTGCGTTCTAAGGGTGGGAGTCCGCAATCAATTTCTAATTGAGTTAAAAGTTTTTCTAGGGGTTGCCAAGGTGGGTTGACATAGCGGTATTGAATGCCGATCGGCACAATTAAAACTTTTTCAGTGCGTCCGGCTTTTAGCAAATCTTCAACGCACCAGAAGCCCATTTGAGCAACTCCCGGTTCGAGGGGGCTAACTATTTCATTGTGACCGTTGGTGGCGCCTTCTGGGGCGGCGGCGATCGGGAATTGGCTGTTGGCAAATAAATCGCGGGCAGATCGCAATCCGACGCGATCGATTTTACCGCGCACGATCGGAGTGCCACCGAGTTGGGAATACAGCCAGCCGACTCCCGCACCGGCCCACAGGGGAATGCCGCGATCGTAGATAAAGTGGGAATGTACCGGGAATTGCAGGGAAATGCCTTTGGCCCGTGCCGCCTGGGGAACGAGTTTCCAAAGTAGTTGTCCCAAACAGTAGGGATCGTCTGAGTTGGGGTGGCGGAAGGCTAGCAAGAAGCGAACTTTCTGATTTTGAAATTGGTGGAATAGTTCGGCGAGGGTTTCGACGTTTTCGGCTTGAACCTGGCTGATACTCGTCCGAAATCGCAGCCACCAGGGGAATATTTGCTTACAAGCTTGCATCACTAGCGGGTTGTAGGCTGGGGGTATGAATTCCAGCGGCGGCTGAACTTGGCTAATTGAATTGGGCATTTTGCGATTTTAAATTTTAAATTTTAGATTTTAGATTGCTAGGTTGGGGCAAAAACTTCCAATTTTTAGAATGCTGAAGTTTTTTTTATTAACCGCAGAGGACACAGAGGAGACGGAGGAAGAGAGGAGGTACAGCATATTCCATGTATATGTGGTACACACAAGAAGAGCGACGCGAGTAAGGTGCGTCGCCACCGGTCTGGCGAGCAATCTTTATCAAATATGAAGCAGCGACGCACCCTACCGATTAACACCACATAATATAGCTT
>Ga0164305_10000889_pt1 | contig 11932 bp, 10 predicted proteins | sample Whisoiple_237_MG_FD_110215 | JGI IMG/M metagenome (GOLD analysis project Ga0164305, IMG submission 110215) | Soil microbial communities amended with pyrogenic organic matter from upstate New York, USA - Whitman soil sample_237_MG | ecosystem: Environmental > Terrestrial > Soil > Agricultural... | reverse complement strand
CGCCCCCAATCTTCCCCGCGCGTGTCCAGGGTTTTCATGGCTCCCCGTCCTCCTCTCGTCGCCCTCAAGAATGTCCGTCTCCAGGACGGCCAGCGTCCGCTGTTCGACGGGGTCGACATCGCCGTCGAGCCGCGCACCCGCGCCGCCCTCGTCGGTCGCAACGGGGCCGGCAAATCGACCCTGATGAAGATGGTCATGGGCCTGATCGAACCCGACGCCGGCGACCGCTCGGTCCAGGCCGGCACTCGCTTCGCCTATGTGCCCCAGGAGCCCGTCATTACCGGCGAAACCCTGCTCGACTACGCCGAGTCCGGCGGCGCCGACCACTGGACGGCCGAAGCCTGGCTGGAGACCTTCGGCCTCGACCCGGCCAAACCCGCTGTGAACCTTTCCGGCGGCGAAACCCGCCGCGCTTCGCTCGCCAAGGCGTTCGCCGAAGAGCCGGACTTGCTGCTGCTCGACGAGCCCACCAACCACCTCGACATCCTCGCCATCGAGTTGCTTGAGGAAGAGCTGCTTCAGGCCCGCTTCTCGGTCCTCGTCGTCAGCCACGACCGCGCCTTCCTGAACCGCGTCACCCAGTCCTGCCACTGGCTGGAAGGTCGCCGCGTCCGCACCCTCAACAAGGGCTTCGCCGCCTTCGACGAATGGGCCGACAAGGTCATGGAGGAGGAGGCCGAATCCCTGCGTCGCCTCAACAAGCGCATCGAGGCCGAGACCTACACCTTCTACCGCTCCATCACCGCCCAACGGACCCGCAACGAGGGCCGCGCCCGGGCGCTGGAAGCCATGCGCCAGGACCGCGCCTTGCGGGTCAAGGACATCCCCCGCGAGCTGAACCTCGGCGTCGATTCCGGCGTCGCCTCGGGCAAGCTGGTCGCCGACCTGAAGGGCGTTTCGAAGTCCTTCGGCGACCGTCCCGTCATCAAGCCGTTCACCACCCGCGTCATCCGCGGCGACCGCCTCGCCATCGTCGGCCCCAACGGCGCGGGCAAGACCACCCTCGTCAAGATTCTGCTCGGCGAACTCAAGCCTGACGAAGGCACGGTCCGCCTCGGCGCAAATCTCGAGCCCGTCTATCTTGACCAGTCCCGCGAGGGGCTGAAGTCCGACATGACCCTGTGGGACGCCCTGACCCCCGGCGGCGGCGACAGCGTGCTGGTGCGAGGAATCTCCAAACACGTCGCCGCCTACGCAAAGGACTTCCTGTTCCAGGAGGGTCAGCTGCTCCAGCCGATCTCGACCCTGTCGGGCGGCGAGCGCAACCGCCTGCTGCTGGCCCGGGCCCTCGCCAAGCCCGCCAATATGCTGGTCCTCGACGAACCGACCAACGACCTCGACATGGACACGCTCGACAAGCTGGAAGAGCTGCTGGAGTCCTACGACGGCACCCTGATCCTTGTCAGCCACGACCGCGACTTCGTCGACCGTCTGGCCACCTCGACCATCGCCATGAACGGCCGCGGCGACATCGTCGAAACCCCCGGCGGGTGGACCGATTTCATCCGCCAGAATCCGGGCTTCCTCCAGCCCGGCGCCAATCCGCGCCCTCAGGACAAGGAAGCCGCTCAGCGCGCCGCCGCCGCCCCCGCGCCTGCCTCTGTTGCTCCGAAGAAGCCCGGCAAGCTGACCTTCAAGGACGCCCACCGCCTGAAGGAACTCGAAGGCCTGCTGGCCTCACTGCCCGAGGACATCGCCCGCCACGACGCCACCCTGGCCGACCCGGAGTTGTTCACGCGCGATCGCAAGGCCTTCGACCGCGCCACCGCCAACGCCGATCGCGCCCGCTCGCTTCTGGCGGCCGCCGAGGAGGAGTGGCTCGAACTCGAGGCGAAACGCGAAGCCTTGTCGGCCTGACCGGCCAGAACGCCGCATCGCGCACAACGGGCAGGTGGGCTAGCGTTCGCCCATGGCCGCCCGGATTCGCCGTCTCGACCTGTCCCCCGCCGAGCGCCGCGCCGCAGCGCGGGGAAATGCCGCCCTCGCTCTTGTCCCCCGCCTCAAGGCCGACGGCTGGCGGTTGACGGCGACCCAGTGGCTCAGCAGCCGCCTCGGCGCGACAGCGGCCCGGGTCACCGCCGCCCAGCTCAAACGGCGCGGCGTCCTGGTGGAGACCCTGACCGTCCCATCCGAAGACGGCGGCGTCTCCATCCGCATCCTCAACCCTCGCGGCCCGGCGCGCGGCGTCGTTCTGGATATGCACGGCGGCGGCTGGGTGGTCGGCAGCGCCGGACTCAACGACCATCTCAATGCAGGCCTCGCCGCCGAGGCGGGGCTTGCCGTCGTCTCCGTCGACTATCGCCTGCTCAGCGAGCCCAGAGGCGTCCTGATGCAGCACGCGCTCTCCGACTGCATGGCGGCCGGTCGCTGGCTGACCGAAAACGCCGGGGCCCGCTTCGGGACTGATCGTCTTTTCCTGTCCGGCCAGTCCGCCGGCGCCCATCTGGCCGCCCTGACCGCCCTGGCCCTTCGCGATGAGGGCCGGTTCGGCGACTTCCGCGGCTGCGTCCTCACCTACGGTGTCTACGACCTGTCGGGCACGCCCTCCGCACGCGCCGCCGGCCCTGAGACGCTGGTCCTGAACGGCCCCACCCTGGCTTCGGACCTCGGCCGCCTCACCCCGGACCGCGACGAGGCCGGACGTCGCCGCCCGGACATCTCGCCCCTCTACGCCGACCTGCACGATCTTCCGCCCGCTCTCTTCGTCTCCGGCGACCTTGACCCCCTTCGGGATGACAGTCGCCTGATGGCCGACGCCTGGTCCGGAGACGCCGAATTGCTGGAGGTCCCGCTGGCCCCGCACGGCTTCATCCACTTTGGCGGCACGCTCGCCGTGCGGTCTCTTGCCGAAATTCAGACCTGGCTCGAACAGCGCCTGACTGTTCTCGAAGCTGCCTGAGCATCCTCAGGGTAGAAAAACGGGCCTATCTGGCGAAAATTTCGGCCGAAACACCGGACCTGTGCAGAAGTCACAAGAGCTTCACACACCACAGAAAATTGCTCGATCCGCACAAGGCCGTCCCCGGTCTGCAAACTTTATCCCCAGCACCGTCCACAACCGGTCATTCCGGACCGCTTGCTAGATCCGCGGATCGGAGCGAGCTTGATCAGGCCGAGGGACACGGCGGCGCGGAAAACCGGGGAGACCCGGGGCTCAAAGCGGACCGGCCCGGCTCTCTGATCGAACGCACCGGGGGGTTTCGACCTTAACGGACGGGAGACAGGATCAAGGCCCGAAAGGACCCTTCGAAGGCTTCGGCCGGAGAAGACCCGGAGGGAACCGGATCGGGATCAATGGACGGCGCGAGGCTTGACCTCGTGGAACGCCGGAGACCAGGAGCGCGACAGGATACAGCCGACCATCGCCGGGGTTCGCCTCGCTGATGCAAGGCCAGGGTCTTGAACCTCAATGGCCAAGTCCAACCCGGACTTGGCGAGGGGACGAGGAAAACCGGTTCGCCGGGGATCTTCGTCCCCTCGCTCAATTCCGGCGGAACCCAGGGTTCCGGCCCCGGCGCGCCCCCGTTGAACGCCCCCTTCCCCTTCTCCCGGCTGAGCCGTAAACCAAGGCATGACCTTGCGTGGGAATCGCCGTTTCCGGCCCGACCGCCGCGCCGTAATCGCGGGCGCCGGCGCATTGGCGGCTGTGGCGGCCGTCTCGGCGTGCCAACGCGCCGAGGCCCCCGTAGATGAAGAGGGCCGCGTCCGCCTGCGCTTCGCTACTGACTGGCGCGCCCAGGCCGAGCATGGCGGTTTCTACCAGGCTCTGGCCTCGGGGGCCTACGCCCGCCGCGGCCTGAACGTCCAGATCATCCAGGGCGGCCCTGGCGTGAACGTGCCCCAGCTGCTCGCCTCGGGCGCGGTCGAGCTCGGCATGGGCTCCAACAGCTTCATCCCCCTGAACCTCGTCGCCGAAGGCGCCCCGGTGAAGGCCGTCGCCGCCTTCTTCCAGAAGGACCCGCAGGTCCTGATCGCCCACCCGGATCCGGCGCTGAAATCCATCGCCGACCTGCAAGGCCGCCCCTTCCTTCTCGCCGACGCCTCGATCACCGCCTTCTGGGTCTGGTTGAAGGCCAAATACGGCTTCACCGACGATCAGGTCCGCAAATACACCTTCAACCTCGCGCCCTTCCTCGCCGACGAGCGGGCGGTGCAACAGGGCTATCTGACGTCCGAGCCCTATACGATCGAGCAGACTGCGGGCTTCTCGCCCAAGGTCTTCCTGCTCGCCGACGAGGGCTATCCCTCCTACGCCACCATGGTCCTGGCCCCCGACGCCTTCGCCCGCGACAACGCCGCCGCCCTGCGCAGCTTCATCGCGGGCTCGGCCGAAGGCTGGCGTGACTACATCCAGGGCGACGGCAAGGCCGCCGACGCCCTGATCCGCAAGGACAACCCCGAGATGACCCAGGCCATCCTGGATCAGGCGCGGGCCAAGCTGAAAGCCAACGGGATCGTCGATGGCGGCGACGCGGCCCTCTACGGCCTCGGCGCCATGACCGCCGAACGCTGGCAGGCCTTTTTCGACGTCACCTCGGGCGCCGGCGTCTATCCGGCCGGCCTGGACTGGCGCAAGGCCTTCACCACCCAGTATCTGCCCGGCCGTGGCTGAGCCGACGGCCGCGCTTTCGGGCGCCGTCGTCCGCTATCACGGCCGGCCGGCCCTCGGCCCCATCGACCTGTCTATCGCCCCCGGCGAGATCGTCGCCCTTGTCGGGGCGTCGGGCGCGGGCAAATCCACCATCCTGCGCTTGCTGGCCGGGCTGGAGCCGTCTTCAGACGGACGGGTCGACCGCACCACCGCCCCCGGCCGCACCGGCTTCGTCTTTCAGGCCGCCACCCTGATGCCTTGGGCGGACGCCAGAACCAACGTCGCCCTGCCGCTCCAACTGGCGGGCGTCTCTCCTTCCGAAGCCCGCCGCCGCGCGGATGAAGCACTGGCTGGCGTCGGGCTGGGCGACCGCCTGACCGCCCGCCCGCGCCAGCTCTCGGGCGGCATGGCCATGCGAGTCTCGCTCGCCCGCGCCCTCGTCACCGAACCCGAGCTTCTGCTTCTCGACGAGCCCTTCGCCGCCCTCGACAGCGTCACCCGCCGCCACCTGATCGAGGATCTGCACCGCCTGTGGGCCGCCCGTTCGCCCCGCCCCGCCATCGTCTTCGTGACCCACGATGTCGAGGAAGCCGTCTATCTGGCGGGCCGCGTCCTGGTGCTGGACGCCGCGACCGGACGCATCGCCGCCGAACATATCTCGCCGGGAGCCCTCCCGCGCCCCGGCGGCTGGCGCATGGACAACCACTATCGCTCGGCCGTCGAAGATCTCGCTCAAGCCCTGGCGGATGCGATGACCGCCTCGCCGACCCAGGCCGCATGACGCGCCCTGTCCCGCCCCTTCTTCTGACGGCCCTGCTGCTCGCGGCATGGGAGGTCGCCTGCCGGACGCTCCACGTACCCGACTACTTCCTTCCTCCGCCCAGCGCCGTCGCTGTCGCCCTGATCGATCGTGCGCAGGTCCTCGCCGCCTCGGCCGCCGCTACTTTCTGGATGGCGATGCAGGCCCTCATCGTCGCCGCCCTCCTCGGCGGCGGCCTTGCATTGATCGTGTCCCTGAGCCGCTCCGCCGAACGGGCCGTCCGCCCGCTGGCAGTCGCGCTGCAGGTCACGCCGGTCGTCGCCATCGCCCCTCTGGTGCTGATCTGGACGGGACTGGACCATGCCGACCGGGCCGTTGTAGCGCTGGCGGCCGCAGTCGCCTTCTTCCCCCTGTTCTCGGGCGTCCTCACCGGCCTCAAGGCCGCGGATCCGGACCTTGAGCGGCTGTTCGACCTCTATGGCGCCACGCCCGTCCAACGCCTGATCCGCCTCCGCCTTCCCGCCGCCCTGCCCTTCATGCTCGAGGGCCTCCGCGTAGCCTCGGGACTGGCGGTGATCGGGGCGGTTGTGGCGGAGTTCGTCTCGGGCTCAGGCGCGACCCAGGGGCTGGCATGGCGCCTGCTCGAGGCCGGCAACCGACTTCGCACGGCCGATATGCTCGCGGCGCTGGCGCTATTGATGGTCATGGGTCTTGCGCTCAACGCGCTGGTGGGCGCGCTGGAACGCTCGGTACGGCGGCGAACCTCATAGATATTCACGCCTTGCGCGCCGGGAGCCTCGACCGCGTTAGCCCCGCCTTAAGGCCCTGATGACTAGCGTATGACTCCAGTCCCTGCGTCCGGAGCCGCCCCTTGCGCCGCGCCCACAGCCTCCCGATCGCGCTTTTCGCCGCCACGATGCTGGCCGGCGCCGCTGCGGCCCAGACGCCGCAACCCGCCGTCCGTCAGGATCTGCGCCAACTCTCATGGCCTGGCCGGACCACGGCCGCGGCCTCTCCCACCGCGACGAGCCGCACCGATCTGCGCCGCGCCAACCTCGTCATCCCCCACGGCGGCTTCAGCGCCGTCGAAGCCGCGCCTCCACCCGCTCCGCCGGCTTCCGCGCCGCGCCGGACCCTGACGCCCGCCAACGCCTGGCTGCGGCCGGCCACTCCGCCGCCCGCGCCCGTCGCGGCCGCGCCGATCCGGTCGGAAGTCGCCGAGACCGCAGCGCCTCCGCCCGCTCGCCCCGTCGCGACGCCCGAGTATCTCCCCGACCAGGGCCGGCGCGGGCAACGCGCGCCCGCCGACATCGTCTATGCGGCCCCGCCCGAGCCCGCGCCTGCCGAAACGGCAGTCGTCCCGGACCAACCGGCCGACCCCATGGCTCCCCGTCGGGATGCCCCCATCTTCCGAATACAGCAGGCCGCACCGCCGCTCTCGCCGCCGGCCGAGGCTCCCGCACCCGACGCCGCGCCCCGGGATCAGGCCGCGCTACGCCCCCATTACGTCGCCGAAGTCACCAACACCGGGGAGCGGCCGCCGCAACAGGGCGCCCGCTACTACTCCGTTCACCGCCAGAATGGTCGCCAGCCCGATGCGCTGAGCATGCCCGAGCCGACCTATGTCGACGCTCTGGCCATCACCATGACCCAGACCCCCGCCTCGCAGGATCTGGCCCAACCCGATCAGGGACCGACGTTGATCCGCGACAACCAGGGCCGGACGCGCCCGGCCCCCGCCGCCTCCGACGGGGACCATCAGTGAGCCAGGTTGCGACCGCGCCTTCGCGCCTTCCCGACCTGATCGCCCTCGCCGAGGAGGGCTCAAGCGAGAAGCGGCGCGCCCTCCTGCGTGAACTGACCGACCATTTCTTCGGCGGCTCGACCCGCACTGCGACCGAAGACACCCTGTACGGCGCCGTCCTGACCCGTTTAACGGCGGACATGGAAGTCGCCGTCCGCGCCGAGCTCTCCGCCCGTTTCGCCACGGCCCCCGACGCGCCCCACAATCTGATCCGCCGGCTGGCCAATGACGAGGCCGCCGTCGCCGGCGCCGTGCTCGCCTCCTCGCCGGTGCTGACCGACGAAGACCTGCTCGGCGTCGTGCGCAAACACGGCCAGGACCATCTGCGCGCCGTCTCGGCCCGGCCTTCGGTTTCCGAGGCGGTATCCGACGTCATCGTCGAACGCGGCGACGACGAGACCCTGGGCACGCTGCTGCGCAACGACGGCGCCCGGCTGTCGCGTCAGGCGTCGGAAACCGCGATCGAACGCGCAAAGGCCAACCCCGCCCTGCACGAGGCCGCGGTCGAGCGCGCCAGCCTGCCGCCGGACCTGCTGAACGAGATGTATTTCGTGGTCGAGGCCCGGCTGCGGACCCAGATCCTTGAACAGAACGCGCGTCTGGATCCCGCCCTGCTGGAAAGCGCCATCGCCGCCGGCCGCACCCGCATCGCGACCAACGACGGCGCCCTGCCAGCCGACTATGCCGAGTGTCTGGCCTATGTCGAAGAGCTCAAGGCCGCCGGCCAGCTGTCGCCCCAGATGCTGGCCCGTTTCCTGCGCTCGGGCGGGACCACGTCCTTCCTGATCGCCCTTGCCCAGCTGTCGGACATCGACTTCCACACCGCCCGCCAGATCATCGAACGCCGCGAATTGGACGCGCTTGCCGTGGTCTGCAAGTCGGCGGACCTCGATCGCGCCCTGTTCCTGACCTATGCGGTGGTGCTGCTGAACGACGACGGCGACGCCATGGCCAAGGCGCATTCCTACGCCCGGATGTACGCCGAACTCAGCCGGGACGCCGCCCTCCGCACCCTGCGCTTCTGGCGTATGCGTCGCGGCGCCCAGGCGGCCTGATCCGCGCCAGACGCAGAGACGCCCGCCTCCATCGCTGAAGGCGGGCGTTCCCGTATCCGTAAAACGGAAGCTTATTTCTTGGCGCGACCACCGGCGGCGGCGCGAGCGGGCTTGCGGCCGCCCTGGCCCAGACCCATCGACTTGGCCAGATCCGAACGGGCCTTCGCATAGTTCGGCGCGACCATCGGATAGTCTTTCGCCAGACCCCATTTCGCCCGGTATTCCTCGGGGCTCATATTGTATTTCGTGCGCAGATGGCGCTTCAGCGACTTGAATTTGCGACCGTCTTCCAGACAGATCAGGAAGTCGGGCGTGATCGACTTGCGCACCGGAACGGCCGGGTCCTTGACCTCGGGCTCGGGTTCGACGGCGCCGTTGGAAACCTGGGTCAGGGCGGCGTGAATGCTGGAGATCAGGCCCGGCACTTCGGTCGCCTGAACATTGTTGTTACCGACGTATGCAGACACGATGTCCGCGGTCATCTCCAGGAGTTGAGCGTTGTCTTCCACGTGCGGGCCCCGTCTTGCTAAATCAAATCTGGACTGAATCAGTCGGTAATGAGGTCAATAGATTTCTTCCGTAGTGAAAGCAACCACAGCTCCGGTCACCACGATAGCGTTTTCTCTGGATACGGGAGGATTGATGTAACGGTCACCAGCCGGGGTAGAAAGGCCGGTACGTTTTGGTTGCATCAGAGCAACTAACGGCCAAAGTTTTCCGCCAGAGCCAACATGGCGGCGCGTTCGGGCGCAGAGTAATCGTCGATACCCTCTTCCTCGCCGTCGCGGATCGCTCTCAGTAGAGCCGGCGTCAGAGCAGAGGACAACGACCAGTTCCAGTAACGCAACACGGTCTGGGCCCGGTCGACCGCCAGCATGTCATAGGTGATCTGCACCCGCTCCCACGTCGGATGGACCGACCCGTCCTCGACCGTTTCAGGCCGCCGCATCGACCGCCACACGTTCTGCAGGTCGCTCTTGCCCAGGCCGGTGGCCTTGCACAGGATCGCCAGCGGCTCGCCACCCGGATCGCCCAGTATCTTGGCCCCGGTGATCGGCTTGATACCCGACAGATAAGAGATCTCGGTCGCGACCTCGCGATTCAGCCCTCCGGCCGCAGCCGCCGCAACCGCCTGTTCCAGCCCGCCATAAGGGCTCTTGGCGATGGCCGACCGGTTGCGCTGGCGCCGTTCGATGAACTGCAGCGCCTTGCGCGACACCGGATCCTGCCAGTTCTCGTCGGCGGCCATGGCGAAGACGTCTTCCGCCACTTCCTGCATGACTTCGCGCGAAACGGCGAAACGCTGCAGTATGGTCCGGCGGTCGTCTGGCCCGGACCACCAGAACATCACATAGGCTCCGGACGGACGCAGCTCAGGCCGCTTCAGCACATGACCGCACAGTTGCGGTTCCTGCCGGCTGAGACTGACAACGCCCTCAATGGCGGTCTGGGACAGCCTGGCGGTGTTGTTGCGCAGCACCGCCTCGATGACATGGCTCTCGCCGAAACTCAGCAGGGTCTCTGTCACCACCTCGGACAGCGCGCGCCGATTGGCCATCAGGAAGCGATGCTCGGGGCTGGTGTCGCGCGCGCAGGCCACCAGATCGGCGTCCGACAGGGAGGCGCATTGCTCGATCAGCAGGCCGGCGATCGCCGGCTCGTCCCGCAGCAGCATCCGCGCGAGGGCGTTGGGTAGTTCGGCCAGGGGCGCCAGCCTCTGGGCCACGCGCCTGCGGTCTTCCGCGCTGGCGAGGCGCAGCATTTCGACCAGCAGATCGCCAGTCACGGCGCGCTCGAAGGCGTTTATCCGGCTGGTGGGCAGCGACACGACATCGGCCAAGCGCTTCAGCAGCGCGTGGCGCGCGCGGAAACCGCCTTCCGGGACGGGCTCCTCGGGGATGGGCGCGAGATCGGACATGTCGGCGACGACGTTAAGGCCGCGCCGGTTAACCGCCTGTGACGGTCACAGCCCCTCGAACAGCGCCGTCGACAGATAGCGTTCGGCGAAGCTCGGGATGATGGCGACGATGGTCTTGCCGGCGTTCTCGTCGCGCGAGGCCAGACGGAAGGCCGCCGTCAGGGCGGCGCCCGACGAAATGCCCACGGGAATGCCCTCAACCCGGGCGACCTTCCGGGCCATGTCGAAAGCGTCCTCATTGGACACCTGTTCCACGCCGTCGATGACGGAGCGGTCCACGTTCGCCGGAATGAAGCCCGCGCCGATTCCCTGGATCTTGTGCGGCCCGGGCTCCCCGCCCGACAGCACCGGCGAAGCCGTCGGCTCCACCGCGATCATCCGCAAGGATGGCTTGCGCGCCTTCAGCACCTGGCCGACGCCGGTGATCGTGCCGCCGGTCCCGACGCCCGCCACGACGATGTCCACCGCCCCTGCGGTGTCGTTCCAGATTTCCTCGGCCGTGGTGACCCGATGGATCGCGGGATTGGCCGGGTTGTCGAACTGGGAGGGACTGATCGAACCGGGCGTCCGGTCCAGCAGCTCCTGCGCCATCGCGATCGCGCCCTTCATGCCCTTCTCGGCCGGGGTCAGCACCAGTTCGGCCCCCAGAAGGGCCAGCATCTTGCGGCGCTCGATCGACATACTCTCCGGCATGACGAGGACCAGCCGATAGCCCTTGGCCGCGGCGACAAAGGCGAGGGCGATCCCCGTATTTCCGCTGGTGGGTTCGATCAACACCGCGTCCGGCCCAAGCTTTCCGGCCTGCTCCAGCGCGTCGATCATCGCCACCCCGATCCGGTCCTTGACCGAGGCGATCGGATTGAAGAACTCCAGCTTGGCCAGGACGGTCGCTTTGGGCGCATACTCGGCCGACAGCCGCGGCAGGCCTACGACAGGGGTGTCGCCGATGGTGTCGAGGATCGAGGCGTAGACCTTCCCCCGGCCGGCCTTCAGGTGGCGGGAGGGATCATAGGCGGCGTCTGACATGGGAAATCTCCGTGGCGGCACGCCACAAGATAAGCCCTCCCGACGAACTGCAAAGCCATACTCCGAGGTTTTTACCGCCCCGGAAACATGTTCTTCAACCGGTGAAGCTTTTTCGCGTGCTTTCGTCTGGGCCGTCGAACGGCCGGCCTTCACGCGCCGTTAACCACGATCCCGCATCCCTGAACGGGCTGTTCCGGGGCCCATCCTTGCGTAATCTTTCCGCCGCTGTCGAAGCCGTCGATCCGCTTGTCGTGACCGGCAAGGTCGCGGGCGTGAACGGACTGCTGATCGAATCCCGCGGCGGCCTGTCGCGTCTGGCCGTCGGCGCCCGGACCGAGATCGAGCGCCGCCACCTCTCGCCCCTCCCCGCCGAGGTCGTCGGCTTCCGCGACGCCAAGGCCCTGCTGATGCCCTTCGGTCCCGTCGAGGGCGTGGCCCCCGGCGCCGACATCCGCATCGTCTCCGCGGCCGCCAGCGTCCGCCCGACCACCGCCTGGCTGGGGCGGATCATCGACGCCTTCGGCCAGCCTATCGACGGCAAGGGACCGCTGCCGCAGGGACCCGCCGCCTATCCCCTTCGCGCGCCCCCGCCCCCGGCGCACTCGCGCGGCCGGGTCGGAGAGCGGCTTGATCTGGGCGTCCGCTCGATGGACGTCTTCACCACCACCTGCCGCGGCCAGCGCCTCGGCATCTTCCCGGGTTGGGGGTTGGGAAATTCGTTGCTGCGTTCCTTCTGGGCGGAAAGGCCAACTTGCATGGCGGTCGTGTTGGCCCTGTT
>Ga0164305_10000887_pt1 | contig 11949 bp, 8 predicted proteins | sample Whisoiple_237_MG_FD_110215 | JGI IMG/M metagenome (GOLD analysis project Ga0164305, IMG submission 110215) | Soil microbial communities amended with pyrogenic organic matter from upstate New York, USA - Whitman soil sample_237_MG | ecosystem: Environmental > Terrestrial > Soil > Agricultural... | reverse complement strand
TCGCAAGCGAGCGAAATCTCGAACCCGACACCGAACGCATAGCCCCGGTTGACCGCGATGACAGGCTTACTGCAGCGCGCCGGCGCGGCAATGTTCCAAGCAAGTTTCGACACATGCTCGGGCGAGGCTTCCATAAAGCCTTTGATGTAGCCGCCGCTGGAAAAGTGCTTACCGACCGAGCGCAATACGATGATACGAACACGTGCGTCCTCGTCGAGCGCCTCGAATGCGCGGCGGAGCTGATCGCGCTGTGGCATCATAATTACGTTATACGGCGGCCGGTCGAGAATGATATCGGCGCGCTCTCGCGCCGGATCGATCTCGACCTGGAAACCATCGAGATTTTGCAGGCGCGGATCGGTCACACTGCTCATGCGGATTGTCCTTCTTGCTTCTGTCGGGGCGGTGGTGAGCTTTCTGGCCGATATTCGCCAGCAACGAGCTTGCGGCGGAGCAGCTTGCCGACGGGAGATTTCGGGATTTCGTCCACGAAGACGATGCGGCGCGGCCGCTTGAAATTGGCCAGCCCCGAGGCACGGCAATGCTCGTCGAGCTCTGCTGCCGCGATCGGGGCGGCGCGCTTGACAAACGCTGCGATCAACTTGCCCCAGCGTTCGTCGGGAAGGCCGACAACGGCAACCTCGGAGACGGCAGGGTGTAGCGACAGACAGCTCTCGATTTCGACGGGCGAGACGTTCTCGCCACCGGTGATGATCATGTCGTCCACGCGCCCAGTGACGAACAGATCGCCGTCGGGATCGAAATAGCCGGTGTCGCCGGTGAAATACCAGCCGCCGCGCAAAGCCTTCGCATCCGCCTCCGGCCGCCGCCAATAGCCCTCAAAGGATTCATCGCCCGCCAAGAGGGCAATGATTTCGCCTTCTTCGCCTGTCGCCGCAAGATCATCGGGGGAATTGGCGTTGAGCTTGGCGACACGGAGCATTTGATTGATGCCGGCGCGCCCAGCCGACCCCGGCTTCTTCGTCGCATCCTGATCGATTGTGAACGTGTAGATTTCAGACGAGCCGTAATGGTTGACAAAGAGCTCCGGCCGGAACGCCGCGTCCAACTTCTTCAACAAGCCATCGGTCATCGGTGCACCGGCGAAACCGAGTTTGCGAACGGAGGAGACATCCGTCTTCGCGAAACGCTCGTTATATACGAGATCGTGATAGAGGGTCGGCACGAGGTAGAGATTTGTCACGCGCTCGTGCTTGATCAGCTGCAGGGCACCCATGGCGTCGAAGCGCGGCAGACAGACGAAAGCACCGGATATCAGCGACATCGCTAGCAGCGAGCGCACCCCCATCGTGTGATAGAGCGGCATCACGCCGAGCGTCCGCTCGCCCAAGCGGTAGAGATTTTGCGCGACATGCGCAACCGCCGCCGCACGTTCGGCGCGGTGACGGCGCGGCACGCCTTTCGGCCGCGATGTCGTACCGCTTGTGTAGAGCATCAGCGACAAAGCTTCCGCACCGACGCGCGGATCGGCATCGCGCGCGCTCTGCGAGGCCAGAGTCGCGAACTCCGCCTCCCCTTTGCCGGCGCCGTCGAGGGAGATGCGCGCAATAGAGTGTGCGCGCTTCGATTGTTCGACCGCTTCGCTCGAAATCGCTTCATAGAACAGCGCGCATGCGTCGCAATCTACGAGACAGTAGTCGAGCTCGTCCACCTTGGCACGCCAGTTCAATGGCGTGATTACTACGCCGGCAAACTGGCAGCTCCAATGCAGCGTCGCCGCCTCCCAGCGGTTTTGCAGGATGGTAACGATATGATCGCCCGGGTGCAGGCCGAACGCATCGAGTGCTGCAGTCATCGCGGAAATCTTACGGTACCATTCGGCATACGTCAGCCGCATATCGCCATCCACAATAGCTAGCGCCTTCGGACCGCGCGCGACGCTCGCTACAAAACTCGTTCCGAGATCAAGCATGCGCTGCCTCCGTGCGGAGCTGTTCGGCCGCGGCGAGCGCCGCCCGCATGATCGGTGAGTAGCCTGTGCAGCGGCATAGATGTCCGGAGAGCTGCTCGCGGATCTGCTGTTCCGATGCATTCGGATCACGCGAGAAAAGTGCATCGAGAGACATCAGGATACCCGGCGTACAGAATCCGCATTGCAGGCCAAAATGCGTGCGAAAACTCTCCTGTAGGACAGACAGGCGATCGGCCGCCGGGGCCAAGCCTTCGACGGTGCGGATATCGGCACCGTCCGCTTGCAGCGCGAGGGTGAGGCAGGCGCGCGATGGCTCACCATCGATCTGTACGGTGCAGGCGCCGCAGACGCCGTGCTCGCAGCCAACATGCGTGCCAGTCGCGCCGACCACGTGACGTAAAAAATCGCTGAGCAGCATGCGCGGTTCGGCTTCGCCTTCGATGGCGCGGCCGTTCAATGTGAAGGCGATCGCATGCCGCCGGGCGGCGCTCAGGCGCGGCATCGCACCGCCTCCTCAAGCGTGGACTTGCCGATCCGCCGCACGAGCTCGCGGCGATAACGCGCGCTTGCGTGCAGATCGTCGCGAGCTTCGAGGCTCCAGGCGAAATCGTCGAGCGCGTCGTCAAGCGCCGAGGAGCCCGGCAACGGCATGGTTCGAGCGATCGGCCGCTCGGCGACGCCGCCAATTGTTAGCCGGGCAGCCTTTGCGTCGGCAATTGCGGCGCAGGCGACGATGGCGAAATCGCCGTGGCGTCGGGCCACCTCGCGGAAGGCATAACCTGTCGCGGGCGCTTTCGCCGGAAAGGTGACCGCTTCGATCATTTCCTCGTCGCGCCGAGCAGTGGTCATCATCCCGGTGAAGAAATCCTGCGCCGCAACTTTTCGCTTCGCCTTGCGCGCACGCAAATGCACGCTGCCGCCGAGGGCAACGAGAACCAGCGGCAACTCAGCCGAGGGATCGGCGTGCGCGACAGAGCCGCACAATGTACCGCGGCTGCGCGTCTGCGCATGACCGACAAAGGCAAGCGCGGCGGCGAGCAGCGGCTGGTCTTTCGCCAAATTCGGCCGGCGTTCGATTTCGACTTGGCGCACCGCGGCGTGGACGGTCAGCGCGCCGCCTCCCCCGTCAATCTGCTTCAGCGCGGGCACACGCATGAGGTCGACCACGATCTGCGGCCGCGCTAGGCGCATGTTGAGCATCGGCAGCAGCGATTGCCCGCCGGCAAGGATGCGCGCGTTGCCGCCGGCGCCAGCCAGCACGTCGAGTGCTTCGTCGATGGTCTCGGCACGGACATAGTCGAACGGCGCGGGCTTCATGCGCGCGCTCGCAATGTTGCGAGCAGACGTGCGAAAAAACCGCCGCTCGTCACATCCGTGTCGCCGCTCACCTGTTTCGCCAGTGCCGCAAAGAACTGGCTGATCAGAAACCGCGCCGCGCCGTCGAGCAGCCGTCCGCCGACCGAGGCCACCTTACCGCCGATCCCCGCTTCGTAGCGGTAGCGGATTGTCGTGGTCCCATCCGCCTCTTTCAGCGTGACGAAGCCAGTTCCGCCGCCGAAACCGAGCGCGCCGGACGCTTCGCCCGATAGCGTCAGCGATTGCGGCGGCACCAGATCGGCGAGGCGCATCTCGGCTTTGTAGCGCCCCTTCACCGGGCCAACGCCGAGGGTCACGTCGGCGCGAAAATGCGTGTCGGAGACGCGCTCGATTCCATGCGCGCCGGGCACGACCTTTTCCAGCGTCTTCGGGTCGAACAGCATGTCCCAGACCGCCTGCCGTGGCGCGCGCACGGTCGCGCTGCCTTCGCCGAACAGCTGGCGGGCACCGGCTTTCCGCGCGGCCTGTGGCGGCGCGTTTTTCGGCGGCGTCTCGGCCCCATGCAGATGTTCGGCAATACGTGAGGGGATGAGCGGTAGTTCCACGTCAGCCGCACCGAGCGCATCCGCGACCGCGTTGGCGATGCAGACGGGCGTCGACATGCAATTGCCTTCGCCGACCCCTTTCGCGCCAAGCGGCGTGACCGGCGAGATCGTCTCGTGATGCAGGATGATCGGCTCCGGCACCTCCATCACCGTCGGCACGAGATAATCGGCGAACGTGCCGGCGAGGAAAGAACCGTCCTCGCTATAGGCGTATTCTTCAAGAAGCGCGGCGCCGAGCGCATGCGCAAACCCGCCGGTCACCTGCCCCGCGACCATCGCCGGATGCAGAACGCGGCCGCAATCGTGCATCGTGACATAGCGGTCAAGCCGCACCTCGCCGGTCGTGCGGTCGATCTCAACGCCGCAAAAATCGAAGATGAAGCCGTGGCAGAGCGAGGAATTGACCTCGTCCTCCTCGTTCGGCGCGGTTAATTCCGGCGGCGTCCAGAACACCGTCTCGCGCATCGCCTGATCGATATCGCCCGGCAGCGTGCCCGGCGCCCAATGGCTGGCAGCCGCAACGCGGGCAAACGGCAGCGCATTTTCGGAATTGCCTGCAGCGCCGATCCTGCCATCCTTGAAGACGATGTCATCGGCTGTGACGTTGAGCTGTTGCGCCGCAATGCGGGCAATGCGGTCGCGCAAACGCGATGCCGCGAGATGCGCGGTGCCTGCGACCGCCGGCGCGAAACGGCTGGCATAATTGCCGGACGCGATCGACCAGGCATCCTTGCTCGTGTCAATCTCGGTCATGACGCGAATATCGTTCGGCTTCAGACCGAGCACGTCGCCGACCACCTGCGCGAGTACGGTACGATGTCCCTGCCCCTGCGGCACCGATGCGACATGCACGCTCACCGAACCAACGGGATCGATGCTGACCGTCGCGGTTGCCTGCGCGCCGTTCTTCGGGCCGGCCTTCTTGCGCTCCGCCGGCTTCAGCACGGCGGTGATGTAGCCCATATTGGAGACGCTCGGCTCGACGACGGCGGTGTAGCCGATACCGTAGAGCCGACCTTCCGCGCGTGCCGCATCCCGACGTGCCAATAAATCGGTGTGGCCGCCCTGTTCGAGCGCCTTCTCCATCGTGATCCGGTACTCGCCGGAATCGAGGATCGCGCCAGTGGCAGTCTTGTAGGGAAACGCTTCGGCCGGAACGAGATTGGCGCGAAATACGTCGCGCGGATCAAGCTTCAGTTCGACCGCGATCCGCTGCACCAGTCGCTCAAGCGCATAATAGACCTGCGGGCCGCCGAACCCGCGGTTCAATCCGCTCGGCGTTTTGTTGGTGAGCACGACCCGGTTGCGGATCGCGACATTGCGAACCGCGTATGCCCCCGTCATGTTGCCGTGCATTCGATAAAGCGTGGCAGGTTCCGGCGCGCGCAAGTTCGCGCCGCAATCCTCGATTTGATTCCAATCGAGAGCGGTGATGCGCCCATCGGTTTCGACTGCCGCGGCGAGTTTTGTGACTCGGTTCGTCGCCGACACCGCGCCAGCCAAATTTTCCAGCCGGTCTTCGATCCATTTCACCGGCGCTCCCGCTACCCGCGAGGCCGCGGCAATCAAGATGATGTAGGGAAAAACGCCCTGCTTGACGCCAAAGCTGCCGCCGGAATCCGGCGGCGTGCGCAGGCGCAGGCGATTGCCGGGGATTTTTAGCGCTCGCGAAATGACCGCGTGAATACTGAACGGCCCCTGGAAATTGGCGAGCACATCGTATGCGTCGTCACCCGGATCGTATTCGGCGACGACGCCGTAGGTCTCGATCGGCGTGCAGCTGTTACGGGGATAGCGCACCGCGACGACAACGTGATGTGGCGCCTGCGCAAAGGCGCGCTCGGGATCGCCATAGCGGAAGGAACGCTCGCTCGCGAGATTGCTACCGAGCGAGGGATGCAGGATTGGTGCGTCCTGCGCCAGGGCACCGACCGGATCGACGATCGCCGGCAGCGGTTTGTAATCGACCTCGATCAGGTCGAGCGCATCTTCGGCGAGGTAGCGGTCGCGCGCGACGACAATGGCGACGGGCTCACCAACATAGCGCACGCGGTCGGTAGCGATCGGCCAGCATTCGAGCGGCGCCTTGACACCGACGACCATGCTGGATGTCAGCCGCTTGACGTCCGCGCCGATAAGCACGGCGGCGACGCCGGGCGCGGCAAGCGCCTCCGCGACATCGATGCCGGCGATCTCCGCATGCGCATGCGGCGAGCGCTGGATGGCGGCGTGCAGCGTGCCGGGCCGCACGCCGAGATCGTCTATATAGCGGCCGCGGCCGGTCAGCAGCGCCGCGTCTTCGACGCGCGGCAGCGAGCGGCCAACCCAGCTTTCACCCTGAACGTCTACCAGCGCGACTTCCTCCCCAAGGCGCTCTGGGCGCTTACAGGCGAGTTTCGCGCAATCAGGATCGCTTTGCGATGCCGGATAATCTCACGGCTTACCAAATCGTCTCAAAATTGGGTCTCAGTGCCGGGGCTGCCCCGCCGAGGTGTTTCGGCTCAATGCAACGCTGCGGAATTCGCTTGGGCAGGAGCCGGCATGATCGCGGAAAAACCGGGTGAAATGCGCCGGCGCGCTGAAGCCCAACCGATCGCTGATCGCGGCGAACGGTTCCGCCCCCTCTACGACGGCCGAAACCGCGAGCTCCATGCGCAGCATGTTCAGGAAGACACGCGGCGGCACACGGATCGAGCTCTCGAAGCGACGGAAGAACTGCGCGCGCGACATCCCGGATTCGCGGGCGAGCGCATCCATTTCACGGATTTCTCCGGGCGCACTGCGCATCAGCTCGATCGAGCGGCGGATGCGGGAATCGACGACATTATGCTGCGCCAGCGCGCGCAGCGAGCTCGAGATCGTCTGCCACGGTGTAAAGCGCTCGATGACGGCGATCATGAGATCGGCAAGCAACGCCTCATGTTCCGCCGCGGCTTCCGGCGCGTTCACCATCGCAGCGGCAAGATCGTCCCGCAGCTTGCGAATACGCGGCGACAATTCGCCGGTCGCGCAATCGAAGAAGCCAGGCGCCCCGCTCGCCGCCCAATTCGGCCGGAAGGTCTTGAGCCAGCTCGGCTCGATGTAGAGCGCGAGGATGATCGTGCGCGGCCGGCGCGGATCATGCGCATAGGCGTGCGGCTCCCAGGCGTTGATCAGCACCGCGTTGGCTTCGGTGAGCGGCGCAAACGCATCACGCACGGCAAATTGCGTATCGGCGCCTTCGACCTTGAGCAGGACGTGGCAATGCGGATGCGCGTGGCGCACCAGCTGCCGGTCCATGTCAAGCAGGGCGACGCGGCCGAAAACACCATGGACCACGCGAAGAGCGTTGGACATCCAGAACTCGCCAGAGACTGTTCCGGGGAAGCACTAGCGCAGTCCAGGAGAGACGCAAGATACGCCGGCTCAGCCATTCGTCCGAGCGCCGTACCACGCAGGACCCGCCGGGCGCCCGTCCTCCGCCGACGATCCGGCATCGTTCCATGTGGGGAACGAGCCGCCCTCCAATAATGCACTTTCTGTTGATCTGCGCCATTGCTAGGCACGCGTCGCAACAGGCCTGGAAGGTCCGGCCCGGTAGTAGAGCAGAGGGGAGCGCGCATGCCGGCAGGTGGACGAGGTGCTGCACGCGAGGCCGTGTTGCGGCGGATGATGCGTCCCGGGTCCTTAGCGATCGTCGGCATGTCATCGAAGCCGAACACGGCGGGGCACGCAGTTCTCCGCAACTGGTTGATCAACGACTTTGCCGGCGACATTCATCTCATCGGCCGAAGCGGCGGCGAAATCGAGGGCATGCCGATCGGGAGGGATCTTGCGCAATTGCCGGAGGGAATCGACGTCGCTGTTCTGACCCTGCCGGCCGCCGGCGTCGGCGGTGCCCTCGCCGGCTGCGCCGCGCGCAAGGTCGGCGCCGCAATCGTCTTTGCCTCGGGCTTCGCCGAGCTCGGCGAGGAGGAACGCGGCGAACAGGAGCGGATCGGCCGGCTGGTGCGCGAGAGCGGCCTCTCGGTCGTCGGGCCCAATTGCATCGGCTACACAAATTTCGTCGACGGATTCACGGTCGCCTTTGCTAGCGTCAACAAAGTGCCACGCGTCGCACCTGGCACATCCGACGGGATCGCAATCGTGGCGCAAAGCGGCGGGCTTGGAAATCACCTGAGGCTTGGCCTCGACTCGCGTGGCCTCGCCGTCACCTACACGATCTCGACCGGCAACGAGATGGACCTTGGGCTTAGCGATTTCATCGAGTATCTGCTCGCCGACAATGCCACTTGCGTGATCATGGTCTATGCCGAACATATTCGGCAGCCAGCGGCGTTCCTGTCGGCCGCGCAACAAGCGCAGCTCATCGGCAAGCCGATCGTGCTGCTTCACCCCGGCCGCAGCGCACGGGCGCAAGAGGCGGCAAAATCGCATACGGGCGCGCTTGCCGGCGATCACGCAATCATGCGGGCGAAGCTCGAACGAGTGGGTGTTGTGATCGTCGACACGCTCGACGAAATGCTCGACGTGAGCGAGCTTCTGGCGCGCTATCCACGGGCGAAACCCGGCGGACTCGGCGTGGTCACCTTTTCCGGTGCGTTCTGCGGAGTTGTCCACGATTTTTGCGAAGATCTCGGCGTGCCCGTGCCGCCATTGTCGCCGGAAATTGAGGCGCATCTGAAACCACAGGTGCCGTCTTTCATTCCGCCCAAGAATCCGCTCGACCTCGGAACTCAGCCGCTGTGGCAGCCGGACATTGTCGAGACAGGCGTCGCCGCGCTGCTGAAAGACCCAGTGATCGGCGGTGTTGCCATTTCCATTCCCGCCGGCGCGCCCGTAAATGCCAACGGCTATCTGAAGCACATCATTGCGGCGAAGCAGACGAGCGACAAACCGCTTGCGCTGGCGATGCTCGGCGACTCGTCGCCGCTGCCGCCGGAATTCATCCGGACGGCACGCGAAAACAAGATTGTCCTGTCTCGTTCCTCGGATCGCACGCTGCGCGCCATGGCGCATATGATCGCGCGCGGCAATCATCGGCAGGCTGTAGAAGAGGTGGCGCCGCAGCCCTTCGTATCCCTGCCAAATATGAACTCGGGCCTGCAGTCCGAATGGAAAGGCAAACAAGTGCTCGCGGCAGCCGGCATTGCGATTCCACCCGGCGGACTTGCTGCGACCGCCGATCAGGCGATCGAGATTGCGAAACGGATCGGCTTCCCCGTTGTCATGAAAGCGCAGGCTGCTGCGTTGGCGCATAAGACGGAGGCTGGCGGCGTCCTTCTCAATATCGCCGACGCTGCCGGCGTGAGCAAAGGCTGGCAAACACTCCTCGACAATATCAAACGCGCGCAACCGGGCCTGCGGCTCGACGGCATCCTCGGCGAGAGCATGGCGCCGCGTGGATTGGAGCTTGTCATCGGCGCTCGTCGCGACTCGCATTGGGGACCGATCGTGCTCATCGGCCTCGGCGGCATCCTCGTCGAGGCCCTACAGGACGTGCGGCTGATCGCGCCAGAGGCTTCGGAACATGAGATTGTCGCCGAACTGGCCAAACTAAAGACAGCGAAACTGCTGCATGGCTTCCGCAACATGCCGCCGGTCGATGTCCGCGCAGCCGCGCAGGCGGCGCGGACGATCGGCCGATTGATGCTTACGCAGCCGGAAATCGACGAGATCGACGTCAACCCGCTCATGGTCCATGCGCACGGCGAAGGTGCGACGGCGCTCGATGCACTCGTTGTTACACGCTGACTTTGAAGGCGAGACGTAAATGTCCACAGAAATGATCACCTACGAACTCGAGGGCGATATTGCCATTATCGGTTTGAACCGCCCGGACAAGCGCAACGCGATGAACGACAGGGTTATCGGCCTCTTACGTGACGCGGTTATCCGCGCCGGCGAAGAAGCCGATTGCGGTGTGATTTTTGGACATGGCTCGAATTTTTCAGCCGGACTCGATCTGTCCGAACTTGCCTCGCGTCTGGCCCCAAACGCACAGCGACCGCGCAAGCGCAAGCCGCATCCCTGGCACACCTGCTTTGACACAATAGCCCGCGGCGCAATTCCATTCGTAGCGGCGCTGCACGGCGCGACGATCGGAGGCGGACTTGAACTTGCGGCGGCGGCGCACATCCGTGTTGCGGATGAGACAACGTTTTTCGGTCTGCCCGAAGGGCAACGTGGAATCTTTGTAGGCGGCGGCGGGACCGTGCGCGTACAACGCATTGTCGGCTATGCGACGATGGCGGATATGATGCTGACCGGGCGACTTCTCGATGTGGAAGAAGGCCGGCAGGTGCGACTCGCGCAATATGTGGTGAAGCCGGGCCAAGGCCTCGCAAAAGCAAAGGAGCTTGCGCATCAGATCGCGCAGAATACGCCGAACACGAACTGGATGATCACCAATGTGCTGCCGCGCGTGAACGACTTATCGCACGATGACGGGCTATTCATGGAATATCTGAATACGTCGATGGCGCGCCCGCCTGAGACGCTCGAGCGGCTGAAAGCGTTTTTGGAAAAAAGAGCGAAACCGCTGACCCGGTCCGGGCGAGAAGGTTCGTAGCGCATCACAATGGGAGGAGAAGAATGCAAGCTTTTACTCGCCGGGAAGTTCTGAGGTCCGGATTCACAGCGGGAGCGCTTGCGCTAAGTCCCGCGGTCAATCTCAAGGCGCAAGGCAATGCAACTGCTCGCTGGTCCTTCCTCACGCCCGGCTTTACCGTACTTGTCGTTCAGTACATCGCGGCGAAGAAGCTCATCGAGAAGAACGGCGCACCACTCTCGCAGCCGACTGAATATTCCGCGGTCTCGACCTATTACAACGATTTCGTCGCGGGTAATGTCGACATCTGCATCGGCAGCTGGGACGTGTTTGCGGCTCGCTATCAGGCCGGCGTGCCGATCCAGCTGCTTTGCACGATAACGACCGCCGATATGATTTTCATCATAACCGGCGACAAGAGCATCACCAAGGTCGAAGATCTCCGCGGCAAGACGGTTGCCGCGGCGCAGTCGACTGGCACGTTCCGAATGGTCTCGGCGCTTATTAAGGAGCATTACGGGATAGAACTCGGGAAGGACGTGGCGATCCAGGGCGTCGACAATCCCGCTGCAGCAGTGACGCTCGTTATGGCGAACAGGGCCGAGGGTGGTCTCTCTTGGGAACCGAATATCAGCGCGGCTTTGAAGCGGCAGTCGGGCCTGCGCACGATCTTCAACGCGGGCGAGTCCTATCGCGAGCGCACCAAACTCGACCTACCCTATTTCGGCGTGGCGGTGCGCTCGGAGTGGGCCAAGCAGAACCCAGACGCAACGCGCCGTATCCGACAGACCTTCGCCGACTGCATTTCCGGCATCAATGCGGACCCCGAGGACACCGTGAAGGTCGCGGGCAGTGGCTCAGGTTTTCCCCCGGAGGTGATGGCCGATGCCCTGAAATCGCGCCGCTTACGTTTTCGTTTTGGCTCGATGGCAGAGCCCTCCGAGCAACAAAGTGTGGTCAAGGCCGGCGAGTTCATGCAGCGTAACGGTCTCTTATCAAAACCGCTTGATCAGGGATTCTTCGCCACCTTATGACCACGCTCGCGGCATCGTGGTGGAAGAGTGACAGCTGTTTGCTTGCGTTCCGTACCTTCGCCAGCGGATGCTGCAGCATCGCTCAAGTCCCGCAGCTTGATATCATCCGACGCCAGAAACTCGGTGACATGGTCGAGGAACACCTTGGTCTTGCGCGACACATAGCGGCCCGCAAAAAACGTCGCCGAGGCTTCCAAGGCGGGGATATGCCGGTCGACCATAATGCGAACGAGCCTGCCGGTCTTCACGTCGTTGCGGCACATGACGTGCGGGAGAACGCCCATGCCGATGCCGCTGATCACGAGCTCTCGCGCCAGACCGATGTTATTCACTAGAACGCGACCCTCACGTTTTTGTCCTTCCCTGCTCGCCTGGGTCCAGATGCCTTCGGCAAGCTGCTGCTCCGTCAGAACGCATTCATGCTCATTCCAGAGACTTATGCTTGGCGCTTTGCGGGCGAGATATTCGGGGCTGGCATAGACGCCTCGCGTTAACGCCGAAAGTCGCCGGAAGGGAACGTCTGGATTGAGC
>Ga0164305_10000886_pt1 | contig 11955 bp, 11 predicted proteins | sample Whisoiple_237_MG_FD_110215 | JGI IMG/M metagenome (GOLD analysis project Ga0164305, IMG submission 110215) | Soil microbial communities amended with pyrogenic organic matter from upstate New York, USA - Whitman soil sample_237_MG | ecosystem: Environmental > Terrestrial > Soil > Agricultural... | reverse complement strand
GGCGGCGGGATCGAGGTTGAGGGTCCGCCGGTCGATGTCCGCGAACACGGGGATCCCACCCTCGTAGAGGAAGCAGTTGGCGCTCGCCGCGAACGAGTACGGCGACGTGATCACCTCGTCGCCGGGGGCGATCCCCGCGGAGATGCAGAGCAGATGCAGACCGGTCGTGCCGGACGAGACGGCGGCGGCATAGGGCGCGCCGACGCGCTCCGCGAGCAGCTCCTCGAAGCGGTCGATCGTCGGACCGAGCGAGAGCCGGCCCGAGCGGAGCACCTCGAGCACGAGCTCTTCCTCCCGCTCCCCGAGGTACGGCCCCGAGAGCGGGACCGACTCCACTTCCTGCCTCACGCCGTGTGCTCGGCCGCCGCGTTCGGGGCAGGAGCGAACTCGAGCCACTGGCTCCACCGCTCGCTCCGCCCGTGCACGGTGTCGAGGTACGCCTCCTGGATCTCCTGCGTGACCGGGCCCGGGGACCCGATGACCTGATCGTCGACCTCGCGGATCGGCGTAACCTCGGCGGCCGTTCCGACCATGAACACCTCGTCGGCGAGGTACAGGTCGGTGCGGATGATCGGCTTCTCGACGACGCGGTGGCCGAGATCCTGCGCGATCTGGATCACGGTGTCCCGCGTGATGCCGACGAGGATCGAGGCCGCGAGGTCCGGCGTGAAGATGACGCCGTCGCGGACGAGGAAGATGCTCTCGCCGGATCCGTCGGCCACGTAGCCGTCGCCCGTGAGCAGAATCGCCTCGTCGTAGCCGGCCCGGTTGGCCTCACCGACCGCGAGCATCGAGTTGAGGTAGACGCCCGTCGCCTTGGCGACGTGCGGGATCACGTTCGGGCCGACGCGCTCCCAGCTCGAGACCTTCGCGCGAATTCCATTCCGCTGCCCCTCCTCGCCGAGATAGGCCCCCCAGGGCCACGACATGATCGCGACGTCGACCGGGTTCCCGACCGCCGAGACGCCGAGCTCGCCGTAGCCGACGAAGGCGATCGGCCGGAGGTAGCACGCAGGCAGCTCGTTGGCGCCCACGAGGTCCCAGGTCGCGGTCCGCAACTCCTCGACCGAATAGGGAAGCTCGATGTAGAGGAGCTGGGCCGAGCGCTGCAGGCGCTCGAGATGGTCGGTGAGGCGAAAGACGGACGTGCCGCGCTCGGTCTCGTAGGCGCGAATCCCCTCGAAGACACCGGAGCCGTAGTGGAGCCCGTGGGTCCCGACGTGGATCGTCGCATCCGCCCAGTCGACCAGCTCGCCGTTCATCCAGATCTTCTTCGTCTCGCGCATGTGCGGCCGTTCCCTTTCGGTCGGTGGCTGGCTTGCAAATCGTACCCGGACGGCTTAACGGAGCCCTAAGTCAGGTCAGCGGCACGGGCCTGTGTAATGCGGACGAGATCGACTGGCGAGATGCCCGCCATGTGCTGTTCCGACCCCGCTCCGATCCAGACGAGTTCATGCACGAGAAGCTCCCGGGAGATCAGCACCTGAGAGACGGCGGGAGCCGGGAAGGGCGCAACGCCGCCCGGCTCGAACCCGGTCGCGGCGAGCACCTCGTCGGGCCGGGCGACGCGGCCGCCACGAGCTCCTGCGGCAGCCGCGACCTTGGTCTCGTCGGCGCGGCGGTCGCCGGGGACTAGCGCCAGCGTCGGACGGCCGTCGCAGATGAACAGCAGCGTCTTGACGATCTCCGCCCGGGAGCTACCGACCGCCTTGGCCGCGGCGCTCGCGGTCGGCGTTCCCTCCGGGAACTCCTCGACCCGGGCGTCCACGCCGGCACGCCTGATCGTGTCGACGACGCGCTGTACGGGCTCCGGCCAGCGTTCCACGGCCGGACCGTATCGCGGCGCAACCGGACGCCGCTGTTGGCCGTTCTGAAATCGGGAGACGACAAGATCGAAGGGAGACGAGCGGTGACCGAGCAAGAGCGGCGCGCCTTGAACGAGGCGCTGTTCCGGGATGTGAACGAGCGAATCGCAGCGAGCACGCAGCGCGTCGACGAGAACCGAACCGAGTTCGTGTGCGAGTGCGCGGATCCGAACTGCACCGACCGTGTGCCCGCCACGCTGGCCGAGTACGAAAGCGTGCGGGAGCAGTCCACGACCTTCCTCCTCGCGCCGCGCCACGCCGAGCCCGAGATCGAGCACGTGGTCGCGGATCGAGGACGCTTCCACGTCGTAGAGAAGGTTCAAGCTGCCGTGCGTCGGGCCGTCACACGCCTCGACCGGCGCCAGAGACCAGCACCGAGCGAGACCTAGTCTGCGACGGGTCCGAGCTCAATGACGCGTGCGTCGTCAAAGCCCTCGCCTCGGAGCCACTCGACAAGCTCTGCAGGCGGCACCGAGTCGACGGTCAGGGCCATCAGCGCCTTGCCGCCGCGGCGGCTCCGGGAGACCGTCATGCCGGCGATGTTGATGCCGGCCTCGCCGAACTTCGTCCCCACCCGGCCGATCACGCCCGGGACATCGTCGTAGCGGCAGAGCACGAACAGGGGCGCAAGCTCCAGCTCGATCTCGAAACCGAGGATGTTGACGAGCCACGGGCGGTTGTCGCTGCCGATCGTCGTGCCGGCGACCTGGACGCGACCTCCTCCGTCCTTGAGCTCGACGCGAACGAGGTTCGTGTAGTCGCGCGCCGACCGCGACCGCTGCTCGTGCACCTCGATGCCACGCTCCGCTGCGATCAGCGGCGCATTGACGTAGTTGACGGGCCGGTCGGCTCGCCCCTGGAACGCGCCGTTGAGGGCCGCGACAGTCAGCAGGCGGGTGTCGTAGTCCGCGAGTCCTCCGTACACGGTGATCGCTATCTCCTCGGCGAGGCCGTCCGCGAGCTCCATCGCTATTCGCCCAAGTCGGGCCGCAAGCGGCACATAGGGGCCAAGCACCTCGAGCTCCTCGGTGCCGATCGCCGGGATGTTGACCGCGTTCGTCACGACCCCGCCGTCGAGCGCGGCGGCGACCTGCTCCGCGACGATGAGACCCGCCCGGTCCTGCGCCTCGCCCGTCGAGGCCGCGAGGTGCGGGGTGACCACGACGTTGTCGTGCTCCAGCAGCGGGCCGGAGTAGGGCTCGCTCGAGAACACGTCGAGCGCCGCGCCGGCGACGCGGCCGGAGCGGAGCGCCTCGAGCAGCGCACCCTCGTCGAGCAGCTCGCCGCGCGCCGCGTTGACGACGCGGACCCCGGGCCTCATCGCATCGAACGCGGCCGCGCCCACCGAGCCGCGCGTCTCGGCCGTCAGCGGGAGGTGGAGCGTGACGAAGTCCGCGGTCGCGTACACGTCCTCGGGCGTCTCGACGCGCTCGGTGCCGAGCTCGCGGAAGCGCTCGGCCGCCACATACGGGTCGTAGGCGACAATGCGCATCCCGAGCCCGAGGGCCCGCCGAGCCACCTGCTGCCCGATCCGGCCGAAGCCGAGCACCCCGAGCGTCTTGCCGGCAAGCTCGGTGCCGCCGTACGAGCTGCGCTCCCAGCGCCCCTGCTTGAGCGCCGCGTGCGCCTGCGGGATGTTGCGCGCGAGCGCGACGAGGAGACCGATCGTGTGCTCCGCCGCGGAGACGACCGTGGACTCGGGTGCGTTCGCGACGATAATCCCGCGCCGTGTCGCGGCCTCGACGTCGACGTTGTCGACGCCGACCCCCGCGCGCCCTATCACCTTCAGGCGCGGCGCGCGCTCGATCACCTCCGCGGTCAGCTTGGTCGCGGAGCGGATGACGATCGCCTCGTAGCCGCCGATGATCTCGTCGAGGGCGCTCTCGGCGTCGACATCCACGTCGAACCGCGACCGCAGCAGGTCGACGCCTGCGTCCGAGATCGGCTCCCGAACGAGAACCCGGGCCGTCACGCGCGCGAAGGCTCGGGAGCCTCGAACGCCTCGACGGCCGCCGTGACCGCGACGCCGCGCTCAACATCGGCGCCGAGGTCGGCGAGCACCAGCTCGACCGCCGCGATCTGGGTCGTGATGTCGAAGACGTCGAACCAGCCGATGTGGCCGAGGCGGAAGATCTTTCCCTTCAGCTCGCCTTGTCCGTTAGCGATCGTGATCCCGAATCGGTCGCGCAGCGCTTTCACGACGTCGGTGCCGTCGACGCCAGAGGGAGCGCGAACGGCCGTCACTACTGCGCTTCGGTCCTCGTCGGGCGAGAAGAGCTCGAGCCCGAGCGCCTTGACGCCTGCGCGCGTCGCCCGCCCGAGACGGACGTGGCGGTCGAAGGAGGCATCGAGCCCTTCCTCGAGGAGCAGCCCCAGCGCGACGTCGAGCCCACCGACGAGCGAGACGGGAAGCGTGAACGGCGCGTCGAGCGTCTGCTGTGCCTTGCGCGTCCGCTCCCAGTCGAAGTAGAAGCGCGGCGAAGAGCCCACCCGATCGAATGCAGCCTCGGAGACCGCGGCGAGGCCGAGGCCCGGCGGGGTCATGAGCGCCTTCTGCGAGCCGGACACGACCACGTCGAGTCCCCACTCATCCGTCTCGCACGGCACGGCGCCGAGGCTCGAAACGGCGTCGACGACAACCAGCGAGCCGGCCTCCTTCGCCGCCGCCGCCAGTGAGCGCACGTCCGCGACGACGCCGGTCGAGGTCTCGGACTGCACGATCCAGACGGCCTTCGCCTCGCGCTCGCGCAGGCGCCCGCGCAGGTCGTCGGCGTCGGGCGTCTCTCCCCACGCGTAGCGGAGAACCTCTACGTCGGCACCGAACGCCGCGGTCATCGCGACCCAACGCTCGCCGAAGCTCCCGGCCGAGACCACGAGATGCGGCTCGCCGGGCGAGACGAGGTTGGCGACGGCCGACTCGAAAGCGCCGGTGCCGGAAGCGCCGAACAGTAGGACGTCGTTCTCGGTCCGGCATACCTCGTGCAGTCGGTCGAGGACGCGCTCGTACACCGGGAGAAAGTCCGGGCTGCGGTGGTGGACGACCGGAGCGCCGATCGCCGCGAGGACTTCCGGCGGCACCGGCGTCGGACCCGGCGTGAACAGGTACCGCTTCCGCACGTTTCGAGACTAACGAGAGGGGCGGAGCACCGTATGCGAGCGGGCCGAGATCGATCCGCCGCCGGCCATGCCCTGCATCCAGTCGTGGGGCTGCGGTGCCGGCCCCGCGCCGGGGGCCTCGCTCCCGAGCAGGACGCGGGTGAGCGCCCCGGTCTCGTGCAGCAATTCGTCGAGCGCAGCGGTGATGTCCTCCGCGCCGACACGCTCGCGGCCGGCTTCTAGAGCTCCGACCGCCGCTTTCCGGAGTAACTCTCGGAAGAAGGACGCGGTCATTCCCTCGGTCCGTCCGACCGCGTCGTCGAACACCCCCGGGTCGAGATCGAGCCCACGCCCATACAGCTCGAGCAGCCGCCGCCGTTCGGCCGCCGCGGGCAGCGGGATCTCGAGCGCGAGGTCGACACGCCCCGGTCGCGCCGCGAGCGCGGGCTCGAGGGCGTCGGGTCGGTTCGTCGTCAGGACGAAGGCGACGTCGGCATCGGCGGCGAGGCCGCTCATCTCGTTCATCAGCTCGAACAGGACCGGGCTGGAGCCGAACGGTCCGAACGATCGCTCCTGGGCGACGAGGTCGACGTCCTCCAGCACGACGACGGCCGGCGCGAGTCGGCGCGCGAGATTCCCGAACGCGCCGACGAACCCCAGGCTCGGGCCGGAGAGGACGACGACGGTCGCGTCCGTGAGCAGGCCCGTGAGGTAGCGGACGGTGTGGGTCTTACCTGTGCCGGGCGGGCCCCAAAGTAGGAGGCCGCGTGCGAGGTGGCGGCCCTTCGCGAGGAGCTCCTCCCTGTACTGGGTCGGGCCGACCACGTGCCGGACGACGCGGTCGAGCAGGCCCTCGGGAAGAACGAGCTCGGAGGCATCCATGTCGGGACGCTCGAGGAAGACGACTCTGCGCGAGCCGCCCCGGTCGACCTCGATCGTCAGGAGCTGACCGCGGAAGACGTCGTGCTCCTCCATCAGCCGGCGCAGATCCGCAAGGAAGCCCGAGGCGAGCTCGGGATCTCGGGCGGCCGCCTGCACGGTGAGGCCTCCTTGACCCGGCCCGTGCGGGTCGCCCTTCTGCACGAACACCGCGATCGGGCCGTCGGGCGACGTCACGAGCAGCACCGCCCAGACGAGACAAGGGAGCGTTCGTCCGGGCCCGACGGGCGCGTTCACGTACTCCGGCGGGCCGATCCCCCAGTGCTGGTTCGCCATCAGATCTCCGAGACCGAGGCCGGGGTAATGACCCCCACCGAGCCCGGTAACGCCGAGAACCCGTCCCTCCCAGCCGGGTCGGCCGAGCACGGCGTCGAGAGCGAGCTGGAGGTTCGGCAGCTCGAAGTCGGAGAGCTGCTCGGCGTGCACCACCAGCTCGTCCTCGGAGAGCCCGAGATGCTCGCGGATCGGCGCGCCCACGGGATCGCTCGAGCGAGGCGACTCCTCGAGCAGCTGGCGCACGAGAGCGGCAAGGTCGTGTCGCAGTTCCGGCGTCTCGCTCACCGCGCTTACTGTACGCACGTGGACGCGCTCGTGGCCTTCGCCGCCGCCCTGCTCGCGTTCCGGCTCGCCGGCCTGCTCGCCGCGCGCTACAGGAGGAGTGGACGGCCGGAGTTGCTCGCCTGGTCGGCGGGCCTCGCCGCGTACGCAGTCGCCGCGGCCGCGATCGCATGGGGCGAGGCCGCGGGCTGGGACGACCGCGCCTTCCGCGTCTACTACGCGGCCGGCGCCCTCCTTACCGCGCCCTTACTCGGCGCCGGCTCGCTCCTTCTCGCCGGACGCCGCCGCGCTGCGCCGGTCGCGCTCGTCTACGCCGGCCTCGCCCTCGGCGTCGCACTCGCCGTCCCTGTGCACGGGACGTTCGCGGCACACGGGATCCCAGCGGCCCAGGACCACCTCGCTTTTCTCCCGGCTCGCCTGCTCGCAATCGTCGCGAACGCGGCGGGAACGCTCGCCGTCGTGGGCGTCGCACTGCGCTCGATCCGGCGGCGACCGCTTGGCAACAGCCTGATCATCGCGGGTATCGCGGCGGCGGCGCTTGGGAGCGGCCTCGCCGGGCTCGGAGCCGCCGGAAGTGGCCTCGGAATTGCAATCGGAGTGTTACTTCTTTATGCAGGTTTTATTGCGCCGGCCCACATTTCAGCGCTTTCTTGGCCAAGATTCGCGCCTCATTGAGTTACGAGCGTTGCCTTAACAAAGCACAAACGTGGCGTCTGTAGCTACCCTCCCGCAACCGATCGCATAAGCCGCGCCGAGCGGTGCACCTGCGGCATTCCCGCCCGTTCGGCCAACGACTTGCAATCGACCTTGGGAGGAACGTTTGCGGCGCACCATATTTGCCTGCGGGCTTGTGCTCGCGTTCGCAGGCCTGACCACTGCGGCTGCCGCCGCCGTGGGCTCCGGCACAGCACGGGCCACGGCCGGCACCAATCCAGCAACGACGACAACGACGACGACCACCGCCCAGGCGGCGACGACCGCGGACGTGAAGCGCCCGGGAGGCCACGCAATCGCCTACTGGACGCGCCACATCCGTCGGTCCCGCGCCGGCACGAGGCGCTGGCTGGCCGTGATCCAAGGTGGCCCGGCGAGGACGAGCGCCTCACGGCGCCACCTCTCGGCGCTCTCGTACGCGCGACTCCCGCACCTGGCGCGGGTCTGGCGGCACCGTGAGCACGCGGCCTGGTGGCGGGCCAACCATCCGCCGGAGCTCCGGGGATGGACCTGCATCCACCAGTACGAGGGGAGCTGGAGGGATTCCGGCGCCCCTTACTACGGCGGCCTGCAGATGGATCTGGGCTTCCAGGCGACGTACGGCGGCTGGCTCCTCCGCCATCGCGGGACGGCCGATCACTGGAGCCCGCTCGAGCAGATCTGGACCGCGGTGCGCGCCTGGCGCGTCCGGGGCTTCTCTCCGTGGCCCAGCACCGCGCATTACTGCGGCATGTACTAGAAGCGTTTCTCGCTCAACCAAGCCTGATGACGGCCCGTGACAGCGGGCCGTTGTCATGTTGGCAGCGTTTTGACTTGACAAAGACATCATTATGATGTCATAGTGCCGTCCATGCAGATCGACGGTCACATCCAGGCGCTCCGGGAGGACCTCGTGCGCGTCGCCGCCGTCGGCGACGAATCGACTACGCGCGCGGCGAATCTCCTCTCGGTCGCGATCGAGGCGTCGCTGGAGCGGCGGATCCAGGACGTCCTTGCCGAGGCGGCACTCGAGCTCAATGCGCAGCTCGACGCCGCCCATGTCGAGGTCCGCATCGCCGGCCGCGACCCGGAGCTCGTGCTCGTCCGCGAGGACGGCACCATCCCGGAGCCGGTCGACGAGGCCTTCTCGGCCCGGATCACCCTGCGACTCCCCGACAGCCTCAAGCAGCGCGTGGAGTCCGCCGCCGCCCGCGAGGGCGCGTCCGTCAACACGTGGCTCGTCCAGGCGCTCCAGCGCGCGGTCGAGCCGCGTCGCTCCAGTTCCACGTCCAGTAGCCGCAACCGCCTTACCGGTTACGGCCGCACCTGAGAGGAGGAGACATGTTCGCCAGCTACCACTATCCCCCCGAGCACGAGCAGCGCTCGCTCCGCCCCGACCGGCGCCCGCTTCCGCGCGCCAACGAGATCCGGCTCCGCGTCAAGCGCATGGCGAGCCGCCAGGGAGCCTGAGCATGATCGAGCAGACCTTCCACACTCCCATACCGCTCACGCTCGAGGTCTCGATTCCGAGCGGCAACATCGAGGTGGAGACGGCCGAAGGCGAGGAGACGTTCGTCACCGTCACCGGCGACGAGCGGCTGCTCGAGCACGTCGAGGTTCGCCATGACGGGAACCGGGTGGTCGTCAACTTGCGCGACAAGGGCAAGCTCGGCATCTCGTTCTCACTCGGTTCCCTCGTCTTCGGCAACGCCGGCCTCCGGGTCGAGGCGCGGGTACCGCACGGCGCCGGCGTCAAGGTCAAGACGGCCTCTGCGGACACGCAGATCGCCGGACAGCTCGAGGCGCTCGACGTGAACTCGGTGTCGGGCGACGTGCAAGTGAGAGGGGACGTGACCGAGAACGCAACGGTGAAGAGCGTCAGCGGCGACGTCGACCTCGAGCGGGTGCACGGTGACGTATCCGTCCAGACCGTCTCGGGCGACCTGCGGGCCCGGGGAATCGCCGGCTCGGCCGACGCGAAGTCGGTCTCGGGCGACATACGCCTGGAGTCGCTCGCCGCCGGCGACGTGCGCTTCAACAGCGTTTCGGGCGACATCGAGATCGGCATTGCGCCGGGATCCCTGCTCGATGTCGATGCAGGCTCGACCTCGGGCGACCTCTCCTCGGAGGTGCCGCTCGCAAGCGAGCCGCCGTCCGGTGACGAGGAAGCGGCAGGCCCGACCGTCGTCCTCCGAGGCCGCACCGTCAGCGGGGACGTCCGCGTCTTCCGGGCGGGTTAGTGCGCAAGCTCTTCGCGTATCGCGACGCCCGGCTCCTCGTCGCAGGCCAGTCGCTGTCGGCTTTCGGCGACTGGGCGATGTGGATCGTCCTGGCGGTCTGGATGAAGACCCTGACGGGCTCGAGCGCTCGCGCGGGGCTCGTCTTCTTCGCGCTCGGCCTCGGGAACCTCGCCGGGCCGTTGGGCGGGCTGCTGGCCGACCGCGTGAAGCGGCGCCCGCTGATGATCGTGTGCGACTGCGTCCTGGGGGCGTCGGTTCTCGTGCTCCTCTTCGTGAACGACGCGAGCACTGCCTGGCTCCTCTACCTCGTCGCCTTGCTGTACGGAGTCGTCGGCTCGGTCTTCTACCCGGCGCGCTCGGCGCTCCTTCGCCTGATGCTGCCCGAGGAGCTGCTCGCCGAGGCGAACGGCCTCCTCTCCTCGGTGCAGCAGGGCCTACGGATCGTCGCGCCGCTGGCGGGGGCCGGCCTCTACGCCGCCTTCGGCGGTGGGGTCGTGGCGATTCTCGACGCGGCAACGTTCGCCGGATCCGCCCTCTTCCTCTCGCGGATGCACGTCCGCGAGGAGAAGCCCGAGCCCCCCGAGCACCACTTCCTGCGCGAGGTGACGGCGGGGATCGAGCACGTCTGGCGAACGTTGCCGCTGCGGCAGATGACCGTCGGAACGACGATCGCGCTCCTCGTGGTCGGATTCACCGAGACGCTGATCTTCATCGTGATCGGGCACCTCGGCCACAAGCCGTCCTTCTTCGGTGTGCTCGCAACGCTGCAGGGGGTCGGCTCGATCGCCGGCGGGCTCACGGCGGCGTGGGTGCTGCGCCGCATCGGCGACGTTCGCACCGTTGGGCTCGGTCTCGGCCTGTTCGGCTCCTGCGCGTTGCTGCTCGCCGCTCCCTCGCTTCCGATCGTGCTCGTCGGCTTCTTCGTTGCCGGGCTCGGGATCGTCTGGGCCATTGTCGCCTTCAACACTGCGCTCCAGACGCGCACGCCGCTCGCGATTCAGGGGCGAGTTTCGGCGGCGGTGGACGTCTCGCTGTCACTGGCGCAGACGGCGTCGATCGCGACCGGCGCCCTGCTCTCCACGTTCGTCGACTACCGCGTCCTGCTGGTCGCGCTGGCTGCGGTCGTCGGCGGAAGCGCGATCTACCTCGTGACGCGACGGGAGCCGGTCATTCAGGCCGAAGTCTCTCCCTTAGCAGTCGATTGACGACCTTCGGGTCGGCCTTGCCCTGCGTCGCGCGCATGACCTGGCCGACGAGGAAGCCGAGCACGCCCTCCTTCCCGCCGCGGTACGCCTCGACCTGCTCCGGGTGGGCGGCAATCACCGCGTCGACGATCGGGCCGAGCTCAGCTTCGTCGGCGAGCGCGGTCTGGGAGAGGTAGTCCTCCGCCTCGATCGGCCCCTTCGCCGCGGCCTCAAAAGCCTCGTCGAGGGCCTCCCGCGTCACGTTCGCCTCGAGAATCCGGGCCAGCGCGCCCGCGTTCTCCGGGAGGAAGTCGTCGCGGTTCATCGCGACCGCAGCCGCCGTCTTCCAGTCCAGCCCTTCGGCCGCGAGCGCCTCCGCCTTCCACTCCTTGCCGTTCGTGACGAGCTCGGCAGCGGAGCTGAAGCCGAGCTCGCCGCTCAGCCGCCGGATCCGCTCCGCCGGCCGTTCGGGCACGTCGCCGCGTAGTCGCTCGACAAGCTCCGCCGGCGGCTCGACCGGGACGAGGTCCGGCTCGGGGAAGTAGCGGTAGTCGTCCGCCTCCTCCTTCGAGCGGTGCACCGTAAGCCGGTCGGTGTCGGCGTCGTAGTCGTAAGTGGATTGCGCCACCTCCTCCCCGGCCTCGTGCGCCTCGACCTGCTGCCGGAACGCCGCCTCGATCGCCCGCCCGATGTACCGGAACGAGTTCATGTTCTTGATCTCCCAGCGGGAGCGGAAGCCCTCCTCGCCGGCGCGCCGGACCGAGACGTTCACGTCGGCGCGGAGCGTGCCCTTCTCCATGTCGGCGTCCGAGATGCCGAGGTCGACGATCGTCTGCCGGAGCAGGCGGAGGTACCACGTCGCCTCCTCGGCAGAGCGGAGATCCGGCGCTGACACGATCTCGAGCAGCGGCGTTCCCCCGCGGTTGAAGTCGACGAGGCTGTAGTCGGCGCCAACTGAGCGGCCGGTCGCGCCGCCGGCGTGGACGGTCTTCGCGGCGTCCTCCTCGAGATGCGCCCGCACGATCCCGATCTCTCGCTCGCCGTCCTCCGTGGGAAGGGCGAACCGGCCGGGGCCGCAGAGGGGCGCCTCGTACTGGCTGATCTGGTAGCCCTTCGGCAGGTCGGGATAGAAGTAGTTCTTGCGGGCGAAGACGGCGCGCTCGGCGATCTCGCAGTCGAGGGCGAGGCCGAGCAGGATCGTCATCTCGATCGCGCGCTCGTTCGGGACGGGCAACGCGCCGGGATGTGCCAGGCAAACCGGGCAGGTGTGGGTGTTCTCCGGCGCGCCGTACTCGAGCTCGCAGCGGCAGAACATCTTGGTCCGGGTCTTGAGGTGCACGTGCACCTCGAGCCCGACCACGGTCTGCCAGTCACTCGGCG
>Ga0164305_10000885_pt1 | contig 11957 bp, 14 predicted proteins | sample Whisoiple_237_MG_FD_110215 | JGI IMG/M metagenome (GOLD analysis project Ga0164305, IMG submission 110215) | Soil microbial communities amended with pyrogenic organic matter from upstate New York, USA - Whitman soil sample_237_MG | ecosystem: Environmental > Terrestrial > Soil > Agricultural... | reverse complement strand
TTCACAGAATTGGCGACGCCTTCATTGCCTTTGCCACCGACATCTCCCGGCCAGTTGACCGAGGTCGCGAACCCCACTTTGTCCTTCCATTCCGAACTCACTTTGAAGAGGTAGTTGGTGAAGATAAAGGTCGTGCCCGATCCATCCGACCGGTGCACCACCGCAATGGTCAAGTCCGGGAACTTGACGCCGGGATTTAGGGCTTTGATCTTGGGATCGTTCCAGTTGGAGATCTTCTTAAGATAAATCTCAGCCAACACCTCTGGCGTGAGCTTCAACTGGCCCCGTTTGATTCCCGCTACGTTGAAAACGATCGCCTCGGCCCCAGCGACGGTTGGAATGTGTAACACCGCGCCGCCTTTGGCCTGGGCTTTTTGCTTCTCATCCATGACGCCGTCGGACGCGCCGAAGTCGACTGTCTGTTCTTGGAGCTGGCGAATACCGCCGCCGGAGCCAATGGATTGATAATTAACCTTGACTCCGCAGGTTTTGTCATACTCGCTGAACATCTTCGAATAGAGCGGATACGGAAAGGTAGCTCCGGTGCCGGTTAATTCCTTTACTCCCTTAGTCGGGCAGCCCGCCAATGCTTGGCCCGAGGCAGCCGATAATGCGGTCAAAAGAACCGCTGCCTTCATATTCTTCAACTTCATCTTTTATCCTCCTGGTATGAGTCTTTAGAGAGCAAATGTTACGAGCAGGTTACGATCATGTTAACGTTACAAAAAAGAAACACACGGACTCGACAGCGACATTTGCTCTTCATTTTCCGCTCCGATAGCCAGTTACTACTCAATCTGACGATTCGGGTGATGAATGTAGTGTTACGGAATGGTAAAGTTACAGTTAAGTGACGCGCCGAACGATCGCTGTTATTAGCCGTTTGACAAAAATTTAAAGACCTCACTCTGAAAGCTCTAGCCAAGCCATTGCGGGCTTTGTTAAGCTGCGGCGGTTTTCGCTGATCTGTATCCAGGAGAAGTTTTATGGCCGGCGGAATGAAAATGTACGGCAAACACCGCTTTCCCGGGCGATTGTTCATCGTCGAGGGAATCGATGGTTCCGGCAAAAGCACCCAGTTAATGTTGCTGAAAACATGGCTGGAGTCGGAAGGCTACGTCGTTTACTCGAGCGAATGGAATTCGTCCGCCCTGGTTCACGACGTCACCAAACGGGGCAAGAAAAAAAAGATGCTGACGCCGATCACGTTTAGTCTGATTCACGCTACGGACTTCGCAGATCGCACCGAACATCACATTATTCCGCCGCTGAAGGCGGGCGCGGTCGTGCTGGCGGACCGTTACATCTATACGGCTTTCGCGCGTGATGTGGTGCGCGGCGTCAGTCCGCAGTGGGTGCGCGAGCTATACGGCTTCGCTGTCAAACCCACCGTTGCTTTTTATTTTCGCACACCGCTGGATGTCGCCATGAAACGAATTCTCGGCGGACGCGACGCCCTCAAGTACTACGAAGCGGGGATGGATTTGGACCTCAGCGATGATATCGAAGAGAGCTTTCGCGCGTTTCAGGGACGGATCATCGAAGAATACGAAAAAATGGTCGACGAGTTCGGTTTGGTTGCCATCGATGCAACTCGTTCGATCGAAGAGCAACAGGCGGAAGTGCGCCGGATCGTTTCCGATGCATTAACAGGTACCAAGAAGACGAGGATTAGAAGATGGGTCGATTTAGCTTCTTTGGCGAGGGGCTCCCAGGCATAGATCTCGATGAGCTGAAGGGTAAACTGATCGTTCTGGAGGGTACCGACGGCGTCGGGCGGTCGACGCACATCGGTCTGCTGAAGTCTTACCTCGAACATCACGGGCACGCGGTTCTGCACACCGGAATGACGCGCTCGGCCTTGGCCGGCAAACGGCTCAAGAAAGCGAAAGAAGGACACACGCTGGGCGGCATTACCATGAGTCTTTTTTACGCCACGGATTTTGCCGACCGATTGGAAAACGAGATCATCCCGGCGCTGCGCGCCGGGTTCATCGTTCTGACGGACCGTTACATCTATTCGCTCATGGCCCGCGCCGTCGTGCGCGGCTCGGACCCGGAATGGTTGCGCGAAGTCTATAGCTTTGCTTTGAAACCAGACGCCATTTTCTACTTGAGGGTAAAGATTGATGATCTGGTCACCCGGGTGCTGCAAAGTTCCGGCTTCGATTACTGGGAATCCGGCATGGATATGCACATGGGCGAGGATATGTACGAGAGCTTCGTCCGCTACCAGAAATGGCTGCTCGCTGAATTTGACAAGATGGTCGAAAACTACGGTTTTGAAATCGTCGACGCCTCACGTTCGGTGGAAGAGGTTTTTGAAGATTTAAGAACGCGTGTGGAGCGCGTGGTGGCGCGCAACGGCTACTGATCTTTTTGCCTGTCGTCTGCGGTCGGCTCTTTCGGCTCGAACTGCATCAAGTCTTGAGCAAGCTTTTCGGCTTTCATCATGATTTCCGGGATAAGCGCGCGATCGTGCTGCTTGTCGCGCTCCATTTCCCGAAGCAGCGCACGGCACATCCTGGGCTCATCCTTCATAAAGCCGGGACGCTGCATAAACTCTCCCACATGGTCGCGCAATACCGCGTGATCATGCCAGTCACCGAGATCGTCTTGGAGCGACTTGAGCGCGCCGATCATGGGTTTTACCGACGAGTTGCCGAGCTCGCCAAGCAATTCAACGCGATAGCGCAGCTTCTTTCCGGCAATCCGAAACGCATGGATACGCTGAACGGCCGGGTCAGCTTTTGCCGCATCGAGAGCGTTCCGCCATTCGCTCAACGCGTCGTTCGTGCGTTCCCAAAGCCGCTCCATACTTTCCGCTTCTTCTCCGGTATTTTCTAACAGCGATTGCAGCCGATCGATCAAGTCGACGAGCTCATGCTGTCGTAATTCTGCTCTTCCCGTTTCTATGGCGCCGGTGCGCCTTTCTTCGAGCCAAAGCTGCACACCGGCCCAAGCTTGGCGCACGCTGGCGGCCGTCGTCTTTTCCATGCGTCCGCGTACAAGATTCAAGTTCACATCCAGATTGCGGCAAGGGCCAAAAGCGCGCCGTACTTTGCGCAATGTGCGCAGAACCTTTTTCCTGGCAGAAGATTTGGCTTCGGGCAATATGAGTTGCAATACTTGTTGGAGGCGGCGGCTCGCAACCCGAAGATTATGAACGACTTCGACGTCATCACTGACGAGAGCTTTTGGATAGAGGGTGACAAACCGTACCAGGCGTTTCTTTGCGAGGCTAGATAACTTGCCCTTCGTCGGGTTGCCGCCAGCCGTATCGACTCGATGCACGCCCATGATCAGTACATTTTGTCGAATTCCTAAGCAAGCCAGCGTAGCTGCTTGGGCGTAAGCAGCCAGTGGAGTTTAGCTGGGCTGCCCACGGTGAGGGTTTCGGTTTCGATGTAACATAGCGAGCCTTTTTTAAAGTCGAGGCTAACATTGATGGGCCGCTGCCCGCCGAGCAAGTAAGCAGCGAAACTACTCAACAAAGGCTCGTGACCCACGAGCAACAGATGCTTGCGATCTTGATAGCGGGTGAGGCCGAAGAGCAGGTGTTCCACCGTGCTCTCCGGAGAGAGCCCGGAGATCTCTTCGAGCCGATCCTCGATCGCCAGCGCACGGGCGAGAACTTCGGCCGTCTGGCGGGCGCGGAGCAGAGGACTGGTCAGCACACAGTCGAATGGTACGGCAAGCCGCAGGATTCCCTTTGCAGCTTTGCGCATACGCTTGGTGCCCTTCGCAGTGAGGGGCCGTTCGCCGTCATGCTTCACGGAAGCATCATCTCTCGCCGCGGCGATCCCGTGGCGCAGCAGATAAATATTCATCGTCCTGGGGCGGCATTACGGCGCGTCAATGCTAGGCGGTATTACGCCAGTGATCGAGGAAAAGCGCAAAGACTCTCTTGTCGATTTCATCGCGCTCGTCGCGAATCGCCGATATGGGCGCCGTGCTGGTCTCTTCGGCTTTTAAATCGGCCGGCACCGGCCAAGTCTCCACCTTGGCACGCCGTGGTAAGTTATCGCATTTTTTGTGGGCATCACCAAAACTCACCACCAAATCGATATCCTGAATTGGAATATCCGCCAAGCCTTTGCTCTTTTGACCGCTCATGCTGATGCCCAACTCCTGCATGGCTTGGATGACGTGAGGTGGAATGGTGCTCGGCTTTACACCGGCGCTAAAAATGCGCGTACGGGGCGGAGCAAGATGCTTGGCCGCCGCTTCGGCTATTTGGCTCAAACACGAGTTGTCCTCGCAGAGAAATAAAATATTTCGATCGAGATGCCCACGCCGCATAGAACCCTCCCAGTTATGAACGCGTCCGATTTGAATTAATCTTTTGAATCCGCAGTTCCGTATTGAAAACTTCTTGAATCAGCTGGCCTTTTTTCTCCGCCCAGGCTATCTCTTCCTGAATGTTCGCCGCCGATGCGATGGCGACCGTCAGCACCTTGGACTTGACCGCGCAGCTCACCGATTCGACCCGTTGTTCGCGCCGGAAATCGAGAGCGTCGGCAACCCGCAAAAGCGAGCTCAATTTACGGACGGCGTCCTGATTTGTCGGAGAAAGCTGGCTAAAGCCGAGATGCTTCTGGCTCGGATGAGCTTTGCGGTGGTAGCGCGCGATATTTGCGACAAGCTCCAGATCCAACTTGTTGAAGGATTTCATCCCGGAACTTTTGATCAGATAGTAGGAGTGCTTGTGGTGTTTCGATTCGGCGATCACCGTGCCGATATCGTGAAGCATGGCCGCAGCGTGCAAAATGCTCGCGTATCGTTCCGGCAGCTTGTGGAGCTTCTGCAGTTGATAGAAGAGATTTAATGCAAGCTGGCTGACGTGCTGCGAATGGACCATGTCGTTGGAGTATTTCTGGCAAACCTGTTCGAGGGATTCCGAACGGTCCGCATCCGGATGCCAGGCGCCGGAATCCGCATATTGCCGCTGCAACAAATCGACCATCAGCCCGTCGCGCAGACCGCGTTTGGAAACGAATATATAATCAAGCCCGATCTCGGCCATGACTTCATGCAACACGAGCCCCCCCGCGACGATGATGTCCGCGCGTTTCGGGTCGCCGCTGATCATATGCGCACGCTCCTGGGTAGTTCGGCCGACGAGCAAATCGAGTAATGCTTTGAGACGTTGCCGTCTGAGGACGGTGAGGGAGCTGGCTTTGCCGTCGCCAGTGGCACGAGTGTCGGTTTCGGCAAGCGCCGTGATCGTTCCGCCGCTGCCGAAGGCCATGGTAAATTTCTCTTTTTGAACGCGCCGGGCGACGCTGCGAAGCTCGTCGCGAATGTAGGTCCGTAGCTCCTTCAGCTCGCGATGGGGCGGTGGATCTCTAGTCAAGAATTTTTCAGTTAAGCGCACGGCGCCCAGTTGCAGGCTAAACAAGCAGTAGGTATTCGCGGCGTCGGCCACCGTCAACTCAACGCTTCCACCACCAATGTCCAAAAAAAGTCCAAGCGGTAAATGAAATCGGAGGCCGCTCATGATGCCCAAGCTTATGAGGCGCGCCTCTTCCTGCTCGGGCAATACTTCGAGCGGCACGCCGAGCGCGTGCGCGCGCTTTAGAAAACTGCGCCGGTCCGACGCCTCGCGCATGGCGCTCGTGGCAGCAGCGCGAACCGCTTTGACACGGTGGCGGCGCGCCAGCTCTTTGAAATCGGCCAAAACTTTGAGCCCGGCCTCGACGGCTTGCGGATTTAGCTTCCCAGTGCGAAAGACGTCCTGTCCCAAGCGAACCGGCCGCCTGTCCTGAGCGAGAATGCGGTAGTGCTTTGGATGATCGACCGCAGCAACCTGCCAGCGAAGCGCATTGCTACCAACATCGATCACTGCGAAATGATCTGCCATTCAATCGACTCTCATATCACACGAAACACGAGCGGGAGCAGCGCTATTCGTTACCGTTGGATGAAATTTTTATGAAGTTCGTCTCGAAATGCGATGTTTGAGCACCGCCCCGTCCTTGCTAACGGATTGCTCGATCAAATGCAAAGGTTTTGGGGAAGAGTTGGAAAAAACGTTAGATCAGGACTGCTGATTTCACAAAAACTTAACATTTCCTTAACACTGCCGGTCGCCCCGCCAGGTTAGAAAACTTTTTTCAAGCAGGCGCACAATAGTCAATCTTCGATGTTGGATTCACAGACGTACATCCATCGTGAACTCCTTGGCTCGAGTTCAATCGGCGCGCATGAGGAGCGAAGGACGAAAGCATTCCGTTGCTCGAGCGCTTCAATTTTGGCCATCTTCAGTTTCAATCTCGAGGAATTTTATGGTGCGCGGGCAGTGGGACTCAAGCGACTGACCCTCGAAGGTTATCTCGGCCTAGGTCTCGACGACGTGAACCTCGAAAAAATTTCTTGTTTCTCGCTCGCGACATGCTAAAGTTTTGAAATCATGATTCCAAAGAAAATTTTCTACACCAAAGGAGTCGGTGTGCACCGGGAAAAACTCGCGTCCTTCGAGATGGCGTTGAGAGTCGCCGGTCTGGCGCACTGCAATCTGGTTTTGGTCTCGAGCATCTTTCCTCCCGGGTGCAAGGTCGTATCGAAGGAGGAGGGCCTGAAAGCCCTCAGGCCGGGAGAAATCGTCTTTGCCATTTACGACCGGGAAAGCACCAACGAGCCGAATCGCCTGATTGCGGCATCGGTGGGTGTCGCCATTCCAGCGGATCCTTCCATGCATGGCTATCTTTCAGAGCACCATTCGTTCGGGGAGACGGATGAAAAAGCAGGGGAGTATGCGGAAGACCTAGCCGCCAGCATGCTCGCCACAACGCTCGGAATCGAGTTCAATCCTGAGCTGGACTGGGACGAGAGAGAACAGATCTTCAAAATGTCCGGAAAGATTGTCCGAACCACCAATATTACTCAGTCGGCCATCGGCAACAAAGATGGCCTATGGACGACGGTATTTTCGGCGGCAGTTTTTGTGAATGAAGACACTCCGGGCCTAGACACGGGAAAATCCAATGGCAGTGATCGCGCGTCGATTCAGGAAGAAGTTTTGCGCCAGTCGCTAGGATCTCAACCGGACGGGATGACTTCCTCTGGCCGATTGGTGCAGCGCAATGAAAGGCTGCGCAGGCCGGCTTCAGAAGGTTTCGTAACGTCCCCCAAAAAAAGCCTTCCGTAGAGACCCACGGTTAGCAGCCATATTCTCTTCAGCGGGAAAAGCGCTCAACGGCGTTCAATTGCTTGCGGTCGCTCATCTCAAACGCGACGGCCGATGTGCAGGGCAAAATAGGGCGCAACATTCAAAAGCAAAATGCCGATTTTGAAGATCGACATTCCGGCGTAATGCAGCATGTCGAATTGTTCCGCCGATAGATGAAACCATCGGCTGTGGAGCAGATAAATCCAGTCGTGGGCGAATATGAAGACTACGAACCACACTAGAAGCACGCCATAGTTGATCACACCGCACCAAAAAAGCATCTTACGCGCTGCGTCTCTGTCCATTTGCTCACCTCCGGATTATCTCTGGCCAACTCATCGGGAATCAGCAACTATAAGCCGAGCGCGTGGCAAAATGATAGAATCGGTATAGATATTCAGTTCACGGGAAGCCTAATTCGTCGCAGTCGGCATTATGATTCTGCGAATTGCCACTTTGAATCTCGAGCAAAATCAGAAGCGATGGGAGGTGCGGCGAGAGCTGATTTCCCGGCAATTCGCTGATCTGAATCCAGATATGTGGGCGCTCAACGAGACTCACATCCCAACCCAGACCGCGCGCTGGTTACAGAAAGCGGCGGCGAAAGCGACCGCCACAAAGTACGTTCTGGTGCAGCAGAGCAAAGCGGGGGAGGAGTCGGCGGTACAAGGGGAGGCGTTGCTCAGCCGTTATCCAGTCATCGAAACGGCGAATCTCGATTATCGATCGCATAACTGCGTAGCGCTGGTGGTGAGGTTCGAGATTGGCCGCAAGCTGCTTGATACCTACGTGACGCATCTCATTGCTGCGAAGGTGGAGGATTCTGCGCGCCAATATCAGGTGAGTAAGCTACTGGACTGGATTCGCACGCGAGACGACGCCGATTGTTCGATTGTCTGCGGCGACTTCAATGCTGCGCCGGATCAACCCTCGATTCGCCTCATGTCTTCGGTTTTCCGACCCACCCAACGTCAGCCAACTGCATTTACGCCGCTCTGTGAGCCAGGCGGTGCTCCGACACATCCCGAATGGCCGCGCTTTGATCGCTGCATCGATTACATCTGGATTTCCGAATCGATAAACCTACGCGCGTCCGGTTTGTGCTTCAACCAAGCCGCCAAAGATGATCCAGAGCTCTGGCCGTCAGACCACGTAGGTGTTTGGGCTGACGTGGAAATCGGCTGAAGGTCGCTTGGTGGGTTTTGGCGAAACTAGTCGCGCGCGATCGAGTGCCTGCTGCTGCAAAAATCGAGCTGCCAAAGCGGCGCTTGATAGAAAACGGCGATGGACTCGATCAGGAAGCTGGCCGCAAAGTGCACGGCGAATCACTTTTTCTCGGCAAACATCGCCTGCACGCGTTTCTGCATCTCCTCGATATTTTCTTTATGTGTGGCTACCTACCAGAGATGACCGAAAGGGTCCTTCAGCTGGCCCCCGATCGATCGCCGTAAAACTGATCCATCACGGGGCTTACGTTCCTTAGTGCCTGCCGCCAATGCTCGTTTGAAAAAAGCGTCCACATCCTCGACATAGAGATGGATGTTGACCGGCGATCCGCCAAGCGTTCCGGTGCCTTGTAAGCCGATCCTGAACTGCTCTGGCTTTCTTCTCCTCTCGATCTTTTATCCCGCCAGCTTTCGATAGGAGAGACGCGCATCGAGATAGCCGGTTGCTTTTGGGCCCGGCGACCCGCTCATAGTCAATCCTTTTTTCAACACGAACTTCACGCGATTTTTATTCGCTCCTCATCTTACCCGACTAGTTTGACCGTGTGCGATTACACACCAGGAGGGGTTCGATGAATAAGAAGATGCGTCGAATGATATTGCTGACGGTGGCGCTTGGCGTTTGTTGGCTGTCACAATCACCGGCGCGCGCCGAGGATTTGGACGGCCGCATCAGAACGCTTGAGGAGGAGTTGACCAAGCTGAAGGAGCAGCAAGTCGAAATGAAGAAGGAAGCTACCGCAGCAGCGGTGGCATTGCCGACCTTTGAGTATCGGCCCGGCAACGGCTTGAACATTGAAGCGGGGGACAAGTCGTGGGGTCTACGCGCCACAATCGAGACCCACTTTCGTTATTTGTTTGAAGCCGGGCGCGCTCAGCAGGGCCGGACCGACGGCGAGTTGATGGGCCGGCGGTTCAGCCGGGAATGTACTATTGCATCAACAATTGTCTGTGGGAAATCGAGGCGATACTGGATCTTGATGGTTTCGGTACCGGCAATGGTAAAAATTCCACCAACACTGCGACAAACTCAATGTTGCAGCGCGGTGCATCACGTCAAGGCTCGAGCTCCACCGGTACTCAAGCGGAATACGATTTATTGCCACGTGACACGTTTGATGATGGCCGTGCTGGGCAAGGAATCGTGCTCAACTGGGACGATAAGCCACTGAATGCCATCTGGTTTTGCAATCGTGATGTACGAAATTCCAAGTTAAGTGCGGGCTTAAAGAGTCTACTGACTCTGGCCGCGGCGTTGGCGTCGAAGCTGGCTGTGCCGTCGGTCGCGGTGTCGTGAATGGTCACCCATTGGACCGGCCAAGAGGTGCCTAGCGTTGTTGGGGACGAATCGGTAGACGAATGAATTTGGATTGGCCGCCGTTTTTGTCGGGCCGTTCGGATTGGTGGGGTCGATGCTGACCTTGGTACCGCCGATGTCTTCGGCAAGAATCAAGTTACCGTGATTGTCCGGATGAATACCCTCGTAAGCGCCGCGCCCAAGATGCCGTCGAGCCTGCGGGGAAATCCCGCTGTTCCCCATTCTGGATTGATCTCAATCACGCCTCCCTTTACCGGGATTTCACCTGTGCTGGATTCCTGCGTAAAGAGCAGGGTCTTTGTATGGGGATTCCAGGTCGATCCATCGATGCTGTTGAAACCGGTCAAGCCATCCGAGCCAACCGCCGTTAGTAAAGTGATCCGACGAAATGGGTTAACAACGTCGAGATTGATTCGGGTGATATATGCGAGATCGCTGCTGTTTTCATGGCCCTGAAACAGGAAATGTCGACCGTAGTCAAAACCCGGTGTCGGACCACCGGGATTGTGGTCGAGTACCAAATACGTATTCTCGTCCGGCTCGGTGCGCGTGCCATCGCTCAAGAACCCAAACAACGTAATCTTGCCTGACGGGTTTTCCAGAGGCTCAATCCCTTCTGCCACTCTCTGCAAGCTAAATCCTTTCGGTAACACATTGGCGGGAGCCAACGAGCCTCCGGCTGGATTTGGATCATCAACCCCGCCGCGAAGTCTCGTTTCGAGAACAGTAATACCAGCCGCGAAACTGTGGCTGCCGCCAATTGTTGTTCCGCCCGTGAAAGCCACCGCGGCGCAGAAAGCCGGCGCCCCAGAATCGCCTTAAAAAGGCGTGCTCCCGGCGCTGTTTACGAATACAATTGTTTTTCATCGAACCTCCTCAAAATAGAAAATTATTTTGGGACGTCTCTTTTTCTAAGCGGGAACCGTGAACATGGGATTACGATTCTGCGAAGAGATCGTGAATCATTGAATTAAATGTTTGCAGCTTCGGTTCGATTGGGTGGTATAATTCGCTGTTCGTCTTTATTCAGCCGGCTTCTCGTGGCGGGAGCGGCGATGAAAGTGTGTCGTTTTCTCTTTATAACCGTCGAATATGTCTAAATGGCTCTGGCGATTTTTGGGCGCGCGCGAAAGCTCGCCGGCGGCGCGAAAAAAGCTTGCCGTTATCGCGCTGCTCTACTTCATTCAAGGCGCTCCGGCGGCGATTCTCTGGGAAGTGTTGCCGGTTTATTTTCGTATCAACGGTGTCTCGTTGCGCGCGATCGGCGGCCTCAGGCTGCTCGAAATGCCCTACTCATTGAAGTTTTTTTGGTCGCCTCTAGTGCATCGCTACGGCGATCGGCGGATCTGGATAACAGTGTGCATGCTCGGTATCGCCGCCGTGCTCTTGACTCTGCCGTTTGTGAATATCGCCGGGGTTGGGTTGATCGTGCTACTTTTGATTCTGGCTTTCACGACCCTGTCGGCGACCCAGGATGTGGCGATCGATTCCTACTCGGTGGCTTTGGTCAATCGGGAAGACGAGGGCGCTGCCAATGGCGTGCGAGCATCGGCATATCGGATCGCTTTGGTGTTCGCGGGCGGCGGCTTGGTTTTTTTAGCGGGCGCGATTGCATGGAATTTCTTATTCGTACTGGCGGCCGTCGTTTTCGCGATTCTAGCCTTCAGCGCGATTACTGTTCCGCGTCTCAGCATTACCAGCGCATCCCGTGAGCATTGGCTGGCCGGTTTCGTCGGCTGGGCGGGAACCTGGCGCGTGATCCCGCTTATCCTCTTTGTGCTGACCTACAAGCTGGGGGAATTTGCTATCGGTCCGATGGTGAAACCGTTCTGGGTGGATTATGGAAAAACGATCTGGCCGAATGCCGATGATCTGATGTTTCAGATCGGATTGTTTCCAACGACTTTCGGCATCGTGCTGAGCGTCGTCGGCGCATTGATGGGCGGCGCGTTTATCTCACGTTACGGCATCTTTCATGGCGTTTGGTTTCTCGGTTTACTGCAGGCGGTCTCAAATCTCGGCTATTCACTGGTACACTGGCTGAACCTCGGCCGGTTTGGCCTCTACGGCGCATCGATGTTCGAGTCGTTGAGCGGAGGTCTCGGCACCGCCGCTTTCTTGGCGTTTCTGATGAACGTTTGCGACAAGGAACACGCCACGGTTCAGTACGCGTTTCTGTCATCGATTTTTTCGCTGACCGGCCGATTAATCGGCGGCTTCAGTGGTATTGGCGCGGAACGGT
>Ga0164305_10000884_pt1 | contig 11961 bp, 11 predicted proteins | sample Whisoiple_237_MG_FD_110215 | JGI IMG/M metagenome (GOLD analysis project Ga0164305, IMG submission 110215) | Soil microbial communities amended with pyrogenic organic matter from upstate New York, USA - Whitman soil sample_237_MG | ecosystem: Environmental > Terrestrial > Soil > Agricultural... | reverse complement strand
TTTATTTTTCCGCAAGTCCCTAACTGGTGGGTAGGTAGGCCAGGAGGGCTTGAGTTGCTAATGGAGTCCGGCTCTTCTGATAATTGTCTTAAAATTAGAGTGCTTTTTCCACATGACCCCAAAACAACATCAATCTGAAAAGTTAGAAGCCGATGTAAATCTTCTGTTGCGGCTGTTGGACAAGGAGCCATCGTTGAGAGGGAAGCACGGCACTGCCGCAATTAAAACTTCCCGTGATAAGGCAATTGATCCCAGATTCGAGATTGTCTTTGCGGGGACGTACAGTGCTGGTAAGTCGATGCTGATCAATGCTTTGCTAGGGCAAGATTTGCTTTACAGCAGTACAGGTCATGCTACTGGCATCGAATGCTACATAGAGTATGCCAAGTCGTCAGAGGAAGAACGAGTTGATCTTACCTTTCTTAGCACCTCAGAAGTGCAGGAAGAGGTAAATGACAGGTGTAAGACTCTGAAACTACAGTCAGTTGACATTACTCAAGAGGGGGCAATTAAAAAGTTAAGGGAACAATGTGAAAAAATCACTCAAGAGCATAAGGGATCTGGCAAAACCGAGAAGGAAGGCGAAGCAGATGGACTGCTGGCATTACTTAAGGGATTTGAGGAGAACCGCGAATATATCGACTCATCGAACAATAAAACCTATGGGATGGAAGAGTTAAATCTTTCCAACAAGAAGGCACATGATTATGCTCGTCGTGGCAAAAACAGTGCTGTTCTCAAGCGCATTAAATACTACTGCCATTATCCCCTGTTAGAGGATGGTAACGTCCTAGTTGACTTGCCAGGGATTGATGCCCCAGTGCGAAGAGATGCAGAATTAACCTATCGCAAGGTTGAAGATACTAACACCTCTGCTGTCATCTGTGTGATGAAGGCTGATCAAGAAGGGGAGGCAATGCAAGCAGAACAGAAACTAACAGAAGCAATACGGGAAAACTCAGGAATTGGCGATCGCGTCTTTTACGTCTTTAACCGCATCGACAAAACTTGGCGTTACCCCAAACTGAAACAAGAACTGGACGATCTGATTAGTGAAGATTTCAGTAATACACGAAGGGGAATTTATGAAACTAGCGCATTGCTGGGTTTCTGGGCTAGTCAACTCAAAAATATAAGTGAAAGCGATGATCGCTGGGGACTAGATACTATATTTGAAGCCGAAACCAGTAAAGGCTCAGATAAAGTTGAAGGAACCCCTTCATTTGTGTTGGAGTTCCTTGATTATTGTGATTCCGATAAACTACCCGTTGATAAATTTACTGATATTGTACGGCGTAAAACTCAAACTAAAAATGAGCAATATTTGGAGATTATTAATCGTTATAAAACCAGTATAATCGAGCAGTTAATTCAGGATAGCGGTATTCAGGAATTTAGTAATGCTATCACCCGCTATCTAACCGAAGAAAAGCGACCCGAACTATTTGCCAACCTAGCTAGCGATATTAGTGAACTTTGTAACGACTTGCGTGAATCTTACTTAGAAGAGCGCAGTCAATGGAAAGAGAAACCTGGAAATATTGCAGAAATAACCGAACAAGATTTGGCACAGGTCGAGAAAGAAGTATGGGATCTTGGCGAAGCATTTTACCAAAAAATAGAAGAAGAAATTCAACTATTAGTAATAAATACCTGCGAATCTTTTAAGCAAGATTTCAACAATCTTCGCCAGAATATGGAAGATAATCTCACCAAGTTGATAGAAAATTTTTCTATATTAGACGCCTTCGCCAATACCTGCCGCAATCATCGTCATGTCACAGCGCCATTAGTAGCCGTTTTAGGACAAGCCTTCTATGACATTGCTAATGGATTAGAGAATTTTCTGGTTAAGGAATCCGAAATTTTGATTGCTAGTTTTTTCCAACGCTTGATTAAGCGAGTCCGCAAGCACAAATCTTACCGTCAGCTTTGTAATTTATTGTTAGGTGATGATTGTGGAATTTTCCAAGAGTTACAGGATATAGAAAAAATAATTATTGAGGGAGTAAAGGTTTTGGCGAGGGCGGAATGTGTGTTTTATATCGTCGAAAGCCCCGACATTTATGATTACGAAGATAGTGTTTGGCTCTATCAGTTCCGTGAAACTTTGAAAGAACTATCTAAGAGTCGAGATGTCAAACACATGAAAAAGGTAGAAGCACCTATACGTCAACTGCTAGAGATTGATTTTAAAGCTAAATTTAAACAAACAATAGACGTAAATTTAGGTTCAAAAATTATCAAAATGTTGAATGAAGATCTGTTGTCAATGGCTGAAAATAAACGGCAATTGATTTGGCAGCAGTCCGCTCGCGCCCGCGCCAACAAACGGCAAACTATAGAAAAACAGGCTCAAGCTAAAATCGAGGAGCGTAACCAGAAGTTGGGAGAAGTTGAGGTAAAGATTGCCGACTATAACCAAGCAGTTACAGGTATTAATAGCTGCTTAGAGGCTATGAAATTAGACGACTACAAGCTGCCTACAATACCTGAAGATAGTTCGAGTGGAACGCCATTTTTCACTGACGTAAATTTTGTAGAGTCAAATAACATCCCACCAGAATCGGCTTCCAGTTTCGACTCAGAAAATGATTCAAGTGCGACGCAAAGTTATACAGAGACAAATCTTGTAGAGTCAGATCACAGCCCAGAACCTGGAGCTAGTCCCGCTCCGCTAGTGAGACCTAATTACTTGGCTGCTCAATCCGAAAGTTCCAAAAAATTAGAGAGGGGTGAACTTGTGGAGGGGAGAGTTACTAAAGTCACGCCAGATGTCGTAGTTGTCGATTTGGATGGTACAGTTGGGTTGCTCCACATAAAGAATGTTAGCGAGGGCTTTGTTAAATCTCTCCCGGATCTATTTGAGGAAGCTCAGCTAATCAAGGTAATGATTGTTACACTGGAGGACGATAAGGGTCGGATTTCTTTGTCTACTAAGGTTTTGGAAAATTATAAGGGGGAGATCCTGGAAAATATGGAGCAGGTGATGGCTGATGCAAAGGGTCGTGTTCCTACAGCCCGGAAAAAACTGCCTAAGCCATAAGTATTTGTGCACTGGGGATTGGCAATATCCCCCTACATGACGAGCCTGCAAGTGTCTGCTTTGATAATCTCTACTAGAAATGTCTTTGATGAGAAAAACTCCACGAATTTTAATTCCACTAAAGGTAAGAAAACTTGTTTTTGATCGCGATGGAAATTGCTGCAAAAGCTGTGGTAAGACTGACAAAGAGACTAATCTTACGATCGATCACATTATTCCCTTAGCTCTTAAAGGCTCAAATGACATCAGCAATTTGCAAACGCTTTGCTTCGATTGTAATAGGCGAAAAAAAGACCGTATTGACCCCCGGTTTAAACGTCGATTCAGTAAATAAAAAGGAAAAAGTATGCCTGAAACAACTCCTAATTATTCGCCTGTTATTTTGGGTACAAGCATAGCTGTTTTATGGTTGATTCATACAGGATTATCAATTGGGTTTAGCAAACAATATGATAATTATATCTCAAGGTTTATCAATTTTTTTAATAAAAGACCGATTATATTACCTTCACTAATAGTGTTAATATCTCCGTTTATATTGACTCGGCTTGCTTTTCCTGAGTATGAACTAACTGGAGCGTTTAAACAAGTTTTATCAATATTTACTTTTGTTCTAGGCGTAGTGATTGCCAGGGAAAAAGAAAAATCAGACTCAAGAAAAAGAGATAAGATTTTAGCAAACTCTCTTTTGGTAGAGTCATGGGAGAACCTTGAGATATTGAACACAAATAAAACAAGAATTCAAGAGAAAGTCGATTTTCCCTTAGAAGTATTAAAACTAACCAAAGTAGAATATCTAGTTACTCTTCTTGCTGAAACGCAAGAAGTTAATTCAATTAAATTGGCACAATTACATTTTAATACAAAACGTTATATTAAGCCTCTGAAACGTCTCAACTCTCAAATCAGAAAATACAACCGCCAAGTCTCTAAAAAACTTGCTAACTCTTCAGAAGACTCCCAACAATTACTACTTCAGATTTCTAAAGTCAGAGAAAAAATATTAAAAATCACAAGTGGTTTAAGTAGCTTTTAGACTAATTAGCGACGAGCGGAAGAGAAAAATAGCAGAGATTCGCGCAAAATATAACACGATTCGCCTAGCAGCAAAATTGCGCCAAATGGGAATTAAGCCTGATGAGGTGTGAGTGTTTTTAGGTTGTTAAATGGGGTATCATCGCACTTTTTAAACAGTAGAAATATCAGAAGCCCCAAAAGGGCGATCGCTCCCCTCATCTATATCTCAATATTAAGATTTCCTTAGTTGCTGCCGTGGCGCACAGAAATCGGTGATACAATCAACAGCTTAGCTAGGGGTGCCCGAATATCCGGGCTGAGAAAACACCCTTAGAACCTGAGTCTGGGTAATACCAGCGGAGGGAAGCTGTTTATCAAGGAAATTAAATATGCGTACCGAATGGATCGCTAAGCGTCAGGGGCACACCAATGTATCTCAAATGCACTACGCCCGTCAAGGTGTTATTACTGAGGAAATGCACTTTGTTGCTAAGCGAGAGAATCTCCCGGCAGAACTGATCCGCGCCGAAGTAGCGCGGGGACGGATGATTATTCCCGCTAATATCAATCACACGAATTTGGAACCGATGGCGATCGGCATTGCTTCTAAATGCAAAGTCAATGCTAATATCGGTGCCTCTCCCAACTCTTCCAATATGGAAGAAGAAGTTGACAAGCTTAAATTAGCAGTGAAATACGGCGCTGATACCGTGATGGACTTGTCCACCGGCGGCGGCAATTTGGATGAAATTCGCACTACAATTATCAAAGCTTCACCGGTGCCGATCGGTACTGTACCAATTTACCAAGCTTTAGAAAGCGTTCACGGTAATATGGAAAGTTTGACCGCGAATGACTTCCTTCACATCATTGACAAACACGCTCAACAAGGTGTTGATTACCAAACTATTCACGCCGGAATTTTGATCGAGCATTTGCCGTTGGTGAGAAATCGGATTACGGGGATTGTCTCTCGCGGCGGCGGTATTTTGGCGCGGTGGATGCTGCATCACCACAAACAAAATCCTCTCTACACTCACTTTAACGACATCATTGAAATCTTCAAAAAATACGATGTTTCGTTTAGTTTGGGAGATTCTCTGCGCCCCGGTTGCACTCACGATGCGTCGGATGAGGCTCAATTAGCTGAACTCAAAACTTTGGGACAATTAACTCGCAAAGCTTGGGAACATGACGTGCAGGTAATGGTGGAAGGGCCCGGCCACGTGCCGATGGATCAAATTGAGTTTAATGTCAAGAAACAAATGGAGGAATGTTCGGAAGCACCCTTCTATGTTTTGGGGCCGTTGGTGACAGATATTGCGCCTGGGTACGACCACATTACCTCAGCAATTGGGGCCGCGATGGCTGGTTGGTACGGTACTGCAATGCTGTGTTACGTGACGCCGAAGGAACACTTAGGATTGCCGAATGCTGAGGATGTCCGAAACGGGCTGATTGCTTACAAAATCGCGGCTCACGCTGCAGATATTGCACGGGGCCGTCCGGGTGCGCGCGATCGCGATGATGAACTCTCGAAAGCGCGTTACAATTTCGATTGGAACCGTCAATTTGAGCTGTCATTAGATCCAGAACGGGCCAAGGAATATCACGACGAAACTTTGCCGGCGGATATCTACAAAACTGCTGAATTCTGTTCGATGTGCGGGCCTAAGTTCTGTCCGATGCAGACTAAGGTTGATGCCGATGCTTTGACAGAATTAGAGAAGTTTTTGGCTAAGGAACCTGTAGCCCAAAGCTAATATTAGTAGGGTAGGCATTGCTCACCTTACTTAATCGTAAAGCTGTTTCGTTTCTTGTCGGGCGGGCATCCTGCTCGCCCAAAACTATGGTGCTGATGGCGTACCTTACTTAAGGTTATATTAAAAGGAGTTTCCGAAAAGGATAATTGCGATGTTCCCTTGCAGGTAATTTTTTGTTACCCAGGAATCCATAATTTTATCGAGATTGGGAGGATAAAAAAAGTAGCTATTTTGCTCTTTAGTTAATAGTTTGCCATCTGGGTTCTGTCCAAAATATTTATTTCACCTTGTTAATATAACACTCTTCATCAACTCAATTTCGTCTAAACTGAACTCGCCTCCCAAACCTAGTTCCTAAGAATGAATAGAATTGCCACCGCGATGTCAATTAGTCGCCTACCCGGTACTGGTAAACTAACTGAGTGTCGGGATTGATTTCGCTGCTTAAGAGGCATTCTGTTTCCAGATGCAATGAACGAGCCGCAGATTCAAACGCTAATCTCATGCCGCATATTCCTGAGAATAAGCCAATAAAACGGATTTTTTTCATGGCCATTAAGTTGGCGGTAAAAACTCATATTTTGTACTATTTTTTAATGGAGGCAGAGCCTCTAGATCTTCATTACCAGGCAGAGCCTGGTAACGAGAAACGAGAAATTTTCAATTCGTAGGGTGCGTTAACGCAGTTTAACGCACCGCCAGCCTCATGCACCATGTGATCTTATGTGATCTTAAAAGATTTACCTGGATATGTTAGCTTGCGCTGTCTGTTGGCACGTTGAAAGAATGCGCCGATCGTTTGAGCTAATTGTACGAATAGAATGCAGATTTGTTAGCTGAGTATTGACTTCAACTGTTTGAACCTTTCCGGCTGAGATTGCCTTCCCGTACAGTGTATTTCCCTGAATTGTACCAGTGAAGCACGCAAAGTCCGATCGCGGCGCGTAGATTGCACCAACGACGCGATCGTTCTGGCGTTGAAACACGATATAGTTTTGAAGAACTTGGTTGGGCTGTGGCGAATCTCCGTACAGGTAAATACCATCTGGCAAAGCAGCAACATTAGTCTTAGATGGATTTTGTTGTGCTTGAAGCGGTTGTTGCTGAATGCCAACACCAATTAGTGTCAGAGGACAAATAAAGGCTGTTGCCAGTCGTTTCCATTTCCCTTTAACAGATGCAGGTAAAATCATTGCTGCTTCTCCTTGCGCCAGGTCATCTAACACCTTAAAACAGTCTTCTCTAGTTAATATCTCACTCAGGTTATAATTTTGCTCTGCTAAAATCTGCCGATTGGTAGAGATGCTGAACCTGAAAGCTTGTGCTTGTTTAGCACCGAAAACTTTATTTTCTATTGTCCTCCAAGTACCTGAGCTGATTTTGATAAAATTAGAGCGGGCATAGTTTCTAATCCCACCCAATAAAACACCAATCTAAGCTTGATGCCGATGCTTTGACCAAGAATTTCAAAGGTGGTACTCGCCACGTGATTTATCCGTGGAATCAATCCAAAATCTAAAATCTAAAATCCTCAAGAAAGAGCATTTATCCGTGGGGTCAATGCTAAAATCTAAAATCTAAAATCTAAAATCTAAAATCGATTGACGGAATTAGAGAAGTTTTTGGCTGAGAAACCTGTATCGCAAAGCTAGTTGCTACGGTGAGCGGAAACACTCCGCCCACCCTTCCCAATTTACCAGGCGCTAACTTTTTGTTTGGTAGAGCACAAAACATTCTGGATAACTTCTAGAGCAACAGCTTTAACTACATTAATACTTACACTATTACCTAGTTGATGATAAGCTTTATCATCATTAGGATGCAAAATAAAACTATCTGAAAAACCTTGTAGCCGTGCTGCTTCGCGGGGAGTAATCCTGCGGACTCGGTTATGATAGTAAACCCCTAATCTATTAGCATCACTGGCAACAATTGTTACAGAAATTTTCTGCGGATCGAGAAATTTATAGACTTCAAAGGAAAAGTTACCGGATACAGGTTTGTATTGATTGTTGTTGCGTTGCAGGTACTTTTTTGTTACCAAAGAATCCAGGATTTCATCGAGATTGGGATGAGCAAAAAAAGTAGCTATTTGCTCTTTAGTTAATAGCTTGCCATCTTGGTCAGATCCAAATTCTTTATTGCGCCTTTTCAAGATAAAAAGATTCATTAATTCAATTTCGTCTAAACTGCACTCGCCTCGCAAACCCAGTTCCCAAGAATGAATCGAATTGCCACCGCGATAGTCAATTAGCCGCCTACCGTGCAGTCGGCTGAAATCATTGTTAACTATGTGTTTCAAGGCATTAACAAATTCTGGCGAACAATCATATTTTGGATCGGGATTGTCTTCCAAGATATCTGCAACTGTGACAGGTTGACTTAACGGGGAAAATAACGATAGCTGTTGATGACTAGAGGAATGCGAATCTTTTGGGCCTAAGTCGGAAATTAACGCAAATTGGGGCGAAGCATTTAAAATTCCTACTAGGTAAACTCGGACACGGTTCTGAGGTAAGCTAAAGTTAGAGCTGTTGAGCAAGAAATAATCGAAGCTGTAACCTCGGCTTTTGATTTCGCCCTTAATAGTTTCGAGGGTTCTGCCGCCGTCGTGGCTGACAAGCCCCCGCACGTTCTCGAAAATAAATGCTTGAGGTTTCAAGGTATCAATTAACCTTGCAATCTCAAAAAATAGGGTGCCTCTGGTGTCTCCAAAGCCCTCTTTTTTGCCAGCATAGGAGAAAGATTGGCAGGGAAATCCCGCTAGTAAAATTTCATGTTCAGGCAGTTTGTCAATTAGTCGGATGTCGCCTAAAGGTGTGTCGGCAAAGTTTTTCTGGTAAACTAATTGAGCGTCGGGATTGATTTCGCTGCTTAATACGCATTCTGTTTCCAGATTCAAGGAACTAGCGGCGGATTCAAACGCTAATCTCATGCCGCCTATTCCTGAGAATAAGTCAATAAAACGGATGGTTTTCATAGCCTTAAACTCGCTGGTTAAGATTGATATCTTGCACCATTGTTAACATGAGGCAGAGCGAAAATATCTGCGTTACCAAGTTCTACCTGGTAACGAAGCGAATCGCACAAACTGCTATTTCTTGCTACTAATCCATTCCTTAAGATCCTGAATGGTAAAAATGGCTTGAAAATTCAATCCCGCCTCGCGATATAATTCCCCTCCACCTTGCTCTCTATCAATCAGAGACAAAATACGATCGACTTTATAACCCGCACCCCGCAACCGTTCCACCGCCTGCATCGCCGACTTGCCCGTCGTCACCACATCCTCCAAAACCGCCACATTCGTGCCCTCTGGCAACAGCGGCCCCTCAATATACGCCATTGTCCCGTGTCCCTTCGTCTCCTTTCTGACAATTAAAGCTGGTATAGGTCGATCGCCCAAAGCCGAAACTACGCTCACCGCAGTTACAATCGGGTCAGCACCCAAAGTCAAACCGCCCACAGCTTGCACATCCGACGACAGCATCGACAACAGCAAACGTCCCGTTGCCAAAGCACCTTCAGCGTGCAGCGTCACCGGTTTGCAGTTAATGTAATAAGAACTTTTCTGCCCCGAAGACAGCACAAAATCGCCTTCGCGATAGGCAAACTCGCACAACAAATCGAGAAGTCGATCGCGCAACACTTTTAAATCCGCAGCATTCATAACTCACACCGTGTAAAAAACACAAATAATCCGCCGATAATCAGTTTATAGTGGAATCGGAATTAATTAAGGAGGCCCAAATATATGAGTCAAAAGTTAAAAAGCCTGAGCGGCGCGTTGATTCTCGCTGTCGCCTCTGCCGCAATGGCATCCGTCAAACCAGGTCAAGCACAAACAGAGCGATTTCACCCAATTGCCGACGACTTCAACCGACAATTTTTTCAAGCTTCGGGAGACTTTTACCACAACGTCAGCTTGCAAGGTTACTTGGGCGACTATTTAGGCATCGGTTCCCCCAGCGGCGTCGTTGCCTTTCCCGAAAAAGAAATGGAGAGGGATGCCAGTCGCGTCAACGGCTTCTACCGACGAGTAATGCAGCGCCAAGTTTCCAGCGACCCGATTCTCCGCGTCCCCGATGCCGTCAATCCCTTCGATGCTTCAATCATGGCACTGCCTGCTGCTTGTCAGCTAGCACCTCAACCAAGCGGCTGTTTCGCCACTCCCGCCGGACTCCAAGATCAGTTTACACTTCCAACGCAGCAGCAAGATGCACCGACCGATCCAGGGCCCGTTAGAGGACTTTATCAAGTATCGCCGGCTCGCAAGAATTAATCGATCGACAGTTGCGAGTTTTGAGCCGAGGCGGGTTTACTCTCATCTCGGATTTGTATGAGAGAGAAAGTCTCAACCCGCCCCAAAAATTAATGTTTTGGCAATTCTTTCGGTAAACGCGCCACTAGCTTTTTTTAACTATCGCGGTTATTTTACAGGAATAAATATTATCCAATATTTATCAAACAATGCTGCCGTCAGGCATGATTGTTCCTTTTAAAATAGCTTCCCCCAGATTAGCTCCCGCCAAATTCGCTCCCCTGAGATTTGCCCCGGTCAAATTCGCCCCTCTCAAATCAGCTTTGCCAAGGTTTGCCCACCGGAAATCTGCAGCGCTCAACTCCGCAAAACTGAAATTGGCTCTGAAAAGATATGCTGCAGTGAAGTGAGCTTCCCCGAGGTTAGCTTTAGAGAAATTGGCTGCATAGCAATGTGCTTCAATCACTTCCGCTTGAGTGAGATTGGCTTGACTGAGATTAGCAAAGTTGAGGTTCGCGCCCATCGCATTAACTCGAAACATCACCGCACCGATTAAATTCGCATCTCCGAAATCAGTTTGTTGGAGATTGGCACCGCTAATGTCCGCCCCAATTAAATTAGCAGCGCTCAAATCAGCTCCTCTCAGGTCAGCCGCTTGGAGGTTTGTGCCAGTTAAGTTAGCTTTAATCAAATTAGTTTCTAACAGTTGCGCTCCGGAAAGATTTGCTAAACTGAGGTTAGATTCGGCGAAGTTGGCCGCAATTAATTTAGCCTTAAACAAGTCTGCTTTACAAAGGTTCGATCGCCAAAGATGCGCTCCTCTGAGATTTACTTGTGCGAGATTAGCTTCGCTGAGATCCGGTTCTATATTTGGGTTGAGATTTCTCCACTCAATCCAAGTAACTGCACCTTTTTTCAGGAGCGCTAAATGCTGTTTGTTTGCCATAATTACATCTCCTTTAACGGCTATTCCTTGCGACCAAAAATTGCTGGATTTTCCCTACCAGCCACGCTTTCCACCGCCGCAATTGCTGCCTGGGAACCTGCTATGATATCTCGTTCTGCGCCGCCGAGGTAAAGCCGTCCGAAACTACCGACAGCCTGAACCTCTAAGATGTTAATAGATGCGCCTTTTTCTGCTTCATTGGCCGCCAGCGCTGCATAGGCCGCCGGTTCTACTTCTAAGACGTAAAGCGTTTGTCCCGCCAGCAGCAACTGTCCGCGGCGGGTGCGGTTGATTAATTGTGTTTGGTGGGCGTCAATATTGCGAATAATTTGACTGGAAATCACTCGCGGTTTGATACATTCTTCTCTGCGGACTCCGATAAATTCTAGAATTGCTTTGCCTGCAGCCCGCGTTTCCCCCTGCTGACTCGAGTGTACTTCCAGAAGACCGTACAAGCGTTCGACTACCTGCACTCCCGGGCGCACCGAGGCAGATTTGAGGGCGACATCGGTAATTCGGTTAATTTCGATACCGGGCGAGATTTCTATCCACAGCGACGCATCCCCCGGCAGCGGCAAGAATCCGGCGGCGACTGTACCGATGTATGCTGCGTGCTGGGGCTGCAAATTGTCTAGAAATACGTAGCTGCGTAGCTCTATTCCCAAAAGTTTTTATCTCCGTCGATCGAGTTCCAACAGTTGTCTGTGCAATATATGAGTTTACCTTTTTTTGTCAACAACACCTGGTCTGTTGTCGAGAGTGCTGGAGTGCCTCACAACCGAGTGAGGTATCAGACCCGCGATTTCTAAGCTGTTCTGCGTTTAAATCGTATATTTCGATCCCTGATTAAAAATCGTCAAATCCTCTCCCCCTCTCCCCTTCTCCCTCTCTCCCTCTCTAATACCATAGGCAATCTAGATGCAACACA
>Ga0164305_10000878_pt1 | contig 11986 bp, 11 predicted proteins | sample Whisoiple_237_MG_FD_110215 | JGI IMG/M metagenome (GOLD analysis project Ga0164305, IMG submission 110215) | Soil microbial communities amended with pyrogenic organic matter from upstate New York, USA - Whitman soil sample_237_MG | ecosystem: Environmental > Terrestrial > Soil > Agricultural... | reverse complement strand
TGACGGACGGCGGCAGCATCCAGACTCTGACCTACCTCGGTTCCGAGCGTGTCTTCCCGGCCTACAAGGTGATGGGCGTGGCCAAGGCGGCGCTTGAGGCGTCGGTCCGATACCTCGCCTGGGATCTGGGCGAACAAGGGATCCGGGTCAACGCGATCTCAGCTGGACCGATCAAGACGGCGGCGGCCCGCGGCATCCCCGGCTTCATGGACATGTACAAGCACCTGAACGAGAAGACCCCGCTCAAGTCCGATTTCACGGCCGAAAAGGTCACGGGACTCTCGATTTTCCTGGCCAGTGATGCCTCCGCCGCGATCACCGGCGAGGTCATCTTCGCCGACAACGGCTACCACGCGATGGGCATGTGAGATCAGGGGCCAGTGGTCAGGGATCAGGGGTCAATACGAATACCTGGAAACTAGAAACGAGAAACTGGAAAGCTATGCCGGCTGATCGTGTGCTTGTGAATGCTCGTGTGCTGACGATGGCTGGGGATCGGGCCGCTGAGGCGGTGGCGATTGCGGATGGCCGGGTTCTGGCAGTTGGCTCGGATGCGGAGATTCGGGCGCTGGCCGGGCCGGGGACGGTCGTCGAGGATCTTGGCGGCGCGACGGTGATGCCGGGCCTGATCGATGCCCATAACCACTTGCTGATGACCGGCCAGATCCTGCAGCAGGTCCAGCTTTACGACTGTCGCAGCATCGACGACATCCTCGACCGCGTCCGCACCGCCGTCGAAAAGGCTCCGCCGGGCACGTGGATCCTCGGCCGCGGCTGGGACGAGAGCCTGCTGGCGGAGAAGCGACATCCGAACCGGCACGATCTCGACCGCGTGGCGCCCGATCACCCGGTTGTGCTGCATCGCGTCTGGAATCGGCTGGTTGCCAACTCGCGCGCGATCGAGCTGGCCGGGATCTCGCGGGAGACGCCCGATCCGCCGGCCGATCAACCCTACGCGGGCGGATTCGAGCGGGATGCGGAAGGCGAGCCGACCGGCCTGTTCCGGGACCGGGCCAAGGAGCTGATCAGCTCGGCAGTCCCCGCGATGGGTCTTGATGATCTGGTCTCCGCAATCGAGACCGCGTGCCGCGAGTACAACCGGCTCGGCCTCACCGCCGTTTCAGAGCCGGGCCTCTCGCCCGAGCAGATGCGCGCCTTCCATGAGGCCGAGCTGCGGGGCGTGTTGACGGTGCGGACCGCGATGTCGATCGCGGGCTGGGGATTCGGCGCCCAGAAGGACGACGCGCTGATCCGGGACCGGCTGGCGAATGTCGGCGTCATGGGCGGCTTCGGCGACGACCTGCTCTGGATCGACGGCGTCAAGCTGATGCCGGACGGTGGCGCGGGTGATCGCACCGCGAAAATGTACGACCCGTACGAGGGCGAGACGGAGAATCGGGGTACATGGACGGTTCCGCCGGATGACCTGGTCGGGCACATCCAGTGGGCGCACGAGCACGGCTATGCGATGGACATCCATACGTGTGGCGACGAAGCGCAGGACGTAGCTGTGGCGGCGTTCGGCAGGGCGCAGGAAACGTGCCCGAATCTGCGCCTGCGCCACCGCGTGCATCACGCTTACCTGCCGACTGACCAGGCACTGACGACGATGGCGCGGCACCAGATCCCGGCGGTGGTTTCGAATCCGTTCCTCTGGTCACTTGGCGAGAGCTACATAACATCACTCGGGCGGGAACGGGCCAGCCGGATGATGCCGATGAGGACGTACCTGAATCGGGGCGTGCCGCTGGCCGGCTCGTCCGATTCGCCGGTGGCGACGCACAACCCGTGGATCGGCATCGCGAGCGCCATCAGCCGGACGACCGTGCAGGGGACCGAGCTCGGTCCGGATGAGCGCCTCACACCGGATGAGGCGCTGCAGATGTACACGACCGGCGGCGCATTCGTCATTCACCGTGAGGCGACGCTCGGCATGCTCGAGCCGGGTAAACATGCCGACCTGATCATCCTTGACTGCGACCCGCGCGAGCGCACACCCGCTGAGCTGGTGGGCATCGAGGCGCGCGCGACCATGGTCGGCGGTCAGTGGGTGCATGACGCCCGCTGAGCGGTCGGCCAAACTGGTCTAGGCGCGACCGTCCTCAGTGAGCTCGGGCATGTCGTCGGCGGGGCCGGCGAGTCGGCTGACGAAATGCATTTTGGGCTCGTATAACCCGCGCATGGGACCGGCTGCTTCGTGCCAGGCGGCGTCGGCGGCTTCTTCCGATTCGTAGAGGGTAATCGAGACAATCGTGTCGGACGCGGTGCGCACGATCATCGAGTCGAGGATGCCGATATCTCGCATGGTCGGAAGCGTTTTTCGCAGGACATCCCGCACGAAGGCGTGGTAGACGGCGTCGTCCTGAATAGACTCGTCCAATCGCCAGGTGCTGAGAGAGGCATACATATCCGCATCTCCTCGCGAACGGGGTCGTGCGAACTCGGTCTCTGTGAAAGTGATACGTCAAAGAAAAGGATATCAGTCAAAGCTGGTTCCCGATAGAGCCATTAGCCTCGCAATCGGGCACGCATTGCCGAATTAGCCGGAGCGCTTCTCGTGGAGGCGCTCTTCCGTCGGCCGGTTTGGCTCGGGGAGGGGCGCTCGGGTGGCCTTGAGCACGAAGGTGCTGAAGGCGATTGCGACCAGCGCCGGGATCACAGCCGCCAGCGGCAGGAGCACGTAATAAGACGCCATGATGACCAGTAGAGGAATGATCACGGTGAACAGCAGCACCACCAGGGCCGCCGGCAACCGCGCGCCGGTTACCCGCGCTCCCGTAACAATGACCTGCTTCGCTGGGAGATCGGTCATCGCGGCAAGGGCGAAGATGACGAGCGTCGCGGTGACCGTGAGGAGCAGCAGCACCAGCCAGAGCGGGGACAGGAATGAGAGCGCACTGACGCCACTGCCGTAGTAGTCGAGGTTGAAGGCCGTCAGCGCGACGATCGGAAGGGTCGCGAGTGTGACGATCCAGCTGCGAATAAACTGCGCCCAGAGGAACTCGCCGCTCTCGCGAAGTCCCGGTCGGTCCTGCCATGGCCCGATTCGCGGATCGGCATGCTTGAAGAGCAGGAGAGTGGCGGGGGGCGCGAAGATCACCGTGATCAACAGGACCCACCAGGCGGCCGAGACCAACAGCATGATCCAGATTCGGTCATACAAGTCGCGATAGGATCGTAGGGCCAGGCGAAGCGCGCTCACGTGGAGTCCATTCGTGCATCGGATCGGTTGAGTTGAATCTACCGCACTCTGCCCAATTCGGCCGCCGTCCTGATCCGGAAACGTGGCACGCCGTGACAAACGCCAGAGAAGCGCCAGGCGGTTAGTGCTACCATTTGGGCCGGTCAGCGCGCTTGGCGACGGCCCTTTCAGTTTGAACCGGAGTTAGCCACAACGTGGAAGTCCACGGCGGAAACTGGGCAGTCATTGGCCTGATGGTGCTGGCCGCATTCGCGATGGCCAACACGCTGCTGATCCTCAACCTGATCGTGGCGCCATCGAAGCCCTCTGCGGCGAAGGCGGCCCCATATGAGAGCGGCGTACCGGATGTCAGCCCGGTCAAGCCGCGATACACTCCCCGGTTCTACGTCGTGGCGATGTTGTTCGTGGTCTTCGATATCGAAGCGATCTTCATCTACCCGTGGGCTGTCAACTTCGACCAACTTGGCCTGTTCGGGATGGTTGAAATGTTCTCCTTCATAGGATTGCTTGGCATCGGCTATGTCTATGCCTGGAAGAAAGGGGCCCTGGAATGGGTCTGATCGACGATCGATTTGACAAGAACGTCTTCACGACGTCGCTTGACTTCCTTTTCAACTGGGGGCGGCGCTCGTCCCTCTGGTGGCTGCAGTTCGGACTGGCCTGCTGCGCGATCGAGATGATCGCGGCGTCGATGGCCCGGTTCGACCTTGCCGAGCGGTTCGGCATGCTCTACCGCGCCTCTCCCCGCCAGGCCGACCTGATGATCGTCGCCGGCACCGTGACCAAAAAGATGGCCCCGGTCGTCCGCCAGCTCTACGATCAGATGCCCGAGCCGAAGTGGGTGATCTCGATGGGCTCGTGCGCGAATGTCGGCGGCCCGTTCGATTCGTACGCGGTAGTCCAGGGCGTCGACCAGGTTGTCCCGGTCGACATCTATGTGCCGGGTTGCCCGCCGACGCCTGAGGCGCTGTACTACGGTGTCCTCGAGCTCCAGAACAAGGTCATCAAGTATCAGACCATGGCCAAGAAGCAAGGCGCCGCGGCTGCCGAGGCCGATCGCATCGCGAGCCGGGCCGAAGCCATGGCTGCCGTTCGCGGCTAAGCGCAAGGGGAGTTACGCGTGAGCGAGGGCAATCTGCCCCAGACGGTGGAGACGGATCAGACGCCGGTCGCCACCGAACCAGTTGATCCGTGGGCCCGCGAGAACTATTTCGACCCCGACGTTGAGCGGCATCCGGCGGTTCGAGTCATCCGGGAGACATTTCCGGGCGCAATACTCGACATCGTTCGGTTCCGCGATGAGACGACGATCCATATCCGGCCGGAGCTGTTACTGGAGATCTGCACACTGCTTCGCGGGCACGAGCAGGTCGGTATGGATGTCCTGACCGACATTACGGCAGTCGACATGCTCCGCCTGCGGCAAGCGCCCCGATTCGACGTCGTGGCCCTGCTTTACTCGCTCAGAAACCGCGTTCGGCTTCGGCTTAAGGCCGGCATCGACGAAGGACAGCCCGTCCCGTCGCTGGTTCCGCTTTGGAACGGCGCCAACTGGCTCGAGCGCGAGACATACGACATGTTTGGAATCGTCTTCGAGGGTCACCCGAACCTGCGGCGGATCCTCCTGGCGGACGACTGGGACGAGGGCTTCCCGCTGCGCAAGGACTACCCGTTGCGTGGCTGGAAGGAGTTCCCTGTCTATAACACCGAGCGCACGGTCGGCCGTGTCCGCACGCGCTGGACCGGGCGGGGAGTGTAGGTACCATGAGCACGCCTGTTTCCGATTTCGATCTCGTCAGCGACGGATCGACCCTCGATAACTCACCGGAGCCACCCAAGACCGGTACGCTGACGATCAGCGACGAGGTGACCCGGCCGGATGGCTCGCACCAGCTGGTCCTGAACATGGGACCGCAGCATCCAAGCACGCACGGCGTGCTCCGGGTCATTCTCGGTCTCGACGGCGAAGTCATCACCGACTGCGATCCGGTCATCGGATACCTCCACCGGGGTGTCGAGAAGATCGGCGAGCAGCACCGCTATGCGCAGGTCGTGACCTGGACAGACAGGACCGACTACGTCGCCGCGCCGATGAACAACCTCGGTTGCATCATGGCGATCGAGAAGCTCTGCGACGTCACCGCACCTGAGCGCGCGCAGTACTGGCGCGTGATCATGTCGGAGCTGGCCCGGATCGCCTCGCACCTCGTTTGGCTGGGGACGCACGCGCTCGATATCGGCGCACTTTCGATGTCCCTGTACTGCTTCCGCGAGCGCGAGCTGATCCTCGACATGTTCGAGATCTTCTGCGGCGCCCGCCTGACGACGAACATGATGGAAATCGGCGGCTTCTCGCGGCCGATTCCGGAATTGCTGCCGTCGATGGTGCGCGACTTCTGCAAGGTCTTCCCGGACCGCCAGCAAGAGTACGTGGACCTCCTCGATGCCAACCCGATCTGGCAGGCGCGGACCAAGGGCGTCGGCATCATCTCCCCAGAGGCGGCAGTCTCCTATGCGCTGACCGGCGCATGCCTCCGCGGCTCGGGAGTCAACTACGACATTCGCAAGGCGATGCCGTACCTCGTCTATGATCGGCTCGACTTCGAGGTGCCGATCGGCGTTCACGGCGATGTCTTCGACCGCTATCTCGTTCGCATGGAGGAGATGCGGCAAACGCTTCGGATCATCGAGCAGTGCCTGGACGCGGTCGAGAATGACGATCGCCCGCTTATGGCCTACGAGTCGAACTACGTCATGCCGCCGCACAAGGGCACCATGACGACGGCCGAGGACATGCAGCGCCACTTCATCTGGGTTATCAAGGGGTTCAGTCCGCCGGTCGGCGAGGCCTATTTCGCGGTTGAGCATCCGAAGGGCGAGAACGGGTACTACTTCGTGTCCGACGGGACTCCGTTGCCGTACCGGTGGCGGGTCCGCTCCCCGGATTTCGTCAACCTGAGCGTGCTGCCGCACATGGCTCAGGGCGCGATGCTCGCGGATGTGGTGGCGCTGATCGGAACGATCGATATCGTGCTCGGATCGGTAGACCGCTAATACGAACTCATTCGCCAGACAGTGCCGGTCACGGTACCATTGCGCGTGGCCCGCGCCTGTCTGGCCGCCATTTGACAGGGTGCGCCGGCTTGCAGATGTGGGCCTGATCGCACATCGCGGATCAGTGCGGGATTGGGGAATCCCGGTAAGGGCAACGGGAAACACGCATGGCGGATATGCCGCTCTGGCTCAATTTCATCATCGCCTTCCTGATCATGAACATCCTGCTCGTGGGCATGGCGTACATGACCTACTACGAGCGCAAGGTGCTCGCCGCGATGCAAGACCGGATGGGACCGATGCGGTCCGGTCCGAAGGGGCTCCTCCAGCCGCTTGCTGACGGTGTCAAGCTGCTCGGCAAGGAAGACTTGATCCCCGCCGCGGCCGACAAGTGGGTCTTCTGGTTTGCGCCACTCATCGTCTTCGTTACGGCCGTCGTCGGCGTGGCGGTGATCCCCTTCGGCGGCACGATCCACGTCTTCGGGCAGGACATCAATCTCTTCATCACCGATCTCAATGTCGGGGCGCTGTTTGTCCTGGCATTCGGCTCGATCGGCGTCTACGGCATCATCCTCGGTGCCTACGCCTCCGCCAATCGCTACTCCTTGCTGGGCGGTCTCCGGTCGGCCGCGCAGGTGATCTCGTACGAGATCATCCTCGGCCTTTCTCTGGTCGGCATCTTCATTCTGACCGGCTCGCTGAGCCTGCGAGAAATCCAGCTCGCGCAACAGGGCACGATCAGCATCTTCGGCCTGGACGTCAGCAACTGGTATGTGATCACCCAACCGGTCGCCTTCATCATCTTCATGATCGCGGCCGTCGCCGAGACAAACAGGGCCCCGTTCGACCTCCCGGAGGCCGAGACCGAGCTGGTCTCTGGTTTCCACACGGAGTACTCGGCGTTTCGCTTCTCCTTCTACTTCCTCGGCGAATACATCTCGATGATCGTGATTTCGCTCTTCGCCAGCACCCTCTTTCTGGGGGGTACGAGCGGACCGGGCAGCGGCGAATACTGGGGTCTCGGCATCGTCTGGCTGCTGGTCAAGACGATCCTGTTCCTCTTCTTCTATATCTGGCTGCGCGCCACGCTGCCCCGGTTCCGATACGACCAACTGATGGGGATTGCCTGGAAAGTGCTGCTCCCGGCGGTGCTGCTCAACATCATGCTGACCGCGTTGACGCGGCTGCGCGGTAACGGCCAGATCAGTTCCGGCCAGCTGGTTGCCGTGATTGCGGTCACGGTCGGTGTTCTGGTGCTGATCTGGGGCTTGAACCAGCTCTCCAACCGATGGGCGGATGCGGAAAGTGCATAGCAACGATCGAGTACACGTGATCACACGGCGCGGAGCGAACTGATGCCCTGGGATTTTGTCGCGTTCATGCTGCTGGCGGCCATCTGCGTAATCTGCGCGGGCGGCGTAGTGGCATCGGCCAATCCGATCCACTCCGGCATCTTCCTCGGTATCTGCTTCATCCACGTGGCCGGTATCTTCGTGATGCTGGGCGCGGAGTTTTTGGCGGTGGTGCAGGTGATCGTCTACACCGGCGCGATCCTGGTGCTGCTGCTCTTCGTGCTGATGCTGGTCGACCCGGATGCGTTGCCGGAGTTCACGAGCGCCCACCCGGTCCAGCGCACGGTCGCGGTGCTGCTCGGGATGGTGTTGCTGCTTGAGGTCTCGGTCGCGATTCTTGGCCGAACGGTCAAGGGCGTGGCCAGCAATGCCACCCCGGAGAACATCGCACTCGTCGGCGGCAACACGCAGGCGCTCGGCCGCTCCCTGTACACCGAATACCTCCTGCCATTCGAAATTGCCTCGCTGGTTTTGACCGTCGGCGTGATCGGCGCGATCGTGCTGGCGATGCCAGAGCGGCTCGGCGCGCGAGTCCGCCGCCGGGGCACGATCTCGCTCGGCCACCCGCGCGGGACCGACCTCGTGCTGCCGGAGGGCGTGCGTGGAGAAAGCCCAATTCCCGATTCGGCAGCCGAGCTGGAAACAGGTCTACCGTCGCGCCGCGAGGTGATCATGGTCGGCAATGCCCGGGATTACACGACCGTTGGTCGCGGCAGGCAATAGAGGAGCGATCGCACCACAATGACGGACGTCGGCACAGATCATTTTCTGCTCCTGAGCGCGGTGCTCTTCATCATCGGGATGATGGGTGTCCTGATTCGGCGCAACATGATCATCATCTTCATGTGCGTCGAGCTGATGTTGACTGCGGCCAACATCACGCTGGTGGCCTTCGGTTGGGAGAACAACTCGATGAGCGGGCAGTCGTTCGTCGTGTTCACGATCGCGGTGGCTGCGGCCGAAGCGGCCGTCGGCCTGGCGATCATCCTGGCGCTCAGCCGCCGGCTGCACTCGGTCGACATCGACGACATGCGCGTGTTGCGGGATTAGCGATGGTGGTTGGCGGAGCGATCCGGCTCTTTCCGGAACGAGTTGAGGTTTAGGGGCAAATGGCAGATTACTTGTTTCTGATTCCAGCGCTGCCTTTGCTGGCGTTTGCCATCAACTTCATCTTCGGGCGGAACTTCATTCGGGACAAGGCACACTGGATTGCGGCGCCGGCCGTATTTGCCTCGTTCGTGCTCTCCCTGATCGTTTTCTTCAATATCCGTGACAAGGGTGAGGCGCTCGATAAGCACCTCTTCACCTGGATTCCTTCCGGCTCGTTCCACATAGAAGTCGCGCTGCATGTCGATCAGCTGACCGCGGTCATGCTGCTCGTGGTCACGAGCGTCGGCTTCCTCGTCCACTTCTATTCGATCGGATACATGCAGGGGGATCCCGGCTACTTCCGCTTCTTCTCGTACCTGCCGCTTTTCGTCTTCTCAATGTTGATGCTGGTCATGGCGGACAACTTCCTGGTGCTGTTCGTCTTCTGGGAAGCCGTCGGACTCTGCTCGTACCTGCTGATCGGCTACTACTTCCAGCGCCGCTCGGCCAACAACGCCGCCAAGAAGGCCTTCATTGTCAATCGCATCGGCGACCTTGGCTTCGGCGTCGGCATCATGTGGATCTTCTCAGCCTTCGGGACGCTGAACTTCTTCGGCGATACTGGCGTGTTCCATCTCGCCGAGACCGGCACTGTCAGCGGGCGTACGTTGACCGGCATCTCGCTGCTGCTCTTTATGGGGGCGATGGGCAAGAGCGCGCAGTTCCCGCTCCATGTCTGGTTGCCGGACGCGATGGAGGGCCCGACACCGGTTTCCGCCCTGATCCACGCCGCAACCATGGTGACCGCCGGCATCTACCTGATTGCCCGCGCCCATCCGATCGTCGAGCAATCGCAGACCGCGATGTGGGTGATCGCAACGATTGGGGCCTTGACCGCCTTCATGGCGGCGACAATCGCGATCACGCAGAACGACATCAAGCGGGTCATTGCCTACTCGACGGTCAGCCAGCTCGGCTACATGGCCTTCGCGCTCGGCACCGGGGCCTGGATATCCGCGATCTTCCATCTAATGACGCATGCCTATTTCAAGGGTCTGCTCTTCCTCGGCAGCGGTTCCGTCATCCACGGTATGCACGAGGAGCAGAACATCCAGAAGATGGGTGGTTTGCGGAAGTACATGCCGATCACCTTCTGGACCTTCATGGCCGGCTCTTTGGCCAATGCCGGCGTGGTTCCGTTTGCCGGGTTCTGGTCGAAAGACGAGTTGATTACCGGCGCGTGGACCAGCTCCGTCTTCCCGAACTGGGGCAAGGTGATCGCGATTATCGGCCTGGTGTCGGCATTCCTGACCGCCTTCTACATGTTCCGGCTCGTATTCCTGACCTTCTACGGCAAGCCGCGCTTCGACGAGCACGAGGTTCACGTGCATGAGTCGGGGCCGACGATGACGATCCCGCTCGTGCTGCTGGCAATCCCGTCGCTGCTTGTCGGCTTCGTCGGCTTCCCGCCGGATGACGGCCGGATTCATCATTTCCTCGCCCCGGTCTTCGAGAGCGGCAGCTCCACCACCGAAGCGGCGGCACCGCCGGCCGAGACGGCGTCCCTGTACGTCCTGCAAGAGACGACTACGGACGAGCATGCCGCCAACGAAACCGCGGCGGCGCCCGCGGAGCACCACATCTCGAATGCAACGAAGTGGACCTTCGCCATCCTCTCGACCATCGTCGCGCTGTCCGGCATCTTTGTCGCGTACCTGACGTACATCACGGGAACGATCAGCGCGACCGCTGTGGCAAGGCGCTTCAACGGCATCTACTTGTTCCTGTATGAGCGCTGGCGCATCGACGAGTTCTTCGACCGGAACGTCGTCCAGCAGCTCAAGCGATTCGCCATGTTCAGTTGGCGCGTCATCGATGTCGGCATCATCGACGGCACGGTCAACGGGATGGCCAGACTGGTCACCGGGCTCAGCGGTCGTCTTCGAACGCTGCAGACCGGCCTCGTCGCGAACTATGCCCTGGCAATCGCGCTGGGGATGGTCGTGATCATCGGCGTCTATTTCGCAGCCTTTAGCGACCTTCTGCGGTAGGGAGAGGATCGAGCGTGGACTTTCCGTTGCTGAGCGCGATCACATTCGCCCCGCTGATTGGGGCGCTCCTGATCTTCTTCCTGCCGAATGTGACGCGGGAGCGCGCGCGTGCGATTGCGCTCGCGGCCTCCGCGGTCAGCTTCGTTCTCTCGATCTGGCTGCTCGGCGCGTTCGACAAGAATGCCGAATTCCAGTTCGTCGAGCACGTGAGCTGGTTGAAGGGGCTCGGCGCCTCGTACCACATGGGCGTGGACGGCATGGCGGTCCTGCTGATCGGATTGACCACGCTTCTCACCATGATCTCAATTGGCTGGTCGTGGAATACGATTACGTTTCGGGCGCGGGAGTATTACGTCGCGATCCTGCTGCTCGAGACGGGCATGCTTGGTGTCTTCATGGCGCTCGACCTCTTCGTCTTCTACATTTTCTGGGAAGTGATGCTGATCCCGATGGCGCTGCTGATCGGCGTCTGGGGTAGCTCGAACCGGGTATACGCGGCGATCAAGTTCTTCATCTATACGCTGTTCGGCTCGCTGCTGATGCTGGTTGGCATCGTTGCCACCTACCAGGCCTACGCCGACAAGACCGGCGAGCGTACGCTCGACATTCTCAAGCTGCAGCAGGGTTGGTCGCTTGGAGCGTACGGCAACGTCTTCCAGGGTTTTGTGTTCGCGCTCTTCTTCATCGCATTTGCGGTGAAGGTGCCGATGTTCCCGTTCCACACCTGGCTGCCGGATGCCCACGTCGAGGCGCCGACCGCCGCATCGGTGATCCTGGCGGCGGTCATGTTGAAGATGGGCGGATACGGCATGCTCCGCTTCAACCTGCCCCTCTTCCCGGAAGGATCTGAAGACTGGGCGCTGATTGTCGTCATCCTGTCCGTGATCGCCATCATCTATGGCTCACTGGTTGCCCTCGTGCAGCCGGATCTGAAGAAGTTGATCGCATACTCGTCGGTCAGCCACATGGGCTTTGTTACGCTCGGCATCTTCGTGCCGCTGCTGGTGCTGAAGGCCGATCGCGCCGCCGGCCAGGTTCAGGGCGTCGAGAACTATCTGAACGGCTTCAACGGCTCGATGATGGTCATGCTGGCGCATGGATTCAACACCGGTGGACTCTTCCTCTGTGTCGGCGTGATCTACGAGCGCGCCCATACGCGGTTGATTGCAAAGTTCGGCGGCCTCGCCTCGCGGATGCCTGTCTATTCAGTGCTGTTCGGAATCTTCATGCTGGCCAGC
>Ga0164305_10000877_pt1 | contig 11990 bp, 11 predicted proteins | sample Whisoiple_237_MG_FD_110215 | JGI IMG/M metagenome (GOLD analysis project Ga0164305, IMG submission 110215) | Soil microbial communities amended with pyrogenic organic matter from upstate New York, USA - Whitman soil sample_237_MG | ecosystem: Environmental > Terrestrial > Soil > Agricultural... | reverse complement strand
GGGCGGCCGCCCCGGACATCACGACCACCTGGTCCGCCAGCGCCGTGACCGTCTCGAGGACCGAACGCTGGTGTGGCGTAGGGTCTTTGAGGATTGTGTGGGCGATCACGATCGACGGGACGCACAGGCCTTCGATGATGTCGACGACTTCGTCTCCGTCGACACCTCCGTAGATGCCGTACTCATGCTGGATGACCGCGACGTCGCTGCGGTTCAGCAACTCGGCACATGCGGCCACGGATGCCGGTGAGCCGTTGACCAGCTCTCCGATGACGGGGGTACTCGTAGACGGTGGCCCGTCGGATATCCGCACGACGCTCACGTCGGCGCCATTGGCGGTCAATCCGTTCGCCAGCGCCGCGGTGAAGGTGGCAAGCCCGCACGGTGTCGGTGGATACGTACTGAGAATGCCGAAACTCAAAGGGCCGGAAAATCCCTGCTCCACAACGGGAAAGGTCGATCGAAAACTGGATAAAGCGGTCAAGGTGATCCCAACTGGCGGTTGTCACCTGCGTGTCCGGCGTGAGCGGTTGCTCGGCGGCGTCAGCGGTGGACGGCTGACTCTCCCGGACTGGCTGGATTCCCAACTCCTTTGACGATACACCCAGGGGTGTGTCCTCCCCGTCGGCGGGACGGGGCTGCCTCGCGCCCTAGGCCCGGCAGCGCCGCGAACTCGGGCCCGCGGTCCCCACTAAACTTCACACGCCGTGACGAGCTCGTCGCAGGCCGCGGTCGAAAAAGCTGGGTGAGACGCTGTCGCTGTCCGAGGACGCCCGGGTCAAGCTGAACGACCTGATTGCCGGCACCGACCTGCAGACCTTCTACGGCCCGATCCGGTTCGCGTCCGAGGGCGACCACTTCCACAACAACACCGCGCTCGACCCGATGCTGGTCCAGATTCAGGCGGGCAGGTCAAGGCGATCGCACCGAAGGAGTCGGCACAAGCGCCGATCATCTACCCGCTCGCCCCGCTGGGCTGCAGCCCTCGATGCGACCGCGGGGCGGTTGCTAGGTCTGACGCAGTGAGTCGCGGTGGCCCGTCTCATTGGTGCGTGCCAAGAACAGGGTCAGCACCGCCCCTGCTGCCGCTGCGACGAGGTAAAAGCTTGGTGCCACGTTGCTTCCGGTTCGGTCGATCAGGAAGGTCGAGATGAAGGGTGCGGTCCCTCCGAAGATCATCACCGAAGCGTTGTAGCCGATCGACACGGATCTCGTCCGCAGGCGCGTGGGGAACATCTCGGCCATGTAGGCAAACAGCGGCGCCGCGGCGCCTGCGATGAGCGCTCCCATGACCGCCCCGGCCAAGATGGCAACAAACATGTTGCGGCCCTCCGAGATCAGAACGAAGGCCGGATACGTCACCACGACCGGGGCAGCACTGGCGGCGATGAGAACCGGCTTTCGACCGATGCGATCCGACAGCGAACCGCAGAGCGGCAACGCGGCGATGTGAGGCAGCAGAATCGCGGCGGTGACTACGAACATCTCCCCGGCACCGAAGTCGGTCACTTTCTTCAGGTGCGTCGGCATGTAGCTCATGACGGTATGAAAGCCGACACCATAGGTAAGCGTTGCCCCGAAGGCCACCGCGATCCACTTGAACTGCTCGCCGATGCTGGAGCGCAGAGGTGTGGGATCGGCCTCCGCCGCAGATACAGGCGCCTTGAACATCGGAGTGTCCTCGATCTTGAGCCGCAGCTAGAGCCCGATCGCGCCGAGGGGCAGCGCGATGAGGAATGGAACCCGCCAGCCCCACGAGTTCATCGCGTCCTCCGACAAGTTGGAGGTGAGGATCGTCAACAAGAGAGCGCCGAACAGCAGTCCCATCGAGGACAACATGCCCGAGGTCGACAACGGCGCCTCGGGACTGGCCCGTCTTCTCAAGCACACGGTGAATCCGCCTGCGCCGCTATGCATCCGGGTGCCCACGGACACCGCGTCCAACTTCGAGGGACTCGTCGTACGCGTCGACGACGCCCCCCGCGGCGCCGGTCACTTCTGGAGCTGGTGCGCACCTTTGACGATCCGGCCACCTGGATCGAACTTCACCTCGCGGCGGACGGCCTCGGCGGCGAGGCGTATCGCACCAGCCCGCTCGACAACCAGTGGGAACTCTGCGACCTCACCGCCGACGCGATCGAAGCCGACAACCGGTGGACCGACCCCGGCCTGCACGAGCTGTGCCACGCACATGCAGCTCAAGGAGGCCCACGCCACGTCCGTACCCGAGCGCAACCAGCCCTGGCCCTACGCGGTCCGCCGGCCACCGACCGCGGAGCGCAGCCAGATGCGTTCTGCCGCCACGCGGTTCGTTCGTCGCCTGTTCGGCTGATTCCGCGACGTCTAAGAGCAAGAGCCGATTGTCCCTTGCCGCTGGTCACGCTCCGTGTGCGCATTGAGCGATCGCGCCATTAACGTTGCCGCAGTGGGCAGGTGTCGATGCTTCAGCCGCGTCGCCGGTGAAGGTGGCTGTCTGAAGGTTATGTCGTCGAGAAGTTGGGTAAGCCTCCAGGTGCACTTCGTTCTGGGACGGTGGTGACATGCAGAGCCGTTTGAACAGTGAGCGCATGCAGCGACGGGCGCTGTGAGCCGCGGTGGCCAGCCTCGGCCAACTCCATTGGTTCTTCGGCAACGTCTACGAGGCCGCGGTGGACATGCCCCAGCTACTTGCGGATGCGCATCCCAACCGGGCGCCGTGTCTCCTGGGTTCCGGAAGCCCGCTCCGGCCCTGCCAAGCCCGCTGCCGCCACCGACTACGACAACCTTGCGCCCGTCGAGCCGGAACAGCGACGTGAAGTCAATCGAATCGAAAGCCGCAAACTGGTCAGGACCTGGCATCGCGGCAACCTGGTTGGCGTCGCGGGATGGGCACTGCAGCAAAGCCGCCGCCCGAGCCGGGTACATAGTCTGCAACCGGGCCCTGACAAGGCTATTGCTGGGCTGTCGGCGTCAGCACACTGAACATCGCCCCCTGCGGGTCCGCCAAAACGGCCGAGCGCCCCACCGAAGGAATGTCGAACGGCTCGACGGCGACCTGCCCGCCCTCAGCGCCCGCCTGCGCAGCGGTGGCGTCGGCGTCCTGCACCGCGAAGTACACATGCCAATGGTTCGGCACGCCGGGCATCGGCGGTTCCATACAGCCACCGACATCCGTCCCACCCACCTTGAGCAGCTGGTACGTCTGCCCGGGACCCATCTCAACAGTCGAGCTGGTCACGCCGAGCACGGCCTCATAGAACGCCAACGCCGAATCCGGCTTGTCCGTGATCAATTCATTCCAAATAATCGTCCCCGGCTCGTTGACCAGCGTCGCGCCAATGTGCCGATTGGGCTGCCACAGCCCCACGACCGCACCCGTCGGATCGGCCACGAACGCCATCCTGCCGGCGTCCCCGACATCCATCGCCGGCATCAGCACCTGGCCGCCCGCAGGAGCGACCTTCTCGAGCGTCGCGTCGACGTCGTCGGCCGCGATGTACGTGTTCCACATCGGAGGCACGCCTTCAGGTGCGCCCGGGGCCATCGGCGCGATCGCCGCCACAGTTTCCCCGTTCACCAGCGCCATCGAATACGTGCCGCCCTGCGGCATCGGCCGGTCGTCGTAGCTCCAGCCCAGCAGCGCTGCGTAGAACTTCTTGCCCGCGTCCTGATCCGTCGTCTGCAGGTCGACCCAGCTCGGTGTGCCCTGCTCGTACTCGGTTTTCTTTGGCATGACAGACCTTTCGTTAGTTGGCGGATGTTTGGACAACGGCCGGTTGCCGGCCCGTGAACCCAATGAGCCGATCCAGCAAGCTGGCATCAGGCGCCGTCTCGACCGAGTCCGCGAAGCCACGGGCTTCAGGAGTGATGACCTTGCCCGCCTGGTCCAGAGCATAGTCCGCCAGCGGCTCGGAGACCACTACATGACGACCGGTGGCTGTGGCGAAATCCCAAGCGTGAACCAAGAATTCGAGTGAAAGAATGTTGACTGGCATGGCTGCGGGTACCTCGCGCGGACCCAGCTCGACGCTACCCTCCAACCCTCGTCGACGCCAGGCCTCAAGCGCCGCCTGAGCCGCATCCGCGACCTGGGTTTCCAGCGACGCATCCTGCTCGCGCTCCGGCATCCGGACCCCTGCGCAACCGCCGAGTGATGTTATCGAGCCCAACACGTGGTCGGCCAGCTGCGCCACGTTGTATTCGCTGCACGCTGTCTGCCTGGCCAGGTCGGAGGAATCCAGGTCACGCAGCACGTGCTGCAGAATCGCCAATGCCGCCTCGGCGCAGACTAATTCGTCAAGCGGGTCGGGTGCCGCCGCCCATTCGTCGGATCCCGCATCGCCGTCCCGCCCGGCGGCCACCAGCCGGCCAAGGAAGTGATTCCACCCCACAGCATGATGCGCTGCCTGCTCGTCAGTCAGCCCGTCGTGCACCAGCCGCACCTCGGTGCCGCCGTCAACCGGCGTCAGCGTGACCGTCACGGTCGACCCGCCCGGCGCCGGGTCGCCGTCTTCCCATCCCCACGAGTACACCACCCGCTTGCCAGGGTCCACGTCGACGACTGTGCCCGCCGCGGTGTGCCCCGGCGTCACCGTCCACCGGTAGTCACCTCCGGGCCGTAACTCCACCCGGGCGGCGACGGCCATCCATCGCCGAAGCCTTTCGGGCTCGGTCACAAGAGCGAACGTGGCGTCCGGGTCCAGCGGCACAACGACAGATTTGTCGAACGTCATGGCGGAGCCTCCTTTTGGGGTTGGTTGGCATCGGCGACTAGGCGGTCGAGCTCGTCGGTCCAGAACGACTCGAATAGCGCACGGAGCCGCAACACCCCGCGCTCGTCGAGCCGGTAATACCGCTCCCGTCCCTGCTTGCGAGCGGTGACCAGACCGACCTCGGTGAGGACCGACAGATGCTGCGATATCGCCGAGCGGGTGACTGAAAACTGCGACGCGAGTTGGGTGACAGTGCGTTCGCCCGATGCCAGAAGCTGCAATAGCCGGCGCCGCGTCGGCTCCGCCGCGACTTCCAGCATGTCGGGCACACGTCGATACGTTAGTGAAGACTAACGTATTAGTCAATGTTTATGCGCGGCTCATCTACGAGTCCGAAGGCAATCAGCCATAGCCCTGCGTCGTCCATCGACCGCACATCTCGGCGAGATGCCTTCTGCTGCTGTGTTTTGGTTCGTCGCTATGGAAGTGATTCCGTTACGGATGGAGCCGATCGTGCATCGTTCCTCCGTGCGGACTCAGCCGGCCCCCGAGCGGATCACGCTCGGCCCGCACGAAGGCGTGCTCTACCGCCGACCGCCAATGGACGACACCATCGGGTAAGCCGCCATGGAAAGTCGCTTACGGCGCGGCAGGCTCGTATTGTTCGATCGCTTCCACTTTGCCCGCCGAAGGACTTGCGGGATCGAATTCGTAGTTCAACCATTCGCGGGCGAGGCGCCGGGCCAGCTCGAGCCCGATCACTCGCTGTCCGAAACACAAAACCTGGGCGTTGTTGGACAGCACAGAGCGCTCGACCGAGAAGCTGTCATGCGCGGTGACCGCTCGGATGCCCGGCACCTTGTTGGCGCTAATCGCCACGCCCAGCCCTGTTCCACAAACCAGTAGCGCCCGGTCCGCCTTGCCCTCCGCGACCAGTCGAGCCGCGGCCACCGCAATGTGCGGGTACGCCGTGTTTTCGTCGGTGCCGACCCCCACGTCGATAACTTCCGCGACTCGATCGTCCGTGCGCAGATCGCCTTTCAGCGCTTCCTTGTATTCGTATCCGGCATCGTCGGAACCGACGACGACCCGCAGCCCTTCCGACATCAGCTGTCTCCCTTTCCAGTAAGCGTGAAGCAGTCCGCAACCGTGCGCGCGCACATCGCGAGTGAGGTAGCGCCGGCATCCGGCGTGCCGATACTGCGTTCGGCTAACGGACGCGCCCGTCCAACCTTCGGCCGCATGTCCGCAGTGGCCTGCGCGGCCTCTGTCGCGACTTCGGCCGCGGCCCGCCACGCGTCCTGCCACTGTTCGCCGTCGTCGACCCGTCGTTGCAGGTCCTCCACGAACGGCAGCAGCGCGTCCAGCATCGTCTTGTCCCCGGGCGCAGCGCCGCCCAATTGGACCAGCGCGTCATACCCGTCGCGCATGCCCGCCGCCACCGTTGCCGAATCCGGCCGGCCGCGATCACCGAGCCGCGCACCCAGCGCGCTGAGCATCGCCCCCCACAGCACACCCGAAGTGCCGCCTGCCTTTGCCGCCCATTCCTTGCCCGCGGCGGTCAGCACCGAGCCTTGTCCGGCCCCGTCAGCGACCGCCCGCGCCGCAGCCTCGCGTGCCGCGGACGAGCCCTTGACCATGCCGCGCCCGTGGTCGCCGTCGCCCGCGATCGCGTCTATACGGCCCAACTCTTCCTCCGCGTCGGCGAGCATCGCCGCCATCGCGTCGATCGCCCGCGCCACCACGTCCGCGCCCGCCCGGCCGTCCTCGTCCGACAGCTCCGAAAGCGCAACAGTAGCCACCGCGGCTTCCGCCGCCGCATCCGTGCGCGCCTCACCCGCCGGTTGGGCAGCAGACGTAGAACCCTTGCGGTACGCCGGGGTGTCGGCCGGTGCGGCCCAGTACTTTTCGAGTTCATCGTCGAGCCACATCATCGTCAGCGAGCACCCGGCCATGTCCAGGCTGGTGACGAGTTCTCCGACTTCGGGCTCCACGATCTCGTACCCGCGATCCCGTAGCAGCCGCGCCACCGTGCCCCACACCACGAACAGTTCTTCGTATTTTGTACGGCCAAGTCCGTTGAGTATCACCGCAATTCGCTGAGATGAGAATGCAGGCTTCTCGTCCGCCAACCCGTCGACAAGCGTCTGGGCAAGGTCGGCCGCTGTAGGCATGTCCTCGTCGGCGACACCTGGCTCGCCGTGGATGCCGAGCCCGATGCCCATCTTGCCCTCCGGCACGGTGAACAGCGGCTCATCCGCGCCGGGCAGTGTGCAGCCGTCGAACGCGACCCCGAACGTCCGCGTTGCCGCGTTCGCCGCCTCCGCCACCCGGATCACTCCCGGCAGGTCCAGCCCGTCCTCGGCCGCCGCGCTCGCGCACTTGAAGACCGTGAAATCGCCCGCAATGCCACGCCTTTTCGATTCCTCACCCTTCGGTGCGCTGGCGATGTCATCGGTGACTGCGAAGTAGTGCGCATCGATGCCTTCGCTGCGCAACTGAGTGACGGCAAGGTTGAAGTTCATCACGTCGCCGGCATAGTTGCCGGTGGTCAGCAGCACCCCGGCGTCACTGTGCGCGGCACGCGCAACAGAAGCCGCCTCGTCCGCGGACGGCGACGTGAAGATGTTGCCAACCACCGCACCGTCGGCGAACCCCGGGCCGACCACCCCACAGAACGCCGGATAGTGACCGGAGCCGCCGCCCACTACCACCGCAACCTTGCCCGGCGCGGTCTCATGGGCCCGCACCACACCTCCCGGCACCCCAACCACATACCGTGAGTTCGCGTCCAAGAAGCCGGCCACCATGTCCTCGGTGAACCGCGCCGGATCGTTGAAAAGCTTGGTCATCGCAACCGCTCCCCGCTGTCAGCGTCGAACAGGTAAACCCGCTCTGGTGGCGCGCTGATCGCCACCGCCTGCTCGGGCTCGTAGCTGTCCTGCGCAGGTGTCTGCACGACAATGCCCTCTTCGCGGCCCGCGACGGTGCTTGTGGCAAGGCCGAATTCGAGTAGATGTTCGAAGTAGGCCACCGTCGCCGTGATACCGCTCGCGCCCTGGCCGGCCGACATCGTGGCGTCCTGTGGACGGAGGCCCACGGTGACCTTTGCGCCGTCGGCCACATCGGATACGACGGTGTCCAGGTATCCGGTGCCCGAGCCGATTTCGACGCGCACCCGGCCGTCGTGCACTCTGGCAATCCCCGGCACCACGTTGATCTGCGGTTCGCCGACGAACGTCGCGACGAACAGGTTCGCCGGATCGTCGAAAACCTCGTCCGGCGTGCCGAATTGCTGCACTACCCCCGCATCCATCACCGCGAGGCGATCCGCCAGCGACAATGCCTCGACCTGGTCGTGCGTCACCACGATGGTCGTGTAGCCGAATTCGCGCTGCAGCACCTTCAACTCGCGCCGTACCCGCTGCCGGGCCGACGCGTCGAGGTGGCTCAGCGGCTCGTCGAGAAGCAGCACCGGAGGGTTGCGCACCAACGCGCGAGCCAGTGCAACCCGCTGCTTCTGGCCGCTGGACAACCCCGCAGGTCGAAGGTTCAGCATGTTGTCCATCTCAAGCCTGCTGCTGATCGAATCGACCATCTGCTCGGCGCCTTTCACCTTGCGCGCCTTGAGACCGTAGAGCAGGTTCTCCCGCACCGATAGCGGCGGATACAAGGCATAGCTCTCGAACCCCACGCCGATGCCCCGTTTGGATGCCGGTAGCTGCGAGACCTCGCGGTCACCTATGCGAATGGAACCGCTTGTCACCGTTTCAAGTCCGGCGATCATCCGCAGCGTGGTTGTCTTGCCGCAGCCTGAGGGGCCCAGCAACGCCACGAGTTCGCCAGGCTCGATGGCCAGGTCGATGCCCTTGACTGCCGTGACGCTTTCCCTGCCCCGCGAGGCGTAGGTCTTGACCAGGTCGGTGAGGGTGAGGCTTTGCGCGGTCGCCGACGCGCCGCCGGCAGCGCCCGTACGCGATTTATCCGTAACTACACTCACTGTGCCGCCTCCAATGTCGAATCGCGGTCCGCGCTCGTCAGCCGCGGCTGGTGCCCGTCGCCGGATGCGAACACATGGACGTCCGAGTCGGCAACGGTGAGGTTGACCTCCATGCCCTCGTCGTGGCCTTCCCGTCCGGAGGCGAGCACGATCAATTCAGCACCGCCCACGTCGACCGTCAATTCGACATTGCGGCCCAACCTTTCGGCCAACTTCACTCGCCCATGAATGTCATCATCCGCAGCTGTGTCATCGACGTGCAGATCGCACGGCCGCAGACCCACCTGCACTCGATCGCCGCGTTCAACCTTTGCGTCGGCGGGCACCGGCACGTCGAAGGAGCCGTTGCCCAGCCGTATCCGCCCATCGTCGACAAATCCGTCGAGGAGGTTGATTTCCGGCTGACCCAACGCGCGCGCCACAAATGTGTCCGCCGGTTGGCGCCAAATCTGTTCCGGTGTCCCGATCTGTACCAACGAGCCCTCCCGCAGGACCGCGATCCGATCGCCGAGAGCCAATGCCTCCTGATAGTCGTGGGTGACGTAGACCGTGGTGGTGTTCGACATGGCGCCAAGCTGTTTGAGCTCGGCCCGCATCGCGGCGCGCAACTTGGCGTCAAGATGGGACAGAGGTTCGTCGAGTAGGTAGACATCGGCGGGTCGCACCAACACCCGGCCCAGCGCTACGCGCTGGCGCTGTCCGTTGGACAGCTCACGCGGAAAGCGCTTGAGCAGCTGGTTGATCCCAAGCGTCGTGGTCACCTGGTCGATGCGCGTGGTCCGGTCCTGGTCGGTGTACTTACCCGTACGGCCCGACTTCAGCGGCGACGCCAGGTTCTCGCTCACCGTCTTCTGCGGATACAGCGCGTAGCTTTCGAACGCCATCGCCACGTTGCGCTGATACGGCTCGACCCCCGTCAAATCGACCCCGCCGATGTGGACCGACCCGCGGTCGATGTCCACCAACCCGGCAATCGATTTCAGCGTCGTGGTCTTACCGGCGCCGCTGGGACCGAGGATGACGAAGAACTCGCCATCCCTGATGTCGACAGTCAGGTCGTCGACGGCGACTGTCTTACCGTACGTCTTGCGCAGGTTCGCGATAGACAAGGTGGCCATCAGGCTTTCACCGCCCCAAATGACAGGCCCCGCACCAGGTATCGCTGAATCGTCAGCGCCAGGATGAGCGGTGGCAAAGCTGCAATGATCGCGGCCGCGGCGGTCAGGTTGTAGTACGCCTGCCCGCCACCGCCGAGGAACTTGGTGATCGCGACCGTGACCGTGCCGGCGTTTGTGTCAGCCAGGATCAGCGGGAACACGTAGTTGTTCCACGCGAAGATGAACGCCAGCAGCGCTGCCGCGGCAATGCCGGGACGCACCATCGGCAGCGCCACCATCAGGAACGCCCGCTTGCGGGTGTAACCGTCCAGCAAGGCGGCCTGCTCCAGATCCTCTGGGAGGTCTTGGAAGTACGAGCGCAGGATCCACACCACCAACGGCATCGTGACCAGCTGCAGCACCCAGATCATGCCGACTTTGGTGTCGAACAAGCCGATCTGGTTGTAGATCGCGAACAGTGGCACGATGACCATCAGCTCGGGCGCGAACCGGAACGACAGCATCTGGAACATCAGGTCGTCACTGCCGCGGTACTTCCACCTGCCCGCCGCATACGCCGCGGGGATACCGACCACCAGCGAGACGATCACCGCGCCACCGCAATTGATCAGGCTCGTCAACAGCGACGTCTTGAAGTCGACACTGGTCAGATCCTTGCCCTTGTCGGAGAGCACCGTCGCGAAGTTCGACCACGAAGGGCTGAACTGGAAGTAGGTCGTGGTCTGCTGCGCGTCGTTCTTCAGCGCCAGCAGGATCATCCAGATGATCGGGAACAGGGAGAACACGAACCACGCGATCAGCGTGATGTCGGCGGCCAGCGGGCCGGCGCCGAATCGCTTCTGACCCGGGAGTAGTTCGCGGGCAGCTGCTTTCGCCATGTCAGGCCTCCGCTCCGGCAGCTCGGCGCTGCGCCTTTCCGAGCACGCTCACCAGGTAGCGCGCGGTGATGAACACGATGATCCAGAGCAGCAACATGTACGTGCTACCGCGGGAGTAGTCGAGGTTGATGATCGAGTCCTCGAATGCGCCGATCTGAAGCGTGCGCGTGGCCACGCCAGGGCCGCCCGCGGTGAGGACGTAGATGTGGTCGAACACCTTGAGGTTGTCCATGAACCGGAAGATGACCGCCACCAGGATATATGGCCAGAGCATCGGCAGCATGAGCTTGCGGAACATGTAGAACCAGTTCGCGCCGTCCACTTCGGACGCCTCGAATGGCTCTCTCGGCAGCGACCGGATCCCGGCGAGCACCAGGATTGCTACGAACGGTGTGAAGATCCAGACGTCGACGAGGATCACCGACCACAGCGCCGTGGTGCCGGACAGCCAGTCGAACGTGCTGCCCAGCCCAAGGACATGGTTGAGGATTCCGAACTGCGGGTTGAACATCAGCTTCCAGATGACGCCTGCGATCACCGGCGCGATCATCAGCGGCACGATCAGCACCTTTTCGAAGAGCTTGCCGATGATGCTGGAGCGGTTGAGCAGCAGTGCAAGTCCGACACCGAGCGCGGTTTCGACGACCGTGGCCACCACGGCGAAGATCACCGTGACTTTGACGCTCTGCCAGAAGATCTGGTCGCCCAGCACCGATTGGAAGTTCTTGAACCCGATGAACTGGGGGTTGGGGTTGACCGCCGCGTAGTTCAGGAATGCGTAATAGGCGCCGAGCACGAACGGGTACAGGATGCCGATGACGACGATCAGCGCGGGGAGCGACAGTAGGTAGGGCCGCAGCTTGCGCCGCCAGCCCGGGATCTCGGCAGGCTGCTGACGCGTGGTAGGAGCGCGGTGCTCCGGGGTGGCCGGCGGCGCCTTGGTTGTCCTCGTTGTCATGGACCGGCCTCCTAGAGGTTGATCTTGGACGTGTTGGTCTTGGCGAGGCTGCGCAGGCGTGACGCGGCGTCCTCCCCGCCGTAGATGTCTTGCAGCGCCACCGCCCAGTCCTTGGTGGTGTCGAAGAACTTCTTCTGTGGCGTGAATTGGATCTTGGACGATCCGATCACCGTTTCGAACGCTTCCAGGTAGCCAGGCTGGCTGGCAGCGACACGCTTGAAGGTGGTGTCGAACACCGACTTTCGGACCGGGTCCGCGTAGCTTCCCGCTTCGACGGCCTTGTTCAACGAGTCCTTGCCGGTCGCCCACTGGATGAACAACCACGATGCGAGCTTGTTCCGCGAG
>Ga0164305_10000875_pt1 | contig 12012 bp, 8 predicted proteins | sample Whisoiple_237_MG_FD_110215 | JGI IMG/M metagenome (GOLD analysis project Ga0164305, IMG submission 110215) | Soil microbial communities amended with pyrogenic organic matter from upstate New York, USA - Whitman soil sample_237_MG | ecosystem: Environmental > Terrestrial > Soil > Agricultural... | reverse complement strand
GTGTCGGTAATGGTGACGTTTTCGGCTGTGCTTGGGCCGTTGTTGACTGTCGAAATTGTGTAAGTAACTCTTTCACCTGGTGCTGCTGCCGCAGTCCCGCTTTTGGTGGTAACTAGGTCGGCAAGAGCATCAACAATTGTAGTTGAGACTTGAGAGATGGGTTGAGAACTATTGTTGTTAGCTAGATTTGGATCAAAAGTGCTGGAGGTACTATAGGCAGTGTTAGTTAAGGCAGCACCGCCTGTTGCCGGAACTCTTGCGGTGATGGTGCGGGTTTCGCTAGCACCGTTAGCCAGAGTCGGAATCGCCGGCCAGATGACCGTCCTCGTTGTGGGATTGAAACTACCGTTGTTGTCAGTGCTGACGAAAGTTAAGCCCTCTGGGAGCGGATCTTGAATCAGGACGCTTTCGGCGCTGTTGGGCCCGTTATTTGTGGAGGTAATCGTATAGGTAATGGTGCTATTGGGTATGGCATAGAGCGGGCCTTTTTTAACAATGGAAACGTCGGCTACGAGTGTAGGCGGATCTATACTTTGGACGATGACATTGTTAACTTCGTGAATGTTTGTGTTTCCCCCTGTCGAAGCAGCAAAGCCAAATTTAAAAGTACGTGGCACTGCTCCGTTTATGGTTGTCAAATTTGCTATGTCGAGCAGTGTTTCGCCCGCATCAAATGTGCCGTTGCTGTCCAAGTCTAAGGCAACTGTAAGACGGTTAGGTGTTGCTGAGGTAGTCGGGAATAAGGTAACTTGGACGGATCGTTTAGCTTCAGCGCGAATGCTTGTATCTTTATTGTCTATGCCAATGGAAACGCCAGTCAAAGTGTTAGTTAAAAGACTAGAACCTAAAAATTTATAGTTTTCGGTTGGGATTATGCTTTCCCTGCCTCTAAGTCCTACTGCATCAGGTAGCTTGTCTGGAGTGTTCGAGCTGCCGCCCTGTTTTCCAGCAATAGTGCTAGAATAATTGCCAAACTCGTCTAATCCGACACCTAAATAACCTCCTACAATACCCGGTGAATTTGAATTAGTATTCTGAGCATAACCGAGAGATCCGCCAAAGCCTCCCGCTTTTGTTGGCGTAGCTGTTCCGTCAATCAGGAAAAAACTAATGCCATCCGCACCATCGGTGGCACCATTCACATCGGGGACATTACCTCTGTTATAGGCAAAGAAATCAAAGGTAACTCTCAGACCCTCAGTTGCCAAGATGGGGTTGTTGTAGATTACAAAAGCTGATTGTCCAAAGGCGTTTGAGGTTAATCTCAAAGTACCTGTTCCGGCTGGATCGCCAGTCCCTAAAGCGGGAATAACGCCGCTGAGGTTTTGTGTACTACCTGCAGTTAAGCCTGGGTTAGCTGTAGTCGTGTTGCCAACTCCATATATCCAAGGCCCGATTACGGTTGAATTTTTAAATTCTTCAGCCGCTAAGGTAGCCAGGACTGATGTGTAGCCTTCTAGGACTTCTTTTTCAAAGGCTATTTCGGTATTTATTTGTCCTGTGGTAATTTCTAATTCCCAGTCGCCGCCTAGTGCTGCACTACCAGTTAAATTATTGGAAGCCGCAACATTTGCTCCTGTTATTTGGCTGAGTTTTTGTATGAATGTTAGACCTGATTCCCCGGCGCCTGTGTTGCAACTTAACAGCAGAATACTACCTGTTTCTTTGAGAGCTTTACCCCACTGCTGCAATTGGCTGGCATAGGTTTCTATATTGTGAATATTGAGTTCTGTTGAGCCGATTTCTACTGACGCTGATGCGCCGTGAGCCACTATTTGAATGCTATTGAGGCTGTGCCGCGAGGCGGCAATTTCGGCAATTTGTTCGATTCCATCCCGGGTTCTATCGAGCAGGATTACTTCTGTATCGCTTTTCACTCCCCTGAGCAAATGTTGGTAGTTTTCTACTTTTGAATCCACAATCGCTAGATTTATTAGAACAGCCGTCTCTGCTTTATGGCTAGCTTGTCTCAAGATTTTAGTTTCCATATTGGTAGATTTCCGTGTTTGTGTAGATGACAAATTTGACAGATTTGGGATGGTTTTCATTTTTGGTTAATTTGGTTGCTAAATCTAAGCTACCCATTTTCATAGATGACGATAAACTTTCAAATATAAAGTTTGGAAAATTATTTGTTTATGAGACATAATAGTTACCTATATTTGTTATTTGTGATTTTAGTCAATCATTAGACAGGAATTACTGCGATCGCCCTTGGATGTCCTGATGCGGCCGATCGCTGCAAATTCTAACATGAATAAGGGGTGACAGCCTTTGTATTAGCCAAGATGCTCTATTTTTGGGAAAAATGATATCAGGTCTAAGGTTAGTTATATGGTAAATTACTTACGGATTTATCAGCATAAGGGGTCAGACCCCTCATGCCGCTGTTCTGAGTCTGGTGATATCGAGGCTGGCTCAGACAGCTTGAACCGTAAATATACTGAAAATATTAATTTCGTAAAAATTGGCAGATTTTGACCTTAAGGTGCGATCGCTCTTAAAAGTTGAGAGTACGGTATTTCTAGAGATTTATACTTATACTAATTTGGCGTGCAGTCAACTCACAGCCATGTAATAATAGCAACTCTACGCTACAAAAGTTAACAAAGAAACTTGACAAATTATATATGTTAATACCAGGATTGCGGTGACAAAAAAGAACGATCGCCCTTGAATTCAAAAAGAACGATCGCCCTTTACACCCTCTTTCTATCTAAATCATGAAACTGCGTCGATCGCACCCCCTAATGCGGCTTGCTAAGGGTCAATATCGAGTTCCCGCACTAAAAAAGCCCATTCATCTGCCAATTCTTCAATGATTTTCGCAGTGGGTTTGCCGGCACCGTGTCCCGCTTTAGTTTCAATGCGAATTAACACGGGTTTTTCTCCCGCGTGGGTTTCTTGCAAGGTAGAAGCAAACTTGAAACTGTGGGCCGGAACTACTCGATCGTCGTGATCGGCAGTTGTAATCATTGTCGCCGGATAAGCCGTTCCCGGTTTGAGGTTGTGCAGGGGAGAATAGCCGTGAATTGTGGGAAATTCCTCGGCATTATCGGGAGAACCGTATTCCGAAGTCCAGGCCCAACCAATGGTAAACTTGTGGAAGCGCAGCATATCCATAACGCCGACTGCCGGCAGTGCTGCACCGAACAATTCCGGCCGCTGAGTCATGCAAGCTCCCACCAATAAACCGCCGTTGCTGCCACCTGCGATCGCCAATTTTGCGGGTTTGGTGTACTTGTTTTCGATCAACCATTCAGCGCCAGCTATAAAGTCATCAAACACGTTTTGCTTATTCAACTTTGTGCCTGCTTGGTGCCAGGATTCGCCGTACTCGCCGCCTCCCCGCAAACAGGCGATCGCATAAACTCCACCCATCTCCAGCCACACGACATTGCTAACAGAAAAACTCGGAGTCAGCGACACGCCAAAACCGCCGTAACCGTACAGGTATGTGGGGTTGTTGCCATCCAACTGCAAGCCTTTCTTGTGCGTGATAAACATGGGTACTTGCGTACCGTCTTTACTCGGGTAAAATACTTGTTTGGTCTCGTAATCGTCGGGATTAAAATCGACCTTGGGCTGCCGATAAATCGTACTTTCATCTGTCACCATATTGTAGTGATAGATGATGTTAGGTGCAGTGAAACTGGTGTAAGCATAAAAAGTTTCGGTGTCGTGTCGCTTGCCGCTGAATCCTCCCGCCGAACCGATTCCGGGCAAGGCAACTTCTCGCACGAAAGAGCCGTCTAAGTTGAAGATTTTAATCTGGGTGTAGGCGTCTTTCAGGTAAGAAGCAACAAATTGATTGTTCAGGATGCCAATGCCTTCGAGAGTTTCTGCTGCTTCGGGGATAATTTCTGTGAATTTTTCTTGACTTTCGTCACCAGCGAGGCATGAGGGATGTAGGTTGTTGGTGTCGATCGCAATTACGCGGCCCAGCGGTGCATTCAAGTCTGTTTGAAACCAGAAAAGAGAACCGTCATTGTCGATGAAACTGTACTCAGCCTCAAATTCGTTAATGAGTTCTACAACGGTTGATTCCGGTGCAGTTAAATCCTTGTAAAAAATCAAGTTTTTAGTTTCCGTTCCCTGCCAAACAGAGACAATTAAGTAGCGCCCGTCTTCGGTGACGCCGCCGCTAAATCCCCACTCTTTCTGGTCTGGTCGCTCGTAGATTAATACGTCTTCAGATTGGGGCGTGCCGAGTTGGTGATAAAACAGTTTTTGGTAATAATTAACGTCTTCGTGCTTGCTTTTTTCGTTAGGTTCGTCGTAGCGACTGTAAAAAAAGCCTTTGCCGTCGTGAGTCCAGGATGCTCCTGAGAATTTAATCCACTTTAAATGGTCTGATAAATCTTCGCCTGTTGCCACATCGCGGACTTTCCATTCCTGCCAGTCGGAACCGGAAGTTGACAAACCGTAGGCCATAAGTTTGCCGTCTTCGCTGATAGCTATTCCACCCAGAGCAACGGTTCCGTCTTCTGAGAGAGTGTTGGGGTCAATTAATACTTTGGGTTCGCCATCTAGGGATGTTAACGTGTAGAGTACGGATTGATTTTGTAGACCGTCATTCTTGTAGTAGAAATAGCGATCGCCTTCTTTGAAAGGTATGCCGTATTTCTCGTAATCCCAAAGTTGAGTCAGGCGCTGTTTGATTTTTTCCCGGGCCGGAATTGCGTTGAGGTAGGCAAAGGTGACTGCGTTTTGGGCTTCCACCCAAGCTTGGGTTTCCTCAGAGTCGGGATTTTCCAGCCACCTGTAGGGGTCGGATACTTTGACGCCGTGGTAGTCGTCTGTTTGGTCGATTTTGCGGGTTGTGGGGTAGCTTAAAGGTCGATCGAATTTAGCCATGATTTTGTACTCTCGCTAACTTTGTCCAGTTTACCCTTTCGCGGCAGTGACAGGGGAGAGTCGCTCAATTGGGGATGTGAGATTTTATCCTAAATCAGGGTTAAATAAGTAACCCCACCTCAAAAAACAGAAAACTTAGATACCTGAATTATTTAAAATATTGGGTATCTAACATAGAAGCGATCGCCAATAAATACTGTTTTAAAATGAGATCTAATTAATTTAGTGTTTTTCGGAATAAAGTGCTTCCCAAGAATGACTAAATTTCCCCATGACCAGTTTGCCAAAGAATACCTAAGAGAGTTATTGTCACCTCTCGGAGAAGTAGAAACAAGTAAAGATGTTTCTGCTCAAGTTCGAGAAATTGATATCTGGTTTAAACCCACTTCTGTCTCGCCTGAATACGTAGAGAATTTAGGTTTATTAGGTCAAATGACTGCGACTGTGGCGGCGATAGAACCATTTCGCAATGCCGTCAATACAGAGGATATCTTCAGTTGTGTTGTCAAACTTTTAAATACTAGGGCAGAATTACTGCGCCGAGCTAATCGAGAAGAGCAACGTTTAGAATCCCAGCAATTACCACGGTTGTGGATTCTGACTCCCACTGCTTCGGAGGCTTTGTTAAGCAGCTTTAATTTTATGCTTCCACAAGAGTCAGAAGGTTGGGGGAGGGGGGTTTATTTTCTATCGGAAGTTTGGCGAGTAGGATTGATAGCTATTCACCAGCTACCGAATGTTCCAGAAACGATGTGGTTGCGGATTTTAGGTAAGGGTAAGGTACAGCAAGGGGCGATCGCGGAATTAACAAGATTGCCTGTTGATAGTCCCTTACGAGCTAGTACGCTAGAATTATTGTACAACCTGCAAGCGAATCTGCAAGTAAATTTAGCAGCTAGTACCCCAGGAAATCAGGAAGATAAGGAGTTAGTTATGGCGCTCGTACCTCTGTTACAACAAAAAATAGATGAGGCAACACAACAAGGAAGAGAAGAAGGAAGAGAAGAAGGAAGAGAAGAAGCACAGCGGTTGATTTTGCAGAACTTTCTGCAAGTCAGATTTGGGGAATTAGACGCTCAGACAATTGCCTTTTTTTCCTCTGTTGCGGCTTTACCTGTTGGTGAATTCACTATGTTGTTAGTGCAATTATCCACATTGCCAATCGCCCAAGCAGATAGACAACAAGTACAAACTTTGATCGCCGAAAATGTCTTGAGAAAGCGCTTTGGTCAATTAGAATTAAACACCGTCAATCTCATCCCAAATTTGCTCGGATTGTCTCCAGACAACTTATCGCTATTGCTGTCACAACTGCCGGATTTGTCAATAGAAGAACTAATTGTTAGAATAGAAAATTCTTCCGTTTGACTAAAAAAAGAGCGATTAAGCTCGATCAAGTTCTTGTGGAAAGTAGGGGTTGGGCGTCCCGCCCGCCAGAAAACACAATTGAGATGCGGGACAACTTCTAACTAATCCAACTCCCTCCTTCCTTCCAAAGCGCGAGCCAATGTAACTTCATCGGCATATTCCAAATCTCCCCCCATCGGCAAACCAAAAGCTATGCGCGTCACCAGCGTAAAAGGTTTTAATAAGTGACCGATATAAAGAGTAGTAGTTTCGCCTTCCACGCTGGGACTAATAGCAATAATTACTTCCTTAATCTTTTGCTGGCTGACGCGCCGCACTAACGGTTGAATGTTCAATTGTTCTGGACCAATTCCATCCATCGGCGAAATAACACCGCCAACAACGTGATATTTACCCATGTATTCCCGCGTTTTTTCTAAAGCGATTACATCGCGGGATTCTGACACTACACAAATGGTATGAGTGTCGCGGTTGGTATTGCGGCAAATTTCGCAAACAGGGTCAGCAGATAAGTGAAAGCATACTTGACAGAAACCTACTTGCTGTTTGGCATCAATCAAAGATTTAGCTAGGGCTTGCACTTCTTCTTCCGGCCGCTTCAAAATATGTAAAGCGAGCCGCTGGGCTGTTTTTGGGCCGACTCCGGGCAAGCGCTGCAATTGTTCGATTAAACGAGCTAAAGGTCGAGTGTACATTAAAAATTGGCGGTAATTGGTAATATCATTTCTGGTTGATTCGCGACAAGATAATTTGTACGATGTAGGGGCGGGTTTTACCAACCATCTATGTTTAAAACTAAGTATATCATAAACCAGTCCCGCCCATACACTGAGGAATTTTGACTAATTTACCCTCCACTAATTTTAGCTTTGTAGCCTAACTTTGTGATAATTACTAGCAGTTTTTGCTTGTGTTCGCCTTGAATTTCGATTTCATTATCTTTGACTGTGCCGCCAGTACCGCATTGCGCTTTTAGCTGCTTGGCTAAAGTTGCTAATGTTTCGGGTTTTTCCTGAAAGCCGCTGATGACTGTAACTGTTTTGCCACCGCGTCCTTTTCGGGATGCTTCGATTTTGAGGTTTTGTTGATTGGGGGGAACTTCGGCAACTCCCCGTTGGAGGGCGGCGGAGTTGTCAACGTTGCCAAATTCGGAGTAAACTATTCGTTTACCGTCGGTTGTTTTGCTGTCAGAATCTTTGCGTTTGGATGCTGCCATAGGTTAAGATGCTTGAACTTTTTTACTGGTATTTCTAGTTTTAGCGGATTGGGGTATGGTTGCGATCGCTCGGAATGCCATCTATCTTCTACTTATTGTATTAGCCCGTCAATCGATTTTAGATTTTAGATTTTAGATTTTAGATTAAAGAATTGAAGGATTGACCCCACGGATAGATTCGGGGGGTTCCTTTATCGGATACAGGTTTTTTATTTCTGGACGGATGAATCTGGGGGCTTGTATCCTGGATGCTTTCGCTCAAGGGTTCAAGGAATTATAATGAAATTTGTTCGATCGCCTCCAGTCCACAACCGATTTGGTACGATCGACACCAAGCCTCTAGCTTACCCGCGAATCTAAAAAATCTAAAATCTAAAATCTAAAATCAAATGACTGTCACCCCCCTGCATCTCACCACGGAAACCAGCGCCCAACGCCCAGACTCCCTCGGCAGATTCGGCAAATTCGGCGGCAAATACGTCCCCGAAACCCTGATGCCGGCTTTATTTGAACTAGAAGCCGCTTTCCACAAATACCGCAGCGAACCGGAATTTCAACAGCAACTCCAACAATTGCTCAAAGATTATGTCGGCCGCCCCAGCCCTTTGTATTTCGCCGAACGCCTCACCGAACACTACGCTAAAGCAGACGGAACTGGCCCGCAAATTTACCTCAAACGCGAAGATTTAAACCACACCGGAGCTCACAAAATTAACAATGCTTTAGCTCAAGCATTGCTCGCAAAACGCATGGGCAAAAAGCGGGTAATTGCTGAAACTGGTGCCGGTCAACACGGCGTTGCTACTGCCACTGTTTGCGCTCGTTTCGGTATAGAATGCGTTGTCTACATGGGCGTTCACGACATGGAAAGACAGGCTTTAAATGTGTTTAGAATGCGGCTGATGGGAGCCGAAGTGCGGCCGGTGGCAGCGGGTACGGGAACGCTGAAAGATGCGACTTCGGAAGCGATTCGCGACTGGGTGACAAATGTCGAAACAACTCATTACATTCTCGGTTCCGTGGCGGGCCCGCATCCTTACCCGATGATGGTACGCGATTTCCATGCGGTAATCGGTGAAGAAACCCGTGCTCAGTGTCAGGAAAAGTGGGGGGGTTTGCCGGATATCTTATTAGCTTGCGTCGGCGGCGGTTCTAATGCAATGGGTCTTTTTCACGAGTTTGTCGGGGAAGAAACTGTCAGATTGATCGGTATTGAAGCGGCCGGCGAAGGCGTGGATACAGACAAACACGCTGCTACTTTGACTAAGGGAAGTGTGGGAGTTCTGCACGGGGCGATGAGTTATTTGCTGCAAGATAATGAAGGTCAAGTGATTGAGCCGCATTCGATTAGTGCGGGTTTGGATTATCCGGGTGTGGGGCCGGAACACAGTTATTTGAAGGATGCCGGCAGGGCTGAATATTATAGCGTAACTGATGCAGAAGCACTGGGAGCATTTCAGCGGCTTTCGCAGTTGGAGGGGATTATTCCGGCTTTGGAAACTGCTCACGCGATCGCCTATTTAGAGACTCTGTGCCCGCAGCTAACAGGCAATCCGCGCATTGTGCTTAACTGTTCCGGACGCGGCGATAAAGACGTGAACACTGTAGCGAAGGTTCTAAATATCTAGGTTAGCGGAATGTGGGGCGATCGCCATGTAGGAATCGGTAACAATTAACTTTATTTCTCGTTTGATTTCATGTCGAAAGGTTTGATTTTGATGTGCTTGGGATTGTTGACAATCCTGCCACAGTGTGACACCTCCATTCCTACGCGATCGCTGCCACAAACTCCCATGAATACTAATGTTGCTTCGAGTGCTATTACTGGCTTAGAAAAAGCGGTTAACCAACAGATTAATCAATACCGAGCATCTAAAAAGTTGCCACCGCTGACTATCGATCCGCGAATCAGTCAGATAGCCAGAATTCACAGCGAAAATATGGCTAGCGGTAAAGTACGTTTCAGCCATGATGGATTTGAAGGGCGGGCGAAGGCAATTACTATTCCTTATCAAAGTGTAGCTGAAAACGTTGCTTACAATTTCGGCTTCAGCGACCCGGTACGCAATGCTGTTGAAGGTTGGATTAAAAGTGACGGGCACCGCAAGAATATGGAAGGTCAGTTTAATGTGACCGGTATTGGGGTTGCGAAAAATGCCAAAGGCGAGTATTATTTTACTCAGCTTTTTGTTCGCAGTCGATAATTTGAAGGAAGGCACGACACGGATTCGGACACGGATACACGGATTAATTATCGAGTGTGACGTAGATGCTGAAGTTAGAAGGAAGAGGGAAGAGAGAAGAGGGCAGTTAACAGTCAACAGTCAACAGTTAACAGTCAACAGTCAACAGTCAACAGTTAAAAATTACTAATAATGGAATTTGCAGATTTTCAAGTGTGCGATGGTGATATTCCCGATTCTCTCTTATCTTATTATTTGACTGCGCCGGCGATCGCCGTTGATACGGAAACAATGGGTTTGCTACCTTGGCGCGATCGCTTGTGTTTGGTTCAGTTGTGCGATCCGCAAGGTAAAGTTGCAGCAGTGCGGATTGCTAAAGGCCAGACAGCCGCACCGAATTTAAAAAAGCTAATGGAAGCCGAAAATATTGAAAAAGTATTTCACTTTGCGCGCTTCGATATGGCAACAATGCGTTACAATTTAAGTATTGACATTGCCCCTGTTTTCTGCACAAAAATAGCGAGCAAACTTGCGAGAACTTACACCAACAAACACGGACTTAAAGATTTAATCCAAGAATTGGAAAAAGTAGAACTCAACAAAACTTCTCAAAGTTCTGACTGGGGAAATTCTGAGCATCTTTCAGACGAGCAACTCAGCTACGCTGCTAACGATGTCCGCTATTTGCTGAGCGCTAAACAAAAGTTGACTGCTATGTTGCAGCGAGAAGAACGCTGGGAAATTGCACAGCAATGTTTTCAGTGTTTGCCAGTTTTTGTGAGTTTGGATTTATTGCAGTACAACAATGTTTTCGAGCACGGCTAATACCATTTTAGATTTTAGATGGGGAATGACTGATGACTACCAGGGTTGAGAACACGGGCATACAATTGCATTATTTTTGGGAACTGGTATAATACTGTGTCACCTCGCAGAACTGCCATCAAATTGGTTGGTAGTGAAGACTTGAGTTATCATCAAACTCGCTCGGACTTTAGTCCTCACTACAAACGTAATTATTATTTGACCGGACTTGATGTGAGTTAAAAAACATTCAAAACAGCGATCTATGGCTGATTAGGGATGCTCGGGATTGTGTTCGTGCAGCAAAGCTTCAATTTGGTCGTCAACATTTCTAACCACCTGTTCCAAAGCGGGCAACCCCTCTAAAGGCACAGGAGAAAGCCGAGTTCGATCGCGAATTTGATTCACTTTCCGCTGCAATTCTTCGGCCAGCCGCAGCGCGTCCCGACTCAAAGTAGACAACTGCTGCTGTTGGTAAAACCTCAAAGCTGCCCCCCGCAAAACTTGCAGGGTGGCTTCTTCCTTGCCGCCCACCGTCATTACCCGCAAGCGCAACAGCAAATGAGTGTTTTGATATATGCGCTCAACTTCGACTTGTTTGGCCTGTTCCACCGGGCAAACAGGCATATCTGTCAGCCGCTTCAACTCGTCGATGACCTCTTGGAAAAGGACGATATCGATACCTTCGAGCATCGATTTCAAAACGCCATCTTGACTCCAAAGAATGCGACCTTGGGACTGGTGCCGCTCAAAAAACAGGCGGCCGATACCCTCTCGCAGCACTCTACCGAGCAATTCTTGCAGGAGTTGGGGCGCCGGCAAAGTTGCCAAAACTTCGACAGGGCTTGACAAGTGCAAAGCCTTGACATTCAAAACCGAGTGATCTGCAGGCGTCAGCAAAACATCAGCGCCCGCAGGTTTAAACCGCTCACGAGGGGGCATCGAGGGTTCTGGCACAGACAGCAGCGTTGCTGCATTGGGGCCTGAAGTTGCTGATGCGGGATTTTTGGGTGTTGGGGCTGCGGCGGTTTCTTTCTGGTTCGGTTCTCGGAGCTGGTTCCCGTGCAGCAAGTAAGCTGAGAGCATCGAGCGCTGAGTTTCCGAGGCAATTGGCTCTGTTGTGACTGAGCAATTCATGTAAGCTAAAATCCGCTGCACGTAGTCCAAGGCGGAGTCATCTTGGGCATCGACTACGCCCAATTTAAAAAGATTACCTTCTAGAGATAAAGGCAAAACTTGATAGTAAAGGCAAGCTTCAAAGGGGACAACAGTGTCGATTAGGTGAAATATTCGATCGGAGTCCATTCTAGCTGCGGAGTCTGTTGAAGATGTATGTACCATTAGCTGCTTTGTAGTTGGAAGCGCGATCGAGCGCGACGCACCAACCTGATGCGATAAAATTAAACGCTGCAACTTCCCTGACGGAGGAATTGGTCTCACAACCGGAAGCTTTTATTAAATAAAAATTATTAGTCCCAGAATTTTCTCCCTTCTGTATTGCAGCCTCAAATTCTACCAAAAGATTGAGAACTATAGCCTTTCGAGCGAAAGATGAGGTACTCTAGGCCTCCGTGGCCTGCGTGG
>Ga0164305_10000874_pt1 | contig 12015 bp, 5 predicted proteins | sample Whisoiple_237_MG_FD_110215 | JGI IMG/M metagenome (GOLD analysis project Ga0164305, IMG submission 110215) | Soil microbial communities amended with pyrogenic organic matter from upstate New York, USA - Whitman soil sample_237_MG | ecosystem: Environmental > Terrestrial > Soil > Agricultural... | reverse complement strand
GGACCTGATGAGCGAACTGGCGAGGATGCTCGAACGCTGCTTCGAGATCCAGGCCGAAGCGCTCGCTCGCCTGCGGAAAAGCGGCGAGGAGCCGATCCATACAGTGTTCGCCCTCGCTGGTTTTGAAGGCGCCGGCCCGATCGCAGGCCTGGCGCCCACGAATTAGGCGAGGAACAGACGCGCTTACGGAGCTATCGGCCAGGTGCACGAGGGGCTCTCGCTCACGAGAGTCGGGTGAGAGCCCCTCGCAGCACGCTCCACTGCGCGTCGAAGAAGCGGACGACGGGGGTCGAACCCGCGACTGCACCCTCATATCGAACCGAAAACACCTGCTCGTCCGTACCGGGCAAGAATACCGCGCGGGCCGGATTGGGACTCACAAAGCCGTCCTTCTCACAAATCTATCTTCGAGCTCAGTGCCGGCGGCAACGACGGCGCCGGCAGTGCTGGCGGTCCTCGATGACCCCCTGAAGGGGTCAGCCATATACGAAGAGCAAAGAACCGTCTCCACGGAAATAGTCTTCCGTGGGGCTAGCTGCCCCGGACCGCTGAGCGTCGGCCCGGGGAATAGCTAATCACGCGGACTTTCGAATGTTGAGCATCGGCACGGTGCTACGCAGGCCGTTCACGTTCATGCTCGCTGACCTCCTTGCGGTCTTAGAAAACAAGAAGGTCAAGTCTACTCAAGTAATCAAGAAACTCTGAGCCGCGAGCTATCTAGCTGGCGCTTGTATCAATGGGAACGCAGCCGGTAGGTTCAAGAAACCAGTCTGGTTCAGGGATCGATGGACGGATCAAAGACGGGAGGAAAGATGGCGCAAAAGAAGCGTCGGGGATCATGGGATAGGCCGCCGAGAAAGGCACTCAAAGCTGCGATTCGATACCGGATCGTGTCTCTTTGTAGCCAGCAGGCAACGACCTCGAGGGAATTCGCCGAACGCGAATCCATGAGCCTCGATCTGGCGAGCTACTACTTTCGGAAGCTAGAGAGGGAGGGGTATCTACGAGTCTCGAAAATCAGCTACGTGGGGAGCCTGCCGCAGTACTACTACGTGGCGATGCGGCAGGCGCTGCTCATCGATGAGGACTTCGCCGCACTGGCCCCGGATGAGAAGTTCGGGATAACCGAGTCAACCCTCCGGGAATTCCTGCTCCACTACAAATCGGCCAAAAAGGCAGGAACCCTCAGCACCAGAGGCGAGGAACATCTCAGATGCGTTGACTTCGATCTGGATGACGAGGGATGGGTGGATCTCATGACGGCCCTGCTCTGCGTATTCAAAGGCGCCTTCGACATCGAAATCAATTCATCGATCCGGCTGCGCCGAAGCGGCGGAGAAGCTGTGCCGATCACTATCGCTCTCGCTGGATTCGAGAGCCCGGTCGATGGCCAGAGCGAAGAGCTGAAGGAGTTCTTCCAGACCTTCTTCTCGCGCAGCCGGCAGGCGTTAGGAGCTGGAACGCTGGATGCTCGCACCGATAGCCACCTCACCTGGGTTCCACTCGCCCTCGATGAGGAGGGATGGTCCGAACTCGCGGAGGACCTGCAATGGCTTCGTGAGCGCGCATTTGAAATAAAGGCCGAGGCAGCGGAGCGGCTGCGGCAAAGCGGGGCGGAGCCGATCCACACAACCTTCGCCGCCGCAGGCTTCGAAGGCCCTCCCGGTGCGGCCACGGCGATGGCGTCTGTCGCATAAGCCCGGGAGCGGATGTCAAGAAAGGGCGGGCGGTGAAATCCGTCCGCCCAGCCAAGTGGCGGACAGGCGCATCACTGGCGCATCGAAGTGTCTGCGACGGCTAAGCGACTAGGTATCTCTGTGCTGCTCAGGCACCCCTGGCGATCGGTTTCGCAGTTCTCCGCGAAAGCTCTTTACCGAGGGGGAGACCAGTTTCTCCCGCTGCTTTTCGGTCCCCGGTTCCAGAGGTAGTCGCCACTAACTAGGTAATAGACGCCTAAGGTGATGACCACCGAAACAACGAGGAAGACCACCCCAAGGAGAACCGTGCCCAAGCCGAGGCTCGCGAGAATAGTCATGCCTACGAGTGTATCGAAGGCTTTAGGTAGGCGCTCGCTGTCCTTCCTAATAGAAGTAGAGATAGGCCCACGCACGTTCTCCAGAGCAGAACCCTCCATACAAGACAGTGGCTCCAATCCAAAAGAGGGCGCTTTTGGTTGGCTTCTGAGCCCAAGCGTTAGTTACTACGCACCAGGCCCATCCAACGGCCTTCAGAGCGCTTGCTGAAACTATGTTGGTTGCGTGATATTTGAGTTTGGGAATGCACCCCCGACCAAAGGCTTCGCGAATTCTGTTGTCTGGCCCCACCTCAGAACTTGGAACGCACGTACCCCAAGCGACTGGAACTACCGCCCCGATCACGCCCTTTAGCCAGTTCACCACACTTTCGGCCTTTGAGCTGTAGGTAGTAGGCAAAGAAGGCCGCAGAGCAACCCCCACGGCCGGTGCCACTGATGCTGGCGCAAGACTCTTTCGGGGGTGAACCTTTTTTGCCACGGCCAGCTTGGCTTTTTCGCCTGATAAGTCGCTTCCATTGACTGGGTCGGCATTTACGTAGTCGTATGCCGATGCCGAGCCACCCTGGACAGGATCCGTGGACAGAAAACGGCCGATTGCAGGCACATAACTGCGGGCCCCCATCTGGATCACCCCAGAGGCGAGTTCGGTTCGACGCTGCTTCCCTCCGAGCCAGCCGAAGCGCCCCGCGCTGCCGCCGGTCGGATTGCCGAACTCGTCGTAGTTGAACGTCGCTTTCAGTTTCGTCGCCAAGAAGCTGGGCGAAGCCGTGGCCACCACATCGCCGTGCAGGTTCGTCAGATCGAACTCCACTTCTTTGCCGCTTTCCTGGGTTGCGGCGAGTTCGCCGCCGATCCCGGCGATGTTCCGGTTCCAGGTCGCGCCGCGCTGAGTCCAGGTCAGGGCGTCCCCCGGTCCGGCGTAGTGGAAGACTTCGGTCCCTTCCAGCCCGCCAGCTTGGAGTCGCTGGCGCTGCCTGAGCATCGCATCGAGCTGGAATTCGTTCGTGACCCCGTTCTGGGACTGGGTCGCCACCATGTCGTTTGAGAAGTAGGTGGTCGACAAGGCTTTACCGCCCGCGAGTTCGGCCGGCAAATTGGTGATCCGGCCTTGTGGGTCGTAGGTCAGGCCTTGGGCGAGAAGGCGATCGGCGGCGTCGTATTCATACTCCTGGGGGGTTGCTTCCGAGTTGGAGCAGGCTTCGCCGAGGCCGGGCATCGTCGTCAATTCCTCGCGGTTTGAGTCTTCGTCGTACTTGTAGGAGCGGGTCATGCAGTTGCCGCCGACGGGCGTTTCCCGCGCCATGGTCAGGCGCCCCAGCTTGTCGTAGTCGTATTCGTCTTTGCCGAGGGTTCCGTCTTCGAGCACGATCTGCCCGTGGATCGATCGCTCGACGTCGAAGTCGAGCCAAGTGCAGTCCCCCCCGCACCAGAGGGATGCTTCCTTCGTGTAGGTGAGCCCGACTGGTTCGCCGGTCTCGTCGTAGGTGGTTTTCGCCGTCACCAGATTCGGAAGTTTCCGTTCCACGAGGTTCCCGTCGGCGTCGTAGGTCGCCCTGAAGGTGCCGGCGGCGGAATCGGTGAGTTCGACCAAGAGGCCGGTGACCGAGTCGTATCCCATCGTCTGAGTGCCTTTGCCGTCTTTTACGCTCGCCGGCCGACCGAGGAAGTCGTAGGTCGTTTCGGCGGTGACGCCGTCGGCGTCCTGGTATTTGGTCACCCTGCCGAGGGTGTCGTAGGTGGAGGTGGTCGCCTGGGTGTCGCAGCCAGGTTCGGACCCCGGGCAGACGATCTGCTGGGTAGTCGGCACCCCGAGGGTGGAGCTGTAGAGGGTTTCGATCTTGGGGACCGAAACGCCACCGCCGGTGATCACGCTGGTTTTCCGGCGGCCCGCCGCGTCGTAGTTCGTAACGGTTTTACGGACGTTTTCGCTGCCGCCGCCAGGGCTTTCGCTCACTTCCAAGGGCTCGCCGAGCTGGTTATAGGAGAGGAACTTCTTCACCGGCAACTGCGGCTGCCCTGCGGTGCCGGGCTGGGCGGCAGGTTCGATCTTGCAGGGGAGACCCGCGTAGAGCGCCGATTTGCATTCGGCCGGGCTATTGAACGGGCCTTTGTAATAGACGATTTTGGTCGTCCCCGCGCCCCCGCCGCCGGAGTTGGAGGGCTGGCGCATTTCGGTCGGCAGGCCGCTGTCTTTGTCATAGACGGTGACCGATTTCGTTTCTTCTGGGCCGTCTGGGTCGGCGATCGTCTTTTCCACCTTGCGCACCGCCCAGTTGTAGACGTACTGGGTCGAGCGTTTGTCGATGAACGATTCGTCGGCCAGCAGGGCGCCGGTCGTTTCGCTCGTCGGCAAATGCGGCCGAGTTTCCCCGAGGGATGGAGTCGTCGTGCCGTTCAGGTATTTGAAGTCCGCGTCGTACTGGACCCGCCGGTAGAGCCTGGCGTCGGCAATTGAGCCCGACTGCAGGCGGACCTTGTGCAGGGGTCCTTCTTCTTCCTGCATCTCGGTGCCGTCTTGGGAGTAGCGGAACTGGGTGTCGAGCTCATGCGAGCGGGCAATGCGTTCTTCTTTGGTTCCTTTCTGCAGCGCCCGCAGCCGGTTCTGGGCGCTCAGTTCGCGCACCACATTCCCGAACCGGTCGGTCTCCGTCGTCGTGATCGAGGGTTCTGAGGTTCCCGCCCCCGAGGGGGTGGCGACGTTGACGGTCTGCCCTTCGGCGTCCATGTAGTAGAGGATCGCCCTGGTGAAGCTCGAGGGAGGGCTCGCGGGGACTTCGTCGGGCGGGAAGATCGCCGTCGCGTCGGTGGGTCGGTCGTTCTGTCCCCACGCTTCCACGTCTTTGGGCCGCATGTCGTAAGGGCCGCCCGCTTCTTTAGAGAGCGGCACTTCGTAGGCGACAGTCGTCTGGGCGGTTTTCCCTTCGACCAGAGAGGGGCGGCTAACCGAGGTCAGCCTGCCGATCGCGGTACCTCCGGGCAGGGTGCCGTAGCTCATCGTCCAGGGTTCCTGACCGGGAGGGGTCAGGGTCTGGATCTGGCCGGTGGCGTTGTAGGTGTAGGTCTCTTTCAGGGCGGGTGAGATCCGCGGGTCATAGACCGCTTTGAGCCGGCCCGATGGTTCGTATTCGTATTTCGCCACGTCCCAGGACTGCCCGCCTTCCCAGTTAGCGGCCTTGTAGGTGATCGAGAGCAGGCGGATCGGGGTGCCGATGCCGTTGATCGTGCCGTAGTTGAAATCGAGCACCTTGCAGCCAGGGACCAAGGCCGCGCCTTCGTCGGGGCAGGTGACCCCCGGTGGGGCCGGGGCGATGATCCGCTTCAGCCGGCGTTTGCTTTCCCCGGACTCGTAGATCATCCGCGACTTGTTGTCGGGGCCGCCGGTCATCGCGATCGACTTCGGCAGGAATTCGCTTCCCGAGCCGCCGTTTGAGAAGACCGTGCGGTTGCCGTCGGGGTCCGTCAAGGCGAGTTCGGTGTGTCCTTCTTCGTCCAGCCAGACGAGGACGTAGCCGCTCGTTTCCGGCGGCGGGAGAAACTGGCCGCCTTCCTGGTCGAAAGCCAGCACGCCGCCTTCAGAGTGGGTCAGCTCAGCCCATTTGTGGGTGAGTGATTCGCCTTCGAAGTCTTCGGTTTCTTCCTTGAGGACGAGCTTCGTCCACGAGGCGCCGCCGGCTTCTTCGAGTGGCGAGGCCGGTTTCCAGCCCTGCCCAAGGACGCCGTTTGATTCCGCGGTGGCTTCCCGCGAGCTGAACGAGCGCGAGAATTCAAGACTCCCGCTGAAGGCCTGGATCGAGAGGTCCGTCCGCGAGACCGTGAAGTTGCCGGTCATCAGGTCTACCGAGCCGGGACCTATATCCGCGGTCGCGTCTTTGGGGCCGCCGGTGTGGCGTTGGATTTCCGCCGAGACCGGCTCGGTGTAGCCGCCCGCCCCAGGGTCGCCGGCGAGGACGGCGCGGATCTGTAGCTTCTTCGCTGCGAGATTGCCGGCGGCGGCGGTGGCGTCCCAGTAGAGCGGCCTGCTTTCCCGTTCAGAGGATTTCGGCGCCGAATAGGGCCAGGTGACCGTCTGGCCTTCCTCGTCGATCACCTGACCCTGGGGGAGGTCGGTCCAGCCCTGGTCGGACTTGTACTGGAACGTGACTTTTTCGACTCCGCTGTGATCCCAGGCCGCAGTGAGAAGGAAGCGCTTGGCGGTCTTGGTGCCGTCGCTGGGCGAGGTGACCATGCTGTCGGGCGAGGCGGGTTTGATCCATTCGACCGCGAGGTAGGGCTTGTTGGCCCCGGCGCTCGACTGCCACGCGACCTGGCGCTGGATACAGCAGACGCGCGGGCTCTCTTCGGCGAGCTTCAGCAGCAGGCCGTTGTTGGAGACCGCCTCTTTACTCGTAAAGGGGTTGTAGAGCCAGCGCTGAACCAGCCAGGCAAGGTCTTTGCTGCTGAATTTCCACCAGCCTTTTTCGTTGCCCTGCTGGGTCGCGGTGAGGCTGGTCGGGGTCGGCATGTATTTGCCGAAGTCCCCGCCGAGCGCCGTCCATTTGCTGAATCCGTCGTAGCGATCCCACTTGACGTTTTCAGTCCAAGACCTGCTGACGTCGTAGAGGTCGACTTTCGTCACGTTGACCGGTGCCGCCGGAGCGTAGAGGCCGAGCGTCGCGGAGGTGATCGACGCATCGTCGGGGATCGGTTTTTCGAACAGCGGCTCCACGTCGAATCGCAGCAGCGTGCGGTCGAAGATGTCGGAGCCGCTCGACTGGTATTTCGCGTTCACGTCCAGCGTGGGGTAGCCGCTGGCTCCGCAGTTGGTGATGTAGTTGAACGGGAAGCTGGTCTGTTTCGCGCTTGAGATCGTGCAGTCGCGCGTCGGCGTCGGAAAGGTGTAGCTCGGGTCGATCGACACCGGGTAGCTTCGGTCCTCTGCGTGTAGCCATTCCGGGTCGGCAATCACCGCCAGGCTCCAGCTGCCAGTGCCGTCCTCTTCGAGGTTGTATTTGACCGCGCCAGATGGGCCCTCGATGCCAGCGCTGTCGACCATGAACGGGGCCGGGACTTCGGCCACGACCTTGTCGTTCTGGTCGCGGAAGGTGACCGAGCCGTCTTCCTCAAGCACTGGCACCAGGCCGGCCGACGCATCGATCTGGAAGTGGTAGGTCGAAGGGGCCGCTGGCCCCGCCAGCTCGATCGTCTCCTTCAGGCCGTTGGCCAGGCCGTTGAATTCGAATTCGGCCGCCCCGTCTGCGGCTGAGTAGCTGGCGGTGCCGTCCTGCTGCAGCTCCGCCGCTGCGACATCTACTCCAAGGGGCAACTGGGAGATCCACTCGTCTTCCGTGCTGACCCGGATGGGGGCTTCGTTCAGATCCTCGGGGAGGTGGACGTCGAAGCTGTTGGCGCCGTTGGTGATCGTCCCGCCAGGGAGTTCGGTGAGTTCCTCTTCGATCGGCTGCCAGTCGCCTTCTTGGTCGCGATAGTTGACCGGGACCTCAAAGAGCCGGGTTTCGAGCTGCCCGTTCGAGAGGAGGTAGGTGTTCGAGGCGGCGGTGCGGCGGGCGGGCAGCTCACGAACCGGCATCGGCGTCGACTCGGCTGCCGTCGCGACTCCATTCCCTTCTTCGTCATCGGAGCCGGATGCCATCGCCAGCGATCCTCCTAGAGAGAGGAGCAGAAAGAGAGTGGCGCAAACTAGCCACGTCTGGTTGCTGGCGGCCCTTCGAAAAGAACCGAAGTAGGACTTCTGCTGATCCGGCACCAATGCCCCCTGTCGCTCGATCTGACTGTCCTCCGATAAGAGAACCGGAGTTGTCCATGGCGGACGGTCGGGTACCCAACAGGAAATGGCTCGTTCTGTCTAACAAATATTTGCCTAAATTTCGCTTGACTTTGACGAAGTGAGTAGAGCTTTGACAGCTTGTCCACGAGCCTTGGTACGCGAATATTTCAAGCCCCAAGAGCAGGTTGCGGCCAACGGGTATACGCGGCCATACAAGCTGTCCGGGCTGGATGGGCTGTTCGTGAAAGTGGGCCGGGCAACCAACGAGCGGCCATGCCCGGCCCTCACGCGAGCGCTAAGCCCCCTTCTTGATAAGTGCCGCGCTGGAGGCGGGCGTCATTGAGACCTTCACCGGCTTCACCCCCTTCCGATGTGATCGGTCCCCGGGCTTCCCGTGCCGGGGATGGAGCTGCCGATGCTAAGGAGTTTTTTGGCCTAACTAGGTTTCGTGGACGCCCTGAGTTTTATGGGCTTTATGCTCTGCGACTCCTGAGTAGCCAGGATGGGATACGTAAACCGAAGGGGAGGTCGGAGTGGTTAAAGCGCTTGCCGAGCAAGGCAAGAGAGCCAAGAAAGGGATCGTTGAGGCGGTCCAGTACGCAATCGGTCACCGAATCCGGGTCCGGATATTGATCATGCTCAACGAGGGCGCCTATACCTCTCAGGAGATTTCCGAGGAGATCGGCGTCCACGTCAACACTCTTGGCAATCACCTGCGCCGGCTGCTTGATGAAGGCTCGATCGAGATTGCGCACAAAGAAGAGCTGCGGAACAACGTGACGCAGTACTGGTACAAGGCCGTCGAAGTTCAGACCTATTCGGTGGAGAAATTCGAAAAGCTGGCCCTTCCCTACCGCCAAAACATCGTCGGCGCGATCACTCAATCGGGCATGGCCGAGGTCATGGCGGGCTTGGAAAGCGGCAACCTCGCAGACCCTCGGGCGCACGTCTTTTGGGACTGGTTCAACCTTGACGCGCAAGGTCGCGAGAAAGCCGACGAGCTGACCGAGCGCTACATCGAAGACCTGCGGACACTTGAGACCGAGGCGACCAACCGCGTAGCGCTCAGCAAGGAGGAAACTGTCTCAATGCTGCTCAATTGCCTGTTCTTCGAGCGAGCCCGTAAGGGTCAGAAACGCTCGCTTCGCCCTCCGTCCACGAAAGCCAGGACGTAATTTGATTCGTGTTTGACGGACCCTGATTCGAACAGCAAGATTCTCACCACTCGACCGACGTACACCGTCCAAAGAAATCCAGGGTGGTAGCCGAATGCGCCGGAGGCGCCAGGTGGTCCGGAATTTCCCTGACCCGACCACCAAGCCAGTGAAGAGGACACCAAGCCTCCGGCGTGTCGGTCGAGTGTTAGATGAGAATCGAATCGACCCAAGCCATCCCAAGACCCCACGCCGATTCAGCCGAGTCGGCGCCGAGGCAGACGGCGCAGGAGGGCGAGATCAGCTTCGATTGGGGAGCGCTCGTCCTCCAAGCCGTCCATCCCGTCAAGGTGGCAATCATCGAGGCGTTGCAGTTTCTACAGGTGCCACTCTCGGCGAGCAAGCTGCAGGCCGTCTTCAAGGGAAGCGGCTATTCGCTAGGCGTGATTTCCCACCACGTCCAAGGGCTAGTCAAATGGGAGGCTCTCGAACTCATCGAGGAGCGCCAGGTCGGTGGCGCCACCGAGAAGCTCTACTACTTTCCCGTCTCGGATCAGAAGAGTGGCTGACGAACCGAAATCAGAGCCGCAGGCCGGCCTGGCGAAAGCGGTCCGGTTCCTGCGAAATGAATTGGGGTTGACTCAAGCGACTCTCGCTGAGAAGTCTGCCATCCCGGTCGTGGATGTCGCGGCAATCGAGGATGGTGAAGCCGATCCATCCTGGGCGACTATGCGAAAGGTTGCTCAGGGATTGAGGGTCCCGTTGGAGTCGCTAGCCGACTTGGCTGAGCGCTTCGAGGAGGCCGCGATGGTTCGACCTGTCCGAGCCGATCTCTCGCATTTGGATAGCACCAGCAGCAGCTAGACAGCCTTCATAGGCAGCCCAGAGAGCATCGCCCCTCCGGCGCACAAAACCCCAAGAACTGTCTGCAAACTCATTTAGCAGGGACCCAAGGAGATCACCACTAGGAGGTCTCAACCTCCTAACAGCAGAGCCCTCACGCCCTATCACCCTCCGGTGATCCGAAGGACCAACGCCGGGCGCAGCTGATTTCGCCCAGGCTATTTGCTGGGGGCGGTAGCCCCGGCCGTGGCATTTCCGCCGCATGCAACTGCGGCGTCTCCCCCGGCACTTCGGCCCCATGGACGCCAGGGAGAAGGCACCTTCGCGGGAGCAGCGCCGATGCTGAGCATCGCCAAGATGGGCGCCGGCCAGGAGGGCTACTACCTCGGCAAGGTCGCCGAAGGCGCCGAGGACTACTACTCCGGGGAGGGCGAGGCCGAGGGCTACTGGCTCGGCGGCTCGGCCTCCGATCTCGGCCTGCAGGGCAACGTCGACCCCGACCAGCTCGTCGGGATGCTGACCGCCAACAACCCCGCCACCGGGGAGCCCTTCGGTCTCCAGCACGTCGCCGGCAAAGGCCCGGTCCCCGGCTTCGATCTGACCTTCTCGGCGCCGAAGTCCGCTTCGCTGTTGTGGGCGCTCGGCGGCCGGGGCGTCGCCGCCGAGGTCAAAGCCGCCCATTCCGCCGCCGTGGAGGCAGGGCTCGACTACCTCCAGGGCGCCGCCTGCTGGACCCGCCGCGGCAAAGGCGGGCGGGTCTTCCTGGAGGGCAACGGCTTCCTCGCCGCCGGCTACGCCCACCGCTCCTCCCGCGCCGGCGACCCGCAGCTCCACACCCATGTCCTCGTCGCCAACGCCACCTTTGCCGAGGGCCGCTGGACCCGGCTCTGCCACCCGGCGATCTACGAACACGCCAAAACCGCCAGCTATGTCTATGAGGCCCACATCCGCGACGAGCTGACCCGGCGCCTGGGGGTCCGCTGGCGCGAGGTTGTGAACGGGCTCTCGGAGATCGAGGGCTTCGACCCCGACCACCTCCGCGCCTTCTCCACCCGCCGCGCCGAGATCCTCGAGGCGGCCGGCGAGGGAGCCTCCGCCCGGTCGATGCAGGTCGCCGCCTTGGCGACCAGGAAGGCCAAGGACCGCGACCTCACCACCGAGAGCCTGCGCGATCTGTGGCGCGCGAAAGCAGAGGAGATCGGGCTTGACCAGGATCGGGTCCGCTCCACCCTCGAAAGCGAGAGGTCAGAGCCCTACGACGGGCGCCTCAAGTTCGCCGAGGTGGAAGCCCGGGTTACCGAGTTCGCCTCTCACTTCGACCGCCGCGACGTGATCCAGGCGATCGGCAACTGCCTGCGCTCCGGCGCCCCCGGTGCGAAGGTCGCAGAGCTTGCCGACGCCTTTGTGGCGAGGGCCGATCTGGTGCGGATCGCGACGTCGCCGAGAGGAGACCGCTTCACGACCCGGGAGATATGGGAGCTGGAGCGCCGGGCGCTCGGCAGCGCCGCGGAGATGGCGGCCCGAGCCGACCGAGCCGTGGTCTCGGAGATCGTCGTCGGCCGCGTCCTCGCCGAGCGGCCCTCCTTGAAGCCCGATCAGCGGGCGATGGTCGAGCGGTTGCTCAGGGGCGGCGAGGGGCTGGTCGTCGTGATCGGCGAGGCCGGCACCGGGAAGACCTACGCTCTTTCTGCCGCGGCCCGCGGATGGTCGGCTCAGCCCGGTGAGCTGAGGGTCGCGGCGCCTACCTGGCGGGCGGCCAACGTCCTTCGTGCAGAGGGATTGGATGCCACCTCGGTCGCCCGCCTGCTCGGTGAGCTCGATCGCGCCGCGGTGGGCGGCAAGGACGGTCTCTCGCGCGGATCGGTGCTGGTCATCGACGAGGCCGGGATGGTCGACTCGCGGAACCTCGCCAGGCTAATCGCCCACGCAAGCGAGGCCGAAGCCAAGCTGGTGCTGATCGGCGACCCCGCCCAGCTCGGGGAGATCGAGGCGGGCGGCCTGTTCGCCGCGATCGCGTCGAGGACCGACCCGGTGGTGCTGGACGAAGTGATCCGCCACCGCCACCAGGCCGAGCGCGAGGGGGCGAAGCTGGTCCGCGAGGGCGAAGGGCGCGCGGCGCTCTCGGTCTTCGAGGGTGCCGAGCGGGTCACCATCTCGGCCGATCCCGCCGCGCGGCGCGAGGCGATGGTCGGCGACTGGTGGGAGAGCTTCGAGCGCGG
>Ga0164305_10000873_pt1 | contig 12030 bp, 8 predicted proteins | sample Whisoiple_237_MG_FD_110215 | JGI IMG/M metagenome (GOLD analysis project Ga0164305, IMG submission 110215) | Soil microbial communities amended with pyrogenic organic matter from upstate New York, USA - Whitman soil sample_237_MG | ecosystem: Environmental > Terrestrial > Soil > Agricultural... | reverse complement strand
GTTTGGGAAGTTTTAAGAAAGGAAAGAGAGTGGGGGAACGGATATCATCACCAGTTCTACATCAAGGAGAAAAATTCCCCATAAATTTGGAGCAGAAAAGCATTATACCGAATAGGCACTACTTTTCTGCTCCGAGTTTGTTGTAGAGGATACTACTTCATAATTTTGGAAACTACGCCAGCACCAATTGTCCGACCACCTTCGCGAATAGCGAAGCGCATCCCTTGCTCAATAGCAATGGCGTTGATCAGCTCTACTGTGACTTTCACGCGATCGCCTGGCATGACCATTTCCACATTGTCACCTTCATCTGAGGTAAACGATTTAATGGTGCCAGTTACATCTGTTGTCCGTACATAGAACTGAGGACGATAGCCAGGGAAAAAGGGTGTCTTACGACCGCCTTCTTTTTCCTGAAGGACATAGACCTCAGCCTCGAATTCAGTGTGAGGAGTAATTGTGCCAGGTTTGGCGATTACCATTCCCCGTTCCACATCAGTCTTTTGGATACCCCGTAGGAGAATACCAGCATTATCGCCAGCCATCCCTTCCTCAAGGCTCTTCTTGAACATTTCAATACCCGTGACCGTGGTACTCCGAGTATTTCTCAAGCCTACCAATTCGACAGTATCGCCGACCTTAACCTTGCCCCGTTCAATCCGACCAGTAGCAACCGTACCCCGACCTGTAATCGTGAAGACGTCTTCTACAGCCATCAAGAATGGCTTATCCACATCTCGCTCTGGGGTAGGAATGTAAGAGTCTACAGCATCCATTAATTCATAGATCTTATCGACCCACTTATTATCGCCCCGACCTGTCTTAGGATTAGATGTCATTGCTTCCAACGCCATCAGACCTGACCCTTTGATGATGGGAATATTATCGCCATCAAACTCATAATCTGACAGGAGTTCGCGCAACTCTAGTTCTACGAGTTCTAAGAGTTCTTCGTCGTCTACTTGGTCAACTTTGTTTAAAAAGACCACCATGCTAGGAACACCCACCTGTTTCGCTAACAGGATATGCTCTCTGGTTTGAGGCATTGCACCATCTGTGGCAGCCACAACCAAAATAGCACCATCCATTTGGGCGGCACCGGTGATCATGTTCTTTACATAGTCAGCATGTCCTGGACAGTCTACGTGGGCATAGTGCCGTTTTTCGGTTTGATACTCAACGTGGGCTGTATTGATGGTAATACCCCGTGCCTTTTCTTCAGGCGCAGCATCAATTTCATCATACTTTTTAGCTGTAGCACCGCCATGAGCCGCTAGGGTCATGGTGATAGCAGCAGTTAAAGTAGTTTTACCATGGTCAACGTGACCAATTGTGCCGATATTGACGTGAGGTTTATTCCGTTCAAACTTTGCGCGTGCCATGAATTCCGTGTTCCTTTTTTTTAAGCGTTCAGCCGTCAGTCTTATAGAGATACGGTTGATTGCATCTCTACAGCTAATAGCTCACTTCTGAGCGGCTATTTATGCGTTCCCTTTGCTTTTGGCAATAATGGTTTCAGCCACATTCCGAGGTACCTCTTCATAGTGACTAAACTCCATTGAGAAGATCCCCCGACCCTGTGTATTAGACCGGATATCGGTGGCATAGCCAAACATCTCTGCCAGGGGAACTTTGGAACTGACTTTAGCAATTCCTTGTTCAGATCCCATGCTTTCGATCTGGCCCCGTCGAGAATTCAGATCGCCTATGACATCTCCAACGAAGTTTTCAGGAACTTCAACTTCAACTTTCATCATAGGCTCTAACAGTACCGGTGAAGCTTTCATCACAGCATCTTTAATTGCCATAGATCCAGCAATTTTAAATGCCATTTCTGAAGAGTCTACCTCGTGATAAGACCCATCAATGAGTCTTGCCTTGATGTCGATCACCGGATAACCCGCGAGAATCCCTGATTCGCAGCTTTCTTTAATCCCTTGCTCAACGGCAGGAATGTATTCTTTAGGAATTGAACCTCCAACAATCTTGGAGACAAATTCAAAGCCACTACCAGGTTCCCCAGGTTCTGCTTCGATCACAACATGACCATACTGACCTTTCCCACCACTTTGGCGGATGAACTTCCCTTCAACTTTCACAGGTTTGCGAATTGTCTCTCGGTAAGCTACTTGGGGAGCACCCACATTAGCTTCCACCTTAAATTCTCGTAACATTCGATCTACTAGAATTTCCAGGTGAAGCTCACCCATCCCTGCAATGACGGTTTGGTTAGTTTCTGGGTCAATGTGAACTCTGAAAGTTGGGTCTTCTTCTGACAAAGACTGAAGTGCTTTAGAGAGCTTCTCCATATCTTGCTTGGTTTTCGGTTCCACGGCAACGGAGATAACTGGCTCAGGGATAAACAAGGACTCTAGGATTACAGGAGCATTCTCATCAGAAATAGTATCTCCTGTAAAAGTATCTTTCAGCCCTAAAGCTGCCCCTAAGTCCCCGGCTCTCAGCTCATCTACTTCAATGCGTTCATCAGCTTTGAGAATAATCAGACGAGAGACTCGCTCTTTCTTACCCTTAGTAGAATTAAGAACGTAGCTGCCTTTCTTGAGAATCCCTGAATAGACCCGAACGAATGTTAGACGACCATAAGGATCTGCCATGATTTTGAAAGCCAGTGCGGATAGGGGGTCTTCATCCCTAGCGTGGCGCAGAATGGCTTCTCCATTAGGCAGGGTGCCCTGAATAGGAGGTACATCAATAGGGGAGGGTAAGTAATCAATGACTGCATCTAGCAATAATTGAACCCCTTTGTTTTTAAAGGCAGAACCACATAGCAGAGGCACAATCGTGCCGCTAATGGTACCTTTACGCAAAGCAGAGCGGATTTCTGCTTCTGTAAACTCCTCACCTTCTAAATACTTCTCTGTCAAGGAATCGTCCGTTTCAGCGACCGCTTCAACTAGCTTGATTCGATACTCTTCAGCTTGAGCCTGAAGCGCTTCGGGGATGTCTGCTTCTTCGATTTCTTTTCCTTGATCGTCTTTGGAAAGATAAGCCCGCATCCGCACCAAATCTATAATTCCTTGGAAGTCGCTTTCACTACCAATGGGGATTTGAATGGGAACGGCATTAGCTCTCATGCGATCGCGGATCTGGCTATAAACTTTAAAAAAGTTAGCACCAGTCCGATCCATCTTATTAACGAAGGCAATTCTTGGCACCTTGTACCGATCTGCCTGACGCCATACAGTCTCCGATTGAGGTTGTACGCCACCCACCGAGCAGAAAACGGCAATCACCCCATCTAATACCCGCATCGAACGTTCTACTTCAATAGTGAAGTCAACGTGCCCTGGAGTATCAATAATGTTAATCTGGTGACCTTTCCAATTTGTGCTGATAGCAGCGGCAGTAATGGTAATGCCCCGCTCCCGCTCTTGCTCCATCCAATCGGTTACGGTGTTTCCTTCATGGACTTCGCCTATTTTGTGAACGAGTCCAGAATAAAACAGGATTCGTTCAGTTGTAGTAGTTTTACCCGCATCGATGTGGGCCGCAATCCCGATATTGCGTACTTTTTCAAACGGGGTGGTACGTGGCACAGCTACCTCCTTAGTCTCTGCCGCCAGATTTTTTGTATTACTCTCTGTTAAGATTGTATACTTTCTTTAAAATTCCATCCCGATGCTTTCGCAGTCGGGACAGAAGCTAGTAGCGGTAGTGAGCAAATGCCTTGTTTGCATCAGCCATCCGGTGGGTTTCTTCGCGCTTACGAATCGCACTCCCAGTTTCGTTTGCAGCGTCCATCAGCTCATTTGCCAGCTTACTTGCCATAGTGCGTCCAGGACGCTGGCGGGCAAAATTGATTAACCAGCGTAGTGCTAATGAAGTTCCCCGATCAGGACGAACTTCCATAGGAACTTGATAGGTAGCACCCCCCACGCGCCGACCCTTGACTTCTACTAAAGGAGTTACATTCCGTACCGCCTTCTCAAAAGTTTCTAGGGGATCAGAACCCGTGCGTTCCTCAATAGTTTTGAGGGCATCGTAGAGGATTCCAGAGGCAATGGATTTCTTGCCACTTTTCATAATCCGCCGCACCATCATGCTGACAAGGCGGCTATTGTATACCGAATCTGGAGGAACAGGACGTTTTTGAACAACAGTACGACGAGACATAATCAGCCTTGAAAAATAAACACACGTAACAGTTGAGTCATCAAGCAGAAAGGTGCGGCAGAATGCCTCAATTTAAACCACAGGTTTGATAGGGTTTATCTAGCTAAAGCAGATCAGAAATCAATAGCTAATTTGTTTGACAAACCTCTCACAGCATAAGGTAGGCAACCCTACTTTTACTTTGGGTACCTACAGACTGCCTTTTTAGGTTCACTACTGATAAAGTGAATGCAACTGCAACCTTGGGAAACCGGAATTTGCTAATCTCAGCAAATCTCCAGACTACTTCTTCGGTCGCTTTGTACCATACTTAGAACGACCTTGACGGCGATCTTTAACCCCTGCCGTATCGAGCGTTCCACGAATAATGTGATATCGAACTCCAGGCAAATCTTTGACCCGACCACCCCGAATCATGACAACGGAGTGTTCTTGAAGATTATGACCAATCCCTGGAATATACGCTGTGACTTCAAAACCAGATGTCAGACGGACTCTTGCTACTTTCCGCAGGGCTGAATTTGGTTTTTTAGGGGTGGTCGTATAAACTCTTGTGCAAACACCACGGCGCTGCGGACATTGCTTTAACGCGGGTGACTTAGTTTTCTTTTGAGCCTCTTCGCGGGCGTTACGAATCAGCTGTTGGATAGTGGGCATGAGTTACTGAGTATACAACTCCATTAAGATTCCAACTGTCGACAAATTTTAATTGTATCGACTTAAGGGGGGGAATGTCAAAAAAAATTAAATATTCAAACGGCTAGCCCTGATCATTGCGCCATTGAGAAAGAGTTTCCACAGCTACAACTGGTTGATGCTTGGGGATTATGGAAGCGAAACCCGCCCCCCATTAAATCTTCTGAATAATCTAAGGTTAAATCGGAGATATAGCTTAAACTCTGAAGATCAACCACAATTTGAATTCCATTGTGGTCATAGATTTGATCCTCCGGTTTCACGGTTGAATCAAAGTCAAGGGTATAAAAGAAATCAGCACAACCGCCAGTTTGAACGCCTAGACGTAATCTAGTCCCCATATTCTGGCGCTTAGATTGTAAACGCTGAATCTCGCTGGCGGCCGATTTGCTGAGATGAATCATTTTTTATATTTGCTTACTTAACCGCAGGCTGACTCCGAGAGTAGTCGTCTTGGAAGCGAACAATGTCATCCTCCCCTAGATACTCTCCATTCTGCACTTCAATTAATACTAGAGGAATGACACCAGGATTTTCTAGCCGATGAGTTGTACATTGTGGAACATAGGTTGACTGATTACTACTGAGTACGAGTTCATCTTCTCCACAATTAACCTTGGCTGTACCAGAAACTACAATCCAGTGTTCACTACGATGGTAGTGCATTTGCAAGCTGAGACGGTGACCTGGCTTCACTTCAATGCGTTTAATTTTGTATCCCCGTCCTTCTTCTAGAATAGTAAAGGAACCCCAAGGTCGTAATTCTGTAGCGGCAACGCCTTGAGAAGTTACGGAGACGGGAAGGGAAAATGCAGAGACTTGAGAAACTTCTTGTGCCTGCGCCATATTTTTTCTCCTGACAAGAATGACCGAACTGGTGAAGGTCTGGTAACTGGGGTGCCTGCTCACCATCAGTGAACCCTAATTACTCAACATAGCAAAACCCTTGAAGCGACGGTTAGCTGTTCTCGCTGAATAAAGCTAATTTACATCAAGTCTTTAATTTAGGGGCGATCGCTTTAAGGAAGCTTTAATCTCACTGAGGACTCCCAAAGTAATGAGTATATCTACTCAACCCTGGAAATCATTCATTTTAGCTGCTTGACATTTCCGAAAATAGGTTGCTCAGTCCTTCAGCAGAATTCTGATTGGCATCCTGTAAAAGTTATGTCTTTTATTCACACCATAAAAATGAGTACAAAGAATAGCCTAGGGTGAGAACCATCAAGGAATCATAACTTTATGTTGCTGTCGTTATTGAATGTAGTCTCATAATAGAAGTTAAAAACAATTACTTAAGGAGCTTGACTTCGCTCACTGAAACTGGATAATTAAGGTACTGCTCTGAAGTAAGTCAGAAACAAGGCTTTAAAGCTGACTGGTATAAAGTCAGTAAATTTCAGATCCTGAATGCTTGTTGTTTTTTAGGCTTAACCCTGAAAAATCTTTAACAAAGTCAATACAGCTTTTTTCCGCAGTTGCAGGAGCTAAGCCAAAAAAAGGGATTGCCAGAGCTAAGTCTTTCTTGTACTATGACTAGTCTGTCACTCTATCACGATACCAATTCTTGAATTGAAATTTTAAGAGTTTCTTTCAATTACCATTAGTCTCTAATACTAGATATTGTGCTTGCTAGCTCTGAATTGCAAATTGTCAAACATTTTTTTACTAAAGCTTGTTAGGAAAAGATTCAGGGGTAGTTTTGGAGATTACCTTAGCACCAAATGCATCTTAATTAAAAACATAATTTCTCTTTATTGATGTTTATAGGATCAAGCCTATTCACTAATATTTTTAAGGGGAAATATTTTTATCAACAGATTTAACCAACAATTAGTAAATTGTGCAGGACTTAAGAGAATTGCCAACAAACTCAATTTTATTGAGTTAAAAAGTTACCCAGCAATGAGTTCACTAACTTCATTCAATCATTAATTTTGTATCTCTTCAATATGGATCAAGCAATGGATAACAGGAGCATCAATAACAACCCACAACAATCTAGCTTACCCCAAGATACGCAACCCTATCTTGGTCAGCGATGGTTAATAGAAGAACGGGATGCTTGTGGTGTAGGCTTCATCGCTTCTCAAGCAGGTCATGCTAGCCATCAACTTCTAGAGCAAGCATTAGCTGCTTTAGCCTGTTTAGAGCATCGAGGCGGTTGTAGTGCTGATCGAGACTCTGGGGATGGCGCAGGTATAATGACTGCAATTCCTTGGGAACTCTTCAATCAATGGTTTGATGAGCAGGGAATTAAGAGACCTTCTGTAGAGAAAATTGGGGTAGGAATGGTGTTTTTACCCCAAGAGGAAACCAAGCAAAACATAGCTCGTAAAATTGTTGAAGAAGTTCTAGCGGCTGAAAATTTACATTTACTAGGTTGGCGTGAAGTTCCTGTAAAACCTGTTCTTTTGGGTATTCAAGCTAGAGAAAACCAACCCAAAATTGAACAGCTATTAGTCTTGTCTCCTGATTTACAAGGTGATGACCTAGAGCGGCAGTTATATGTAGCGAGAGGCAGAATTACTAAAGCATTGGAGTCGCAACCCAATGTTAGTGTGAAGTGGTCTGAAGAATTTTACATCTGCTCATTTTCCAGCCGTACAATTGTTTATAAAGGCATGGTGCGTTCAGCCGTGCTGGGAGAATTTTATACCGATTTAAAAAACCCAACTTATCAAAGTGCTTTTGCTGTCTATCACCGTCGCTTTAGTACAAATACAATGCCTAAGTGGCCGTTGGCTCAGCCGATGCGATTGTTAGGGCACAACGGCGAGATTAATACATTGGTGGGCAATATTAATTGGATGATGGCACGGGAAGCAGACTTAACGCATCCTCTGTGGGCAGACCGCCTCAATGAGTTGAAGCCTATTGTGCATCCTGATAATAGTGACTCAGCAACATTAGACAATGTGCTGGAATTGCTAGTTCGCTCTGGACGTAGCCCTTTAGAGGGGTTGATGATGATGGTGCCAGAAGCATACAAAAATCAGCCAGATTTAGCAAATTATCCAGAGATTGTTGACTTCTATGAATATTACAGTGGCATTCAGGAGCCGTGGGATGGTCCAGCACTCTTAGTATTTAGCGATGGTAAGAAGGTAGGGGCTACCCTTGATCGAAATGGATTACGACCTGCGCGTTACAGTATTACCCGTGATGGTTACATTGTGGTGGCATCAGAAGCAGGAGTAGTTGATTTACCTGAAGCTGAAATCGTTGAGAAGGGTCGGTTGGGACCTGGACAGATGATTGCGGTCGACCTGGAAACCCACGAGATTCTCAAGAATTGGGAAATTAAGCAACGTCTGGCGCATAAAGAGACATACGGTGAGTGGCTCAAGCAGTATCGGCAGAATCTAGAACCACAACCCTTTACCCAAACACCACAGATGGAGATGCAGGTATTACTGCGTCAACAAACTGCCTTTGGCTACACGGCTGAAGATGTGGATATGGTAATTCAAGAGATGGCGGTTCAAGGTAAGGAACCCACCTTTTGTATGGGAGATGATATTCCTCTAGCTGTGCTGTCAGAAAAACCGCACATTCTCTATGACTATTTCAAACAACGCTTTGCTCAGGTAACCAACCCAGCAATTGACCCGTTACGGGAAAGTTTGGTGATGTCGTTGAGTATGCAGCTAGGCGAACGCGGCAATCTGTTAGAGACGAAGCCAGAGTATGCCCGGTTGCTGAAGTTAGAAACACCTGTGCTGAATGAGGCAGAATTAGCAGTTATTCAAGCATCAGGATTTGAGACGGCTCAGTTATCAACGTTGTTTGAGATTGCGGCGGGTCCTAAAGGTCTGAAAGAGGCTGTGGGGCGTTTGTGTCAGGCAGCTGCTGAGGCAGTACGAGATGGGAAAAAGATTTTGATTTTATCCGATCGCGCTTCCTCTACTCCTAACCAGGCTGAAGCTAGACTTAATGATGAATACAGCTATATTCCCCCTCTCTTAGCAGTGGGTGCGGTGCATCACCATCTAATCCGCCAAGGACTGCGGTGCAAAGCCTCTATTGTGGTAGATACGGCTCAGTGCTGGAGTACGCACCATTTTGCTTGTTTGATTGGATATGGAGCCTCCGCAGTTTGTCCGTATCTGGCGCTGGAAAGTGTGCGGAACTGGTGGACAGATAGCAGAACTCAGAACTTGATGGAACGGGGCAAGATTCCTGCAATCACCGTAGAGAAAGCACAAGCCAACTATCGTAAAGCCGTGGAAGATGGTTTGTTAAAAATTCTCTCGAAGATGGGAATTTCTTTGCTGTCTTCTTACCAAGCAGCCCAAATTTTTGAGGCAATTGGCATTGGTCGAGATTTGCTGGAGTTAGGTTTTACTGGCACAGCATCCCGCTTAGGCGGCTTGAGTATAGAGGAACTTGCCCAAGAGGTGATCTCGTTCCACCATCGGGCTTTCCCCGAACTGACGGGCAAAAAGTTAGAAAACTTTGGCTTTGTACAGTACCGACCTGGGGGTGAGTATCACATGAACAGCCCAGAACTGGCAAAGGCACTACATAAGGCTGTAACCAAGTTTGAATATGATCACTACGAGGTTTATCAGAAACATTTAGCAGGTCGTCCGGTAACGGCATTAAGAGATTTACTAGACTTCCAGAGCGATCGCGCCCCCATTCCCCTAGAGGAAGTAGAATCCGTCGCCGAGATTGCCAAACGCTTTTGTACGGGTGGAATGTCTCTGGGTGCCTTGTCGCGAGAAGCCCATGAAACTTTAGCGATCGCTATGAACCGAATTGGTGGCCGATCCAATTCTGGGGAAGGCGGCGAAGATCCGATTCGCTTTAAGGTTCTGGATGATGTGGATGCAACAGGTTATTCTGCAACCTTGCCACACCTGAAGGGATTAAAAAATGGGGATACGGCTTCCAGTGCGATTAAGCAAGTCGCATCTGGTCGCTTTGGCGTGACTCCAGAGTATCTGATGAGTGCCCAGCAAATTGAAATTAAGATTGCCCAAGGTGCGAAACCTGGAGAAGGCGGACAGCTTCCTGGGAAAAAGGTCAGTCCCTATATCGCCATGTTGCGTCGGTCAAAACCAGGCGTTACCTTGATTTCGCCACCGCCTCACCACGATATCTATTCCATTGAGGATTTGGCGCAATTAATTTTTGACCTGCACCAGATTAATCCCAAAGCCCAAGTCTCGGTGAAGTTAGTAGCAGAAGTGGGTATTGGGACGATCGCGGCGGGTGTGGCAAAAGCGAATGCGGATATTATCCAAATTTCTGGTCATGATGGTGGGACAGGTGCCTCGCCCCTCAGTTCAATTAAGCACGCGGGTAGTCCTTGGGAACTGGGACTTACCGAAGTCCATCGGGTGCTGATGCAAAACCAACTGCGCGATCGCGTCCTTTTGCGCGTTGATGGTGGCTTAAAGAGCGGCTGGGATGTCGTTATGGGTGCCCTCATGGGCGGTGAAGAGTTTGGCTTCGGTTCGATTGCCATGATTGCTGAAGGCTGCATTATGGCGCGGATTTGCCACACCAATAACTGCCCAGTTGGGGTCGCTTCTCAACGGGAGGACTTGCGGAAGCGGTTTACAGGAATGCCGGAACACGTTGTTAACTTCTTCTATTTCATTGCCGAAGAAGTGCGATCGCTCCTAGCACGGTTAGGCTACCGTTCTTTAGATGAAATCATTGGTCGTGCAGATCTTCTGAAAGTCCGGCAGGACGTACATCTGGCTAAGACCCAATCTTTGAACCTCGACTGTATTACTCAACTGCCAGATACCCGCGAAAATCGCTCTTGGATCAAGCATGAATCGGTTCACAGTAATGGTTCTGTTCTAGATGACCAACTGTTAAGCGATGCTGAAATTCAAGCAGCAATCCAGAATCAATCGAGTGTCACAAAAACGATCCCCGTAGTGAATACTGATCGCACGGTTGGGACACGGCTTGCAGGCGCGATCGCTCAGCAGTATGGCAACAACGGCTTTGAAGGTCAAATTACCCTTAACTTCCAAGGTAGCGTTGGTCAAAGTTTTGGCGCTTTTAACCTTCCTGGCATGATTCTGCATCTAGAAGGTGAAGCCAATGACTATGTAGGTAAAGGCATGCATGGCGGCGAAATTATTATCAAACCCCCTGCCGAAGCTACCTACAATCCAGCCCAAAACGTGATCGTGGGCAATACCTGTCTCTATGGTGCGACGGGAGGCATTTTGTTTGCTAACGGTTTAGCAGGTGAACGCTTTGCTGTTCGTAACTCCAAGGGGCAAGCCGTCATTGAAGGGGCTGGTGATCACTGCTGTGAGTACATGACAGGAGGGGTGATCGTCGTCTTAGGTAAAGTTGGACGCAATGTCGGCGCTGGGATGACTGGCGGTTTAGCTTATTTCCTGGATGAGGATGATAGCTTCTCTAAAAAGGTCAATCCAGAGATTGTGAAAATTCAACGAGTTACCGCACCTGTTGGTGAACAACAGTTAAAAGAACTGATTCAAGCCCATACTAAACGCACGGGTAGTGAAAAGGCAAAGCTGATTTTAGAGAATTGGTCAGAGTTCCTGCCTAAGTTCTGGCAAGTTGTTCCCCCTTCGGAAGCAGATTCCCCAGAAGCAAATGCTGACGTGGTACCCGAAAAAGTTTTGACTCCTGTGCAGTAGTCAAAGAGTAGAAATTATATAAGCGTTAGGGGGCAAGAGAAATCTCGCCCCCTTTTCTTGGCGGCTCAAAGCTTTTATTTTTAATGTCCTCTCCCTTGTGATACTCATCACAACATTTTCAGGAAATCGGTCACGCTAACCTGTATCGATACATCATGCTAGACCTAAGATAGAGGTCACTCGTCGGTTCTAGGAAACATTTGATACTAACGATAACGAGCTAGTAAGGTTTTAGGTAAGTGATGATTCTGATCCGGGATATTGTTCAACAGGCTTTTTCCCTTGGCTATCTAACAGTAGAAGCAGAAGACGAGTTGCGACAAAAGCTGCGAACGAAATATGACTTAGAGGATCTGAATGCTTTCATGAAACTACAACAAGCTGCGATGTCAGGTCGTGTGCAGCAACAATCGCGCCTCTTATATAACCAAGCTGAAGTTAATAGTAACTTTAGTATGACGGAAATCTAAAGGATAATTGCCGTCCTCTATAAGAGAGACAGCCAAAAAAAGAAAGAAAACAATTTTAGGAATTTAATCTCTTATTTTGGTAGATATTT
>Ga0164305_10000872_pt1 | contig 12036 bp, 11 predicted proteins | sample Whisoiple_237_MG_FD_110215 | JGI IMG/M metagenome (GOLD analysis project Ga0164305, IMG submission 110215) | Soil microbial communities amended with pyrogenic organic matter from upstate New York, USA - Whitman soil sample_237_MG | ecosystem: Environmental > Terrestrial > Soil > Agricultural... | reverse complement strand
CGGCGCGATCGACCGGGCGACCACCAGGGTGCCGCGTGAGCGGCGTCCGTCGAACCCCCAGAAGTTCACCGCCACCACGCGCAGCCCGCTGCGGCCGACCGGGCAGCCCGGCGTCCACGAGTAGCCGACCATGCGGTCCCACACGCTGTCCGGCACCGGCTCCACCGTGGCGTTGGCCCCCGCCCCGACGGCCGCCCGGTTCGCGGGAAAGCGGACGGCAGGCTCGGCTCCCGAACGCGGGACCGGCGGCAGCACCTGGGACGCGTCAGGCGTGGCGTTCTTCGTCGCAGAGGTCCTGACCGGTGCGCTCGGCGGCGGCTGGGGCCTGGTTGTCCTGCGAGTCGGGGTCGTCCGGGTGGGCACGGCCGCGCTCGGGGAGGCCTCCGGGGGCCTGCTCGAGGGGGTGCCCGAGGCCGGGCTGGCAGCGCCCGGCGCCTGCGCGCAGCCGCCGACCAGCAGGGTCATGGCCACCCCAGCGGTCAGCGCAACGGGCAGGGCGGGGGCGGTCATGGGCCACCATCGTGCCCGCCGTGGCGTGCGAGGCCAAGTCAGGCCGGGACATCACCCGTATGCCGGACGGTCACTCCTCCGCGCAGGGACGAGCCACCGTGGCGGTCTCCTTCTTGGGGCGCGGCGCCGGGGCCGGCACCTGCGCCACCGGGACCAGCGCGGTGTAGGCGTTGCCAATCACGACGTCGACCCCTGTGCCGGCCCGGGTGTCCTTGCGCAGGGTCGCGCCCGGGATGTGCTGGGCGACGATCTTGGCGGCGAGGTCGCCCTCCTCGCCGTAGCGGATGAGCGCGGTCCCCATCTGCAGGGTCTTCAGCGGGTCGTTGGAGACGTCCTTGACCTTGAAGCCGCGACCCTTGAGCTGGTTGGCGACCACGCTGGCCAGGCCGGTGCGGAAGGTCGTGTTGTAGACGTTCATGGTGATCTCGCTGGGCAGCGGGTCGAAGCGCGGCGGCAGCGGGACCAGGTCCTTGTAGCCGAGACCGACGACGACATCGACGCTCTTGCTGCCTCGACCCTCGTCCTCGAAGAGGTCCGCGCCCGGGATCTGCTGCTGCACGAGCAGCGCCTGGTCGAGGCCGGTGGGGCCGTAGTGGATGACCGCGGGCTGGGTGACGTACCAGGTCTCGGGGGCGTTGGAGATGCTGCCGACGCTGAACTTGCGCTGGGACAGGCCCTTGGCGACGGAGGCGGCCATGCCGTCCTTGCCCGTCGCGTTGAGCACGTTGACGGTGAAGGATCCCCGGGCGGGAGCCGGGACCACGGTGGGCTGGCAGGCGGCCTTCGGCGGCGCCGGCGTGAGCCAGCCGCGGGAGTAGGCCGTCGAGACGGTGGCAGTGCCCAGCAGGACGCCCGGGAGCGTGACGAACACGAGGATCTGCCGGACCCGGTGCTTGCGCCAACGTTGCTCTGGTGTCAGGTCCTGCTCGGTCATGTGGGCCCCCTTGGTGATGCCGTGGTGTTGTCCGCAATTCTCTACATCAGTCACATCAGTCACATGCGACACAGGGCCGCCGTAACCATGTCTTCATCCAGCCGTGGCGAACGCGTGACAAGGGACGCGCACCTCACAGGCTAGGAAGCGCCGCCCAAGCCCTGGCAGTGCCGTTGGTCCCCGCTGCCAACGGGTCCTGTGCACACGCCCCCGGCGTACCTCTGCGGCCGGATGGGGCGGTCAGCGCGCCTTCAAGGCGGGGACGAGGTCAGCGACCACCAGCTCGGCGATCTCGACCGAGTTCAGCGCCGCGCCCCTGCGCAGGTTGTCGGCGCAGATGAACATCTCGATCGTGTTGGGGAAGTCGACCGCCTGCCGCATCCGTCCGACGAAGGTGGGGTCGGAGCCGACGATGTCGGCGGGCGTGGGGAACTCGCGTTGCTCCGGGTCGTCGAGGACCACGACCGACGGGGCCTCGACCAGGGCCTGCCGGGCCTCCGCGACGGTGATCGGCTGGGCGAAGGTGGCGTGCACGGAGACCGAGTGGGCCGTCACCACGGGCACCCGCACGCAGGTCGCCGAGACCCTCAGGTCGGGCGCGCCCAGGATCTTGCGAGCCTCGTGGCGCACGCCCAGCTCCTCAGACGTCCAGCCGTCGCCCGCCGAGTCGCCTACCCAGGGGACGACGTTGAGGGCCAGCGGCGCCGCAAAGGGCAGGCTCTCGCCCAGCGTGTCGCTCAGCGCAGCCCGCACGTCGCCGGCCTGGTGGCCGAGATCGCGGCGGCCTGCGACGGCCTCGAGCTCGTCGTGCAGCCGCTCCACCCCTTCACGCCCGGCCCCCGAGGCGGCCTGGTAGGAGGCGGCGACGAGCTCGGTGAGCTGCCAGCCGTGGTGGAGGGCACCCAGGGCGTCGATCATCGTCAGGGTCGCGCAGGTGGGGCTGGCGATGATCCCTCGGGGCCGGTTGCGGATCTGGGCGGGGTTGACCTGGGGGACGACAAGGGGCACATCCGGGTCCGCTCGGAAGGCGGCGCTGTTGTCCACGACAACCGCGCCCCGGTCGGCAGCGACCGGCGCCCACTGGGCGGCCACATCCCCCGGGACGTCGAACAGCGCCACGTCGACGCCGTCGAACACCTCCTCGCTCAGGGGCTGGACGACGGTGTCCTCGCCGCGCACCGAGAGCGTTCGGCCCGCTGAGCGGGGCGAGGCCACCAGCCGGATCTCGCCCCAGACGTCGGCGCGGTGGCTGAGGACGCGCAGCATCACCGAGCCGACGGCGCCCGTCGCCCCCACGAGGGCCAGGGTGGGTCTGGCCTCCCGCGGGATCCTCGAGGTCACCGGCCGGTGCCCCCATAGACCACGGCCTCGCCATCGGCCGTGTCGAGGCCGAACGCGGTGTGAACGGCGCGGACCGCGTCGTCGAGGACGTCGACGCGCGTGACGACGGAGATGCGGATCTCGGAGGTGGAGATCATCTCGATGTTGACGCCGGCGTCGGCGAGCGCCTTGAAGAGGGTGGCCGAGACGCCCGGGTGCGAGCGCATGCCCGCACCCACGAGCGAGAGCTTCCCGATCTGGTCGTCGTACTGGAGCGAGGCGAACCCCACCTGGTCCTGGATCCTCTTCAGCGCCTGCACACCCGCCTGGCCGTCGGCCTTGGGCAGCGTGAACGAGATGTCGGTCAGGCCGGTCTCGAGCGCGGAGACGTTCTGGACGATCATGTCGATGTTGATCGCGGCGTCGGAGACGGCCTGGAAGATCTCGGCCGCCATGCCCGGCCGGTCCGGGACGCCGACGACGGTGATCTTGGCCTCGCTGCGGTCGTGGGCCACCCCGGCGATGATCGGCGCTTCCATGTCGGCTCCTTCGTAGAGGTTCGGGATCACCCAGGTGCCCTCGCGGTAGGAGAACGAGGAGCGCACGTGGATGGGCATGTCGTAGCGGCGGGCGTACTCGACGCAGCGGTGCAGCAGGATCTTGGCGCCGGAGGCCGCCAGCTCGAGCATCTCCTCCGTCGAGATGCGCTCGACCTTGCGGGCGGCGGCCACGATGCGGGGGTCTGCGGTGAAGACGCCGTCGACGTCGGTGTAGATCTCGCACACGTCGGCCTTGAGGGCCGCGGCGAGCGCGACGGCGGTCGTGTCGGAGCCGCCCCGGCCCAGCGTGGTGATCTCCTTGCTGTCCTGGCTCACGCCCTGGAAGCCGGCGACGATGACGATGTGGCCGTCCCCGAGAGCCGTGGTGATGCGGCCCGGGGTGACGTCGATGATGCGGGCCTTGCCGTGCGAGGAGTCGGTGATCACCCCCGCCTGCGAACCGGTGAACGAGCGGGCCGTGTGGCCGAGGTTCGCAATCGCCATGGCGACCAGGGCCATCGAGATCCGCTCGCCGGCCGTGAGGAGCATGTCCATCTCGCGGGCCGGCGGGAGCGGGCTGACCTCCTGGGCGAGGTCGAGCAGCTCGTCGGTCGTGTCCCCCATGGCCGAGACGACGACGCACACGTCGTTGCCGGCTTTGCGGGTCTCCACGATCCGCCGGGCCACGCGCTTGATGCTCTCGGCGTCGGCCAGGGACGAACCGCCGTACTTCTGGACGACAAGGCTCAACTGACTGCTCCGGTTCAGGGAGGGGGCGGAGCGGCAAGTGTATCGGGGGCCATCGGCGCCAGACGTGGCAGCCGTATGCCGGACAGCGGGCCCGACAGGCCGTACTGTCTGCCCATGACCATGGCAGGGGGCCCTGGCCCCGGTGGGGTGCGCGGCGGGATCGAGGTCAGCGGCGTGCGGCGCGCCTTCGGGGACGTGCTGGCCGTCGACGACATCAGCCTGACGGCCCGGCCGGGCGAGGTGACTGCGCTCATCGGCCCCAATGGATCGGGCAAGACCACCCTCCTACTGATGCTGGCGAGCCTGCTGGTGCCCGACAGCGGAACGATCAGCATCGACGGCCACGACCCGGTCACCGAGCCCGAGCAGGTCCGGGCGCGCATCGGCTGGATGCCCGACGGGTTCGGGACCTGGGACGCCCTCACGGTGCGCGAGGTCCTGGAGACGATCGCCGCGGCATACCGCATCCCAGCAGCCCAGGCGCACGCCCGCGTGGAGGCCCTCCTGCACACGGTGCACCTCGCGGACCTCGCCGAGCGCCGGGCGCGGGTGCTCTCCCGCGGCCAGAAGCAGCGGCTCGGGCTGGCTCGCGCGCTCATCAACGACCCCAGCGTGCTGCTGCTCGACGAGCCGGCCTCCGGCCTCGACCCCAGGAGCCGCATCGAGCTGCGGGACGTGCTGCGCTCCCTGGCCGAGCAGGGCAAGACGGTGCTCGTCTCCAGCCACATCCTCACGGAGCTCCAGGAGGTGGCCGACCGTGCCGTCATCGTCGCCCGGGGCCGCAGCATCCAGAGCCAGCGCCTCGATGACGGCTTCGCCGCCTCCGCACTCGCCAGCTGGCGCCTGGACTCCCTGGACCCCGAGCGGCTCGCCGACTTCCTCCAGCGCATCGAGGTGCCGGCCCGCCCGGTGCCCGGGGGGATGCTCGAGGTCGAAGCGGCCGGAGAGGAGAGCGCCGCCCAGCTGCTCGCCGACCTGGTGCGCGAGGGGATCCGGGTGACGGCCTTCACGCCGAGCCAGGGCGCGCTCGAGTCCGCCTACCTCGCAGCGACGGAGGACCGACAGTGAGCTGGCACGGGATAAGGACGGTCGCGGTCCTCGAGCTGCGGCAGCGGCTACGGGCGTCGCGGTGGGCCATCGTGCTCGGGGTCTGGTTCGCCATCATCGGGGTGGTCACCGTGCTGACGAACCTCACGCTGCACGACCCGCTGGTCGACTCCGGCCCCGCGATGTACGACGTGGTCGTCTTCTTCGTGCTCGGGCTGGGCATGCTCGTGGTCCCCTCGCTGACCGCGACGTCCATCAACGGCGACCGCGAGCACGGCGTGCTGGCCACCCTGCAGACCACGCTGCTGGCCTCGGCCGACATCGTGCTGGGCAAGCTCCTCGCCGCCTGGGCCATCGCGGCGGCCTTCCTGGTGACGGCGCTGCCGTTCCTGGTGTGGGCCTGGTTCGAGGGCGGGATCTCGACCGGCCGGATCCTGATCTCGCTGCTGGTCCTCATGCTCGTGCTGGCTGTCGTCTGCACCGTCGGCCTCATGTTCTCGAGCCTGACCGCACGGCCCGTGGCCTCCGCGGTGCTGACCTACCTGGCCCTCGGTGCGCTCGTGTTCGGCACCGTCATCGGCTTCGGGCTGACCAACTTCCTCGTCACGGAGGAGGAGACGTTGCGGGTCTACGGCATCCCCGACGACTGGTGGGACACGCACAACCCCCCCGTCGACCAGAACGCGCCAGCACCGGCGGCACCGACCCAGCCGCTCGAGCCCAGCCGGGCCGACTGCACCACGTTCGAGCGCCGGACGGACGTCGCGCACACCGAGCGGATCTGGTGGATGCTGGCGCTCAACCCGTTCGTGGTGGTCGCGGACGCCGCGCCGTCGCGGCCGGCTCGCGAGGCAGAGCTGAACGCCGGCTTCACCCCCATGCGGTGGATCAGCGCCGGAGCTCGGGACGCGCGAGCAGGGGCGCCACACGGGGTGCAACAGGAGTGCTACATCGGCACCAACCTGCAGGAGTCCCCCGACCCCCTCGCGGACGCGGCCGCCCGCAGCGGGCCGGTGTGGCCCTTTGGGCTCGGCTTCCTCCTCGTGAGCGGAGTGGGGGCTGCCCTGGTCGCCGAACGGCGGGTGCGCACGCCCATCCGACGGCTGCCCAACGGCACCCGCATCGCCTAGAGCGCGCCGCCCTCACTCGGTGGCGGGGCGCCAGGGCCGGGCACAGACTGGGTGGGCCCCTCCCAGAAAGGCACGACCATGACGCAGCACAAGGTCGGCTACTTCGTCGGCAGCCTCTCCAGCCAGTCCATCAACCGGACCCTCTCCAAGTCGCTCGTCCGGCTGGCGCCGTCCTCCATGCACCTGACCGAGATCCCGATCGGCGACCTCCCCCTGTACAACCGCGACCTCGACGACAGCTACCCGGCGCCGGCGCTGGCCCTCAAGGACGCGATCGCCGGTGTCGACGCCGTGCTGTTCGTGACTCCGGAGTACAACCGCTCCATCCCCGGGGCGCTGAAGAACGCGATCGACTGGGCCAGCCGGCCGTGGGGCCAGAACTCCCTCGCGCGCAAGCCCACCGCCACCATCGGGGCCTCGCCAGGGGCCATCGGCACCGCCGTGGGCCAGCAGCACCTGAAGAGCATCCTCGCCTTCTGCAACTCACCCCTGATGAACGCGATCGAGGCCTACATCCAGTTCAAGCCGGGCCTGTTCACCGACGAGGGCGAGGTCACCGACCCCAGCACCGAGCAGTTCCTGCGCGAGTACCTCGAGGAGTTCAACCAGTTCATCGCCCGGGTGCTGCAGGTGCTGCCCCCCGACGAGGACTGAGCCCTCGAGGCCTGAGCCCTAAGGGGTGGCTGAGCCCTCAGGGGTGGGATAACTGGGCCCTCAGGGGTGCAGGGCGTCGAACTCGGCGTCGGCGACGGTCTCCTCGTCGGCGTCGAGCCGGATGTGGCTCAGCAGCGAGAGGAGCACGCGCAGCGCGCGCGCCCCGGAGTCGCCCCAGGACTGGACGTAGCTGAACTGCCACCACCACAGCGCCTCGGCACGACGCCCCTCGGCGTAGTGCCGCAGGCCGTGCGAGAGGGCCGCTGCGATCTCGGCGAGGTCGCTGGACAGCGAGCCCCTGACGACCTCGACGCTCACGAGCGGGTCGACCACGTGGGCGTAGTCGTCCAGCCCCTCGAAGAGGTTAGCCATCCCCTGCCGCAGCGGGTCGACGTCGGCGTCCGGGCCGGGGTCGGGCTCGTAGCGCTCTGCCGGCACGACGTCCTGGATCGCCCCCAGCCGGGCGCCCATCAGCATCAGCTGCGAGACGGCGAGCAGGGTCATGGGGAGAGCCGCGTCGGGCACCTCGCCGGAGGCCACCTCGGTGATGGTCACGAGGAAGGCCTGCGCCTCGCGGGCCGACTCGTCGGCCAGCAACGTCAGGTCGTCAGGCATCGAGCAGCCTCCTGCCCTCGAACGCGCGGCCCAGGGTCACCTCGTCCGCATACTCCAGGTCGCCGCCCACGGGCAGCCCGGACGCGAGCCGGGTGACCCGCAGCCCCATGGGGCGCAGGAACCGCGCGAGGTAGCTGGCCGTGGCCTCGCCCTCGAGGTTGGGGTCGGTCGCGATGATGATCTCGGTGACCTCGCCCGAGGCCAGGCGGGTCATGAGCTCCTTGATGCGCAGGTCGTCGGGCCCGATGCCCTCGATCGGGCTGATCGCACCGCCGAGCACGTGGTAGCGGCCGCGGAACTCGCGGGTGCGCTCGACGGCGACGACGTCCTTGGGCTCCTCGACCACACAGATCGCGGTGCCGTCGCGGCGCGGGTCGGCGCAGATGCGGCACTGCTCGCCCTCGGCGACGTTGCCGCAGGTCTCACAGAAGCGCACCTTCTCCTTGACCTCGACGAGAGCCGAGACGAGGCGGCGGACTTCGGCCGGGTCGGCCTGCAGCAGGTGGAAGGCGATGCGCTGCGCGCTCTTGGGCCCGACGCCGGGAAGCCGGCCGAGCTCGTCGATCAGGTCTTGGACCACGCCTTCGTACACACCCCGAGCCTATGCCCTCGTGGCGACATCGAGCCCCGGCACACCCCGCCTCTTCGCTTCGGGCGGGGCCGGCGCACGATCGGGGCGGGTCGGCGCACGATCGGGCGGGTCGGCGACAGCCGCGTATGCCGCGGGCTCCCAGCCCGTGACGCGGCGTGGCCCGACCCCTCAGGTGCTAGGCGCGGCCGGCTCCTGAGGGTCTACTAGGGCCCGTGCCACCGTTGAGCCCACCTCGTGTTCTCGTCCTCGCCCTGGGCGCGCTTGCCCTCACCGCCGCCACGGGCTGCATGGGCGACCCGGGCCCGGCGCCGGAGTCCGCTCCGCTGGAGCTGGTCCTCGACTCGTGCAGCCTCAACCGGCCGTCGGTGAAGGCGGGCGCCCACGCCATGGCCATCGTGGGGCAGGGCAGGGTCACCCTCAGCGACCCGAAGGGGAACGTGGTGCTGACCGCCCGCGGCGATGAGGCGACGCCTGCCGACCTCACCCTGTCGGCCGGCACCTACGGGCTGGCCTGCGAGCCCGAGGGCGGCCGTCTGGCCGAGGCCCAGCTGCGCGTCGACCCTGCCGGGTAGTCCCTCGAGGCTCAGGCCTCGTCGATGACGCGGCCGCCGAGAATGCGCTCGATCACGGGACGGCCGACCTCACCGAGGCCCTCGATGTCCTCGTCGTCGTCGCTGGCCGCGCTGTCGTCGGCCACCCGCACCCGCTGCGCCGCGGTCGGACCCTCGGCTTTGACGGCCGCCTTGGCCCGCTCGAGGTGGGACATCTGCGGAGCGCCCTCGGCGTCGGAGAACTCCGGGGCCGCGGCGGCCGGCTCCGTCGCCCACGAGGGCGCGCTGCCGGGCGCCGCCGGGCGGCTCGCCCAACCCGCACTCGACTCGGGCACATGCCGGGCAGCCGAGGCCAGGCCGGCGTCACCCGCCGGAGCCGCCGGGTCGGCCCCGGACGGGGATGCCTGGGCCTGCGGTGCGGGGCTCGCGCCGCCCCCGCCGACCTCGCCGGGGCTGGCTTCACGGGCCGGGACCGACGTGCCTTCGGGGACTGGCACGCCCTCGACTCGCGCGTCGACGCCGATGACGTCGATGAGGGCCTGGCGCACCAGCTCCGCGTGGGGGCCCTGGCGGAACCGCATGAGCAGCGGCGTCGGCGCGATGCCGACCTCGAGGCGCCGGCCGTCGTAGCTGAGCACGTGGGCGTGGTCGGAGACCAGCGTCCAGGTGACCCGCTTGTTGCGCGAGAGCCAGCCGAGCACATCGGGCCACGCGCGCCGGATGGCTGCCGTGTCGATGCCTCCTGCAGCCGGAGCCGGGGGCTCGGCGGTCGGCGTCACAGCAGCCGGGGATCCCGAGGCGGGAGCCGCGGCAGCGGGGGGCTCGGGGGCCGATGCGGCGGCGGCAGGAGCCGGAGTCGCGGAAGCGGGAGCAGCTGGGGCCCCCGGGGCCTCGAGCGCCGACGAGGGTGCAGACTGCGGCTCAGCCGCAGGCGCCTCGGGTGCTGCCGCGGCCGGGTGCGCCGCTGACACCGACGCAGGTTCGGGCGCGGCCGGGACGGCCGCCGGGACCGTGGCCGCAGCCGGGACGGTGGCCGCAGCCGGGACGGTGGCCGCTGCCGGGACGGTGGCCGAGGCTGTGGCCGGGGCCTGCCGGGCGGCGGGCTGCGGCTGCCGCCCGCTCCCGCCAGTGGGCACACCGCCGACGTCGAGGCGGCGCTCGATGCGGTCGAGGCGCGCGGCATACCCGCTCTCGCCGGAGGCGCCCGGGAGCAGCACCCGTGCGCAGATGAGCTCGAGCTGCAGGCGGGGGGCGGTGGCACCGGTCATCTCGGTGAGCCCGGCGTTGACGATGTCGGCGGCGCGGGAGAGCGACCCGGGGCCGAACGCGGCGGCCTGCTGGCGCATTCGCTCGATCTGGTCCTCGGGGTGGCTGCGCAGCACGGAGGAGGCGCCGTCGGGCACCGCCGCCACGACGATGAGGTCGCGCAGCCGCTCGAGCAGGTCCTCGACGAAGCGTCTCGGGTCCAGCCCGGTCTCGATGACGCGGTCGATCTGGGTGAACACGCCAGCGCCGTCGCCGGCGGCGAAGGCATCGATGATCGCGTCGAGCAGCTCGCCGTCGGTGAAGCCGAGCAGGGCCGCCGCGTTCTCGTAGGTCAGGCCCTCCTCACCCGAGCCCGCGATGAGCTGGTCGAGGACGGAGAGGGAGTCCCGGACGGAACCGCCACCCGCCCGGACGACGAAGGAGAGCACGCCTGGGGCGACCGTGACGCCCTCGGCGGTGCAGAGCTCCTCCATGTAGTCCTGGAGCCTGGCGGGCGGCACCAGGCGGAAGGGGTAGTGGTGGGTCCGCGACCGGATCGTGCCGATGACCTTCTCGGGCTCGGTGGTCGCGAAGACGAACTTCACGTGCTCCGGCGGCTCCTCGACGATCTTGAGCAGGGCGTTGAAGCCCTGCGGCGTCACCATGTGCGCCTCGTCGATGATGTAGACCTTGAAACGGCTCTGGGCCGGCCCGTAGGACGCGCGCTCGCGCAGGTCGCGGGCGTCGTCGACGCCTCCGTGGCTCGCCGCGTCGATCTCGATGACGTCGACGCTGCCCGAGCCGCCCCGGGCGAGCGCCACGCACGAGTCACACGTGCCGCAGGGCTCCGGTGTCGGGCCCTGCTCGCAGTTGAGGCAGCGGGCGAGGATGCGGGCGCTGGTCGTCTTGCCGCAGCCGCGCGGCCCGGAGAACAGGTAGGCGTGGTTGACCCGTCCGGTGCGCAGCGCCTGCATGAGCGGCTCCGTCACGTGCTCCTGCCCGATGACGTCGGCAAAGGTCTCGGGGCGGTAGCGGCGGTACAGGGCGGTGCTCACAGTGGGAACCCTAACCGCCAGCAACGACACCGCGGTATGCCGTGTGCGCACCTTCGGCGGGGAGACAGGGACACCCCGCGTACCTGGAAGAGCTCACCTGCCCTTGCTGCATTCCTGCCCTGGGGGAGTTCAGTGAGGTACCACCACGCGGGGTGCCGGCGCTCAGTCTAGAGGGCGGGCCGGCTAGGCGGAAACCGGTGGTCTGCCCAGCCGCGCGGCCGCCTCGTCGGCACCCGGGCCTCGAAGCGCCGGCACCCCTGCGGGCCGGCCCGTGAGCACCAGCAGCAGGGCCGAGATCGGACCCTTGGCCTCCGCGCCGGATCCGGCAGCCCAGTCCGCGTCGTCGGCAACGAGGCGTATGCCGCGCAGCCTGCGCTGCGCCCAGAAGGGCCAGCCCATGGTCCACACCCGCTCGGCTCCCGCCACCGCGGCAGACGTGGGCATGGGGCGGTCCATCCCGAGCGGCAGGGCGATGTCCTGGCCGTGCACGAGGACGTCGAAGAGGACGTTCCGGAAGTTCGTGACCACCGGAAGCCGTCGCGAGTCGGCGTGCTGCCTCAGTGCCGCCACGATGTCGGCGACGGGACGCCGCGCGGCGCGGACCGCCACGTCGTGGTTCAGCCTGTGGAAGCTCCCCCGTGCCCGCACCGCCTCGCCCAGCATCGTGGCTGGGCTCGGGGGCAGCGCCACCATCGAGACGTGCGCGGCCACGTCGCGCACCCGCCACCTGTCGCAGAGCGAGGGCAGCTCCCACTGCTCGGCGCTCAGGGACTCCAGGAGGTCGGCCAGACTGCGGCGCTGCGAGGCGATGACCGCCCAGGCCTGCTCGGTGTCCACGGCTCTCACCCGCCTCGCGCCTGCACCCTGTCCTCGTTGGTAAGATGCTCTTACTAGTTAGACAGAGTGACTGACTACTGTCAAGGAGTTGGCATGGCCGAGCCCACTGAGGGGCAGCCGAACCTCGGGGTCCTGCTCTTTGTGCCGTACCGCGCCATGGAGGAGCGGGTGTTTGCCGCGCTGCGCGAGGGCGGATTTGGCGACTTCACGATCGCCCAGGCCCGGGTGTTCCAGCGGATCTCGGCGAGCGGCTCGCG
>Ga0164305_10000870_pt1 | contig 12050 bp, 5 predicted proteins | sample Whisoiple_237_MG_FD_110215 | JGI IMG/M metagenome (GOLD analysis project Ga0164305, IMG submission 110215) | Soil microbial communities amended with pyrogenic organic matter from upstate New York, USA - Whitman soil sample_237_MG | ecosystem: Environmental > Terrestrial > Soil > Agricultural... | reverse complement strand
GGGTGCAAGTAAAGACACGGTGAAGGGATACTTGTGCGGCGCACTAAATCAATTGTTGCCCCAAACTACAAAGTAATATCTAATCATTCATTTGATGAATTGTAGTTTCCCACACTCGATCGCCATACCGAATATTTCAAAATTACCAGCGCGCGATCGCACTTGGGGTTTCTAGCCTGATTGTTATGCGGAGAGGGCGATCGCTCTTTGGTTTGGGCGATCGCCTAGTTGTACGATACTGGCCTTTGTGAAGAGATTATTGATTCCCCGAATTGCGATAAATTTAGATATATCGGCCGATCGCAGTTTACTCCCAATTTAACGGCGTATTAAACAGAATGTGGCAGGTGTCTGGAACTCGCGGAAATATCCAGGCCAAAAGTGCGATCGGGATTGATCTTTAAATATCTTGATGCCTGCTTCCCAACATTTAGCAGATAATTCTAGGGTTTTTGGTTTGATCCGGCATGCAGCAGATGTCATCGGCTTAACCCGATGTTTAATAAATCCAGGGATTGATATCAGTGGATTGGCGACTGCGGCGAGGAATATCGGCGTTAAAGAATGATGAGCGAGTCAGTAAGTTATAATTCCCAAGTCCGAATATATTCGGAACGCACAAATGAGGGGTAATACCCACCGATTAACGATTAACGATTACCGATTATCAATTACCAATTACCAGCCGAGTATCAATTAACAAATCAACCCGACATGATATCATAACCTTAACCGGATCATTTCTTCCCAGATATGTTCTACTGTTCTAATCCCAGGTGCTCTAATCCTTTCAATCCCGATAACTCTAAATTTTGTCAAAGTTGCGGATCTCAAGGCCTCAACCCTCTCTTCAGAAACCGCTACCGCGTGATTCGACTCTTGGGCGAAGGGGGATTTGGCAGAACTTATGAAGCGGTAGATACGGATCGCATGGACGATCCCTGCGTAATTAAGCAGTTTGTACCCCAATTTCAAGGAACCTCAGCACTTGAAAAAGCCGCAGAATTGTTTAAGCAAGAAGCTAAACGACTTTACGAACTCGGCGAACATCCCCAAATTCCTCGATTAATTGCTTATTTTGAACAAGACAAGCGACTTTATTTAGTACAAGAGTTGATTGAGGGGCAAACTTTACTGGCTGAATTAACTCAGCAGGGTGTTTTTAGCGAAGAAAAAATTTGGCAGTTGCTGGCAGATGTACTGCCGATTTTGAAATTTGTGCACGATCGCCACGTCATCCACCGAGACATCAAACTTGAGAATATCATGCGGCGCCGCACCTCTGTTAGCTCCTCCCTGCCCAAGGCGGTAAATTTTCCGAATTCAGCTTTCCGGAGGGGAGGGCGGGGAGAGTTAGTTTTGATAGATTTCGGCATTTCCAAACAAGTGACGGGCTCCCTGATGAGCAAAGTAGGCACGACGGTAGGAACGCCCGGATATTCGCCTGTAGAACAAATGCGCGGTCAAGTTTTCCCCGGAAGCGATTTGTACAGTTTGGGAATAACTTGCCTGAGACTGCTAACTCAATGTTTGCCAAAAATTGACGGTTCCGATGACCTTTATGACCCGATAAACGGCGGGTGGATGTGGAGAGAACGGTTGCCCGCAGGCACAAAACTCAGCGGCAAGTTGACAAAAATTTTAGATAAGTTAATTGAAGATTATCTCAAAAATAGATATCAATCTGCTGATGAAGTAATCAAAGCTTTAAATCTCTATTCTTTACCTCCCCAACCCCCTTTTGTCAAGGGAGGACAACTTGCTTTAAATTCTGCTGTGACAAAGGGAGGCCCACTTGCTTTAAATTCTGCTGTGACAAAGGGAGGGCCACTTGCTATCCATACTCCGGTCAATCAAAGCGGGCAAATCAATAGCAATATCTCTGTCAATCCCAGGGAAAAATCCAACACCAATCCGCCTCCGAACAAGGCATCGCAGAGAATTTCCGCTGTCAAAAGCACTTTTGAATTTCAGGTGGTGACAGTAGACAAGCGCGGGAAGCAAACTAATGTTAACAGCCGCCAAGCGCGTTTTTTTGAAGAACATCTCGGTAGCAGTACACTGCTGGAAATGGTATCTGTTCCTGGCGGTACTTTCCTCATGGGTTCTCCAAAAAATCGGGGTGACAGCGACGAAAAACCGCAGCACCCAGTAACTTTAGGCTCTTTCTATATTAGCAAATTTCCAGTCACTCAGGCCCAGTGGACAGCAGTTGCGGCGCTGCCGGAAATTAAAATATTTCTCAATCCCGATGCTGCCCGTTTTAAAGGTGCAAATCGACCTGTAGAAAATGTATCTTGGTACGAGGCTGTGGAGTTTTGCGATCGACTTTCTCGCAAAACAGGTAAGAATTATCGCTTGCCTAGCGAAGCCCAATGGGAATATGCTTGCCGGGGGCAAACTACGGGGCCGTTTCACTTTGGGGAAACGATTACCAGCGAGTTAGCCAATTACAACGGAAATTCTAATTACGCTGATGCGCCGAAGGGAGTTTATCGCTTTCAAACTACAGATGTTGGCAGTTTTAAACCTAATGCTTTCGGATTGTACGATTTCCACGGAAATGTTTGGGAATGGTGCGCGGATTCTTGGCACAATAATTATAACGGTGCGCCTGCTGATGGTAGCGTTTGGGAGTCTGACGGCGACTCTTCGCTGAGGTTGTTGCGGGGGGGTTCTTGGAACGATCATCCTCCTAATTGCCGCAGCGCGTGCCGCCTTAGATATCAGGCGGATTGTAAGGCTAGTATTGTGGGTTTTCGAGTGGTGGTTTCTGTTGTTTAGACTCCAATTGTAGGCATTCCTTCTCCTATCTTGAAATGCCTCTACGGTTTCCCTATCCATCAAAGATTGATGCAATAAGCCTATTAATCTTGTCTCGGCATGGAGAAACCCGGTTTCTTGAAGAAACCGGGTTTGGGAATGGACGATCGCCCAAATTCTTGCGTTAACTAGCCTTCTTTTGAGGAGCGACTATGCGTTCCACACTCATAGCAGCCACACTCAACGTCACCACAGCCATGCCGAGAATTGCCACAGGCTGCAACTTTTCATTGATAATTAGAAAACCGAAGAGTGCGGTCATTGCCGGCCCCAAAGTGCCAATTACTGACGCTAAGGCCGCCCCCGCAAAGCGGATGGCAAAATTATTCAAAAGATAGCTAAACAGCGTCAGCACCCCTAAAATAACGCCTCCTACAATCAAACCGGGCCAAACATTTTGGTCGATTTTAGGAGCAAAATTGTCCGACAGCGGCACCCACAAACTCAGGGAGGAAAATACAAAAATCGTGGCGAAATTAACTAAACTAAAAGGAATTGGGTGCAGCTTGCCCGCAGCCATTTGCGTCAGCAATACGTAACCTGCAAAGGTAATCCCAGAAGCCAGTGCCGCAGCGACTCCCACTCCGACATTGCCGCCGCCCGGAGCTGGGGCCGCAAAACTCGGCCACCCAGCTAAAATCAGACCTGCGGTAATCCCGACGATCGCGAAAAAGCCGACTTTGCTAGGGCGAGAACCAAACAAGATCCAAGAACCCAGTACGGTGACGATCGGGTAAATAAAGAAAATCGTAATCGCAATCCCGGCTGGAATATTGCCGATCGCCAAATAAATCAAAACCTGAGACAAAAACAGAAAAAATGCGCTTCCTAAAACCTTACTCCACAAAGCTCGATCGCCCGACTCGAACAACCGCCTAATATCTTTCCACACAGAAGGATACAGAAATGTCGCCAATATCGGCATCAAAGCCATCACCACGATCAGCCGCATCAACAAAATCAACAAAGAATTTCCAAAACCTGGAGTCACCACCCCCGGAAATTCAAACAACCCAAAAACCATCCGAGGATTTTTGCTTTTAATCAGAATTCTCAAACAAACATTAAACAGCGACAATACCACCGCCGAAGACAAAGCCAGCACCAAACCTGTCTGTACTTGAGAAGATGCTTTAACAGTTGCAGCAGGCGCTGAAGAAGGCTGTGGCACGGGTTCCCGCGGCGCATCCGCAGGTGTTGGCTGCAGAAATTGCGGGCGGACAGAATTAACAGAATTATTTGATTCCTCGACATAGGAATCTTGAGCATCGAAAGGATTCTCAAGATATTCTTCTTCTTCTTCGAGTTCTTCCCTGATGCGGTTGACGAGATTTTGTAACAGCTCTTCCCCTTGCAGTTCCAGGGTTTTCATGTTGTTGAGCCGCACGGAAAGCTCGCTTTCATAGCTGCTCAAATCTTGTTCCAGCATCTGGAAACTGCGATCGATCCTTTCATCCAGCGCCGCCAGCAACTGCGATGCCCGTTCGTCGTAGTTGCTCGGCGGCAGGGGTATCGGGAACTCGCCGCTGGGAATAGGGCTGCTGAGAGAATTTCCCGAGTTAGCGCTGAGTTCGTTGAACCGCTGCACCAACAAATCTTGCAAATTGTGAGCCAAAACTTGAGCCAATTGCTTCAGCCACAATTGCTGCTGCTGAATGTATCGCCCCGACAGAGATTCCATTTGCTGAGACTGCAATTTGCGATATTGCTCCCGGAGGTTTTCAATATCTTCAATCAGGTGATTTTTTTCAGTTTGCAGCCGAGTAATGTCTTGATTTAACTGGCCTTTGACATTTTCATGCAAAGCGTCCAGTTCTTGCATTACTGAGTGGAGGACTTCTTCTGCTGATTGTGCATCCTCTGGCTCGCCCTTTGACGAGTATACGTTCCGCTGCGCCATTAGCCTATAACCTCTAATTTAAACTGCACGTTCAGTGTTCTTAAGTATTGTGGCAAATCAGGTCGCAAGTTATAGTGAGTTGATCTAAAAGATTGCGAACACTGTTTAATCAATAGTAGTCGCTAAGCTACAAATGTGAGAAAATTGCGTGAAGCAAAGCTATCCCGCTCTTAATCGCCCCAAGAACACTTTGTGCAATTAGAAATCATACTACAGCTTGACCTCTCCACGGATTGCTCCCGGTAATTCTCGCATCTAACTCACCCGATTGCACCCGAATCACCAGCCTAATGACCCCTTCTGCGACTAAATTTGATTGGGGGGTGAGACTCCTAGCCCCTCAACGGATAACTCGATCCTGCTGCCAGAAACCGGGTTTCTTTTCCCCGCGTCTCTCCCGCACTCCCGCACCCAGATTTATTATATTAAAGGTTCCGATCTTTTGCTCGCGAAAGTTTTAAGAGGCGATCGCACCCTCAAAAAGCAACCCCGCGCCATCAAAAAATTAACACATCCCATCCCCTAAGAGCAACAGATATGGCATCCGAAATTTATGACAATTCCTTGACAAACGATATAGAAAAACTGAATATTTCCTCAGAAGCCGAAGTGTTTGTCTTTCCAGCATCATTTGCCCAGCAGCGCTTGTGGTTTCTCGACCAATTCGCACCGGAAAACCCTTTCTATAATGTAGTAACAGCACTGCGCTTAACTGGTTCCCTCAACTTAACAGCCTTAGAGCAAACCTTCAACGAAATAGTACAGCGCCACGAAACTTTGCGAACCACTTTTGCAGCGGTATCAGGTCAACCAGTGCAGATCATCTCTCCCGCTTTCAAAACTAATTTAAAACTATTAGACTTGCAAGATTTGCCGCCAGAACAACGGCAAACAGAAGCAAAAAAACTCTCCGCAGCAGAATCTCTTCGCCCTTTCAATTTATCCACCGGGCCGCTGATGCGAGTCACCATCCTGCGGCTGACAGAGACCGAGCATATTCTCTTGCTAAATATGCACCACATAGCCTCCGATGATTGGTCGATCGGGGTGCTAATTCGAGAAATAGAAGCTATCTATACAGCTTTGATAAATCAACAGCTATCTCCTCTGCCAGAATTATCACTTCAATATGCCGACTTTGCCGAGTGGCAGCGCGAATGGCTGCAAGGTGAAGTATTAGAAACTCAGCTAGCTTATTGGCGGCAGCAATTGCACGGGATTTCGGTGTTAAATTTGCCGACAGATCGCCCTGCACCAGCTAGGCAAAATTATCGGGGCAAAACTCAATATTTAGAACTGCCGAAAAAGCTGAAGGACGCACTTTTAGCGCTCTCGCAGCGAGAAGGAGCGACTTTATTTATGACAGTCCTCGCAGCATTTCAAACTTTGCTTTACCGTTACTCGCAACAAGAAGATATTGTTGTCGGTTCGCCGATCGCCAATCGCAACCGTAGCGAAATTGAAGCATTAATCGGTTTTTTTGTCAATACTTTAGTGCTGCGAACAGACTGCTCGGAAAACCCGACATTTCGAGATTTTTTGGGCAGGGTGCGGGAAGTAACCCTGGGAGCTTATGCTCACCAAGATTTGCCTTTTGAGAAGCTAGTCGAGGAATTGCACCCAGAGCGATCGTTGAACCGCCACCCGCTGTTTCAGGTGGTATTCGGGCTGCAAAATGGGCCGGTGGACGAGCTAGAATTGCCAGGATTAAAGTTGAGTTCTTTTCATTTGGAAACTCAAACAACGCGCTTTGATTTAGAGCTGCATTTGTGGGAAGCTTCGGATAATTTTAGGAGCAGATACGGCGAACAGTGGGAAGATTCGGAAGGCCTGAGAGGCGTAGCTGTCTACAATACGGATTTATTTGATGAAGTTACGATCGCCCGAATGCTGAGGCATTTTAAAACGCTCCTGGAAAGCATTGTGGCTAATCCAGAACAAAGAATCGCTAACTTACCTTTATTGAGCGAGGATGAAGTGAATCAATTATTCAGAGAATGGAACGATACTCGCACAGATTATCCTCAAAATAAGTGCATTCATCAGTTATTTGAAGAGCGAGCCCGGCAGCATCTGGAGGATGTCGCCCTAACTTTCGAGAGCCAGCACCTGACTTACAGAGAACTCAACAGTCGCAGCAACCAACTGGCGCGCTACCTACAAAAACTGGGCGTGGGGGCGGAGGTTTTAGTGGGGCTTTGTGCAGAACGCTCGATCGACCTAATTGTCGGGATGTTGGCTGTACTGAAAGCGGGAGGAGTTTACCTACCGTTAGATCCGAGCTATCCGCGCGATCGGCTAAACTTGATGCTGGAAGATGCTCGAGTTAAAGTCTTGCTAATTCAGGATAAATTGATTGAGAATTTCCGAGACTTCTCAAACTCGGTGATTTACTTCGATCGCGACTGGGAACACATAGCCCAAGAAAGCGCCGAAAATCCCGCCAACACCGTAACAGCAGACAACCTAGCTTACGTTATTTACACATCTGGTTCAACAGGAAAACCCAAGGGAGTTGCTGTCACCCACAAAGCAGTAAATCGGCTGGTCCTCAACACCAACTATATAAAAATAGAACCTACCGATAAAATTGCCCAAGCATCAAACGCTTCATTCGATGCAGCCACATTCGAGATTTGGGGAGCCTTGCTTAACGGCGCTCAACTCGTGGGAATTAGCACAAATATTACCCTTTCGCCTCACGATTTAGCTTTAGAACTGCGCCAAGAAGGCATCACAGTTTTGTTTTTAACAACAGCCTTATTTCAACAAATTGCTAGAATTTTACCGCAAGCTTTTAATTCGCTGCGCTGCTTGCTGTTTGGCGGAGAAGCCGTCGATATGAGATGGGTTAAAAAAGTTTTAAAACAAAATCCAACCACTCAATTAATTCACGTTTACGGGCCTACAGAAAATACCACATTTTCGGCTTATTATTGCGTGCAAGATGTACCCGAAACCGCAACATCTATCCCCATCGGCCGCCCGATCGCCAACACGCAAATTTATCTCCTCGATGGGGATTTGCAGCCGGTGGCGATCGGTGTTATGGGTCAATTGTACGTCGGCGGTGACGGACTAGCGAAAGGCTACCTCAACCAGCCTGATTTAACTGCTGCTGCATTCATTCCTAACCCTTTTAGCAATAAACCTGGTTCGTACCTTTATAAAACAGGTGATTTAGGCCGCTATTGGGTTGACGGCAACATCGAGTTTTTAGACCGCGTTGACGACCAAGTAAAAATTCGCGGCTACCGCATTGAATTGGGAGAAATTGAAGCGGCTTTGTGCCAGCATCCACAAGTGCGCGAAGCAGTAGTAATTGTGAGGGAAGACATCCCCGACGATAAACATTTGGTAGCTTATGTTATTCCTGACGGCATTAATGAAAAATCCGAAACTCAAAATCTCAAGTCAAGTGACTTGCGCCAATTTTTGAAAGAAAAGTTACCAGGATATATGGTTCCTGCAACTTATGCAGTGTTGGAGAATATGCCACTGACGCCTAATGGCAAAGTAGACCGCCGCGCCTTGCCTGATATAGATACAGACAGCGAGGATATCACAGAAAATTATGTAGCGCCTCGGACCGATCTCGAAAACGCGATCGGGAAAATTTGGGCTAAGGTTTTGGGAAAACAGCAAGTTAGTATCTACGATAATTTCTTTGAACTAGGCGGGCATTCCCTGCTAGCAACTCAGTTGATTTCTCGCATCCGAGACGCTTTGCAAGTCGAGTTATCAGTCAGCAATTTGTTTGAGGCTCCGACTGTGGCGAGTCTGGCAAAATACATTGAAACAATGCGCTGGGCTGCGAAAGGTTTAGATACTCCCAGAACCGACGAAAATGAGCGCGAAAATGTGGAATTCTAAGCCCTTACATAATTGCGGGATGATTTTGATTGTTTTGTGGGATGGGCATCTGCCCTGTCGGTAGAAATTACCGCAATGGGAACTGATATTCAAGCCTGCTTCGCGAGGAGATTTAGACCTGTTATACCAATTTAAGGTGAAGTTGCACATATATCGATCCCCCTAAATCCCCCGATCGAAGGGGGACTTTGAGAAGAATCTTGTCCCCCCCTTATTAAGGGGGGTTAGGGGGGATCAGATTCTACGGGGGCTCATAAAAAATTGGTATTACTTGCTAACATCCTAAACGCTGAGGCTGTCTATATACTTGCAAAACTGCTTGCGGGGCATTACAAATAAGGGAGAAAATCTTCTCTCAACAGCCACTCATCCCGAAAATCAAAAACGATGTCCAACCAAGCGTCTGACCGTCTTAAACAAAATTCTGAAAAAATTATGCGGATGTGGGAGAAGCGGGCGCGTGATGAAGTCGGTGCATCAACGCATCAAAATTCTCTTGTCTTGCAAGATTCCCTACCTCTGTACTTAAACCAACTGGTAGATGAACTCTCAAACAGAATTGTCAGGACATCTGCCCGAATCACAGCCGACGAGGTAGAAAGTACGCGGATTGGCAAGCTGCATGGGCATGAACGGGCGGGGTATGCTGACTACTCCATGACTCACCTAATTTTCGAGTATCACCTCCTCCGTCAAGTAATATTTCAAGTTTTAGAAGAAGAAGCACCTTTAGGAGTGCAGGATAGAGACATTATTATCGGCTCCATTGAGCAAGCCGTTAATGACGCGGCCACTCAATTCTCCGAAACGCTGCGAGATATTCAAGAACTATTTATGGTGACGCTAACTCACGATCTCAGAAATCCCATCAATGTCGTAAAAATGGGAACTCAACTAACTCTGCGGCGGCTTGAACGAGAAGACAGCCATATGGAGGTGGCGACGAGGATGCTTAGTGCGATCAATCGGCTGGATTCGATGATTCAAAATCTACTGGATGCGAGTCGGCTGCGGTCAGGGCAGAGCTTAAAGATTGAATTTGAAGAATGCGATTTTGAGATGCTAGTCCAAGAAGTAGTAAAAGATTTGAGCTTCGCGTATGGAGAGCGGTTTATTTTGGTACCTGATTCTGAAATTAGGACTTATTGCAGCCGTAAAGAAATACGGCGGGTGATTGAAAATTTAGCAATTAACGCTGTGAAATATGGTGCGCCTAGTACGCCGATTACACTTACGATCCAGCAAACTGAAACGCTGATCAGCCTTACTATCCATAATGAAGGCAATCCGATCGCCCTAGACGCTCAATCAATCCTATTTCAACAATTTCGTCGAACCATTTGTGCTGAAGAGCAAACCGGCTGGGGATTAGGATTATTTTTAGCAAAGAGTATTATTGAAGCCCATAAAGGGACACTTGCGGTTGAAAGTGCAGAGGGCAAGGGGACAAGCTTTATTATCAATTTACCTAAAGTTCTTCTTTAGTTCGGGACATTAAAACTAAGAAGAACAATAGGGTATCCCCAGCCAGAACCTACAGGATTTTAGCTCACATTTTTAGTCACGAAATTTCAGTGCAGAATGCCCTGACAGCTTCTGCAAACTGCTGGTTATGCTCGATTAATGCCATGTGTCCTCCTTTCTGTATAGTAACTAGCTCTGCTTGAGGTAATTCTGCTTTCATCCGCAGGCTAGCTGGGGGGGTAGTGGCAATATCTGAATCGCCGCAGATCACCAACACTGGAATGTCAATCGATCGCAAAGTTTTTGTTTCATCATATTTGAACATTCCCAGTGTGCCGCGAGCGAGAACGCCGGGAGAACCCAAGGCTGATAAGAAAGCTGAAAACTCTAATTGACCGCGCGTTTCAGTGCCTTTAAATCCCGATAATTCTACACTGATGTGCAGTGAACCATTGAGATAGCTCAGCCAAGTCATTCCCCACATAATGGGTTCAAGAGCTATGGTGAGATAGAGGATAGGTTGGAGCAGCGGCTTCTGCAAAGCGCGTAATAAACCGCTAAAAATAGCGGTTTTGACGGGATTAGTATAAGTCGTATCTACCAGAATTAAACCAGCTACTCGACTACCGAGAAGTTCTGGAAAAAGCCGACTGAATGTTAGAGTAATCATGCCGCCGATGCTGTGTCCGAGTAGGATAACAGGTTTAGTTCCTGCTATGGCAATGACGGCTTCGAGATCGCGGGCAAATTTTTCTAGGGAGTAGTCGCTGTTTTTTGGTCGAGTGGATTTTCCCAAACCTGGAAGATCCCAAACAATCACTCGGTAGCGATCGCTTAGTTGCCGTTTCGCGTAATACCAAACCATACTATTCGGCCCCCAACCATGGGAGAGGATAATCGGCTGTCCGTCCTCTGGGCCGTAGAATTCTACTTGTAAAATAGTGCCATCAGGCCTCTCTACTCGCTGAACCGTACCCGTCCGCGTCGGCTTCGGTTCGTCAGCACCGGGGCGGCGGAACAGCGGCAAACTGATCAAGCGGCCGCCAACAGACCAAAGAAGCATCAAGACTCCGCTGATTAAGTAGGAAATCCCTACAAGTGCGCCGATGTACCATTCGTAAATAATGTATATACCTCCGCCAAGTACCCCGACGGACAGCAGTCCTACCAGCCATAGGAACAGGAAATTGAAGGGCATGAACGGCATAAGCTGAAACCTTGGGTAGGATTTTGGTTGCGGATTCAAACAGAATCATACTCAGGTTAGGCCACAGTAAGCAAGCGATCCGTTAAGCTCTTAATTTGTGCGCTGGTGGAATTTCTTTTATATTTGCAAAAGTAATCACAGGATGACTCAAAATGCCAGAGCCAAAAATATCGAGTTCATCGCCAAATGCCAGAGATTCTGTCACGGTAGAGTTAGTTGAGTTTTTATCTGAGCTTCGCAGTCTAGATATTAATATTTTTGTTGAGGGCGAGATCCTGCGCTGCAACGCTCCTGAAGGAATTATTACACCCGAACTACGGGCCGAAATTTCTCATAAAAAAGCCGAAATTATTTTCTTTTTAAAAGCAGCTAATCGTACTTCTAGTTTCACTCCTACACCGATTGTTCCTATGGGGCGCGACGGAAATCTACCGCTTTCCTTTGCACAGCAGCGCTTGTGGTTCCTCGACCAATTAGTCCCGAACAATCCTTTTTATAATGTTCCCGCAGCCTTGCGTTTGACAGGTTCGCTCAATTTGAGGGCGCTGCAACAAACATTCAATGAAATTGTGCGCCGCCACGAAGCTTTACGCACGACTTTAGCAGTAGTTTCTGGCCAACCTGTTCAGAGAATAGCTGCTGCTTTCCACCTCCCGATTAATGTAGTGGACTTGCGAAACTTGCCCAAGGAATCTCGACAAACTGAAGCAAACAGGCTCACCGCCCGGGAAGCTCAACGCTCTTTCAATTTGTCCAATGACTTGTTGCTGCGAGTCACATTAT
>Ga0164305_10000868_pt1 | contig 12059 bp, 10 predicted proteins | sample Whisoiple_237_MG_FD_110215 | JGI IMG/M metagenome (GOLD analysis project Ga0164305, IMG submission 110215) | Soil microbial communities amended with pyrogenic organic matter from upstate New York, USA - Whitman soil sample_237_MG | ecosystem: Environmental > Terrestrial > Soil > Agricultural... | reverse complement strand
CGCCGGGGGGAGGTGGTTGGCTTTTTCGCGAAGCTCCCGCCTATTCTGATCGGAATGGAGGCGTGCGCCACGTCGCACCATTGGGCGCGACGCCTTGGCGCGCTCGGCCACTTGGTACGTCTTATCCCACCTGCGTACGTGAAGCGTCAGAAGAATGACGCTGCCGATGCTGAAGCGATTTGCGAGGCGGTCTGTCGCCCCACGATGCGCTTCGTGCCGTTAAAGAGTGCAGAGCAGCAAGCCGTTCTGGTGTTGCATCGGGCACGTGATCTTCTCATCCGACAACGAACTATGCTGTCGAACGCGCTGCGGGCGCATATGGGCCGAGGATCTCCCTTCGCTGGCGCGCGAGGCCTTACTGGTTATTGCCGATCAAATCCGTGACACGCAAATACGCGTGAGCGAGATCGAGAAGCGTATCGTTGCGTGGCATCGGTCGAACGAGATCAGCTGCCGACTAGAGACAATCCTAGGGATCGGGCCGATTATCGCGAGTGCGATCGCAGTCACCGTGACGGAGCCACGATTGTTTGCCTCCGGGCATCAGCTATCCGCCTGGTTAGGCCCAGTGCCACGCCAACATTCGAGCGGGGCAAGGAGCGGTTGCGCGACATCACTAAGCAGGGCGATCCTTACATTCGGAAGCTGCTGATCATCGGAGCCACCGCCGTTTTGCGATTCTCACGGCATCGAGCGCCAGCGGCAGATTGGACCTCCGGGCTTTTTGGCAAGACGCCCACCGCTTGTCGTCGCTGTAGCGCTCGCCAACAAGATGGCTCGTATCGTATGGGCTATTCTGACGAGAGGCGAAGCGTATCGAGCCGCACCCGCTCCTGCCTGATGAAGACCAGGAAGCGTTTCCGAGACGGTTGAGGTGATGATGGTGTGATGGCAAACCGGTCGAACCGGGGAACGGGACAATCCGATCAAAGTGGCGGGCGCGTCAAAGCGCGATGACCTGAATGGAACCCGATCCGCGAACTTCATCAGGGCCAGCGGTCATGAGCGCCGCACAAACAAGCCGAACACATGACTGCACCCGACCGCAGCCGCCACATCAAAATGATCCTTGACCCGCGGGGGCCGTCCACACATGCCACTGAGATTTTCCTCCGCGTAATTTAGAGTCCGGCCTGATTGAGGGACGGACGGATGAACCGATGCCGGTTCACGGAAGAGCAGATCATTGGGGTTCTGCGGGAGGATGAAGCTGGCGCGAAGACGGCTGATTTGGCGCGCAAGCATGGGGTTTCCGAAGCTACGCTGTACAACTAGAAGGCCAAGTATGGCGGTATGGACGTCCCCGAAGCCAAGCGGCTGAAGCAGCTCGAGGAGGAGAACGCGAAGCTGAAGAAGCTTCTCGCCGAACAGATGCTGGACGCAGCCGCTCTTCGCGAGCTTCTTTCAAAAAAATGGTAGGGCCCGTCGTCAAGCGCGAGGCGTCGCGCATCTGCAGGCCGTGATGGGCCTATGGGAACGGCGGGCCTGTGAGATTATCGAAGCGGATCGCACGAGGATCCGCTATCGCTCACGACGTCCGCCGGACACGGAGCTGCGGACGCAGCTGCGTGATCTTGCCAACGAGCGCAAGCGGTTTGGCTATCGGCGCCTATTCGTTCTGCTGCGCCAGAGCGGTGAGGCCTCTGGGATCAACCGCATATACCGGCTCTATCGGGAGGAAGGTCTCAGTGTGCGCAAGCGGCGGGCGCGACGACGAGCCGTAGGAGCACGAGCGCCGATCCCTCGTTGAGGCACGGCCCAATGCCCGCTGGTCGCTGGACTTTATCCACGACCAGACGCCTGCGGCCGGCATTTGCGCATTCTCAACATCGTCGATGACGTTACGCGGGAATGCCTGGCCGCCGAAAGGATGCCGGAGCGAGCCGGACCGCTCCGTCGAGCACAGCAGCTTCGAGAGGCACGAAGAGCTCCTTTTAGCCAGCATTGGCCACTAATAAAAAATTCGTAGGAAGCCTTCTCGATTGGGCTTGGGTAGGCCAACCGTTTTTAGGAGCCAAGCTAGCGCCTGCTTCCTCTGATTTACAACACTTTCTATTTAAACTAGCGCTGGGGCCTTGCCTTTCCCTTTAGCAGAGCGCAGCCGCTGGCACATACCACCACGGCCCCTTGGAAGGTCTGAGCAGTCGTAACCTGCGTGGTAGGATGGAATGCCAGCCCGAACCCAGTCCCGCGAATACCAAGCGTGCTCGTTGGAGTTTTAAACTGGTAGGCGCCGTCAGGCGCTTTCCCTGATGAGGCAAACCGCAGCACACCTCGCGCCAACGTAATCGTCGCGCCCGCCACGGCCGAGCGATTAGAATTGTACACAAACTTGTCGATCTTCACTTCGGAGCCTGGGCCGACATCAAGGTTCGACCCGTCCAGAAAGCGAAGCTTAGCTCGGCCTTCCCGGTCGGTGTTGAGGAGGTCGTCTGCCTCAACTGGAGCGCCGGTGGTCAGCGTAATTTTCGTGCCAGCACTGTTCCGATACACGCCGGGTTTCGTGAATGTCGTGCTTCCGACCGAAGCAGCCGAGCACATTGAGGTTGCTGCGGTCCAGGTCACAGTGGCAACAGCAATACGGGAAATTAGATGCACGGACTGCATGGGAAAACCTTCTGGTTCGGCCGAGTATAGCGGCACGGGTTCTAAGCACCCCTACACTACCGTGATGATACATTACTACGCCTCGAAATCAAAACCTAGGGCCAAAAAAACGTCAGGGTGTCTCTCGATGGCAACCCCTCCAATGATGGCAGCCCCTCCAATAGAGGCATCAGTTTAGGTAGGCGGCTCAGGTTTTGGTCCTGATATGGAACCCCGCCGCAGCAGAGCGCACTTCGGCCGCATACTAATACCCAGCAGAGCTACCGAGCAGTGCTCGAACTCCATGGCCCCACCTTGGCGGCTGCATGGTGAGCGCACCTAGAACGGGAGGGCTTTTAAAAAATCGTAGGTTGACTAGGCAGGAGCCATCGATGGGCTTTCGAAGTCCCCGCGCAGGGAGCCATCGCCCTCCCGCTCGGCTTTGGAATGGGAAGCATACTCATGACCGAGTCGTTGTGTGGCCAAGGGAACAGTCAAAACTAGCAGACGCCCGCAGAATAGGTTAAAAGCCGCCCACCAATTCACGGCCGGGCGGGCAACCGATCCCGCGGGCACCGGCAAATTCAATGGCCGGCCAGCCGGGAAGGTAATGGTAATTTGAAAAGGCCGGACCTCGGCCCCGCCTTTGGGAGGGAACAGGTGAAGAAGCCTGATTGGCGCGTACTAGTCGTTGCCGTGGTCGCCATCTTACTGCTGGCGCTGCCCGCCTCGGTGCCTCGGGAATCCGACGGATACGGCGCTCTGGTCAAAAGTGTATTGCCGAGCGTCGTAAACATCTCCGTCAAGGGCAAGGGGCAGAGCCCAAACACGGGCGGGCCTGGTGAGCGTGGCGAAAGCGTCTCCTACGCGCCTCACATCGTCGACATCGTCGGTTCGGGCTCGATAATCGACGCAAGCGGTATCATTGTTACCAATAGGCACGTCATCGAGAACGCCTATGAAATTTACGTGACGCTGCAAGACGGCACGACGAAGCAGGCTCGTCTGCTCGGCAAGGGCCTAAATTTCGATCTTGCGCTCTTGAAAATTGATGCCGGTCGGCGGCTCCCCGCAATCACGGTCGGCAACAGTGACAAAGTTCGTGTTGGCGATCGGGTGCTTGCGATCGGTAATCCTCTGGGCCTGCAAGGAACCGTCACTTCCGGCATCGTGAGCGCTACGCATCGCGATCTCAGCGGCCCCTATGACGAATTCATCCAGACCGATGCGGCAATCAATCACGGCAATTCGGGCGGCCCGCTATTCAACAGTCGTGGCGAGGTGATCGGTATCAACAATCAAATTTTCTCGGAGTCCTCAACGAGCGGCTCGATTGGACTCGGTTTCGCGATTCCGTCGAATGACGTTACGTTCCTTCTCAAACAGATAAATCGCTATGGTCGCCCGCGCATCGGCTGGCTTGGCATACGCGTGCAGCGCCTGACGCCGGAGATGGCGGATGTGCTCGGCGTGCCGAAGCACAATGGCGCCATTGTCGCCGAGGTCGCGCCGAAAAGCCCTGCCGATGAGGCAGGCATTCAGATCGGCGATGTCGTGCAGGGTTTCGCTCGCGAGACAGTAACGGATTACCGCGACTTCAATCGTGCCGTCATGATGTCCGTCGGTAAGACCAAGAAATTGCGCATCTGGCGCAAAGGGCAGATGCGGGTCGTCTCGGCCACAGTGAAGGAGTGGCCACAACAGGTGTGGGAGTCCTACAAGAGCGGCACGTCGACCGAAGCCCTGTTCACGAAAATTTCGGATTACGGTTTCGACGTTGCGGACTTGACCGATGAGCTGAGAGGGCGGTTTCATCTTGAGTCGACTGCGATGGGCCCTGTGGTTACCAATGTGACTGAGGATACGGCCGCAAGTGGCGCCAAACTCAAGGCAGGCGATATAATTCTCACGGCGCAGTTGCACGATGTGCGATCACGCGCAGAATTCGAGGAACAGCTTAACGCTTTGTGCAATAGCGGAGAGCGGAACGCGCTCTTGTTTGTCAAGAGCGCGAGTGGTACGACGCGGTGGATGACCTTGCCGCTGCGGCTGTAGGCCTCTATTCGACGACTGGAAGCATTTGCGTTTGCGTTTTCGTTTTGCGTCAACGCCAGCGCGATGAGATCACGCCGTAAATTCTGCAAGCCGGACTCGGTCTCAGTTCATTCGCACTAACCAGCGCCCGGTAGCTGAACCAACGACCAAGGCAGGCGCCGCCGCGAAAGGCGTTCGGCAGGTCCCTGGAGATCGGCACCTGTGGGTCGATCGATTTGCACCGGTGCCGCGCTGTAATCTCGGGAGCGATTGACAGAATTAGGAGCGGCGGGTCGACTGTCGGCCGTGCCCACCAGAGGCCTCATACGCTCATGTCTCGAATTTCGGGTTTTCCTGAACAGGTCTTGCGTCCTGCCGTCGCAGGCACGGTGACCGCCGTCTGGACGGTTGCAGCAACCATCGCTTACGCGACGCTGGTCTTCTCGGGACCTTTGGCTCCAGCACTCGCAGTTGGATTATCTACCGTTCTCTCCGGGTTCGTCCTTTCTTCGGTCGTGATTGCCCTTGGGAGCGGTTTGACCGGAATGACTGCATCGAACCTGACCGTCGCAGCCCCGGTGTACGCCGCAATGGGAGTGGCGATCTCGAATGAATTCACAAGCATCGGGCTGACGGACCCATTCACACAAGCGACCGCCGTATCTTTCGCCACCGGAGCGGCGACGCTTCTCACCGGCGTGTTCTTTATCGCGCTTGCGAGCTTTCGGGTGGGCTCATTCGGCCAGCTCCTGCCTTATCCCGTCATTTCCGGATACAATTCGGGTATCGGCTGGTTTCTGCTTATCGCTGGGCTAAAACTCACCATCGATCAGCCGCTGGGAATCAACGCCGCCCATCTTCTCGAAGGGCGCTCGATCGCGCAGCTTGCTGCCGCCATAATGACGTCGGTCGTTCTTGTGATTTTGCCAAGGCGGGTCGCGCATTGGGCGGTGTTGCCCAGCGTGCTTATCGCCGCCGTGCTGCTTTTTCACATTTTCCGGCTCGTTGCGGGATTGGATGTTGCCGCACTGCACGCAAGTCACTGGGTCTTGGGGCCCTTTACCGGCACTTTCTTGCACCTGCCGGCAGTTGCCGGGGTTGGGGGATTGGACTTCGAACTGGTGCGCAGGCTTGCTCCCTACGTAGTTGGCAGCGTCTTTATCGCGGCTGTCACGCAAGTTCTCGTTCTCTCGGCGCTAGAGAATGATCTGCGCCGAACCTTTGCGCTCAATAACGAACTCGCAACTGCCGGCGCGGCGAATATTGCCGGCGGCCTGTTCGGCGGCTTGCCCACGGGTCAGTCGCTCGCCGCAACGGTAATTCTCAACAAGCAGGCCGGCTCGTCGCGCCTTGGCGCGCTGGTCCCACCCTTTTGGGGTGCCATTCTTCTCCTGAGCGGCCCGACGCTACTTGGTTATCTGCCGAGATTTGTCATCGGCGCATTGTTGATTGCGATAGGTCTTGAACGGTTCGTCATGCGTATTATCGCCGATGCGCGAATAAATCCGGTACTCGAAACCATCATCGCAGCGTTGGTTTCGCTGAGCATCATTTTCTTCGGTATTTTGAACGGAATGGCGATCGGTATCGCCTCGGCCATCGTGCTCTTTGCCTACAACTACCGACGCATTCCGGTGGTGTGGGCGACTCCTTCCGGAGTCGAGGTGCGATCCAATGTCGTGCGCTCGCCGGAAGTAGCCCGACTGCTTGAGACGGAAGGAGCACGCATCGTTCTCTTTCGGCTGCAAGGATATCTATTTTTCCTGAACGTCTCCTCGCTGCGCGCCGCGGTCGAAAAACGCGCTGACGAGAAGCCCCCACTGAGCGATATAATTTTCGACTTCAGGGACGTCGTCGGCATGGATTCATCCGCTCTGATGGCGTTTCGGCGGATTGGCCAAATCGCCGAGGAAAAGAATTTCGGTGTGGCATTCGCCGGACTCGATTCAGAGTTACGCGAACTCTTCGATCGCGCCAGAATGTGGAGCAATGATCGGCTGATCTCTGTCGAGAGTACGGATCGCGCGCTTGAATTCGCCGAAGACCGTCTCGTAGCCGAAAGCCTGAGGGGCAGCGTCCCTGAAGCCTTGACGCTTCCAGATGCGCTCGCGAGGTTTGCGCCGGGACAAGTTTCCGCAGATCGCCTCGCCCGGTATCTGGAACATGTCGAACTTCAGCCGAACCAAGTGCTGATGCGCCTCGGCGATCCCGCCGAGGCGATGTTTTTCGTCGAAGCCGGCCAGGTCACGGCCGAACTCCAACGTGAGGGCGCAGCTCCGGTGCGACTGCAGACATCCTCGCCAGGTGCGCTCACCGGTGAAATCGCGGTGTTCCGCGGCGGCGTGCGAACGGCATTGGTGCGTGCCGAAGGGAATTGCCGGCTGGCAAGCCTTTCGAAAGCGGCGCTCGCGCGGATGGAAAAGGAGGATCCCGATTTAGCCAGGGTCATCCAGCGCTATATCATCGTGCAGCTCGCCGACAAGGTCGCGAATACGACCCGAATGATCGATCTCGGGCTGCACTAGTGCAACCCCGATGCCACTTTCGGGCAAACAGAATCTGGTAAGTCCCTGCATGCGGAAGCGGCTTAGATCCAAAAGTTTTGGGCTCAGAAGTCCAGGATATTGCACAACGAACTCATAACGCACTAGCCTGACCTTGGCCGCTACAGCGGCGCCGAACACCGAAGGAGTCGCACATGATAAGAACCAAAATAGCCACTGCTCTTGCAGCTGCAGCTATTCTTGTCATTGGAGAATTGTCCGCCTCAGCGGAGGATGAAACAAATCCGAACTTTGCAAAGGCTGTTTCCGAAGCGACTGTCTCGCTAGATGACGGATTAAAAACCAGTCAACGCGAAGGAAAGGCGATCTCCGGGAAATATGAGATGCAGGATGGAACTCTCCAATTATCTATTTCTGTGGTTAAGGGGGACGGCTTCAACGAGATCATCATCGACGCCAAAGCCGGCTCGATCAAAAGCGCGGAGCCGATTACCGACCCGGACGACATCGAAGAAGCTAAGGAACAGCAGGAGCGTCTGGCACATGCCAGGGTTTCGCTCGATCAAGCGGTGACCGCTGCAGTGAGGGACAACAACGGTTATCGCGCGGTGGAAGTCATGCCTACGGTCGATCGATCAGGAAAGCCATTTGCCTCTGTCACTTTGATGAAAGGGGGCGACATGAAAGAGGTTGTGGAACCGCTCGAATGAAACGTCGGCCAACGCGTCATGCTGGAAAAGCAGAGTCGCAATGGATCGGAACGCGCCCTCACCATCGCCAAATCCGTGACGCTCGCCGCCCGGGCGACACGGCCGTAATCACACTGGGCAGTGTCTCGCGAAAACTATCGGGCCGCCCTATCTCGTTCGCGGAGTTCTGCTCCCCGGACCCGGTCTCCGCACACCGCCTCCTTCGCCTCACTATAGCCCACGGAAGCCGCGCGGGCGACGTCGCCGAAACCAATTTTTCAGATGCTGGACGCGTCAAGGTGCGGATCGCGAAAACCTCGCGCCCGCAACGCCCTTGCGTGGTTCGAAGCCGCCTACCTTGATGGATTATGAATTGTTGAGGATATCGCTGTCGACACTTCGAACTTAATCGCTGGGTTCGACAACATGAAACCTGCGCGCACTACGTTATCTCAGCCCGACGGGTTTAAGAAGCAAGATGCCCAGCTGACCGTCAATCAGCAGCTTGATTCTATCCGACCCAAGCGGCGCACCCCTGGTCGCAATCGCGGGCGGTCTAGGCCGAGCGACGCGCGAGCTCAATCGAATTATTAAAAGCCAGTCCGCGACACTCAGCAGAGCGAGAAGAGCTCTCCCTGCATCGCGCGCTGATCGAGCGCCCAGATGCCGTATCAATCGCCATCTGGGCCTATCCGCGCGCTCGCGGTCTTTTAGCGTCACGTCATCCCGCTCCAGCGACGCGGCCGGCCTCCAAGCGTCGCATATTCTCCACTAGCCTCCCGGTGGCCAGCCGAACCAGCGCGAAGGCAAACGCTGGATCTTGATAGAAGGCTCGGCCAAAAGCCAATGCATCGATCCGATATAGTTCTACATCTGTTGCGCACATGACGGTAGCGGTTCGAACACCGTCAGGCGAAAGAAGCGCCACCTCACCGAACAGCTGACCTTCACCAAGTTTCACGTGAAGCTCGACAATCTCCACCTCCCCTTTCGCGAGCAGGAAAGCGGCATCCCCCTTGTCGCCACGCTTGAACAACACTGTTCCTGCCGGGTGCCGCTCGGATTGCAGCCCGGCCGCGAGGGGCCCGACGTCAAGGGTCATGCCGCGCGCCATACCGATTTGTCGCACAAGGCCCCTTATCTGCAGCAGTCGAAGTAGGTTCAGCGGCAGCAACGCGCTGTGCAAAATCAGCACGGGCCAAATCTTGAGAGGCAAGCTCCAACAAATGAAGGCGATGTTGCTCGCGACGGCAACATACCGCAGTGGTAGCATTGTGCGCATAAAAAACGCGATGAACACCAGTATAGAGGCCACATATCCGATGATCTGTACGAGCATTATAGCCCTTGCCCCAATCAGGTTCTAGTAAGGGAGATGCATATACCGACGTCACGCTCACCGCCACAAATTTAGGGTAAGAAGCGCTGCTTGATGAAAATTGCGAGAAGCAGTTTTTGCAAAGGTTAAGGTAGATGGCTTAACTGGTGAACTGCAGGTCAGGCCGGAATGGCAGCGGTTCGGACTTTGGCGTGCTCGCGAGAGAATGTAGGGGACGTGCATCCCAGGGTTCGATACCAGATGAGAGTCTGGAGTGAATTCCCTAGGGCTGTGGGCCCATCATTCGGTCCGAACGCTCTGCGCAAAGGACATGATGATGCAAGTTTGCGATCCATTGCCGGCCAGACGCGGTCAGATTCAGGAGCTTCAGGCCGTCCTCGATATGCATTGAAATGCAGTTCCAAAAGAAGGGGGGGTATTTGTCGATCAGATCCGCCGGCGATGAATATCCAAGCTGACGGTTCATTCCAGTTTCTTCGAATTCATAATAGAGCGCGTTTGCCTTCTTTGGATACATTGGATCACCGAGTTGTCCGATCAAATCGGCGGCTTGGACCAATTTTGGTTCCAGCCCAACGGCTTCTACACTTTGATCGACGCTCGCCGGGAAACGGGTAAGCTCGATCGCCTTTGCAACTCGCACTGCGTCCACTAGAGGAGAAGTTCCGAGCCGCTCGAGCGCGAAGATTTTAGATCGATCAACATGATAAGGAGTCAGTGCGGCATCAGATGCTCCGCGCGGAAGGGTTATCTTAACTTGCTCCTGGTTGATTACAAACTCGCTCTCGCTATCACCGCTCAAAATGCCACGAACGTATCCAATATCATGGAGCAAGCAGGCGCAGACGAGATGACTGTAATCGTCCGGCTCGATTCGATGGGATAGCGAGAGACCTTGCAGAATATCGCGTCCGACTAACGTGACGAGCAGCGTGTGCTCCATGTTGTGATAAAGCGCATCGCTTCTTCCGAGGCACTCAACCGTACTGCGAGCCAACGATCCAAGCCGGTCGGCTGTTTCTTCGTATGCAGGACCAAACATCCGACGAAAGTCATTTGCCAAAAACTGGCCGAGGCGCTTTGCTGCCGATGCCGTGATGGTCTTCACAAACGCGCCCCATTTTGGATTGTCGTCACATACTAAGTTACGACCACCGCGACCTCCAGGTGAGAACCTTACAAAGCCTTACCCGTAGACCGACGCTGGAAGCTGCAGCCCTCGCGAACGCCGCCTAATCCACCGCGAGCTTAAACCGAGCCTATCTGCGATTCTCCTCCGGAGGCATACAGTTTATGATGCGACGCGTCTAGACGGCCAGCCTGATCACCCGCCATAGTCGAAGCTGGCGACCCGGCGTGTCAGCTTCTCCCCTCATCAAGAATGCAACTACTCGCGCATGCGCCTAGTGAGGCGGGCACCGCGTTCTATTGAGGCGACGGTGTCGCGTCAACCGCGAACTGGTGAACTGCTGGTCAGGCCGGAATGGCAGCGGGCTTCGGACTTTGGCGTGCTCGCGAGAGAATGTAGGGGACCTGCACCCGAGGGTTCGCCAGATGAGAGTCTGGAGTGAACTCCGCTAGCTGCGGGCCCATCATCCGGTCCGAACGCTCTGCGCAAAGGACATGGTGATGCAAGTTCGCAATCCATTGCCGGCCAGACGCGGTCAGGTTCAGGAGCTTCAGCCCGTCCTCGATGTGCATTGAGATACAGTTCCAAAAGAAGGTTGGATATTTGTCGATCAGATCCGCCGGCGATGAGTATCCGAGCTGACGGTTCATTCCAGCTTCTTCGAATTCGTAAAAGAGCGCGTTTGCCTTCTTCGGATACATCGGATCGCCGAGTTGTCCGATTAAATCGGCCGCCTGCGCCAGTTTTGGTTCCAATCCAACGGCTTCTACAGTTGCATCGACGCTTGCTGGGAAACGGGTAAGCTCGATCGCCTCTGCAACTCGCCCTGCATCAACTAGAGAAGAATTTCCAAGCCGCTCGAGCGCAAAGATTTTAGATCTATCAACATGATAAGCAGCCAGTGCGGCATCAGATGCTCCGCGCGGAAGAGTTATCTTGACTTGCTCCTGGTTGATTACAAACTCGTTTTCGGTATCACCGCTCAAGATGCCGCGAACGTATCCAATATCATGTAGCAAGCAGGCGCAGACGAGATGGCTGTAATCGTCGGGCTCAATTCGATGGGATAGCGAGAGGCCTTGCAGAATATCTCGTCCGACTAGCGTGACGAGCAGCGTGTGCTCCATGTTGTGATAAAGTGCATCGCTTCTTCCGAGGCACTCAATCGTACTGCGAGCCAGCGAGCCGAGCCGGTCGGCTGTTTCTACGTAAGCAGGGCCGAACATTTGACGAAAGTCCTTCGCCAAAAACTGGCCGAGGCGCTTTGCTGTCGATGCCGTGACTGTCTTCAACAAACCCGCCCCCATTTTGGATTGTCGTCACATACTACGTCACGGCCGCACAACTGCGGAAATTAGATCGAACGCTGACCATGGCTTGCTGAGGAAGTTGGCTCCCTTCGGCAGCTCCTCGCGTTCATAAAAACCCGACGTGACGATCACATGGAACTGTGGCCGCTTACGTTTTGCGACGCATGCCAATTCCAATCCGTTCATTCCACCGGGCATACGCACATCGGTGAACAGGATATCAATGTCCTGTTCAGAGCCCGGCGGGAGGTTCCCTACCTGCCGCCGGGCTGCCTTGATTTGCCACATGACGATGTGGCGGGTCCCCCAGGTCCCCCAGAAGGCGAGCTGGTCGCCCTGCCTGGGCTTACTTAGCTGGATCCTTCGGCTTGCCGGCGACGAAGTTGCCGTTGCCTTCCGGCTTGCCGGCGACGAAGTTGCCGTTGCCTTCCGGCTTGCCGGCGACGAAGTTGCCCGAACCTTCAGGCT
>Ga0164305_10000867_pt1 | contig 12063 bp, 11 predicted proteins | sample Whisoiple_237_MG_FD_110215 | JGI IMG/M metagenome (GOLD analysis project Ga0164305, IMG submission 110215) | Soil microbial communities amended with pyrogenic organic matter from upstate New York, USA - Whitman soil sample_237_MG | ecosystem: Environmental > Terrestrial > Soil > Agricultural... | reverse complement strand
GATCGCGGCGACGGGATTCCTGCGCTCGCAGGCCGGGCAGCGACGACAACGCAAGGCCCCGGGCACGGTTTGACCCTCATCGCCTAGGCTCTGGGCCATGGCGCCTGAGGAGAGCAGCGTCATCTCGCAGGACCTGCGGGAGACGTCCAAGCCCGATCGAAACCTGGCGCTCGAGCTGGTGCGCGTCACCGAGGCGGCGGCGCTCGCCGCGGCGCGCTGGGTCGGTCGCGGCGACAAGGAGCAGGCGGACCAGGCCGCTGTCGACGCCATGCGGCTCCTGCTCGACACCGTCCCCATGGACGGTCTCGTCGTGATCGGGGAGGGGGAGAAGGACGAGGCTCCGATGCTCTACAACGGCGAGCGGATTGGCGACGGCAGCCCGCCCGAGGTGGACATCGCGGTCGACCCCCTGGAGGGGACCACGCTCACCGCTCGCGGGATGCCGTCGGCCCTCGCGGTCATCGCGCTCGCCGAGCGCGGGACCATGTTCGACCCGGGCCCGTGCGTCTATATGGAGAAGCTGGCCGGCGGGCCGAGCATCGCCAACCTCCTGTCGCTCAACGAGCCGCTTCCCGACGTCATCCGCAAGGTCGCCAAGCGCAAGGAAGTCGAGCCGACGGACGTTCGGGTGATCATGCTCGACCGGCCGCGCCACGCAGAGCAGGTGGAGGCGATCCGCGAGGTCGGGGCTCGCATCAGGTTCATCAGCGACGGCGACGTCTCGGCGGCGCTGTTCGCCGTCTCCGAAGGCACCGGGGTCGATCTGCTGTGGGGCATCGGCGGCACCCCGGAGGGGGTGCTGTCCGCCGCCGCGATCAAGTGCCTGGGGGGTGAGCTGCTCGGGAGGCTGTGGCCGCGAGACGATGACGAGCGCCAGGCCGCCCTCGACGCCGGCTACGACCTCGCCGAGGTGCTGGACGCCAACCGGCTGGTCGCCGGGGAGGACGTCTTCTTCGCGGCCACCGGCGTCACGGACGGGGATCTGCTGCAGGGCGTCCGCTATCTGGACGACGGCCACGCCACGACCGAGTCGCTGGTGATGCGCTCGCGGTCCGGGACGGTTCGCACCGTGCAGGCGCGCCACGACCGGCCCAAGCTGCGCGAGATCACCGGCGGGCGCTACGGCTAGCTAGCCCTCGGACGGGACCTGCATCGTCCCCGTGTCGTGAAGCTCGTAGCGGAGCGCGTTGATCACGCCCCCGGCCAACATCGAGAGGCTCACCAGGTAGAACCACACCAGCGAGATCAGGATGAAGCCGATCGTGCCACCAACGTCGCCGATGCTCGAGACGTTCGCGAGGTAGAAGGGGTAGACCGCGTTCGCCACGCCGGTGGTGAGCGTCACGAAGAGCGCCCCCGGCCACACGCCGCGCCATGGCACGTGCCCCTTGGGCACGAAGTAGTAGATGACGCAGAAGATCAGGAAGACCGCGATCAGAGCCGCGACCAGGAGCAGGGCGTTGGCGAGCCAGCTGATCTCGTCCAGCCCGAACGGAAGGTTGCCCGCGCTCGTCACGAGGAACGCCTCCAGAGCTGGTACGACGACACTGGCGGCGAGGAACAGCGTCAGGCCCAAGAGCATCACCAGGGCGAAGCGCTTCTGCTCCAGCCAGCCGCGGCACTGGACGTGGTAGATCCGGCAGAACGCCGTGTCCATCGCGCCCCAGAAGGAGGTCCCGATCCAGAGCGCGCCGATCGCCGCGGCCACTCCGAGCGTCGTCGAGCTGTCGCGGATGTGGTGGAGCGCGCTGTCCAGCGTGTTCGTCTCGACGGCCGGGAACAGGCGCTGGAGGTCGTTCAGGACGCTGGCCTCGACGTCGGAGCTCTGGAGGATCCGGCCGAAGATGAAGAGGACGAGCAGCGCGAACGGAAATAGCGCCAGTACGAGGTTGTAGGCGACCATCCCGGCCAGCCCGGTGATGTTCTCCTCGTACGCACGGTGCCAGAACGCGCGCAGGAAACGGGTCGACTGCTGCTGGGTCCTCTCTTCCTGCGAGCTCTTGGGGCGGCGGAGCCCCAGCGTCGTCAGCGTCGCTCCCGCACCGCTTCCAGGGCGCGGCTGACGAGCCGCACGCCCAGCGTCGCCGCCTCGGCGGCGACCGTGATGCCGGCCCACGCGACCTCCTCGACGCTGCCGCGTCCCGACTCCGCCGCCTGCGGGGCGGGCTCCGGTGGGGGCTCTTCGCGAGCTGAGGGCGGCGGGGGTGGCGCCGCCTTCGGCGCCGGCTTTGCGGCCTTGGCGGCCGCCGACGCAGCCTTCGTTCTCTTGGCGCCTCCGGCTTTCGCCTTCTTCGACTTGCCCTCCGCGCGCCGCGGGCTGCGCACGCCCGGGCGCTCGCTCGGGAGGTTCCCGAACACGCCACGGTCGCCCGAGGCGGGGGCTGGGTGCTCTCGGTCTTCGGTCATCGGGACATATTCCAGCGTTCTCGAGCGACGGGTGCGCCGGTGCGGCGGAACTCCGCGCCGTCCCCTGTGTTGTAGCGGGTGAGCTTGGCGAGGCGGCGGGACCCGCGGGACGCAGGAATCGATGCATGACCACGGATTCCCGCAGCAAATGGCGAAAAACCGGAGGGATCGAGAGAGCGAGCGGATATCATGCGAGCAACCAGTTGACGATCCCTATGCTGGGAAGGACCCCAGCCCGGAAGCACGTCATACATCGAATCGTATTCTCGCCGCAACATCGGGATTAGGGGCATCGAGCCGACAGCAGCCGACTCGGGAATTCGCGGCGAGCACCCGATAGACAGAGACAGAGCAACGCAATCCACGACACTAGGCTGAAGGAAGACGAGAGCAAGCGAATGCTAGTTGCCGAGATTCAAGAGCTTGACGAAGTGAAGACCCTGGTGGTCAAGGGTCAGCAGGATGGCGTCATCTCCTACGGCGAGGTCGCGACGGCAGTCTCCGAGGTCGACCTCGACGAGTCCGACATCGAGGAGCTCTACGCCTACATCGAGCGGCAGGGAGTCGAGCTGGTCGAGGACGTCGACCCGGCCCAGGCCGCGGCAGCCCCCGAGCGCGACACGGACAAGCGGGGCAAGCGCCGCAAGGCGACCGCGCTCGACCTGAAGCCGGACATGACGACCGACTCGCTGCAGCTCTTTCTCAAGGACATCGGGAAGGTCCGTCTGCTCACGGCCCAGGAGGAGGTGGATCTCGCCAAGCGCATCGAGCGCGGCGACCTCGACGCAAAGCAGAAGATGGTCGAGTCGAACCTCCGTCTCGTCGTCTCGATCGCCAAGAACTACCGCAACCAGGGCCTGCCGTTCCTCGACCTGATCCAGGAGGGGACGCTCGGCCTGGTCCGGGCCGCCGAGAAGTTCGACTACCGCAAAGGCTTCAAATTCTCGACCTACGCGACCTGGTGGATCCGCCAGGCGATCGCCCGCGCCCTGGCCGACAAGGCCCGGACGATCCGGATCCCGGTCCACGTCGTCGAGAAGTTGAACAAGATCGGCCGCGCGGAGCGCAAGCTGGTCACCGAGCTCGGCCGCGAGCCGACCCCGGAGGAGATCGCCGAGGTCACCGGCATCGACCCGGAGGAGGTCGACCAGATCAAGCGCTCCGCCCAGGCGCCGGTCTCGCTCGAGAAGCCGGTCGGCGACGAGGAGGAGTCGGAGTTCGGCCAGTTCATCGCCGACGAGAAGGCGGAGTCGCCGTTCGACCGCGCCGCCGACCTCCTGACCAAGGAGGCGCTGCGCGAGGCGCTCGAGAACCTGTCCTACCGTGAGCGTCGCGTACTCGAGCTCCGGTACGGGCTCGGCGGCGAGCATCCGCGCACCCTCGACGAGGTCGGGCGGACCTTCAACGTCACCCGCGAGCGGATCCGCCAGATCGAGAACCAGTCGCTGAAGAAGCTGCAGTCGCTCGCCGAGGCGCAGAAGCTGCGCGAGGTCGCGTAGCTCCTCCCTAGGTCAGGCGCTTCACGAACCGGCGCTTGAAGCCGATCGGCTCGAAGCCGGTCTTCAGGTAGAGCTCCGGAGTCGTCTCGCCGTCGTCCGCGATGACGAAGGTCAGGTCGTTGCCGATCTCGTGCGAGGCTCGGGCGGCGGCGCTGACGACCGCCCGGGCGAGTCCCCTGCCGCGATGCGAGGCTGACGTCGAGACGTCCTCCACCTGCCCGACGCCATCCCTCCAGAGCATCCAGGCACGGGAGACAACCTGGTCGCCCTCGCGGATCGCGAACCAGCGCCCGCCGACGGTCGCCTCGAGGCGACGGTCGAGCTCGCCGAGCTGATCGGCGAGAGCCTCGTTGCCGGGAAAGAGCTCGAGGGTGATCTGCCGCCGGCTCGGCGCCACGTCGGCGAACGAGGCCTCGCCGACCTCGGCGTCCGGCGGGGGCGGGACGTCGCGCAGCGCCATCAGCACGAAGCGAACCTCCTGGAACCCGGCGCTCCGGAGCCCTGGCCTCAACTGGTCGGCGATGTCCTCGTCCGTCACGACCACCGCGCAGTGGGCAAGTCCCGCTTCACGGGAGAGGTCGACGGCCTCGGCGCCGGCCTGGGGCCCAGCGCCCGCCCGCTCGGCGCGGAAATAGCTCGCGTCCCAGACCCTGGGCAGCTCCGGGGTCACGAGCGCGGTGCCCAGGCTCCATTCGCGGACCTCGGTGGCCGCATCCTCGTCGACCCGCGCCATGAAGGCGAGGGCGCGCTCGAGCTCCGTCCCCTTGGACTCCATGCCTCTGAGGCTACGAGCCACGCTCGACATACGTCCGCATGCCTAAAGCGAGCCTCCGAGGCTCCGATAACGGGTGTGATGGCGTTCGATATCGACGCTGCGCTGCGCTACGTGGTCGAGAGTGAGGGCTCGGACCTCCACGTGAAGGTGGCCTCGCCGCCGATGGCGCGCATTCACGGCGCGCTGAAGCCGATCGAGGACTCCGACAGCCTCAGCGAGGAGGAGACCGAGGCGGCGCTTGAACACATCCTCGCCGACGCGGCTCTGCTGAAGGAGTTCGCCGACGAGGGCGAGGTCGACTTCTCGTACGAGATCCGTGGGCTGTCGCGGTTCCGGGTCAACGCCTTCCGCCAGCGCGGCTGGGTCTCGATCGCCTGCCGGGCGATCCCGTTCCAGGTGCGTACGATCGACGACCTGGGCCTTCCGGAGGTGATCCGCGACCTCGCCGAGCAGCCCCGCGGGATCGTCCTCCTCACCGGCACGACCGGCTCGGGCAAGTCGACGACGCTCGCGGCGATGATCGACCACATCAACTCGAGCCGCTCGCGGCACGTGGTGACGCTCGAGGACCCGATCGAGTACCTGCACCGGGACAAGCTCTCGATCATCAACCAGCGCGAGGTCGGCCAGGACACCGAGAGCTTCGCCCGCGCAATGCGGCGGGTGCTGCGGCAGGACCCGGACGTGATCCTGATCGGGGAGATGCGCGACGAGGAGACTGTCCGAACCGCGCTCGCCGCCGCCGAGACCGGCCACCTCGTGCTCTCCACGCTCCACACGCTGGACGCGTCGGAGACGATCAACCGGATCATCGACTTCTTCCCACCACACCTGCAGCAGCAGGCGCGGGTGATGCTCGCGTCGACCCTGCGGGGCGCGGTCTCCCAGCGGCTGGTGCCGAGGATCGACGGCAACGGGCGCGTCGCGGTGTGCGAGGTCATGGTCGTCACCGGCCGCGTGCAGGACCTGATCCTCAACCCGCAGGAGACGGGGCGGATCACCGAGGTGATCGCCGAGGGCTCCTACTACGGGATGCAGACCTTCGATCAGGCCCTGCTCACGCATGTCGTCGCGCAGAGCATCTCCGAGGAGACCGCCTTCGAGGTCGCTTCGAGCGCCCACGACTTCAAGCTCATGCTCGCCGCGCAGGGCCAGCGCGCGAGCGGCATCGAGCAGGTGACGGGCAACGGCGACGACGCCGAAGGCTCACTTCACTTCGTAAAGCGTTAGCTATACTCGGCCTGCGGTGGGGGAGCCGCGACCAACGATTTCGCTCCCTGCCATTTAGCTGCAAATGACCGAGAACCCATGTCCCGTCGGATGCTGTGCGGAGATCATCTCCGGCAAGTGGACACTCCTTCTGATTCGCGACCTGGCTGAGGGAAGCCAGCGCTTCTGTGAGCTCGAGCGATCGCTCCACGGGATCAGTCCGCGCACGCTCTCCCTTCGCCTGCGGGCGCTCGAGGAAAACGGAATCGTCGAGCGCCGCACCTACCCCGAGGTCCCGCCGCGGGTCGAGTACGCGCTCACGGACAAGGGGAGCGCGCTGGTCCCGCTGATCGAGGACATGCGGGCCTACGGACGCCGGTGGCTGCTGAAGAGCAACCGCCGCGAGTCCGTCGTCGCCGCCTGACGCGCCCGTATCTGCAACCCCGGTTGCAGTCGCAGGAGGGGCCGGTGCGCGGGAGAAACGTGCGGTCATGCGTGATCTGGTCGCCCAAGAGGCGTTAAGGGTGATGGCCCGCGACGCCTCGAAGCGCCTCCGTGAGCTGGTGGCGCAGGGCGAGCAGCTTCCCTACGACGTACGCGAGGCCGAGGCCTCATCGCCTCTGCCGCAGTACGTGCCGCTCACCGAGCGCTTCATCCGCGATCACTCCCAGGCGCTGAGCGCCATGGACTCGTTCGGAGCCGCGTGCGCGGCGATCGAGTCCGCCGAGCTCTCCTCCGCCTATCTGGAGAGCTTCGGCATCGGCGTGCCCGGTGAGGCGCGCAAGCGTGGGGAGCTCGCCGGAGTGGTCTTCCTGTGCCGGCTATGGGCCGGCTCGACCGACTTCTCGCTCGAAGCGGGTCGCCTCGAGAGCGCGATAGCCGAGCTTGAGGCCGGCGGAGAGATAGCCGCCGACGAGATCGAGGTGATCATCCCGCTTCGCGGCCTCCACATGCCCGTCACGCGGCTGGAGCTCGCCACTGCCACCATCGTGCGCGCCGACACCGTGGATGTCCCTCCCGAGGCGAGGGCCGCCGAGGGCTCCGGGACCGCGGGGTGGGAGCCGACCTTCCTCGCGGCGACTCGCGTCAGCGAGTCCGACCCGGCCGACGGCCGGAGCCTGGACGTCGGTGCCCGCGCGGTCGAGGCCTTCCGCCAGCTGATCACCACGCTGCGCCTCTACAAGGGTGGAGGCGTCGGAGTCGGCCCCTACGCCTGGATCCGCGCCGGGGAGCACCGCTGGCGCCGGATCGCGACCGGCGCCGGGCGCCCGCGGCCGGGCGGCTACCGCCTGGTCGAGACGGAGCTCTCAGACCTCGCCGTCTTCTCGCGGACCCTCGCCTACCGCTCGACAGCGTTCGGTCGCCCCGCGAAGAGCGAGTCGGGCCTCTCGGGCGCACTGGCGCGGGCGATCTCCCGTTTCGAGGCCGGTCTCGAGCGCGCGGTGGTCATCGACGCCCTCAACGACTATCTGCTGGCACTCCGGTTCGTGCTCGAGGGTGGCGGCGCGGCCCAGCTCGGCCTGCCAATTCGGGTAGCCGCGCTCTGCGCGGAGCCCGAGCATCGGGGCGAGACGAAGGCGGTCATCGACCGGGCCGTCGGCCTGGAGCGAGAGCTGTGGAGCGGCGAGCCCGCCCCAACCGGCGAGGGCGCTGCGACGCCCGCCCAGACTGCCGCCGCCGTCGAGCACCTGACGCGGGCGATCTTGAGGGATGCCGCATGCGGGCACCTCGGCAGCGACCTGCGGGCGACGGCGGACGAGATTCTGCTCGCCGACGGCCTCGCGGTCGGCGAGGGGCACGCCGAGCAGCGTGGCGGCTCCGAGGAGTGGAACGTCCTCTCCGACGAGACCACCGCCGACGAGGCGGCTTCCGACGAGACCCGCGAGATGTCCGTCGACGAGCTGGAGGAGGCTCTCCAGGAAGAGGCCTCACTCAACGACGACCCGGCTGATGCCGTTGAGACGCCCGAGCCCGAGCTCGAGCCAGCCCTCGAGGGCCAGGAGTCCCTCTGGATCGACTTGCCAGGCGAGTGGCACGAGGTCGAGCCGGCCGAAGAGCCCGAACAGGTGCAGGTGCCGGAGCCCGAAGGGCGAATCACCGTCGAGTCACGCCCCCGCTCTGAGGAGGAGACAGTGTTCGAACGCCATGCCCACGCCCGCGAGCCCGAGCCGACCACGGTTGACGAGGTCGAGCAGCTCCGGCGCACCAGACTTGCCGAGTTGGTCGAGGAACACCCCCGTGCCGAGGAGCACGCCCGTCCCGCGGAGGAGGCGGAGGACCGTCCCGACACCACCGAGCGCGTCGCGTACCTCTTCCCGAGGCCGGAGACGACCGAGTGGAACGTGCGCGAGCTGAGCTACGACCGGCGACGCCGCGCCCAGATTCACGCCTCCTGACCGAGGCGCTGCAGCAAACAAGAGCTTTCTCCTCCGATCACCCAGGAAGAGCGGCTTGAGTTCCGGCGGGCCTCGCGCCCGCCGGGCTCAGGCCTGTCTAGGCCTCCGCGGCGATCTCGGTGCGCTCGCGCGCGCCGGCCGCGAACAGGTAGTCGTTGATGCGCATCAGGCCCGCGAGGTCGTGGACGTCGGTGTCCAGGTACGGGACCTGGATCACGAGCCGGGCCCGCATCTCGGCGGTCAGCCGCTTGATGTTCTTCCGGTCGCGCGCGGCGAGCGCCCTGTAGTTCTCATAGTTGGAGATGACCCGTTGGGTGAGGTCCTCGTCGTTGAGCGCCGTGGTGAGCTCGCTCCGTAGCTGCTCGGGATCGTGGTCGGGGAGCTCGCTCTCGTAGTGCACCTTGTTGACGATCACGCCCCCGAACGGCATCTTCGCCTCGACCAGCTTGCGGTGGAAATAGACGGCCTCGGTGATCGGCTCCCCCTGCGGCGCGCAGACGACGAGGAAGCAGGTCTCGCGGTTCGCGAGCAGCTCGTTGACCCGCTTCGCGCGCTCGCGGAAGCCCCCGACCATGCCACTGAAGGCCTGGAAGAACTCCGAGAGATCCTCGAGCACCTCAACCCCGGTGAGGCGCCGCAGCACGGAGAACATCATCGACGTCCCGCGTCCGAAGACCTTCATACCGAGCCCGGTCGGCTTCATGAACACCTGGAGGGCGCGGCCCTCGATGAACTGCATCAGGCGCTTGGGCGCCTCGAGGAAGTCGAGCGCGTTGCGGCTCGGCGGCGTGTCCAGGACAAGCAGGTCGTAGCGGTCCTCTGCGTGGAGCTCGAAGAGCTTCTCCATCGCCATGTATTCCTGCGAGCCCGCCAGCGCGTTCGACAGCTGCTGGTAGATGCGGTTGGAGAGGATGCGGTCCCGTGTCTCGGCGTCGGGCGCGTGCCGGCGCACGAGCTCGTCGAAGGTGGCCTTGGCGTCGAGCATCATGGCCCACAGCTCGCCGCCCTGTGTGTCGATTCCGGCGTCCTCGAAGACCTTAGGGTCGACCTGTCGCTCCTCGTTGCCGAGCTCCGGCAGCCCGAGGGAGTCGGCCAGCCGCTTCGCGGGGTCGATCGTCAGGACCGCGACCTTCTTGCCCCGCGCGGCCATCCCGGCCGCGATTGCCGCGGAGCTGGTCGTCTTGCCCACGCCCCCCGAGCCCGCGCAGATGCAGACGCGCTTGCCCTCGAGCAGCTCGCCGACGCCGGCCATCAGTCGATCGCCTCCGAGAGCTCATGGATCTCGCCGACACCCAGCTCGGGCTGGAACACGAAGGGAAGGGTTCGGACCGGCGCCGTCACCAGCTCGGCGAGCCGCGCCAGCTGCTCGCGCTGGGCGGCGGCCCGGCGGGTCTCGCTCAGGGCCGCCCGGCAGGCGGCGCGCAGGGTGCCGTTTCCGTTCGACGAGATCGCCTCCAGGCGCTCGGCCTCGTCCTTCGAGAAGCGCTCGGGGTAGAGGGCGTTCATGTAGACGCGGTCGACCGACACGCCCACGTCCTCGGTCAGCGTGTGCTCGAGCGACGCGGTCTCGTTGACCGGCATCTCCTCGGGGAGCGCGACGATGGCCACGCCGGTCTTGCGGTGGTTGACGAGGAAGGTCTCGAGCGCCTCGGCCTGAGCCTTGATCGGCCCGACGCGCGCGACGTTGGCGAAAGTCCGCGGGGTCTGGAGGAAGGCGACGCCGTGCCCGGTCGCCGGCGCATCGACGATGACGAGGTCGTACTTGCGCGCCTTCTTGACCTTGCGGTCCGGCAGCGCCACCTCCCAGATCTTCCCGATCGTGACCAGCTCGCGCAGACCCGGCGTGGCGGCCGCCATGTAGCCGAAGATCTTCGACTTGAACAGCAGGTCCCGCATCGCCCGCACCTTCAGCTGGAGCAGCAGGTACTCGCGCATCGCCTGGTCGGGATCGATCGAGATCGCCCAGAGGTTCTCGGCCATCTCGACCTCGTGGAAGCCCACCTCGGCCCGGTTGAAGACGTGCGACGTGTGCTCCTGCGAGGAGACCTCGCACACGATCGTCCGCCGGCCCTCGGCCGCCGCGGCGAGCCCCATCGCCAGGGCGACGGTCGACTTGCCGACGCCGCCCTTCCCGGTGACGATCACCAGGCGCTTGTCGAGGAGGTCGGGCACCCAAGCAACATACCCAGGGCCCTCATGCGCCTAAACGGGTTGCGGCCCGAGCCGGCACCGAGGGGAAGCGCCCCGAGGCACGCGGTCTCACCTTGACCTCAGCGATGGATGGATTCCGTCCGTATGGGGGACGTTTTCCGTCCATCGCCGCTGGTGGCGGTCGAACACGGGCACGATCAATGCGTCTCATGGGGAGGAAACGCACAAGAGCGTGCGAATAAGCGCGATCAATGGGTCTCTTTAATCGTAGTTCCAAGTCAGACGTCCCCCTGAACGGGGACGAGTGGTCGACCAACGGCGCCTCCCCCAGGCGCGAGGCGACGCCCGAGCCGACCGAGGCCGAGCGCGCGCCGGCACCGACCCCGGGGCCCGAGGCGCCCGTCGAGGAGATTTCAGAGCGTGACGAGGCGCCCACCCTCGGTGCCGAGGACCTTCAGAGCGATCCCGAGCCCGAGCCGGATCAGCAGCCCGAGCCGGATCCCGAGCCCGAGCCCGTCGCGGCGACGACGCCGGCGCCCGTGGAGGCGAAGCCGATGCCCCCGGTGAATCGCTCCGAGCCGGAGGACGGCGACGATCAGCGCATGAGCGCCGAGCAGGCGCTCGCCCCCGTGCGCAGGCCCGGCATGAGCCGCCCGCCCGGCGCCCACATCGGCGACGAGTCGGAGCGCCGCGCGAAGATCATCTCGTTCGCGAACCAGAAGGGCGGCGTCGCGAAGACGACCACGACCCTGAACCTGGCGGTCGCGTTCAAGGAGTCCGGCCACGACGTGCTGGCCATTGACCTGGACCCGCAGGGCAACCTGACGATGAGCCAGGGGATCGACCCCGACAAGGTCGAGCGCTCGATGTACGACGTGCTCGTCGACCACATCCCGATCCGGGACGCGATCCACCAGCGCGAGATCGACATCGCCGTCGCGTCGATCGACCTCGCCGGCGCGGAGATCGCGATGAGCATGCAGATCGGCCGCGAGCGCTCGCTCGAGAAGGCCCTGTCGGCCGTGATCGACGACTACGACTTCATCTGCATGGACACCCCGCCGAGCCTCGGGCTGCTCACCGTCAACGCGCTCACGGCCTCGGACAAGGTGATCGTCCCCGTCCAATGCGAATATCTCTCGATGAGGGGGCTCGTCCAGCTCCAGAACACGCTCGAGATGATCCGCGAGAACCTGAACCCGCGAGTGCAAATCGAGGGAATCCTCCCGACGATGCTCGATTCGCGGACGATCCACGCCAAGGAGGCGGTGGAGATCCTCGAGGAGAACTTCGGGGAGCTGGTCTTCAAGTCGCGCATCCGCAAGGCGATCAAGTTCGCCGAGGCCCCGGTCAGAGGGTCGAGCGTGCTGAAGTACGATCCTCAGAGCAACGCCGCCCAGTACTACCGCGACTTGGCCGAGGAGGTCCTGACACATGGCGCGTCGTAAGCGGGCCAGCATGCGGGAGGGCCCGCTCGCCGATCTCTTCCGCTCCACCGTGCCCCAGGAGGGCGAGGAGGAGCAGCCCACGGAGCAGCAGCGTGTGCCCGAGCAGCAGGCGCCCGAGCAGCCGCCCGCTTCCGAGGAGCCCACGACCTTCTTCGACCACGAGCAGGACGCCGTCGCGG
>Ga0164305_10000866_pt1 | contig 12067 bp, 11 predicted proteins | sample Whisoiple_237_MG_FD_110215 | JGI IMG/M metagenome (GOLD analysis project Ga0164305, IMG submission 110215) | Soil microbial communities amended with pyrogenic organic matter from upstate New York, USA - Whitman soil sample_237_MG | ecosystem: Environmental > Terrestrial > Soil > Agricultural... | reverse complement strand
GGCCAAATCCGCCGTGGTTAAACCGAGTGCAGCGAGCACCTCGTCGGTGTGCTGGCCGATGGTGGGAGCGTCGTGGTGGATGCTCGTGGGTGTTTTGGAAAGATGGATCCAAGGAGCTAGCAAAGTGGTTGGGCCCGCGGTCGGGTGATCGCGTTCGATAAATGCCCGTCGCTCTTTGATATGGCGGTCTTCAATGACCTCGCCGAGCGAAAGAACGGGCGCGCCGAAGTAATCGAGCTCACGCAGTCCGTCCCAAATTTCCTGGCGAGTTTTGGTTCTCGCCCAGCTTCGGACGATTTTATCGAGCTCGGTTCGGTGCTGGCGGCGCGCCGCCGCCGTGGCAAAGCGGGAATCTTCGAGTAGATCGTTGCCGCCGATCAGAGGAGCCGCCTTTGCCCAGACCGCATCATTCATTTCCGGCACGCGCAGCGTGAAATAGCCGTCGGCGACTTGCATAGGACGATTGCCGACGCTGTTGCCGGTGAAATGCTCGTGCAACGAGCTGGTCATGAAACCGAGCACCGCTTCCTGCATCGAGACTTCGACTTTCTGACCTTCGCCCGTGCGCTCGCGCGCATGCAGCGCCGCGAGAATGCCCAGCGCAATGCTTACGCCGGCGGCTTCGTCGCCGATGCCCAGGGTTTTAGTTCCCAAAGCGCCGTTATTTTCCATGCGCTATGGATCCAGCCGGCGATGCTGTTGTTGCTCGCTGCTGTGTTGCCGTAGTTGGCGTAGGGACCCCACTCACCGTAGCCGCGTGAGCAGGCATAGACAAGCCGCGGATTGAGCGACTTGACCGAGTCATAGTCTAGACCGAATCGTTCCATCACGCCTTTTTGATAGTTCTCGACGAGCACATCGGCGCCGGCGATGAGCCGGCGCGCAAGCTCGACGCCCTTTTGCGTCTTTAGATTGAGGACGATGCTTTTTTTGTTGACGTTGATGGCCAATGACTCGTAGGCGTCAACGGTCGCGCCGGGCTGCATCCATAAGCGGCGAAACTCATCGCCGCCCGGCGGCTCGACTTTGATGATGTCCGCGCCGAGATGCCCAAGCAGCATTACACAGAAAGGTCCGGCGAGGGCGTGGGTAAAGTCGATCACGCGTAAGTCTTGGAGTGCGCCGGGCATGGTTTGAACCTCCTGGAAGAACTCGAGTGATGGAATGATGGAGTACTGGAGTGTTGGGAATCTCGTCTAAGCCGGACGAAACTTCGGCAACGTGACGTCGGCTGTGACATCGTCGAAGACAACGCGCACGGGCATTCCCACTCGCACTTGCTCCCACGGGCACTCGATCACGTTGCTGATCATGGTTATCTGTTGGTCGGTGCCGTCGAGGGTGATGTGCGCGACGACGTAGGGCACGTCCTCCTGGAAAGCAGGAATGGACACGTAGTGCACGACGACAAACGACGCTACAGTCCCGGTCGCGCCGAGCTTCGTCCAGTCGAATTTCCACGAGTAGCAATGCGGACAAAAAGCCTGGGGCGGCCAGCGAAATTTCTGGCAATCGCCGCAGCGCTGGGCGGAAAGCTCGTGCGCTTTACAACGAGCCCAAAATGGCTGGGAGTCGAGATCCGCAATCGGTAACGGCTTGAGATAATCTGCCATGGTTAAGCTCTCCTCAGTAGCACGGCGCTCTCGCCGCACTCGCCGCAGACGAGCGCGATCTCCGGGTTTCGGACCTGGCGGCAGGTGGCGCGGTCGTAGGTATGTGCGCCGTTGCATAGATCGTCGATCACGCCTTCGGGGCGGAGCTGCTGGACCGCTTCGATCACGTGATTGAGCCCGTGAATGTGCGCCTCGGACATGAGGCCGCCGTGGGTGTTGACCGGCAAAGAGCCGTCGAGACGGTTGTGGCCGGCGGTGACCCAGGGGCCGATCTCGCCCTTTTTGACCAAGCCGAAGTCTTCGATGTGTGTCATGCACATGAACGTGAAGGGATCGTAGATCTCGGCGATGCTGACATCTTTCGCGGTGATGCCCGCGCCCTCGTACAATAGCGGCGCAGAGTTGGCGCCGTTGGTTTCCCAAAGCCCCGCCGTCTGACCCTGGCCGCCCATCCCCGACATGATATAGACCGGCGCATGCTTCGTATCGTGCGCCCGCTCCGCGGAGGTGATTACCAGCGCGACGCCGCCGTCACTTTCCTGGCAGCAATCGAGCAATCGGAACGGGTAAATGATCCAGCGCGAGTTCTGGTGATCTTCGATGGTGATGGGTTTGCGCATCATCGCCTTTTTGTTGAGAGCCGCATGGCTGCGCTCGGTGACGGCGAGATGGGCAAAGTCGAGGGTGGTCGTGCCGTAACGCGCCATATGCGCCGTGGCGATCGGGCCAAACGAGGCGGCGGCATGGTGGATGCCGAAAGGGGTGGTGAACTGGGCGTCGCCTTTGACGTCGTTGGCACGCTCCGCGCGCGCCGCGCGTCCCTGGCTGTAGCGATTGCGCGCTTTGAAGACCAGCACGTTCTTGCAGATCCCCGCGTGCACGAGCATGGCGCCGGAGAGCACCGCGCCGCAGTTCCAGCCGCCGCCGCCGTCGCTGTAGAATTCGAAGTTGCATTTCTTGAGTCCGAGCGCGCGGACCAACTCGCGCACCATCTGGCCCTCCGGCTGGCGGTGGTAAAATGAAACCACTCCATCGATATCCTGGACCTGCAACCCGGCATCCGCGATCGCTTTGAGGCTTGCTTCGGCGGCTAGAGTCAGAGTCGTGACTCCGGAATTGCGCGAGAACGCGGTCCAGCCAATTCCGACGATCGCAGTTTTGTCTTTGATCGGTTGCTGCGGCATGTTTTACCCCAGATCTTTGTTGTGAAGCATTCGGCAAAAACGTTTTAGGAATCCTTCGACAAAGCTCAGAGCTTGCCCCGAGTTTATCGAAGGGACGAACGGACACACAGTGATACGTTAAAGTTTTCTTTTCATGCTGAGCTTGAGAAGCATGCCGTTAGTTGGAAAAAATTTCTTTCATCAGCTTCGAATCTTCGTCGAAGTTTTCAGCCCAGGCGGGATCGACGGGCACGATCTGGGCCCCTCTCACTTTGATGCTCTCGTCCTGAGGCAGGTCGGTTCGCGCGACCAAGCGCCCGGCATTTTGGTACAGTTGCTGCCCTTCTCTCGACAGCAGAAAATCGACCAGTAGCCGCGCGGCCGCGGGATGCGGCGCTTGTGAGACCAGACCCACTCCGACCATAAGACCGGGCAGCGGCCCGAGCGCAACCCAATCGGTGGGAGCGCCTTTTTGCTTTAACCGGTTCACCGTCACGCCATTGGCATTGATCTGGAGCGCGGTCTCACCGGCGGCGACCAATTGGGTTATCAGAGTCTGGCCGATGCGCAGCATCGGGTCCTGCCTCGATAAATCTCTCATGTATTTGAGGCCTTTTTCCCGCCCCAAAATGTGCAGCATGGCCGTGAACCAATCGATCTTGTCCTTCTCCAAAATCATTTTGTTTTTCCAGAAAGGCGTGAGCAGATCCTCATAACGCTTCGGCAGGTTTTGCGCAGGGACGAGTTTCGTGTTGTAGAGAACGACGTAGGGATTGTAATAAGTCGCGGTCCAATATCTCTCTTCCGTGAAGCCGCGCGGAAAAAAGCGATTTTCGGCTGACGCGTATTCGCCGACAATGCCTCTTTTCTTGAGCGCGTGAAGATAAAAAGCCGGCGTTTGGAGGACATCGACCAGAGACTTTTTCGCGCGTGTCTCCTGCACGACTTTGGTGACGATCCTTTCGCCTTCCGACCGGTTGATGTTGACGTCGAGAAAGGGATACTTGGCTTTGAAGCGAGCGCTCATCGCGCTGGCTTCTTCCAAGTTGGTCGTCGTGTAAAAAACTACCTCACGATCTTTCTTTGCCGCTTCGACGAAGTCGTCTCTTGTCGCCGCGCTCGCTCCTCGAGCAAAGGCAACCAAAGCAGCCATGGACAGGATCAACAGGATCAAACAAATCGTCTTCATGGCGATCAGGTCGCTGACTGGTTTGGACGATAACCAACAACCGGAGCGCGCGTCAACCTGAAGCTCGTCTCGGACCGAGGCTTACGTTGACTTTCTTCGTCCACTGCAGCTATGAAGCGTAAAATACAAGTGCTCCAGGAGATAGCGATGTTTGTTCGATACTCAGTGATTGCCGCATGGCTTTTTTTCTCCGGTGTTTCGGGGAAAGCGGCGGCTCAAAATGCCAAGCCGATGGCTCCGGCCGATCTGGCCAAATACAGCGGCGCCGATCGAGCGCACATCCTTTATGATGGGGCGAAGAAAGAAGGCAAATTCTTATGGTACACATCGCTCATCGCAAACAAAGAGATCGTCAAGATCTTTGAGTCCAGATATCCCGGTGTAACGGTCGAGACATATCGTGCCAGCGGCACGCAATTGGCTTCCAGAGTGTTGGCCGAAGCGCAGTCAAAGCGTTATCTCGGCGATGTCATCGAGACGTCGCCGCCGGGCTTGATGGTACTGCGCGACAGCCAACTTCTTCTGCCGTATGCCTCGCCGTTTCTTGCCGAATATCCGGAGGCAGCGAAGCAAAAAGCTCCAAACGGTCTGACCCTTTGGACGACGGACCGCGAGTCGTATATCGGCGTCGGCTACAACACGAAGGTTCTGCCCGCCGGGGACGTACCGAAGAGCTTCGACGATTTGTTGAAGCCGGCACTAAAAGGCAAACTGGCGATCAGCAACGACGATGTTGCGGCCCGAATGGTCGGCGGCATGGTCAAAGCGAAGGGCGAAGCATTCGTAAAAAAATTGAAGGAGCAGGACGTCAAGGTGCACGCACTCAATGGACCTGGATTCAATGAGCTGATCGTTTCCGGCGAAGTACCGATATCGTTCACAGCGATCCATAGCAACATCGGTCACGCCGCGGACAAGGGCGGGCCGGTGGCATGGGTGCCGATGGATCTGGTGCCGGCGATCTCCGGCGGCGTTGCGCTGTTCTCCGACGCCCAGCGTCCGTACGGTGCATTGCTGCTGGTCGATTTTCTTCTAAGCCCCGAGGGCCAGAAAATGCTGATCGAGACATTCAAGCATGGCAGTGCAACGAAGGATTATGGATTCAAGCGATGGTACCCCGAAGAGGGTTTGACCACTTCGCAATACGATCAGACGATGGATAGATGGCAGAAACTGGTTGCGGAATTTATGCGCAGATGATTTTTATATCGCGTCTGCGTGTTGTTCACACGGAAACGCTTAGGTCAAATCTTTACTCTTGCTTTTCACTGTTGTCCCACGTTTTTGAGCCAATAACTCATGCCTGACTCTATATGCCTGCAATCAACCCGCCGGGAGAAAAAGCGCTCTCCGACGCATAGCACGGTTCTCGTCTCAATGAGCTCGCCGGGCATTTTTAAATGTTCATTTGGGCCACGGCCGGCGCAATGACATCCCGGCGATCAACTCCCGCCGCCACCACCGCTGTCGGAGCCGCCACGTCCGCGTGCCTGATCTCGCCGTGCCTTGTCAATCTCTTCGTCGAACTGCTTACCGATGCGCTCACCTGCGATAATCAGCTGCGCATTATCTAGTTTGGCGGCCAACGACCTTCTAATGTCATTGCGAATTTGCATACCGGGGTCCCAATAGAACCCGTAGACAAGGTCCCCTGCGATATACTCAAGCGTGTCATCTATCGATTTTAGGCCGCTTTCTATTTCCTTCCGTCCGCGCTCGCCCTCGCCGGTTTTTATCATTGCGATTCCTAGATACAGATGCGCTAGTGGATCGTCATTATCGATTTGGACCGCTCTTTCTAAAGTTTGCCGAGCTTCTGTATCTTTGCCGGTCTCCAAATAGGCCCGACCGAGATATACCAAAACGCCCACGCCAACACGGTAGGGAATTTTGTAATCGGGATCGACAGCGGCTGCCCGCGTCAGGTAACCAATTGCATCATTGGGACGACCCGTTTGTAAGGCATTGCGCCCCGCTTGAACGTCGCCACCGACACCCAAGCAACCGTAGATGACCAGCAATACCGGGAGAAAAATCACGACGACAAGATGTTTTAAAATCATAAAAATGATCTCCGCCACTAAGCCATGGTTTGGGTTTCACATAGCATCTATATCGGTTTAATCCAATTTTTATTCCCGACTATTCTTCGGCGCGGGCTGTGCTTGTATAAATTACACTCGTTACGGGAATAATCACGCCGAGAAAACAGTCTTGGACGGCTGAAAGCGGCGAGATTACACTCGTCGACTACTGAACCGAAAAGGAGATTTTGGGATATGAAGGTTCATAAACTCTGGCACTGGCTGTTGAATCCACCGGACGATGCGCCATCAGGAACCATTTTGCTTCGCTTGATGGCCGGAGGGGTGTTTCTATGGGAAGGTATTCTCAAATTTGTTTACGTGAATCAGGGACTCGGGCGTTTCGCTAAGCTCGGATTTCCCTTTCCGCAACCGACCGCCACCTTTGTTGGGTCGCTTGAAATCGTCGGTGGCATTCTCTTCATTACAGGTTTTCTGACGCGGCTGATCGCGGTCCCGTTTATCATCGAGATGTGTGTTGCCATACTGTCAACTAAGATCGCTTTGTATTTGGGAAATTCTCCTTTGCCGCTGCCTCCGGTTGCACCACAGATTGGACTATGGGCAGTCTTGCATGAGGTCCGCTCGGAATATGCGCAGTTGATGACTAGCGTCTTTTTGCTGATTGCCGGGCCTGGAATATGGTCTCTCGACGCAATATTGGCGCGCGGGCGGCGGGAAAGCAGCGAGCAGCAGATGATGCGGTTACGGTACAAGATAAAGAAGAACCTGGCGCCGCAGCACTAGAGCGGCGCCGGAGTCGCAAAGTGATTCGGCCATTCGGCCTTAGATTTAGCGAGCCGCCTTGACAGGTGCACCACCTTGGTCTTTTTTCCACCGTGCTTGCCCGGTTACCCGGCGAACAGCGACGCTTCCCCGGATGTCTGCTCGTTCATTTCAGAGATCGTTTATGCCGGCCAAGCCTTGCTCGAACCTACCGAATTATTGATTGGGTGGACGAGTACGATCGTTCGGCGTGATCGCCTCTGAAGTTACGCGCGCCTGAGCTTCACCCATCTGGGTCGCTGAGGTCGTAATGAAGATTTGACGCGAATAGATGGCAATGGTATTGGCCAGCTATCCAGAAAACTTCTTCGAGACAAATCCGATGACGATGGAGGAATGACAAATGTATATCGACTGCGACTCACACTATTTTCCGGTTAAATTTCTGGAAGGCGTCAGCGCCAAATATGCTCACTCTCCCAGGGTAGTCAGAAATGGCGATGATGTCAGATCGGTGTTGCCGGATGGTACGCTCATCAAAAACCAAGCGCCGAAAGGACGTTGGCACCTCGACACCAGAGATCAGCACGTCGATTGGGAGGGGTTTGACGTCCATGTGCTGATACCCGAAAACCGGGAACTGCTCTACACCTGGGATCGTGATTTGGGATGCGAGCTCGCCCGCGCATACAACGACGCCGTTGCACAGGATCTGAAAGAGTGCGCTCACCCGGAGAAGTATTTTGGGGTCGCGTGGGTTTTCCTTCCCGATGTCGAAGAGTCTTGCCGCGAGATCGAGCGCGCGGTAAAGACACTCGGACTCAAAGCGGTAAAGTTTATGGGCGGCTTTGCTGATGCTAATCTCGGCTCCGAGAAGCTTTGGCCATTTTATGAGAAATGCTGCGAACTCGATATTCCCATCCTCGTCCACGACACCGCTTCCGATCGTGACGGTCATCCCAATCCGGCCCTGGTTGGAATCGAGCAGCTTTATCTCGAAGTGGAAAATAATGCCTTGCCATTCCTGCTCGCGTTCCCGTTCCGTTATATAGTGGACATCGGCAGCCTCATTCTTCGCGGAGCATTGAAAGAATTCCCGAAGCTGCGGGTCTGCTTCGTCGAGGGCTCCGCCGCCTTTGTTCCATGGTTGATGGACCGAGTGGATATGGATCCGAAAGCGAAAAAGAAGCTCGGCAAAGAGCCGCGCGAATTTTTCAACCAGATATGGGTTTCAGCTTTCGCGGCAGAAAACTCTCTAAAATACGCTTGTGATTATTGGAAGGATCATAATCTCACGGTCGGAAGTGATTACCCGCACGGCGATCCCTCGGCAACCTGGACGCAAGGAACCGTGAAAATGATCAAGGAGATGGAGGGAGTCTCGGAAATCGATAAAGAAAAAATTCTCGGTGGAAATGCCAGGCGGCTGTTTGGAATTCAGTAGCTAAAACGATTCTACAGCCAATCTGTTTTTACAAAAGGGCCTAGAGATCACAACGGCTATGATCAAATTTCTAGCCACGATTTTCCTGACATTATGCCTCTGGGGAATTTCTTACGAGACCTATGGCGCCTCAGCACCAGCGAAGGTCGTCATCGCCTATGCGGCAAACAACCCTCGAGTAGCGCCTCTCTGGATTACAGAAGAGCAGGGTTTTTTTACCAAATATGGCATTAATGCCGAGTTAATATTCATTCGGAACAGTGCGCTTGCTATAAGCGCTCTGATATCCAAAAACATCGATGTCAGTCAGGCCGCAGGCATTTCGGCTCTTAACGTAGCCGTCGCGGACAGATCCGTCGAATTAAAAATCGTCGCCGCATTTAATAATAAGCTCACTCACGATCTCGTCGCCCGGCCTGGAATTACATCGCCCAAACAATTATCTGGCAAAAGGCTCGGAGTTCAGGTGGTGGGTGGAAGCCTCTGGATCACCGCTATGCTCGCCCTCGAATCTCTTGGATTGGAGGCGAGTCGGGACGATATCCGAGTTCTCACGATCGGAGATCAAACCGTTCTTACGCAGGCCCTCGAGACGGGAGTTATTGACGTTGCGCCTCTCGACGGAGCATTTAGCCAACGATTAAAGAAAAAAGGATTTCCGATTCTAGCAGAGCTTTACCGAGCGAATATTCCGACAGTGAGCTCGACGGTTATGGTGCTCAATTCTTATCTCCAGGCCAATACAGCTCTTGTGGAGAATCTTCTGAAGGCACTTATCGAAGGCGCGGCGTTTAGCCTTTCGCCCGAGAACAAGCCTGTCGTATTGCGGACCATAATGAAACGGCTGAAGATCACGGATCCGCGAGACGCGGAGGAAGGTTACGATGGGGTCGTCAAGGCAACGGATTTAAAACCGTATCCTTCGGTCGAAGGGCTGCGTAATATGCAGCGATTCATGAAAAGCCAAAATCCTGCGGTAGCAAATGTTAACGTCGAAAATCTGATCGATAGCCGCTTGGTGCGAAAACTTGATGATACCGGTTTTATCAATGAAATGAAAAAAATCTATCGACTACGGTAATTTTTTATACTTCTCGCAAATAGTTGCTTGCGGCGTACACCCATCTCGCCGCGGGCGTCCTGAAGCAGGGAATATCTCCCCGGGAAAATTCGCCTGCGGCGATTTTCTGGGCGGATGTCCTGACATCTCTAGTTCAAACAACGCAAGCGTACGTAAATGGCGCAGAGCCGAAATGGTCGCGACAGCTCGTCGCGCTGCTATGGAAACATTACGGAAATAGTCAGTACCGGCCTTGGATACAAAAGAGGAAATTCTGAGTGCGCTGATTTCCCGGACAAGACAGCAAGTGCGTCAATAAACCCAAGAACTCGAGCGGCTCGTGACGGGGCTTTTATTTTTTTAACGCATGATAAGCAGCTTCGATATTGGTATCGAGGCGCGGTTTGCCGCCGCTCCAGCCTTGGTACTCGGGGGGCAATTCTGGGTCCTTTTTGATATCCTCCAACGACTTGCCCTGGGCGATTTGCTTGCCCACAAGCTTCATCAGCACGTCGTAAAATCTGTCCGTCTCGTCGAGGAGTTGGACGGTTGTCGGCCGGCCATGCGCGGGAACGACAATGTCCGGATTGAGCCCCTTGAGCTTTTCTAGATCCGACTTGATGTTCTCGATGGTCACGAACGGACGCAGAAAACCGAAGCGCCGGACCGCAGCAACGGCGGCGGAGAACAGCACGCGTTCTTTCGGTAACCAAATCGCCGTGTCCGCATCGCTGTGAATGTTGTTGAGCTGAATAAGCTCGAGTGTTCGCTCGCCGAGGTTCAGAGTCATGCGATCTTTGAACTCCACCTGCGGCGTGACCACGCGAAAGCCGCGAAAAGCGTCGCGCATCTCGGTCGACTCCGAGATTAATTTTTCGTTGCGCTTGGGATCGTAATAGCTTTTTATACCGGCGCTGGCTCCCGCGGCGCCGATGACAATGGCCGGAGGCGAAAAGACGAAATTACCGGTGGTGTGGTCGTTGTGCGTTTCGGTGTTGATGAGAAACCGAATCGGCAGTGAGGTGAGCTGCTTCACAGCTTTCAAAATGACGAGCGAGTCCGGCGGATTTGGTCCGCTGTCGATCAGGACAACACCTTCCTGTGTCACGATGATGCCACAGTTCGAAGTAGGATCGCGGCCGGGGAGATCATCGATGCCATAGACGTAAATGCCGTCGCGAATTTTTTGGAAATGGCGGCCGAGATCCTGCGCCCTGAGCGGGGTCGTCGAGAAAATCAAAGCGAGCAGCGCCAGGCGCATCCCTATTGGATTACGGTTCATGAGTGACCTCCCCAAAATCTTCCACGGCGGATTTGATAATTTATAAATTATCGAATATGTAGCGCAGTGAACGATCAGAACGCAAGCAAACGTTCGAGCAAACGCAGTGGAATATCTCAGTCTGGCCGAGATCGCCTACCAGAAAATCAAACAAGCAATTCTCAAGCACGAAATCGTGCCGGGTCAACGCCTGTCTCACGACGAACTGGTATTGCGGCTGAAAATCAGCCAGACGCCGATCCGCGAGGCGCTCTCGCGGCTGGCGCAGGAAGGTTACGTGACGCGCCTCACCAACCGCGGCTACCGGGTCAGCGAGATGACAGCGGAGGAAGTCGAGGAGCTGTTCGGTTTGCGTAGCGCGCTCGAGGCGTATTGCATCGATGAAGCGATTCGGCGCATCACGCCGGAACGATTGAAGGCGCTGGAGCAAAGCGTGAAGTCGTCGCGCCGGGCGATCGTCGCCAACGATCCGCTGGTGGACCGCTACATTCTCAACAAGGATTTTCACGTGATCGTGGCCGAGATCGCCGGCAACGGCGCGGTCACCCGCGTGTTGAACGACACCTGCGAAAAACTCGTGCTCAAGCGGCGCATCGAGGGCGTGACCCAAGGCGGTTTTGCGGTGCTCCAACACCATCGGGAAATTTTCCAGGCGATCAAGCGCAAGGATGTCAGACGCGCCCAGGAGCTGATGCGAGCGCATCTGCAGAACATCAAGACGATTCTGCTCAAGCAAATCGAAGCTCGAACCAGGACAGCGCGGGCACGCTAGCTTTCGCGCGTTGACAACGGAGTCAGGCATGCAGTCTCATCCCAAAGATCTGCGGAGCTTTCTTAAAAATCTCGACGAGCGCTGCCCGGGCGAGGTGCTGCGGGTCGACACCCGCGGCAAAGCGTTCGATATCGCCGGCTGTGACGTAGCGGCGTTTCTCGCAAAGTTGAAATCGAACGGCAAGCGGCCCGTGACTTTATTTCGCGGCTTTAAGACGCTGAGCGGAAAAACCTGGGAGGGCGAGCTACTCTTTTCCGAGCTAGCCACCCTGCGCAAGCAGGCGGCGGCGATGGATCTTGACGGCGAGGTCAAGTTTCAGGATCTGGCGCAGGAATCCTCCCGGCGCAATCGTTTGACCCAAAAGCCAGTGACAATTCCCGCGTCCGAAGCTCCGGTTCATCATGCCGTTCTCACCGGATCGCGCATGTCGCTCTTCGATCTGCCGGTCTATCGGAAAGACGAGTTCGAGGCCAAGCCCGGTTGGCTGTGCGCTGTCGGCGTTGGCCGAGAGCCGGATTCCGGCCGCTACAATCTTTCGTGGCACCGGCTCCACGTGCATTCCCCCGAGCACGCCTCTGCGCGCATCAATCCGCGGCATTTGATGGAATACATGAACCGTTATCGCGCCAAAGGCTATGACAAGATGCCGGTTGCGTTTGCGCTCGGCCATCATCCGGCGTTCGAAGTAGCGGCGGGCTCGAACTGCGCATGGGGCGTCGATGAATACGAATTCG
>Ga0164305_10000862_pt1 | contig 12079 bp, 9 predicted proteins | sample Whisoiple_237_MG_FD_110215 | JGI IMG/M metagenome (GOLD analysis project Ga0164305, IMG submission 110215) | Soil microbial communities amended with pyrogenic organic matter from upstate New York, USA - Whitman soil sample_237_MG | ecosystem: Environmental > Terrestrial > Soil > Agricultural... | reverse complement strand
ATCCATAGGTTAAAGCACGCTCTAAGTCGAGCGCGCGACAGCAGGTAGGCACAAGCTGCCTGGCGCTGCTGGAGATTTCATGTTGTATCGAGCTAAATTGTCGGTAGTATAAATGCGATCGGTTCAGAAACCCAACCCACCCACGACAAAACCCCGTCTTATCCGACCGCCTGGTGCGTGCGATACGCACCTACACGTCTATGGGCCCACCGAGAAATACCCATTGAGTCGTGAGCGGAACTATACACCTGACCTCCATTCCACTCTTGACGATTATTTGCAAGTACATCGGAGCCTCGGCTTGCAACGCGCCATAATCGTCACTGGCAGCGCCAACGGCACCAATAATGAGGTCACAGTCGACGCACTGTCCCCGATGAAGGGAAATTTCAAAGGCCTTGCGCTATTGAGTCCGCTGATCAAGGAGAGTGAATTGGTCGGTCTCAAAGAGGCGGGTTTTACCGGATTTCGGATCAAAGCCAATGGGAGAGGCGGGTTGTCGTTCGAGGACAGCAAAAAAATGGTTGCGCACGTCCGCGCCTTCGAGTGGCATGTTGAGTTCATGTTCGAATCGATGGCTGAAGTCCTCGACGCGGTCTCTTTTCTGAAGTCTCTCGAGCTACCCTATGTGTTCGATCACGTAGCTCACGCAGCGCCCTTTCACAATGCTGCTGATCGTGCTTTCAGTAACCTGCTCGCCGTTCTTTCGAACGAGGAACATGCCTGGATTAATCTCTACAGCTTTTATCAATCCTCTAAAATCGGCCCGCCACACTATACGGATATGATTGACGTTGTTCGCTCGATCATCGAAGCTCGGCCGGATCGCGTGATTTGGGGCAGCAATTGGCCCCATGCCGGGATTGCCGGTCCGATGCCGCATGATGCAGATCTGCTCGATTTTCTTTTGGCAGCCGCACCGGAGGAAGACCGTCGCAAGCAAATCCTTGCTGAAAATCCCGCCAACCTTTACGGCTGGCGCCCGATATGAATATGCGACCTGAACTTTGAACGGATAGTGAGAACACAAAATTGAGGAGCTAAAAAATGTACGGATGGCGCGCACGGATCGGTCACGTTGCCCCCTCGCGAGGCGACACTCTGGTTTACGAGTTTTATAAAATATTTTCTGAAGGCTTCATGATCCTCAATACCACTGGAACCGTTCGCCAACTCGTCGACGGTGATTTTGAAAAGCAGCTCGGTCGCATCGAAGACGCGGTGCAAGATCTGGTCGAAAACCACTGCGATTCGATCATCTTCAGTGGCTCACCGCTTTTTACCCGTCTGCCTTTCGGTAGCGACCGGCAGCTCGGTAAAAAGCTCAGCGACAAGTTCGGTGTTCCTGTCGCCGCCGGTCTGACCGCGGAAGTAGAAGCGTTGAAAGCAATGAACTGCCAAAAATTGGTGGTCGGCACACCTTACCCGGAAGAGCTCAATGACAGGCTCAAACGTCACCTTGAAGCCTCGGGTTTCGAAGTCCTGCAGATCGCCGGCTATGGAGTGCGCAAAAATGCCGATCTCACCGATTTACCTGTGCACGCCTCTTACAAGATCGCCAAGCGGCTTCACGCCAACGGGCAACATGCCGACGGAGTATTCATCGCGTGTCCGCGCTGGCCGACCCTTCCGGACGTGGAACTACTGGAACAAGAAATTAAAAAGCCCGTCGTCACCAGCAGCCTGGCATGTATTTGGTACGCCATGAAGCTGATCGACGTGAGAGAAAACGTCCGAGGCTATGGCCAATTGATGGCGAGCTTGGCCTAAGGCTCGCTCTTTCAGTTCCAGACTTTTCGCGCCACTTCGAGCATCACGTCCAGCTTGCGGAACTGTTCGTCTTCAGTGAGCAGATTCCCGCGCAAACTCGAGGCGAAACCGCATTGCGGACTGATGGCGAGCTGTTCGAGGGGTAGATAGTGAGCTGCTTGATCGATTCGTCGCCGCAACTCGTCGACGGTTTCCACCCGGCCGACCTTCGTCGTAATCAACCCAAGCACGGCGATTTTGCCCTTGGGCACAAAACGGAGCGGCTCGAAGCTTCCGGCGCGCTCGGTATCGTACTCTAACAGCAGTCGCTGGTGCTGGAGACCGGCAAAAAGCTTCTCAGCGATCGCATCGTAATGGCCTTCGCGATGCCACATGCTCTGGCGATTGCCGCGACAGATGTGAATGCCGAAGACCGTGTCTGCAAACCCGGCGATCATTTCGTTATCCGCCTGGATGGAACGTTCCATGATCTCCATCGGATCGTCGCCCCGCGAGCGCATTGCGCCAACCGAGTCCGGATCGACATACGCCGTATAACCAGGCGCATCGATGCCAATGTACCGGCATCCTGCTTGAGAGAGCTGCTCGATGATTTGGCGTTCGACAATAACGACATCGCGCAAAAACTCAGCAGTGTTTGGGTAAACGCCGCGGGAAGCATCGGCGTCGTAGCCCTGCTGAATTCGATCCGGTCCAATCAGCGTCACCTTCACGGGCCGGTCCGTTAAGCTCTGCGTAAATCGAAAGTCATCGAGCAGTGAATTGCGCACGAGCTTAAGCCTTTGCGTCACCCGCTTACGATTCAACAGAATCGGATCTTCGCCTTTGTGCGTGACGCTTTCGTCACGCTCCATACGTTTCAGGAGCTCGTGATAAGTTTTCACTCCAGCCTGCCATTCCTCCACTCCGGCCACCACGGAAAAACTTTCCATGAAGCTGGTTCGGCGAAATTCGCCGTCCACAACGATCGGCAAATTGTGCCCAACTTGTTTTGCGACCACCTCACGAATCGCCTGATCTTGCGTTTGCTTCAATTGCGCTTCGTTGGTTCGTCCTTCGCCAAACACAATAAACGCATCTTTGACCGATTGGGGTCTCAACAGACTGCCGACCAGATCCACTCGCATGGACCGCAAATCAATATTTGGATGTATGCTCATCGATTTCCTCTTACGAAAGTTTCTTGGCGGCCTCTGGAGGTTACCGTCCTTACTTGCCCTGCTGTTCGATTTCCCTCTTCACTTCCGCGATCCACCGAAGGTCCAAATATTTTTCCGCCGCAACTGGCGCATCCATCTTCAAAGGCAGCCTGATCTCGTATTCGAGAATGTTCTTGACCCCCTCGGCCGAGGGCATCCCGGGCACTCCATGCGGCAGCGCGCGGGCGTACCCCCTGATCGCGTCGGTGAGCATCGCTTGAGTGACGTTTCTGAGCCGAAGCGTCTTCATCGCCACATCGGCGGCCTCCTCCGGCCGCTCGCGCATAAACATGAGACCACGGACAACTGCTCGTGCCCAGCGTTTGAGTTGCGCCGAATTTTCCGCGATTTTTTTATCGGTGGTCACATAGCCTTGAAAAGGTAACGGAAAGATATCGCCAAGATAGGCTAAAGTTTTCAGCCCTTCTCTCTGAGCCGCGACCGCACCCGCCGGGTCGAGCACCACTGCCGCTACGGCGCCGCTTTTTACGCCGAGGATCTTGTCGCTCGGGCTCGTCCCAAGGCTGACTTTTGTCACGTCCTTTGCCGAAAGCCCGCCGCGTTCGACGTACAAAGTGGTGAATCGGTCCTCGCTGTCGCCAAGCAACGCTACACCGATTTTCTTCCCGCGCAGATCTGAAACCTGCGAGATGCTCGGATGAACGATTAAATACCAAGTCGGCCGTTCGGTTTGATACATAATGGCCTTGAGCGGGGCACCCTTGACTGCGGCGCGCAGGCCACTTCCGCCCGCGCCGCTGTAGTCGACATCGCCGCTAATCAGCGCCGCTATCCCTGCCGGGCCGCCGATCACAATAGTTTCGTTATCCAATCCTTCGTCTTTGAAAAATCCTTTCATATCCGCGGAAAAAATGGACAAATAGTTAAGATTGAGCCCCGGCACAGCGGTGCGAATTTTTTCCGCCCCTGCCCTAGCGCTGATCAGCAGACTCAGGAAAAGCATCAGCATGAAATCACAACCCACAAGTCTGCACATTCCGTCTTTCTCCTTTCGCGCCGCTGCAGCGCTCATAACATGTGTCGTCTGTGAATCGATCCGATTCTTTCCCGAACTGCTTGGCAATGTCACACCCGGAAAACCGCATCGGCACTGATCCAGGCGCAAAATAGGTTAGTTCCGATTACGGCGTCAAGCCGAAACCGAAGCGAGGTCGATCTCAGCCGTTGCTCCAAAACGCCTTGACAGACCCGCAGTGAACGTGATCTACGGAGGCCGTTCAATTACGCTGCTGCGATCGTCATGCCAGTTATCCGCACGCGATTACTTTACGCGATCCCCTTGCTCGCCTGCTTGTTCGCGGACGCTGGCGTGTCGCACGCGCAAAAACTCCGCGTCGCTTATACTGCCTTCGCCGGCACTTTCACCATTCTTTGGCTCGGCAAAGATGCCGGGCTTTATCAAAAACAGGGCGTCGATATGGAACTGCTTTTCATTGGCTCCAGCACCACTGCGGTGCAGGCGCTGCTCGCCGGCGACGTCGATATTGTCTACTCGGCCGCGGCGGCTGTGGTCGATGCCAATCTCGCCGGCGCGGATTTGACCATGATCGGCTGTCAGTACGATACCGGACAAACGTCTTTTTTTACCACTCCGGCGGTGGCAACCGTCGAAGCGCTCAAGGGCAAAGCCGTCGGCGTCTCACGCTTTGGCGCCTTTTCCGATTTCGTCGCGCGCTATGTACTCAAAAAGAATCGCCTGCAGCCGATTAAAGATGTTGCCTTATTGCAGCTCGGCGGCACCCGGGAAATCATCGGCGGAATGCAAAAAAATTTGGTGCAAGGCGGAGCCATTTCACTGCCGCTTAGTCTGCCAGCGCGCAAGCTCGGTTTCCGGGAACTGCTCACTACGGCTACTCTTGAGCTGCCTTTCGACTACGGCTGCTTCATCGTTAAAAACTCGCAGGTGCACGCCAGACGCGAGGAACTCAAGAAACTCCTGCGCGCGACCATCGCCGCCTATGACACCGCGATTCAAGAGCCGGCGCTGGCAAAGAAAGCCATCGGCAGATACACCCGCACCACTGATAGCGAGACCCTTGACGCGACTTACAAAGAAAATGTGAAAGATTACGCGTTGCGTATCCCCTATGTCTCGCCTGCAGGGTTGAGTTCCATCGTCGACTTTCGTGCCGAAACGAGTCCCGAAGCGAAGAAGCTCGCAATAGAAAAGATGTACGATAACTCCTTGCTGCAAGAAATCCAGAAAGAAATGACACTGAACAAGTAAGGTTAAAACCATGCAACTTGGGCTATTCGATCACATGCAAAAGCACGACATTCCGGCGCGTTCCTACGTTGATCTTTATAAGAATCATCTCGAGGTCGTCGAAATGGCCGACCAGGAGGGCATGGATTTTTATTTTGTCGCCGAGCACCATTTCGATATGGGTTTTTCCGAGTGTCCGAGCCCCGGCAGTTTTCTCGGCGCGGCTTCTCAACGCACCAAAAGGATCCGTTTGGGACCGCTCGTATACGTGCTGCCGCTCTGGAATCCGATCCGGGTTGCCGAAGAAATCGCCATGCTCGACAACTTGACCGAAGGACGTTTGGAGTGCGGTTTTGGCGCCGGTATCGGCCCTTTCAGTTTTGCCGCTTACAATGTGCCGTGGGACGACAAGCGACAGATGACGCTGGAGGCGCTCCGTGTGATCAAAGACATTTGGACACATGCATCGTTCACGTTCGAAGGTCGTTATTTCAAATGCAAGGAGGTAGATTTATCGATTCCGTTGGTGCAAAAACCCCATCCGCCGCTCTGGATGCCGACGCGCAGCAAAGAGTCCATCGAAGAAGCCGCTTCGACCGGGATCAGCACCGTGCAGTGGGTGCCCGCAGGGATGGCTGCCGCACGGCGCGCCTTCGACGAGTACCGCGAAGTCTATCAACGCGTTAAACCGGCTGCGAAACCGCACATTGGCTTGATGCGCGAAATCTATGTTGCGCAAACCGACCACGAAGCGCGCACCGAAGGCGAATTTCATTGGAAGAATTTTTGGCAGCGGCGAGGCGGTGCGCGCACCTATGGCGCCCATGGATCTACCGGGTTATCCACGATCCTCGACGGTAGCCGCCGTCACGAACTGATGAACATGGAGCGCTCCATCGACGAAGGCTCATTCATCTGCGACTCACCCGAAACCGTTACCGATCAAATCAAGAAGATCGCCAGGCAAGCCGGCGCTGACACTTTTTTGGGCGAATTTACTTTTGGCGAGCTCACTCAAAAACAGGTGCTTAATTCGCTCAAGCTTTTCACCGGCCAAGTACAGCCAGAACTGAGAAAGTTCGAAATCGACGCGCTGAGCTTTCCTAAAGCGTCACTGTAGTACTCAGTTTCTTGACTTCGGGACAACCGCTGTGACGGCCTGCGCCTAGAACGAAACAGCTACACCAGCGAGCCATGGCAGGCAATTCGGTTCATAACAGTTCAACGACTACGCCTTCATCGGCACGCAGCAAAAGTTCGTTCTCAACTCGCTCGTGCTCACGATCGAGGTAAGTTGAAATCCGCAGTAAAGCGGTCCGTGCCTGCAACTCGCCGACATTGAAGTTGCGTGATTGTCCGGCGAAATTGAGCGCGATTAAAAATCGCCGCTCTGCTGATTTTCGCATATACGCGATCAAATCGTCACCGGCGGGGAGCGCGGCATAATCGCCCACGGATAGCGCCGGCTCTTTCCGGCGTAAGTCTATCAGGCGGTGATACAGATTGAGTATTGAACTGGCCTCTTGCCTCAAATTAGAAACGTTGATGGTTTTAAAATCATCGGCGAGAGGCAACCAGGGACTACCGGTGGTAAATCCCGCCCATTCTACGTCGCTCCATTGCATCGGTGTCCGCACTGGGTCCCGTCCCAGACCTAACCCTGGAACATTCTTTTCAAACGGATCTTGCACTTGATCGGGTGCAACCGGTACGTCTCGCATACCGATCTCATCACCGTAGTACATCGTCGGCGTGCCGCGGAGCGTCAATAGCAGCATCGCCGCGATGCGTGCCTGCGCCGCTCCGGCACGCGTGGCGATGCGTGGCTTGTCATGATTGCCGAGCACCCAGTTGGGCCAGGCATAGGAAGGAAGCAGCGCTTCATACCGCTCGACAGCAGTAGCGATCTCTTTGGCCTTCCAGGGCAATCGAATCAATTGAAAATTGAACGGCAAGTGAGCGCCTCGCCCACTCGCGCCGTAGTAGGCCATCAAACGTTCCACGGGCAAGTAAATCTCGCCCACCAGCATACGGTCGTCATATTCTTCGATAACCCCGCGCATCATCGCGACGATCTCTTGCACCTCCGGCAAATCTGCTGTGTAAGTAGTGAGCAACTCGCGGTAGGGCGACATGCCCGGGCGAAAATCCGGATTGGGCGGGTTGTCGCGAAATTCGGTGTCTTTGACCAAATGGTGCATGACATCGACGCGAAAGCCATCGACACCGCGATCGAGCCAGAAGCGCAGCACATCGAGCATGGCGCGCTGCACTTGCGGATTGCGCCAATTGAGATCGGGCTGTTCTTTCAAAAACGCGTGATAGTAGTATTGTCCGGTTTTTTCGTCCCATTCCCAGGCGTCGCCGCCAAAATTTGCCCGCCAATTGTTCGGTGCCCCACCGCCCGGAGCGGGGTCGCGCCAGATATACCAGTCCCGTCGTTTGCTTGAGCGCGATGTGCGCGCATCGATAAACCAGGGATGGCAATCGGAAGTATGATTCGGCACGTAATCAAGTAAGAGCTTCATGCCCCGCCCATGAACATCGGCGAGTAACGCGTCGAATTCCGGCAGGGTGCCGAAAATCGGGTCGATATCGGTGTAGTTGCTGATGTCGTAGCCGAAATCCGCCATCGGCGACGGATAGATCGGCGAAATCCAAATAGCATCCACACCAAGCCACTCGAGATAGTCGAGCTTCTGGCGAATGCCACCGAGGTCGCCGATGCCATCGCAGTTGCTGTCCATGAAGGAGCGCGGATAGATCTGGTAAATGATGCCGCGTTCCCACCAATGGAAATTATTTATCTTCGATGAGTCGCTCATTTGTCGGAGTTCCAGGTTCCGAGTTCTTAGAATTGTTAGAGTCCTTTTCGCAGAAATAATAGCTAACCGGATAAACACTAGGACCCGAATGCCACTAATTATACAAAAATTTCGATTTCGTTGATGGCACGTAGGTTGCTCGATTTCACGCCAGGAGGTGCACTGAATGAGAGAGGAAACGCCGCCTGGCTAGAAAACGCACCGAAAGTGAATGGAGCAGAACCCTGGTTCCAGTCGCCAGATGTTATGCCTTCACGCAGAATCCCGGAAGGTTGGCTTCGCATTAGCGCAGCCGCTATAATAAGAAGAGGCTCAACACTGACAGGCAACGACGACCAGACTGGCACTAGAAGGACGCTCCGTTTAGCCAGCGGATAAAATTTGAGTGGTTGCGGCGGTGTGATCACGCCCCTGAAAGGGCTTTCATCGAATGGGAGCCCTTTCTCGTTTTGGTGGTAACGGGTTTGCCCCGAACCCAGATTATTCAATCACCTCGATTGCGAGCCGATAGGCCGGCAATCGATAGCCGTGCGGCAAGGCAGGAAAGTCGCGGGCGTAAGTTAAAAATGGCGTCTGGTAATTCCACGGCACCCGGTCTTTGCCGCGATAAATCGCTGGATATAAATCGATCAGGTGGATTCCCGGGCGGCCGGTGCCCAACAGGTTCACCGTCACATCACCGTTAGTGTTAAAACCGCAAGCATATCCCAGGACAGCGTTGTCGTAAGTCACCGCCAACGTGTTATCGAGCTCGGTCCAGCCGACGCCCTTGATCTGTACTGTAAAGGTTTCGCCGACCTTCACCCGCCGTGGCGAAACTTTCACCAAACTCTGTTCGAGATAATACGGTATTTCCGCGAGCACACGGTTCTGTGTTGCAATACTTATTAAGTGCCAACCGCCGAGATCGTCCGGCATGGTGATGGTCTTTTTCAGTGATCCATCGGCTGCCGTTCTAACCTTGCCAAGCGGCACATAATCGAGATTCCATCCGCTCGGAGTCATACGATTGCCGCGCGCCGTAACGAAATGAACATCAACATCCGTATTGCTCGGCAAATTTCTTGCGCTGAGAATGGCTTTGGTGTTCACCGCCCCTGACGCAGGCATCAGCGTGGCCGCTCCTAGTACGGATTTGGTGCTCATCGTGGTGCGCGGCGCATCGCTCTTGAGCACGGCCACGCGGCCCTGCTCCGGCCATTCGATCTTGTCTGGAGGAATTTCGTTATCGGTAGTGATATCGAAGCTGAAACGAAACTCCTGCTGATTATCGAGATGCGCATAAATATAGGCCTGCGGAGATTGTTGCGTGTTGAGGTAGGCGCCCGGCGAATAGGCGGTGCTGTTGTTGAGTTGGATGATATGTTTACCGGGCTCGCCGGCGGCTCGAATTTGGAAGACGGCGCTGCCCTTCGTGGTCACCGCGGAGATTTCACCGGTATATTTATTGTCATACCGCAGCGCCATAAATTGCTCGAAACCGCGCCACCCGATTCCCTTCACGGTTACCGTAATCGGCGTGCCCACGGGTCCGGCCTTCGGAATTAAGTTGGCGCTGCGTAAAATACGAAAGCCGCCGCGCGCCAGATCTCGACCTTCGACAACGGCGAATACATCATGCACTTCACCGAAGTCTTCCGGGGCAGTGAATTTTGCATTGACCCGCCCCTGAGCATCCGCCCGCGCTCGGCCCAGCACGATGCGTTTCTCGTCGTACTTACGCTCGTGGTATTCGAGATTATCCGGTAAGACTTTGGTGACATAACTCGGCTCCACCGTGCTCCAAAAAAATTCAATTGTTGTCCCGCCGGCAAAGCCTTCGCCGCTCACAGTAAATGGATCACCAACATAACCTTTCACCGGTTCGACTTTGAGAAGTTTCAGCGCCGGCTGACCTGCTTGGCTCGCGAGCGCTTGTGCAACGAGTTGAATTTTCCCGTTCTGAACGATTTTCGAAGAATCTGTCACCGCGCTGGAGGGAGCACGGCCAGCCGCGTAAAGCGCGATTGCGCCGCTCGCCGCGAGCAGCACCACAAACAGGACGATTTTTAAGCCGCGGATCACCGATGTTTTAGACTAATCGATAATTCGGACGCGGCTGTCCGCGGTGGTGGCCTTCTGGATTGGCGGAGTGAAAGTAGCGGCTCGGCCATCCTTTGCAGCGATCGTGATGCGATAATCGAATGAGCCGATCGGATAATCGGGCGGGATATCCCACGCTGTATCCCACATCCACGCGGAGTCCGGCATGGCTGCCGCACCGCCGCGAATTGTCCATCGCGCAGGTATCTCTTGGCCATGCGGCAGAACCAGCTTGATGGTCGCGCCGTCCCTGTCGGTCACACGCTTGCCGGTTTTGGTATCAAGAATCTCGAAACGCACGACCATGCGCATACCACGTTTGAACACGCCGCTCTGGACGCACGGTTGCGTCGGCGTCAAACCGTAATTGCTCGGCCCGGTGCTGGTCAAAGTCTCTACGTAAAAGAAAAATGGGCCCACCGGCTCGTAGTAAGATTCCGGCGTGACAAACTTCGGCCGCGGTCCGGAGGGAGGCGGCTGTAACGGCTCTTTCCTCACGCCGAGCACAACCGCAGTGTCGGCGGGAGATACTTTTGCTGCTGCAGAAGTTTTCTGCGGCTCCGTCTTCGCCTGATCCTCCTGTAATGCCGGAGCACAACCGGTGATGATCAATGAAAACAGAATGAGAAACTTGCCCGACATTCTAATTCGCCCCCCAACGATTAAGATTATGCTCAGCCGGGAGCGCCCTTAATCGTGAAACAAAAATATGTGACAGGTCCGCAAACTGTCAAGCCGAATTTCAGAATGACACAGAGGTTGCTCTACTCGTCTTGGTAAACCGGACACGAGGATTTTAGTCCTCTTGCCGTAGCGGGACTATGTGCTACTACGCAAAAACAAAAACCCACATGTTCGTCATAGAGTTCAAAGATTAGGCGGCAATTTTCAGCGTTTGGAATGTGGCCAGCATCTCGCGTTGAAGCTTTTGGTAATGGGGATCGAGCGGATGAAGATTTTTGGGTGGACGACCACGCTTAGGCCGACATACTGCGGCCAATACTGGTTTGATCACCTGCTCGCGCAGGATCAAAAGCGCTGCCAGCGTCCGGATGCCGGGCCGGCGCACTCGATAGCGGCGCGTTTTGACGATTCGCTCTACCAGCGACTTGCCTCGCAGCTTGCGCAAGTCGTAAGCTGCTTTTCGGGCGGCATAACTCGCCATCGGTCGGCCTTTCTGCGCTCGCACTCGCTCGGCCAAGTCTGCGACAGAAAAGCCTTCGGGTTGGGCCGCCAGCGCGATCACCGCTTCGGCTACCGCTTGCATCCGGGGCTTTTGCAGATCCACTCCCGCCGTGCGCCGCATCCCTCGCACACTCGGCGCGGCCAAAGCATCCAGTTGCTGGCCGTCCACAAAGCTCAAGTGTGCCGCCTGCACCACGCCCAAAAACGCTACCACTATCTGTTCGAGCCGTTGCAACATACCGGGCAGTTTCTCCAGCCGCTTCCCACAGCGCAGTTCTTCGATGTTGTGCACAATCACCTCTACCCGCAAAACCCGATCCCCCTTGTCATACATCTTGAGGGTGAGCTTGCCGAAGTGCACCTTGAACACCGTCAAGTCATACACCGACCGCTCAATGATTTTCTCCAATCGCCCCTCCCGTGCTGGAGTTTGGCGGGGACGGTGTTTGCGACCGAAGATGGTCTTGAGTCGGGGCACGTCCAACACTCGGCGCGTGCGGTCAATCAGTCCTTGATAGACTTGCTCCAGTTGGCGCCCGCTTTTGAACAAGAGATTTCGGCTGTACTCCAGTTGATAGCAGCAATACGGGTAGCGAAAGCCCGAGCGTTTCTGTTGCTCACGATTAAGCGCAAAACACAGGCAGGCCGAGTACACCCAGCGATCCACCACCTGAGCCAGACGCGCCAAGCCCCGGGCACCATCCAACTGCTCAGCCAGCCGATTGAGGCCGGCCAGGTCGGAGCCGCCCACAAAACAGTTGCCCTCCTTAACCCAGGAGATGGCTTGTTTT
>Ga0164305_10000861_pt1 | contig 12081 bp, 7 predicted proteins | sample Whisoiple_237_MG_FD_110215 | JGI IMG/M metagenome (GOLD analysis project Ga0164305, IMG submission 110215) | Soil microbial communities amended with pyrogenic organic matter from upstate New York, USA - Whitman soil sample_237_MG | ecosystem: Environmental > Terrestrial > Soil > Agricultural... | reverse complement strand
GTGCCCCGCTCCCATTCGCGTGCCATCACCAGCGCCGTTAATAGAGCACCGATCAATGTCATGATCAGCACAATCAAGCCGGGCACGAGAAAATAACGGCTCTCGTTCGCCTCGTTGAACCACATACGGCTTTGCACCACGACCGGCCCGCTCGCCGCGGCGTAGCCCTGCGCCGCCCGGCGGGCCATCCATTGGCCCACAGCTCCTTGCGCATAGCTTTGAATGATGCGCGCGTGATTGGCATCCACACCATGCACCAGCACCTGTACTTCCGCATCGCCCAGATTGACGCGACGGCCAAAATCCGGCCGGATGCGAATGATTCCGTCGACTTTCCGTGACAACATCAATTTTTCTGCCCGCGGCATGGAGGTCATAGGCTGGACAGCGAAATAGTGCGACAGCTGAAAACTCGCAGCTAAATCCGTTGCTGCCGGCGACGTGTCCTCGAGTACCACCGCGACTGGCACCTCAGTGACGTCCAATGACAAGCCGTAACCGAAGAGAAGGATCAGTACGACCGGCAAGATAATCCCGATGGCAATGCTGCTCGGATCGCGAATGATTTGCCGCGTCTCTTTACGTATTAAACAGAGGGCGCGGTGCATCCTGGCTGAAAAAGCGCTGTGTTGCGTCATGCGGCCCCTCGCGTTGAACCGTGGTGCGCTGCTTCATTTTCCCGCGCCGACTCCACGATCTGAATAAATGCGTCCTCCATGTTGGGCATCGTCCCCGGTTCGGCTCGCCCTCGGCTGCGGATCTCGGCGGGAGTTCCCTGAGCCAAAATGCGTCCGGCGTCCATGATTGCAACCCGGTCACAGTATTCGGCTTCTTCCATGAAGTGTGTCGTGACTACCACCGTCACATTTTGCTCAGCCAGCGCAGTGATGCGGCGCCAGAACTCACGGCGCGCGAGCGGATCGGCGCCGCTCGTCGGCTCATCTAGGAAAAGTAATTGAGGCTCATGCAGCAGCGCCGCCGCCATCGCCAGCCGCTGCTTGAAACCACCGGGCAAATCCCCACTCGGCAAATCTATAAACTCGCCGAGATCGAATTCGCTCAGTGCCCAATCCATGCGACTTTGCTTATGAGCGCCCCGGAGATTGTACGCGCTGGCAAAAAACTCTAGGTTTTCTGCCACCGAAAGCTGGCCGTAAAGGGAAAACTTCTGCGCCACGTATCCGATCCGCTGCCGCGCCGAAGCGCGCGCTCGTCGCAAATCGACACCCGCGACTCGAAGTGTTCCGCTGCTCGCCGGGAGCAATCCGCAGAGCATTCGAAACGTCGTCGTCTTTCCCGCGCCATTGGGGCCAAGCAGGCCGAATATTTCGCCGCGTTGCACCTCGAAATTGATATGATCGACCGCGCTAAAAGCACCAAATTGCCGGACCAGGTCGCGAACTTCTACGGCAATCCCCTGATGCTGCTGTTCCTGAGGTGAACTCACTGTCATCTCGCCTAAGGACTCGCGAGCCGCTCCCGTTCGGTGTAGCAAAACCATGAATCCGTCCTCGAACCTCGGAGGCACAGCGCTGACGGCAGCACCGGATAATGCATCGGTGCTTGGCTTATTTGGCCTGCCACTCGTCGGCGCAAATTCGTCAATCGTGCGAACGAATCGAACCTGGCCACCGACTGGCACTGCGTCGATGATCGTTGGCTCATCAAGCAGACGCGCTTGAAAATCCCTCGCTTTGATTCGAGTGGGAGGGTCGGCAACAAAGGATCGGCCTGCCGCCAACTGGCTGATTTCGCCCGGCGCGCCTCGCGCTAAAACTTTTCCCCGGTGCATGACCACGACGTGTCCACAGTGCTCGGCTTCGTCCAAATAGGACGTACTCAGCAACACGCTTAACCCTTGCTCATTGACCAGGCGGAAAATAATCTCCCAAAGTTCGCGGCGCGATAACGGATCCACTCCGACGGTCGGCTCACCCAACAACAAAAGCTCCGGCCGAGAAACTAGCGTACACGCGAGACCGAGCTTTTGCTTCATGCCGCCCGACAATTGCCCGGCCAAACGTTCGGTGAAAGGCCCAAGTGCCGTCATGTCCATCAGCCTCGGATACACCTCTTGGCGGTCTTTTATGCTGATGCCGTGTAAATCAGCATAGAGATCGAGATTTTCCTGGACCCTCAGATCTTCGTACAAACCAAACTTCTGCGGCATATAGCCAATCCGATCCTGAACCTGCTGGGTATCGGCACTCACGTTAAGACCCAGCACTTGCAACTCGCCGCGATCTATCGGCAGTAAACCTGCGGCGAGTCGTATGAGCGTCGTTTTGCCAGCGCCGTCGGGCCCGACGAGGGCGGCCAACGTACCGCGGTGCACCTCGAGCGAGACATCGTCCAACGCGAGCACGGTTTCTCGATTATCGCGAACGAATGTTTTGCGAATGCCACGCCCGGTCAGAGCTATCGGTTCATTTACACGATCCACGTCGAAGCTATCTCCGATTGCTTTGCTCTTGGCCTCTGTTTTGATGTGCACTTTCGGCCGGGACCAAAACACTTGCTGGCATTCCCAGACGCAACTCGTCTGCGGGATCTTTTACGAACACGCGAACTTCATAAACGAGACTGGTGCGAAGCTCTTCCGTTTGCACCGATTTTGGTGTGAACTCTGCGACCGGCGAAATAAAACCGATCCAGCCGTCGAATCTGCGCTTCGGAAAAGCATCGACTTCAATCGCCGCGGCCATCCCCGGACGAATTTTGCCTAGATCGGGCTCCGAAATGTACGCACGGACCCACTTGGGATCGATGATCGCCAGCGAAAAAACCGCATTCTGCGGGGTCGCCATTTCACCAGGTTCCATAATTCGGGTTCGCACCACGGCATCGGCGGGGGCGACCAGTTCAGAATCGGCTAACTGTTGTCGCAACAAAGCCACCTGCGCTTGGGTTGCCTGCAGCCGCGCTTCATTCTCCGCAATATCTTCTTTGCGCGGACCCAGCACCGCCAGATCCAAAGACTTCTGGTTAACGGCGAGTTTCGCCACAGCCACATCCAAACTCGCTTTCGCCGCATCGACGTCCTGCTGGCGCACGGCACGACCTCCCGAGGCTTCGGCGGCATTTTTGTAGCGCTCGTATTGCCGCTGGGCGTTCACCAAGTCCGCTTTGGCCGACTCGACATTTGCCCGAGCTTGCGCAATCTCCTCAGGGCGGCTGCCATTGCGCAAGCGCGTCACAACTTGCAGCTGCGCGGCGGCTTGCGCCGCAACCTGCGCCACCTGCGGCTCCAAACGGCTGATATCCAGTCGGGCCAATACTTGTCCCTTGCGCACGTGATCCCCCTCCTGAACCAGCACTGCGGCAATTCGTTCGCTGTTGTTGAATGCGAGCTGAACTTGACGTAGATCGATATTGCCGTACAGCACAAGCTCGCGGACCGCGCCGTGCCGCTCAACGAGCCACCAAGTTATGCCCGCTGCCGCAACCAGGAGAATTACCAAGACGAACAGCAGCCTTTTTTTCATACATCTCCCGCGGTCTCGCTTATGATCGGGGGCTTGCCCAATCGGCTGATTTAGACCTCCCCTTCTCGGTCATTGCGCCGTTGAGAATTACCGAAACAATCGCCCCATAGCCGGTTTTCGGCTCTAGTCCCAGGTGTTCGATTTTTGCCGGATTCATGACCGCCTGCACTGCTCCGAGCAAAATTTCCACGATCAATTCGCTGGAAATGTCTTTGCGGATGATTCCAGCCCTTCGACCCTGATCGAAAATCCTTCCGAAATAGCGTTGAATAAGATCCCGGCGCCGTTGCTCGACAAGTTCGAACAATTCCGGGCTTTCGCGCCGAATATCGCGCACAAACGGCGGCCGGATTTCCTCTGTATGTCGCTGCATGCAGGCGAGCAGTTGATGAAGTGCAGCCGACGCATCTTTTGCGGAGCACGCCATGACTGCATTGAGATCGGTTTCTATGCTGCGAAATTTCGCCAGCAGAACCGCCTTAAGAAGCTCCGTTTTGCTGGGAAATTGCGCGTAGAGGGTTTTTTTGCTCATGCCGAGCTCCGCCGCGAGATCATCCATCGTGACGCTGCGAAATCCATGCGCAAAAAAGTGCGCTCGGGCAGCTAAGACAATTCGCTCGGCGATTTCGTTTAATCGCCGCCTCTGTGACCCGGCGCGGGTCGGATGCTTCGCAGGGGTCGCCATAATACCAAGGAAACTATTTTAGTATTTACAGTTTCCAGGGCCTAAAAGCAAGCCATCGAGAATCGACCTGGACTCGGCGGAAGGCATTGAATACACGAGCCGGCATTTTCATGCGGGTAGTCAGTTGATAGGAAAGAGAAACCAGACCAGCGCGGCGGTGTCGCGGTCCTTGAACGGCACGGGCGAGCCTGACTTAAAGTTCACTCTGATCCGCTTCCCGGGCGGATCGGATCGCTGCGGCACCATGCTCAGAACGAAAAAAAGAAGTGCGGTTCAGTACCTTCTCCTGGAAATCCTCGAGGTACAGATAAATCACCGGCGTGATAAACAAGGTGATAAATTGCGACACCACCAGCCCGCCGACGATCACAAGTCCGAGAGGCCTTCGTGATGCGGCATCCGTGCCGAACCCGAGCGCGATCGGAATCGCACCGAAGACCGCGGCAAGAGTCGTCATCAGAATCGGCCGAAAACGATCCATGCTGGCATCATGAATCGCTTTTTCTGCCGCTTCGCCGGCGTCGACCCGTTGCAGGGCGAAATCGACGATCATGATGCCGTTCTTTTTGACAATGCCCATCAACATGAACATGCCGACGAACGCATAAAGTGATGCTTGTTCACCGAATAAATAAATCGTCAGCAAGCCGCCAACGAGTGCCGTTGGCAACGTCGAAAGCACGGTCAAAGGATGGAGATAGCTCTCATAAAGAATCGCCAGAATCACGTACATGACGAAGACGGCCAGTGCCATTAAGATCGTCAAATTCTTCACCGTGTCGCGGAATGTCAGCGCTTCACCCTGAAAATCGGCGCGTAAAGTCGAGGGGACAACGCCATTGGCTGCTCCAGTGATGAAGTCCGTCGCGTCGCCAATCGCCACGCCAGGCTTAAGATTGAACGAAATCGTCACGCTAGTGAATTGATTTAGATGGTTGACCGCCTGCGGCCCGATCGAAGACTTCCAAGTTACCAGAGAGTCCAGTGGGACGAGCCGCTTGCCGTCATCCGATTTGATATAGAGCAACGACAGGTCGTTGGCATTTTCCCGCGCGCGATCCCGCGCCTCAAGGATAACCTGATACTGATCGGATGGTTTTTTGATGAGATAAAGATAATTTTGCGAGTAAGCAGTGCGCAACAAACCTAAAATCCGCGCCTCGGAAACACCGTGAATCTTGGCCTGCTCGCGGCGAATTTCGATGTCGAGACCTGGCGTGTTGTTGTAATAGTCGGACTGTACGCTGAGAAATCCAGGAAACTCACGCAGCTTCGCCGTGAGCTTCGTGCCGGCATCATACACTTCTTGTGGATTCACGCCGGAAATCGAGAATGCATATTGTCCTTGATTTTGATTGGTCGCTCCGGTGCTGATTTCAAGCACAGGAAACGGTCGGAGAAATGCCATCACGCCCGGAATCGAAGCGATGCTTCCCATCAGCTTCGCGACTTCCGCTTGGATCGGCGGACGCGCGTCAGGCGGTTTTAGAAAGGTAAACATAATACCCTGATTAGAGGCGATAAACTGACTTAAGCCGGTGACTTCGATGGTGGCCAATACGTTGGGATCGTTCAAAAGAACCCCATCGACGCGATCTTGAATTTCGCGCATCTGTTCCGGCGATGATCCTTCTCGGCCAATAAAGACCCCGGTGACCACGCTGCTGTCTCCCGGCGGCAAAAATGCTTTGGGCACGATGATAAACAACAATACGGTCCCTGTGAGACAAACGACCCAGATCAGCGCCGAAATCCAACGGTGCTCGAGAAACCAAAAGAGCGATTTTCCATAGCCGCTCAGGACACGCTGCTCGACAGCACCGATTCGCCGCTCCATCCAGGTGCGTTTCGATCCTGCGCCCCGGTCGGCCAACAACCGCGCGCACATCAAGGGAGTGAGGGTTAAAGAGACCAGGCCGGAGGCTATGATCGAGACCACGATAGTGATCGCAAACTCACGAAAGATTCTCCCCACCAGGCCGGGCATGAAAACCAGCGGGATGAACACCGCGGCAAGTGAAATGGTCATGGAGAGAATGGTAAAACTTATCTCCCTGGCGCTATGAAACGTCGCTTGCAACGCGTTCTCGCCGTGTTCCATGCGGCGCACGGTGTTCTCCAGAAACACAATTGCATCGTCGACCAAAAAACCAATGGCCAAAGTGAGCGCCATCAACGAAAGATTATCGAGGCTATATCCCAGCATGCGCATGACGATGAACGTCAGCAGCAAAGAAATCGGCAATGCCACGATCGGGATCAATGTATCGGTGGCGCGTCCGAGAAATACAAAAATGACCAGCACGACCAGCACAAATGCGATGGCCAAAGTGACCTGAACATCGTGCACCGAGTTGACGATGCCGCGAGAACGGTCATACAGCGGCGTAATGCGCACCGACCCCGGCAGTTCCGCACTGATCTGGGGCAGCAAAGCGCGGATGCTATCGGCCACCTCGACCGCATTAGCGCCCGCTTGACGGTAAACGGCCATGACAACGGTCGCGCCGGGCACGGGATATCCGCGTGCCCAAAAACGCATGTTTAGCCGCTCGTCTTGCACCGACTGCTGCACCTGAGCGACATCGCGGAGATAGACGGGCGCCCCATTGCTCGAGCCGACGATTAGATTGCTGTAGCCACTGGCGCTATCAAGCTGCCCCTGCGGCCGCAGCAGCGTGGTACCGTTCTCAGAATCGAACTGTCCGGCGCCAAGGTAGCTGGTACCATTCTTGATAGCTCCCGCCAAATCGTCGATCGAAATCCCGCGCGCCCATAGAGCGGATGGATCCGCTTTGATGCGGATGGCCGATTTCGTGCCGAAAACACTCACCCGGGAAACGCCCGGGAGAATACTAATCCGCTGGCCAATTTGCGTGCTACCGTAATCGTAGAGTTGCCCGCGCGTCACCGAATCGCTGGTCAGCGCAATGTACATGATCGGCTGGTCGTTAGGGTTGGTTTTGGAAAACGTCGGGGGCGATGGCAGATCCACCGGCAAGCTGCCGGTGGCCTGCGAAATCGCGGTTTGTACGTCCGTGGCAGCGGCGTCGATGCTTTTGCTAAGGACGAACTGCAGCGTCAGACTCGTGTGTCCTTGCGTGCTCTTCGAGGTGACGAGCTCGAGCCCGTTGATCTGCATGAACTGCCGCTCTAAGGGCGTGGCGATATTGTTGGCGACGGTCTCGGGACTGGCGCCAGGATAATCCGCCTGTACCTGGATCACCGGATAATCGACGGCCGGCAAATCATTCACCGCGAGCCGAAAATAACTGAGAATACCGAAAAGAATCGCCGAGACGGTCAGGACGGTGGTCATGACCGGCCGGCGTATGAAAGGTTCCGAAAAGTTCACGATTTTGCCGGCAAGTTTTCCGTCCCCTGCGGCTTCACACCATTTTCGGGCGACGTCAAGCGCACCTTGCCGCCCGGCGTAACGCCGAGCTGTCCGGTGACAACGACGCGCTCATCGGCCTTAAGGCCTTGGTCGACTACAACAAGGTCGCCCTGCCGCTGACCAAGCCTGATTGGTCGCAACTCGGCACTGGAATCGCCTTTGATGACGTAGACGAAAGACCCCTTGGCCGAAAGCTGCGGCGCATCCGCTGGAATTAACACGGCGCCGCGCCGGGTATTCAAGATGAGTCGAACTTTCGCAAATCGACCAGGCCAAAACCGGCGATCGGGGTTGTTGAGCGTCGCCCTAAGCTTCACCGTGCCGGTGCCGTCTTGCACGGCGTTGTCGAGAAACGTCAGTTTGCCTTCCCGCGCCGGTCCGTCGTCGTTGGGCAGACTGACTTCAACTGCTAACGTTCGATTTGTCATATTGCGCTGGACAGCGCCAAGATCACTTTCGGTTACAGTAAAATCAGCATAAACTGGGTCGAGTCTCTGGATCACTAAAAGCGATCCGTTGTTCGCTGAAACCACATTTCCGACATCGACGGTTCGCTGCCCGGCGCGACCATTGATCGGCGATCGAATTGTGCAGTATTCCAGATTCAACCGCGCCGTTTCCACTGCGGCACGATTTTGTTGGATCGTCGCTTCCGCCGTGGCCACGGCATTTTTCTTAGTGTCGTAATCTTGACGGGATACGGCCCGCGGATCATTGACATTTTCGACCCGGGTGAAGTTCACCTTAGCTAGATCAGCCGCCGCCAGAGCTTGCGCCAGATTGGCCTCTGCCTGATTTAGCTGCGCTTGGTACGGACGCGGATCGATTGTGAAAAGCAGATCCCCTACTTTGAGATTCGCGCCGTCGACAAAGTGAATCTTAGTTATGCGCCCAGAAACCTGCGGCTGGATCGATACGACTTCGCGGGCAACAATCTTCCCCACCGCGTCGATATAGACCGGGACGTCCCGCGCCACCGCAGTTGCCATTGTGACCGGGGCGGGCGGACGTTCAAAGGTAGTCTGTTGGCTGCGCCCGCAAGCTATTGCTAACTCAAGCGCCGCCAGAAACCCGAGCAGGTGTTTAACACCTGCACGAGTCCGTACCGCGCGTCTCACGAGGTTCCACCTCAAGCGACCAGGCGCTGATCGTTTACAATCGCTCCCTGAGGCTTTTTCTGGGATGTCTTTCGAGTCCGCGCTTCCCATTGCCGCAAACCGCGGCGAATGTAATTGGGCTCGAGATTCAATAGGGTACAAATTGAAACGAACGAGCAGAACCACCCGGTTTCATCGCTAAAGAGCCAATCGCGTGCTTCCTCGAACAGCGTGCGGCGCTTGCCGCCGGAGGCGTAGATATTTTCCTGATAACAACGAATGCCGTCTTCGAGAATCGCCAGCAAGAGCGTTCGCTCTGCTTCGAGCGGCAGCTTCCGGCGGAAATTCGCAGCATAATCTTCGCCCAGCAAGGTGTCCGGCTGGAACAGCGAGCCGATTCTTTCATCGATCGCGGCAGTTTTTGGTGCGCCGTTTTCATTTGAGCCCTTGAGTATCATTCGCCCCTCCGTAATGATCTAAGTGTTGATTAGTAAATTATCACTTACTCTAATGGTTAGCCCAGCAACTGCAACGCCTTCGGGCTGTAGTAGCGCCGTACCGCCTCTTCCTTGAGCCCGATACCCAACAGTCCGAACCAGGTTGCCTGAGAAACCAGCTCTTCTTTAGAGACCTTGTAGTTGACCGCCGGCGTCTTCGGCTGCAGATGCAACATCAACGAAAACGCTACGTGCTGAACAAACCAGACGCAAAGATCGCGGCGGAGCGGCACATCATGCGTTTCCCCGGCCTTCGCCGCCGCAACTAAACAGCCTTCAAATTTCTTGAGCCAAGCCGACGCGAGCTTCTTATGCATCAATCTAACGAACTCGCCGTCACCCAACAAGCTACGTACTAATAAAGAATTCAACGCAGCCCGGTGCGTATCTCCAGGACGCCCCAGCACGTAATGTGAGATCATAAAATGGACCATCACAACGAGCGTCGAAGTGGACGCTTCCAGGCCCAAAATCCGGCTCGCCTCCGCGAAAGTCGGCCCCTTTGCGCAACCATCGAGCATGGCGGCGTAGAGCGATTCCTTGCTTGGAAAATGCTTATAAAGAAGCGCTTCTGAAACGCCGGCGGCCTTGGCCAAGTCCCGGGTCGTCGTTCCTTCGAATCCCTTTTCAGCAAATACATCCCGGACCGCTTCGACAATCGCCTCTTTTCGGGCTTCGGCCGAGAGTCGCGGGATGTTCGCCATTTAGGTTAGTTAGCATTTACTAACCAAATCTGTCAAGGATAATTTTCGCTATTTTGCTGGAAATTGTGAGCCGGCAAAAGTCGCAAGACGCGCTTCGAGCCGCAACCCTAGGGACGGCGAGTCGCGCTGCAAGCCTTCGCTAGCCGCGCATGAAATCCGCCCAGCGCTTCTGGCATTCAACGAACACCCGCAGCCTTTCGAGGTGCTGCTCCAGTTGTTTACTGCCCTGTTTCACCGGATGAGCCGCAAAGAAATCGCGAACGTCTTTTTCCAGTTCCGGTCTCACCAACCCAACAATGCCTTCGCACATGCGCGGGATCGAATTATCAGGATATTGGCGCAGCATATCCTCCCAGTGCGCCTTCATGAACGACCAAGCTCTGGACCGCGCCGTGCGATTGAGAAGAATGCCCCGCATTAAATAAGGCGCATTTTGCGTACGCACTTGGCCGTTGATGGTAAGATCAAGAGTCTGATCGATCAGCTCGGGCTCACGAAAGTTTGCCAGAGCAAATAGAAAGCGGGTTTCTTCTTGCGGCGTCGCGGCCTCTTTGAATCTTCGGTAGAAAATCTCGAAATCGGAAACCGTGCCGGTATGCGCCATGATGGCCACTAGCGCCGGAACGATATTGCGATCGATCTCCTCCGGCGCTTTTTCATAACGGGCGAAGAGCTCGCGCGCCCGTTGCTGGCAATTTTTGTCTTCGCCGATCGTTCCGAGGGCGGCAATCAAATCACCGCGCAGCTGGCTCTCGAGCTCGTTCTCCTCTTCTTTTCTCGACCAGCCGAGATCCTCCACTGCCGGCGCCACCAACGCCCGTACGAGTTCCGCCAGCCGATCACACTGACCGTCATCGAGGATACGCTCCAAGTTATGACACGACCCGATGATGGTCGCCCAGATATTGAGATCGCGCTCGTCGCGCATTAAATCGATAAGACTCAGATACTCGATGGGAGTGACCAATCCGGCGAGAGTCACCGCCCACGTGTCGTTCACCAGACCGAATTTCTCCACGGATGAAAGCTGCTCCTTCAGTGTGCCCTTCAGCCGATCGAGAAGCTCCTCGCCGTAGCGCACTCGGTAAAATCCATGACCGCCGGCGTTCACCACCACCCAATCGGGCGATTCGTCGAACTCCACCGTCTGCTCGTTTTCGGTCAACAGAAGCGTCTGTCGAAGGATGCCGGCTTTGCTGCCGGTCCGCAGGAAAATCGGCACGTACCAGCGTTGGGGCGGCATCGAGCCGTCCTGAAGATAGCGAAAAATCTGTTGCCTCAGGCGCACGCCTCGTCCGTGCTTTTCCACCGAGACCAGCGGATAACCCGGCTGAAAAATCCAGCTGTCCATTAGCGTGCGCACCGGCGACTCGGTGGAATGCTCGAGCGCCTCCCAGAGGTCAGTGGTTTCAGCATTTGCGTACTGATGACGCCGCAAATAGAGACGGATGCCGTCGCGAAAGGCCTCTGCGCCGAGGTATTGCTCGAGCATGCGCAACACCGACGCGCCTTTCTCATAGGTCAAGACATCGAACATTCCGGCGGCTTCCTCGGGCCGCTCCACTGGAAACTCGATGGGCCGTGTACTTTTCAGACCATCGACCTGCATGGCCGCCGCGCGCGATATTGTAAAACTATCCCAGCGGCGCCACTCGGGCTTCCAGGCGTCGACCGCAAGCATTTCCATGAACGTTGCGAAGGCTTCATTTAGCCACAGACCGTTCCACCACTTCATCGTTACCAGATCGCCAAACCACATATGGGCATTTTCATGCGATACTACGTCGGCAACCCGTTCAAGCTCCGCGCGGGTTGCCTTTTCTGCATCGACGAGCAATGCAGTTTCGCGAAAGGTAATCGCGCCGAGATTCTCCATGGCGCCGGAAGCAAAATCCGGGATGGCAATCAAATCAAGTTTGTCTCCAGGGTAGGGAATATCGTAATACCGGCTGAAATGATCCAGCGATGCTTTGCCGATCTCCCGGCCGAAGCGAGTCAGCTTTTTTTTACCCGGAACCGCACATACTCGAAGCGGAGCTCCGCCTGCCATCACCGCCTCAGTTGCTTCGAATTCGCCCACGATAAAGGCAACCAGGTAGGTGGACATTTTTATCGAATCGGCAAAGACCACTTCTTTCTTTCCTGTGCCCTCGAGACGCGTTTCACGGATCACGCGCGCATTGGATATGGCCGTGAGCTTTTCATCAACGACGAGT
>Ga0164305_10000859_pt1 | contig 12088 bp, 6 predicted proteins | sample Whisoiple_237_MG_FD_110215 | JGI IMG/M metagenome (GOLD analysis project Ga0164305, IMG submission 110215) | Soil microbial communities amended with pyrogenic organic matter from upstate New York, USA - Whitman soil sample_237_MG | ecosystem: Environmental > Terrestrial > Soil > Agricultural... | reverse complement strand
TGATATTTTAGCTGCTGCAATCACCGCCAACGGCAAAGTTGTACTCCCGAGAACCATCAAAGAAGAACCGGTAGCATCTTTAAAAGCAGCCGCTGCAGGTGTCGGCCACATCGGCCAAGAAGCCGATAGCGACGGTATTACCCGCGAGTCAAAAATCTTTCTCAAGGGGATTCCTAATTTCGGTTTAGCAATGACTCACAGGTACAATGCTGCTAATCCCCAAGATCCAGTATTGCTCCCACAGTCCAAAAATAAGCAGGACAAAAAAGTCTGGGTTAACTGGCCGGGGCCAACTGAAAATTTACCTACCTATGCTTTTGTTGATGTCGTAGAAGGTAGAATTCCCGCAGATGCTCTCACCAATAAGTTAGTTTTAGTGGGCATAGTTGCTACGGGTTTCGACCCGATATCTTCACCTCTAAACAAGACTACGGCTGGGGTTTATTTATATGCAGCTTTGGTTGACAATTTGCTCAATCAACGCTTGCTACGGCGGCTGCCGATACTGCTAGAAATTTTGTTATTGTTGGGGATTGGCCCACTTACCGCTTTAGTTCTAGGCAACCGAGGTGTTACAGAGAGAATTGCGATCGCTCTCGGTTTACCTGTTGTTTGGATTGGGGCTGCTGCTTTGTTATTTGGCTTCTTTTTTTGGTGGGTTCCGATTGCCGCACCTATCGGCACTCTCATTTTAGCTGGCACGGCTTTGCAACTCCGGGAACAGTACGAAAAGCAGCAGTTAATGAGGTTATTTGAAAAGCACGTCGCTCCGGAGACTGCTCAGCTTATTTGGGAACGCAAAGCTGAGATATTTGAACAGGGAGAACTTGAACCTCAAGAACTTACAGCAACGGTGCTGTTTATGGATATTCGTAGTTTTACTTCGATTTCAGAAAAAATGCCGCCGCGAGATTTACTCACCTGGTTGAACAATTATTTGGAAGCGATGACTAACTGTATTATGGATCACGGCGGCGTTGTAGATAAATACATCGGTGATGCAATTATGGCAGTTTTTGGAGTGCCTTTTTGCCATACCGAATATCGAGAAATTCAACAAGATGCTTTGAATGCAGTTGCGGCTTGTATTGCGATGCACGAACGGCTGCACCAACTTAATCAGCAGCTTAGAAGTGAACGCAAACCTTTAATTAAGTTTGGCATCGGTTTGCATACCGGGCAGTTAGTTGCTGGTAGCGTGGGCGGTTCCCGGCGTTTGAATTATTCTGTGATCGGTGATGCAGTCAACGTTGCTGCTAGATTGGAGGCGATGAATAAGGAAATTATTTCTGACAGTCCTTTTAATTTGTTGGTGACGGCGAGGACTTTTGCTTACGTGCGCGATCGCTACGAAGGCCAAAAAGTAGGCTCGATTCAATTGCGCGGCAAAAAAGAAGAGACTGTGGTTTATGCTATTTTGGGAGAAAAGCATTAGTTATTGGGCATGGGGCATTAGTTATTGGGCATGGGGCATTAGTTATTGGGCATTGGTTCAGGACTTACGTATCCAAACCAAAGAAACCGGGTTTTTGGCAGTTTATGCCAGCATTCACGAAATATTCTCGCAAAAAACCCCAGTGGTTGAGCGAAGTCGAAGCCCTGACCCCCCGTGCCTAATTCCTAATCTAATCAAATACGCTCAACCGCAGAGTTTTAGCTATTTGTTCTAACAGAAATAAGCCGCCGATAGAATTTCCGTCTTTATCCAGGGGCGGACTGTAAAAGCCGATCGCACCTTGGCCGGGAATTACCGAAAGCATTGCCCCGCTAACTCCCGACTTAGCCGGCAGTCCCACCCGCAGCGCAAAGCGGCCCGATGCTTCATACAAACCGCAAGTTGCCATCAGTGCTTTGACAGTACGGCAGTTTTCCCCCATTGCTCGATCGCCACTATTTACCAAAACCATCCCCAGCTTAGCTAAATCCTCCACTGTTCCCGACAAACAGCAAACGCGATTGTAAGTTTCTAAAGCAATTTCCGCATTTTGGATGTAACCCGATTCTACCATTTTTAAGGCGAGATTCCAATTATTTTGATTCGGATTTGTCTTCACCGAATCGAGCATTAACTCGTCAACAAATAACTGACTGTTTGCCTGTTGATTTAACCAATCGAGCAAGTTTTGACAGCGGAACACAGCATTTTGACCGGGAATCAAAGACGCTAGGGCGATCGCTCCGCTATTAATCATCGGGTTTCTCGGCTTTCCTTGGTCTATTTCGAGTTGAGTTAGGGAATTGAAAGGCAGTTCCGAAGGCTCGCAGCCAACGCAGTCCAATACCCTTTTTTCGCCCAATTCGCACAGCAAATAAAGCAGCACAAAGGGCTTGACTGCACTCATCAGCGGGAATGTTTGAGCAATGCTACCCCAGCTCATAATTTGCCCGTCAATTGCCCGAATTTGCACGGCAAGCCCTTGTCGATCGGCTTGCGCTAGGAGAGGTATGTACGCGGGGATTTGACCGGATTTACTGCGATTTATTGCCTCTTTTGCCCAAGCTGCCAGTTGTTCCGGTTCCAAGGAAGATAGTTTGCTGGTGGATATTTTCACTCTCGATTATTTCGATCATTTTAAATTTGAGATTGGCATTCCTGGCCCGATATTGAGCAATCAACCCGATTAACCGAATTTCGTCACTTGGACCCGCTGCGGAAAGAAACTGGGTTCCTTCGGGGATCTCAACCAAGCTCGAACTTCAGGCTATTGACGTTTCTGCCCGCCGGGAGCAAATAAATTTTTCATAAAAAACCTGTACTTTGCATAAAAATCTCCCCTTCACCCCGATATATAAGTAGCAGCTTCAAGGCCAGGCTGCTATCTAAAACAAACCAGCACTAGCTGGAAATGCCTTCAGATTCTTATGTTTAAGCCCCAGCAAGGGGCGGGGTGCATATTTAACTTAATTCTTTCAGAGTTCGCAAAATCCTGTCCGGAAAACCCCCGAACCTTTAAGAATGTACTATCCAACCGAATCTACCAAAACCAGGATAAAAAAATGGCAGAAGCTAAAGCAGAAGCACCAAAGCCCGCTCCCATGATTTTTAAGGGTGTGTGCAAGGACGGAGTTCTCAAAGGCAAAGAAATTGAAGGCAAACTAGACATCAAAGTCAACGTCGAATCTGTCACAACCCCTGAAACAAAGCCCACAAAATCCCAGTGGGAGCCAGTGATCTTTTGGGTTTTGTTTGCATTCATGGCAAACTTGATTGTCGGCGATCCTGCCGGAATGAGAAAATACAGCTCCCCACAAAGGTCTTCTTCTCATCAGATTTTAAACCAATCTGGGGAGCAGTCGCTGTTGCCTAAGAAAAACACCAGCAACTTGCCACTTTAGGCCCTGGGAGCTTGCCAGCCGCGCAAATAGTAATAGAAAGACCCGAAATATTCATCGAATACTCGCGTCGTAGTTACCAAAGCTTCTGCACTAGGCAGAAAATCTCCCGCGTCTAAGCGGAATCTGGATTTTCCTCCTGATGTGGGTTGATAAGTGTAGAAGTCGGTAGCCCTAGGAATCACCTGGATTCCCATATTCGCAAAAGCTAGGCTGGCACGGCGCATCTGAATCGCAGATGTTACCAGGATTACTTTGCGCCCGACGCCGCGGCTGTCGAGTATCTTTCTCACCTCTTCAGCGCTGGTGCGTATGTTGCTGCTGTTATCGTCGAGAACGATACTGCTGCGCGGCACGCCCATGTTGTTTGCCAGCAAAGTCTCGATATCCTTCGCTTCCCCAACAGAACCCTCCAACTCGGGCCTCGGGCCAGCGGTAACGATGACCATAGGTGCCACTTTTTGGCGGTACAAGACGGCAGCATAGGGCAGGCGATTGCCTGTATCTGTCAGTTGAAGTGCCACTCGGTTGCCGATGTGAGGCTGAGTGGTTCCCTTGCCCAGGAGGACGATCGCCGCTGCAGTTTCATCGCAGCAAACTGTGCGGACGGCTGCGGCGGCGTCCCGTTCTGCTTGGTCGGCGAACCAGTAAGCGACAACTGGCATACTCGAAAGGATCAAAACTAGCAGCGCTGCCAGGATCATTCTCGGCGCCGGGTTGCGGATGCCCCCGTTCGTGATCAGCGCCGATGCAATCACCAGCAGAGTGATGGAAAAACCCAACGGCTTAAAGAAGAAGGCTATGAGCCCGAAAATCGCTGCTCCGACTGGTGTGTCTGGCGCAAAAAAAGCCAGGAACAAAAGGCTGATCAGCAGCAAAACGCGCAGTCGGTCTAATAACGGATTGTCTTTGCCTCCTGATTGATCCCACCACGATTTGATCAGTGAGAACAGGAGGAATAGAAATAGAATGCGAGCTAACAGTTCTGGCATCTTGCAATATTCTGTGTCTTCATAAATTAGTACGGAAGTGTGGAAACGAGCGCGAATTTAGCTGCGGGGAGGAAATACGGACATCGGTGGGTTTTTAACTTTCGCGAATAACGCAGTCCGATCGCATTTATTCTGATGCTCGATTCCGATCAGCTATCAACTATTGGTTGCAGGGTGCAAGCCCGCTACTTCCAGTCACAGATTGCTGACAGTTAATTGGTAATTGATAACTGGTAATAGTTGATTGGTAATTGGTAATGGAGCGAGGACGCCGCAGGTGGAATTGACAATTCAAGCCTGCTTTGTTCAGCCTACTTTTTTCCCCATTACCTGTTACCGATTCACCAATCCCAATTTATCGGCGCTTCAGTTGATTCCGAATTGCCTGCGTTACCGTTTGAATTACTTTAACACGAGCATAATACTTGTTATTGGCCGCAATTAGCGTCCAGGGAGCAGCCGGCGTGCTGGTGCGCTGAATCATTTGATTCACCGCCACTTCATAATAATTCCACTTTTCCCGATTCCGCCAATCTTCCTCGGTGAGTTTGTATTGTTTAAATGAATTGTTTTGCCGCTCTGTAAACCGCTTTAGTTGCTCGTCAGGACTGATGTGCAGCCAGAATTTAACTAAGACACAACCGAAACTGGTGAGTTGCTCCTCAAATTCGTTGATTTCCTGATAAGCTCGGCGCCATTCGGGTTCGGTGGCAAATCCTTCGACTCGCTCGACGAGCACTCTACCATACCAACTACGATCGCAAATGCTGATTTTACCAGCAGTCGGCAGCCGCTGCCAAAACCGCCAGAGGTAGTGATGCGCTGTTTCTTCGTCTGTCGGCACCCCAAAGGCATTAACCGTGTAACTGCGGGGATCTAGGATGTCCGTCAAGCGTTTGATGGCTCCTCCTTTGCCGGCGGCGTCCCAACCTTCAAACAGCACTAACACGGGGATTTCCTCTTCGTAGATGCTTTGTTGCAGTTTCCCAAAACGGGTTTGTTCCTCGCGAAGTTGCTGTTTGTATTCGTCGGGCGACAGCGATTGAGTTAAATCTACTTGGGCCAGCAAGTCGGGTTCAGTAGGTTGTAAGTGTTCTTGATGCGGCAATTGTATCGGTGCTGATTGCATCGTTCGTCTGTCTAAGGCTTCTGTAATTGTCGCTGCCATTTGCGTTAAAACTTTGACTCTCGCCCACCGCTGACAATCGCCTTCTACTAGCGTCCAAGGTGCGGGGCCCGTGCCGGTTTGGGCTACCATTTCTTCGGCAAAACTTGTGTATTCTTTGTATTTTTTGGCTTGTTTCCAATCTTCGGGTCGCACTCGCCAAGCTTGTAAGGTGTCGTCTTCTAGTTTTTTGAGCCGATGCTTGAGTTCTTTTTTGCTCAAGTGAATCCAAAATTTGGCAATTGCGGCGCCGTCATCAACCATCTGCCGCTCGAAGGCATTGATTTGCCTGATGACTGTCGGTACTTCTGCCTTGGAGACTCGATCGAACAACCGGTCTTCTAAAACATGAGTGTACCAACTGTGGTAGAAAAAGCCAATTTGTCCGCGGGCCGGAAGTTTCTGCCAAAACCGCCACAGAAAAGGATAGCCCATTTCTGCTGCTGACGGCGGCAAAATCGGGTGGACGGCAAACCCCCGCGGGTCCATATACCCTACCATTTGTTTGACTAAAGCGCCTTTGCCCGCGGCTGCCCAACCTTCGAGGACGATAATTGCGGGCAATTTTTTTTCCCAGCAGGCCAGTTGGAGCGATCGCAACTGTTGCATTAAAATTTCTATCTTGGCATCATAGGTTTCTTTATCCAGCGAAATATCTAAATCGAGGTTGTCGAGCATATTTACCTCATATTAATCTGTAAAAAACAGTTTAACGTTAGTTTAACGTTAGGATAAAATTTAATCCTCAACTCAGGGAAAAACGTTATAAAAATTACAGTTACGGCTGGTTAAAAGCCGGAGCGCTCCTGCAATCAAATGCCCGTATCGCTAATACTAGCAACAATCCCTCGATTTCAAACTTGCCAAAAAAAACAGCTCAGGTTATAGTTGAAATAGGGAACTTTTAAATAAGTTCAACTTCTCCCCTCCTCCGAGCGGGCGAGTTAACAGGAGGAGCCTAAAATCCCTGAAAAAGGATTTATTGTAAAACAGAGCCAAAGTAAAAATCAACTACCCGGTGGGGGTGACAACTTCTTTACTTAGCTGTAGAAACTTTATTCAAACAATAGTAGTTACTTAAGCACCAAGCTTGGTAACGCAAGAGAGCGCGACTCATCGACATCCAGCCATAAACTCACATACAAAACTAGCCCAAAAGGGCAAACCAATTTTTATGATTGCGCTATGAGATAAAACCTGAAAGCCTGGGTGATATAAACAGGTTTCTGAGTTTTATCGACACCACAATAAATCTGCATTACATCCGCGTTTATCCGCGTACCCTTCGGGAAGGCGAAGCGCCTACATCTGCGGTTAACAATCGCAAACTCGGATTTTTGCCAGAAATTCACTGTACTTGTTTGCCAATACCAATTAAGAGGAACAGTCCGAAATTACGGATTGCAAGTTTTCTATGAATATCCTGACAACACGCTGTTACAAAGGCGAAACTGACTGGTGCGGGATCGCAAATTTGATCGATGCTTGCGAAGCAGTGGATAGACTCGGCGAAGAAGTCTCAGCAACTGAACTCAAGCTTATACTTGATGCACCCCAACTCGACAAATCCCGCGACGTGCAGTTGTGGGAAGATGGTAATTACAAACTAATCGGTTTGTCACTCCTAGATATGCCCGATTCTCCGAATGAAATTGACGCTTGTCTCTGGTTTTACGTGCATCCAAATGTCCGTGGCGAAGGATTAGAAAAAGACATAATTAAGTGGGGCGAAAAGCGGCTGCGCGAAGTAGAAAAAGAACGGAATTTGCCTGGGAAATTGCGTACCTACAGCCGCGAGGACAAAACCGATGAGATGCGACTGTTAGAAAAACAGGGCTTTGAGGTCGATCGCTATTTTCTCACAATGGCCCGATCCCTCGCCGAACCCATACCAAAACCCGAATTTCCCGCAGATTTTGCCCTAACACACGTATCCGGAGAAGAAGACATCCAACCTTGGGTAGAGATGTTCAACCAGTCATTTATCGATCACTGGAATCACCACGATTTAACTGCGGAAACCGTGCGCTACTGGATGCAAGATCCGAATTATCAGCCGGAATTAGACTTGATTGCTGTTTCGGGCGATCGCAAATTTGCTGCTTTCTGCGACTGTCAAATCAAACCCCAAAAAAACGCCCGCAGCGACACAAAAGACGGTTGGATTGAATTGTTGGGTACGCGGCGCGATTTTCGGAAAATGGGTTTAGGAAAAGCGATGCTATTAGCTGGTTTGCATAAGTTGAAAGCAGCGGGTGCAAACACAGCTAAACTCAGCGTCGATGCTGACAGTTTGACGGGGGCGACAAAGCTTTACAAATCAGTCGGTTTCCGCCCGATGGAAACTTGGATCGAGTGGGCTAAGACTGTTTAGACAAGGTTGGCAGCGAAGGCGAGAATCCCGACGGCTTACAGAAGTGGGGGTTTTCAAGTGCGATTTTGGGTCAAGTGCGATCGCTCTTTTGGATCGAATGGGCGATCGCACTTTTCTTTCTTTCTTAAATCAGCCGGCAATTAGCAGATATAGCGGTTCTTAAAAAAGTGAGGTATGCCTTATGCCCTATTCCATATTCCCTATGCCCATGAGTACCTCATCTTTCTGAGAAAGGCTATATTATCAAAATAGTATCTTCCTCAGCAATCTTACAAGAAAGAGCTACTATTAAGAGCCGTTGGATTCAGATTATAAACCACTCCCAAGTAGTCATTCCCAGATTTGATCGCCGTTGATGCTACAGCAGTTGCACCATCTAAGATGACATTAACAGACTCAAAAGTTAATTGACTGAAAGTGACATCAATTAACTTGATTTTATCATCGGAAGTGAAGTCAGTAATCAGAGCGGCTTGAGATAGGTCATTAGCCGTATCTTGTAATACAAAGATATCATTTCCTGCGCCTCCTGTGAGGATATCAAAACCGGAATCGCCATTCAGGAGATCGTTACCCGCGCCGCCTGATAAGATATCATCTTGTTTACCACCGCGTAGCGTATCATTGCCATCACTACCTAGTAGGATATCATTACCATTATTCCCATTAACAAAATCGTTGTCAATACCGCCATCGAGCGAGTCAGAACCTTTACCGCCAAATAGTTGATCGTCACCACCTGCACCCACTAGAGTATCTTCTCCTTGATTACCAAAATAGGTATCAGGTGATTCTAAACCTGTTAATGCGTCGTTACCAGAGAGAGCAAATATGGTTAAACCTGATGCTTCTGGTGGGATGCTGGTATCGTTGCCATCTGTTAGTAGGTAAACATCACCTAATCGGGTGTTTTCTGGTAAACCCGATCGCACATTACTTGATACCGATGGTTTTGGCATGGCGATCGCAATTTGCACTTCCCCTGTTGGTGAAAGTGTCGGTAGTGCGATCGGAGTTGGAGTTGGTGTTGGAGTTGGTGTTGGAGTTGTTGTTGGCGTTGGCGTATCAGTTGGAATTGGAGTTGTTGTTGGAGTTGGCGTATCAGTTGGAATTGGAGTTGTTGTTGGAGTTGGCGTATCAGTTGGAGTTGTTGTTGGAGTTGGCGTATCAGTTGGAGTTGTTGTTGGAGTTGGCGTTGGATTTGTGACTGGCGTTGGAGTTGTGACTGGTGTTGGTGTTGTGACTGGTGTTGGAGTTGTGACTGGTGTTGGTGTCGTATTACCACCAGTCAAAATTTGTTCATCTAACGCTGTACCCGTGTTTTCTGCAACTAGAGAATCAAGGGTTTTTTGACCCGCACCAAATGCTTTAAAGTCTTCAGTAGTTGCACCTAAAGTAACTTTTTGGACTACTGCTACTTGTTTTTGCAGTTGTGTCAGATCGGTATTAGTGGCGATCGCATTAACAATCCGTTGATTGGATGCTGCGATTACCTGCGCTAGTGCTGGTGCCGCCACTGATATCTCTTGGGCGTTAAAATTAGGATCGATCGCCTTTACCCGATCGCCCACTTGGACGATTAAATCCGCCACTTGTTCAGGTTTGGTGAAATCTAAGGTTCCTGTTTGGATGCGATCGGCGATCGTACTAACTATTTGCTTGACAGCATCTCCCATAGTCAGATTACTCGCACCTTCAATTAATCCCGCAGCTTGAGTAATCGAGTTTTGGGCTACAAGCATCGCTGTTAATGCCGCTTTAGCACCTGGTTGTTGCCCTTGGGTAGCTGCGATCGGATCGACATAATTCAGCGGTATGTCGCTAGGAATACCGAAAGCGCTAGTGACTTTGGCATTCGCTTCATTAACGGTTAAACCGCGATCGGCTAATTCAGCTAAGATGCTAGTCAGTAAATTAATTACTGTTGCATCTGGTGTCGCTTTGAGCGGAGTTTCTAGGGGTAAACCCGTACCGATGTCGGTACCGCCAAAAGCAACTAAATTACCTTCATTGGGATCGAGTTTACCGTTATTATTAGTGTCAAAAGTGCTGAAAGGAATATCAAAACCAAATGCACCTTTACCGTCAGTTGTCCCTTTGGGTTCGTTCGGATCTATCGTGCCATTTTTGTTAGCATCAAAGAAGACATTCGCACCGGCAATATAGTCGTCAATCACAAAACCCGTGCAGTTCCAGCCTTGAAGATGCAATAATTCGCTGACACTCTTACCATTATTGTCAGTACCTTTCACTTCTACCCATTGTGGTAAAAATAAATTCTTTCCTGCTACTTGGCTGAGAGTGCGAGTAGTCGGGTCAAATTTTAGGGAAGCATTCGGCCCGTCAAAGATTCCCGGAATAGTAGTTACGGAAGCATTTTCTGTTTTCCGCTTGTACTGACCCCCATTTACGCCCAGCGTCCAAATATAATCTTGTCCCTCGGCGACAGAATTATTATCTAGGGCGGTGACAGTATAGGTGACAGTATCGCCCGGATTTGGATCGATAAATGTGTCAGGAGCAAAGACAAAAGCGGTATTGCTAGAAAACCCAGTAGCACGACTTTGATCCCATATTGGATTATTGACGATGGGCGGTTGGTTGTTAAGAGGTGGCGTTACTGGCGTGGGCGTTGGCGTTACTGGTGTTGGAGTTGGAGTTGGTGTTACTGGCGTGGGCGTTGGCGTTACTGGTGTTGGAGTTGGAGTTGGGGTTACTGGCGTTGGAGTTGGCGTTACTGGCGTTGGAGTTGGCGTTACTGGCGTTGGAGTTGGTGTTACTGGCGTTGGAGTTGGCGTTACTGGCGTTGGAGTTACGGGCGTTGGAGTTACGGGCGTTGGGCTTGGCGTTACTGGTGTAGGCGTTGGTGTTACTGGTGTAGGCGTTGGAGTTGGCGTTACTGGTGTTGGTGTTGGCGTTACTGGTGTTGGAGTTGGAGTTGGCGTTACTGGTGTTGGAGTTGGAGTTGGCGTTACTGGTGTTGGAGTTGGCGTTACTGGTGTTGGAGTTGGCGTTACTGGTGTTGGCGTTGGCGTTACTGGTGTTGGCGTTGGCGTTGGCGTTGGAGTTGGTGTTACTGGTAACGTAATATCAGCAGTACGAGTTAGTTGAATTGCAGCGGTATTATTATTACCCGCATTATCCGTAGCTTTAGCTGCAAGTACATCAACTGTGACATTACCACTAGCACTAGGAGTGACATCAAATGTGTAAGTTTTGGCATCAACTGTGACAAAATTACCGACTGTGGCATTAGCTACGGTGATATCAGTATTATCAAATCCGGTAATATCTTCAGTGAAGGTAGCAGTGACGCTAAATAAACCAGTTACTGTTGTTGTTGAATTTGATGTTAAGGCAACATTAGGTGGGGTAACATCAGGTGCGGTAATATCAGCAGTACGAGTTAGTTGAGTTGCTGCGGTATTATTATTACCCGCATTATCCGTAGCTTTAGCCGCCAGTACATCAACTGTGACATTACCACTAGCACTGGGAGTGACATCAAAGGTGTAGGTTTTTGCATCAACTGTGACAAAATTACCGACAGTAGCATTGGCTACGGTGATATCAGTATTATCAAACCCAGTCACATTTTCACTAAAGGTAGCGGTAACGCTAAATGGTGCGTTGACTGTGGTTGCTGATGTTGATGTTAAGGCAACTGTGGGTGCAATGTTATCAATAACTATGGCTTTGCTACCGCCGAGAGAGTTAGCTGAGGCTAAGGCGGGAAGCGTTAAGATGGCATCAAAAGCCGTACCAACAGTCTCTTTAATTGTGCCGCCGTTGAGGGTGAGGGCATTTGTGGCGAGATATTCTAAGTCAGGAGAGGTGTCTCCTGCTTGCACTACATAGTTGAAAGTGAGTGCTGTACTGCCACTACCAGAGGCGTAGTTCGCAAATTGGTCAGTTGTACCTGTTTCTAGTTGGAGTTGGGGTGTGCCCGTAACGGTGACAGCAGAATCGAAGGTGACGGTGATGGGGATGGTGGCACCGACGCCGTAGCTGCCGTCAGGGGTTGTGGCAATGACACCAATAACTTTGGGGCTGGTGTTGAGCAGGATGGAGAGGTTGTCGCCGCCGGAGTTCGCTGTTGCTAAGTCTGGTTTCCCATCGCTGTTGAAGTCGCCGATGCTGATGGAAGCGGGGTTAGTGCCAGTAGCGAAGGGGACTTGGGTAGCGAAAGTGGGGGTGGCGGCTCCGGTGGCGGTGGTGTTGAGC
>Ga0164305_10000857_pt1 | contig 12103 bp, 11 predicted proteins | sample Whisoiple_237_MG_FD_110215 | JGI IMG/M metagenome (GOLD analysis project Ga0164305, IMG submission 110215) | Soil microbial communities amended with pyrogenic organic matter from upstate New York, USA - Whitman soil sample_237_MG | ecosystem: Environmental > Terrestrial > Soil > Agricultural... | reverse complement strand
TTCGTTATGAGCACGCTCTTCCGTGCGGCTTGGGACGCACCTTTTTTCGAAAATCTCTGGAACACTAAAAACAGCAGGGCTGCTCCCGGGCCGAACAAAACAATAGGATGCCGATAAATTCGGTACCCGATTCGCGTTAGTCGAGATGCAGTCAGATATTCCTCGGTCGTCATCGTCCAAATGTCGCCGACTCCTCGCCGATCCAGATCTCCCGAGGTAGCGTGGTGCCTATTGTGGGCATACCGCCAATCATCAAACGGCGTGAAAGTCAAAATACCGGTGACATAGCCGAGAATGGTGTTTGCCCGGCGCGAGGCGAAGAACGATCCGTGGCAACAGTCGTGGAAAAGAATGAACACGCGTACAAGAATCCCTCCCGCCAGGACAGCAATCGCCAGAGTGATCCAGTAAGAATATCCTCGGTGGACGATGCCAATCATCAGCGCCACGAGCAGGACGTACAAACCCAAAGTATTGAAGAGTTGCCAGACCGCCTTTCGCAAATTCGATTTTGCGTACTTCGAGACGATTTGGTACCAAGCCGGTTTGGTGGTTCTGACTTCGGTACGAGTGATTCCGGCGAATTGTTTTTCTCGCGTATGGTCCAGTGTTAGATGTCTGATCATTCTGGAAAGTAGGCCGAGTTTCTGCGCGCGCATGAAGTCTCCTTCGTGTTTTGATGGTAATCGTATCCGGATGAAACGGCAGTGCCGTGATTATTGGGTGGGTTGCACCGTCGAGCGCTTTTTTTTGTCGCTTTGAGCGTGTTGGCCCGAATCGATGGTGTTGTCAGGAAAGATAGGATTTCTTTTTTTTAAGTTGAGAACTCCGTCTATTTTTTCCTCTGTCGCGGTTCTAGTCTCTCCGGTTACTTCGGAAATCTCGCAAATCAGCAACTTCTTTGCCCTTTCCAGGGTTTGTCGATCCCGCGACGGGAGTGGCTTGGCCGCGCTCAACTCACTGAGCGCGCCGACAATTTCTGCCAAGTCAAATGCCGATCCGGAGGCCAAAAGTTTGGCGTGGTCGATGCCGCGCTGCCGCCAATTTATCGACGCAAGAGGCAAATTTTCTAAACGATTAAGCAATTTGGGGATTTCTGATTTAGTGACCAAACCTCGGATTGGAGTTGTCTTAAGCTTATTCGAGGCAACCAAAACCGCGTCACCGCTACCGTCCAACAGCGTTAGGCGGTAGAAGCCGGTGGATTGGCCAGCGACTACTTTCGTGACTACTGCATCGATCAAACACGGTCCTTGAGATGGATAGACAACTTTACTTCCAACCTTAAATTGCATTGATCCTCCGTATGTCGCGCACCTGGCGCCAATTGGCGCTACAACTGAATAAAACTCCGGCTCCCGCGGCTAACATCGCCGCTATTGCGATGAGATCACGTCAAGGATCACGTAGCAGGAAGGCGATCAGCTAAGCGTGGCTGCACGTAGCTTCAGGATAGCGCACTGTGAGCCGATTCAGAAACGACGATTGTTCACTATTGGACTAACTTTCTTTGAAATTTTAGGCGATCTGAGCGAGATAATCGGTAAGTTTTTTTTCTTTGATAACGAAGAACCTATCCCTATTGGTCTCGATCAATCCAAGATTATGAAATCGCTGCATAAATAAGCTGATTCGGGGCCGCGTGGTGCCGACCATCTCGGACAGCTCTTCGTGCGTGATCTTGAGCTCGATTCGAATGCTGCGCGGGTCTTTCTTGCCCATAGTGCGGGCTAATTGTAATAGCGTTTGGCCGAGCCGTTGCTCGCTATCGACGGTCACCAGGTTGGCGATGACCTGCTGCTGATCGGCGATACGAGCGGCCAGATAGCGCACGAAGCCCTCCGACAGCGAATCGCGTGTCAGCCGCGCAAAAAACTGCGAGCATGGAATCTGTTTGAGGACCGTTGTTTTCATAGCGGTTGCGGTTTCCAGGCGCGCCCCTAGGCCACTCAGGCACAGCTCACCGAAAATGTCCCCATCGCTATAGATCGCGAGAAGGCACTCCTTTCCTTCGGAAGAGAGCATCAGCAGTTTGATTTGCCCGGTCTCGATGAAATAAACCATTTCATCTTGATCGCCGGAGTTGTACACATTGGCATGGCGGGCGAACCTGACGGCGCGGCTATTGGCGGTCTCGCGCTGCAAAGAATCGCGCAATTGCCGCTTGAAGTTGTCCAATTGGGGAGTCTCTTGGATCATAATTCCGGCTCCTTTAAATAGATACGATCGCCGGCTAGCCCGTCTCCTTCGACAAATGAATCTCGTTGATCAATATCGGCGGATGCCCAACCGGCAAGTTGGCAACTTGGCCCTTGGTCCTGTACCAATGCCTCCGGCAATGTTCCACCTCGATAGTTGTGTCCTCGGCGAATCTTATAAGGGTGAGCCCGTTGACCTGTGTTTCAATCCAGCCTCTGGCTCCGGCTTTTAGAAAGATTTTCATGCGTTTCTTCCCCCCACTAGTTTTACGGTATCCTTCTCCAGTGAGAGGGATCTGTCCAAAATTAGACAGCATCTGTCTTTATTCTATTGGGTCTGTTCAAGCGCCAAAAGCATAGCCTGAATGCTCCCCGTGGCCATGGCAATGCTGGTATCGGCGGCACCATAATACAGTCGCACAGTATCGCCATCGGGAGCGATCGTTGTGCCACATGGAAAAACCACATTGTCGACGTCGCCGCGGCGCTCATAGGTTTCTTCCGGTCCGAAGATCCACTCATCGCCTCGTTTGAGACAAACTTCCGGGTTCATTAAATCGAAAAGCGCGAGCCCCAGCCGGTAAATCGCCCCGGCCGCTGTCTGGCGTACCCCATGATAAATCACCAACCAACCTTTCGCGGTTAGTATCGGTGGTGGCGATAATCCGATCTTGTTGGCATCCCACCACGCCCCTCGGCGCGCTTCGAGCATGAGCTTATGGCGACCCCAGTGGTAAAGGTTCTCTGAGAATGAGATCCACATATGTGCACGGGGCGCACTCACCGGGCGATGGATCAGCGCCCACTGACCGTCAATCCGCTGGGGAAGCAGCGCGGCATCTTTGTCTTCCGGCGCCATAATCACACCCAAGCGTTCGAATTGGCTGAAATCCTCGGTAAGCGCCAGCGAGACACCCGGACCGTCACGCGTGTACGCCGTATAGACGATGGCGTATTTCTTGAGCTCCTCGACGTACGTGATGCGTGGATCCTCAACGCCCCATAACTCTTCGGGAAAATTTATGGGATCGGCTGCAAATGTTGGCCGGGAATCGATTTGCCAGTTATCGATGCCGTTGACGGAATGCGCCACAGTCAAGTGGGAGAGACCCCGGCGGTCCTCCACGCGGCATAAAAGCAAGGTCGTACCATCGGGCAGCAATGTGGCGCCGGGATTGAAAACGCTATTTACCGCGTAAGGCCAGTCGATAGCGGTCAGAATAGGATTGTCCGAATGCCGACTGAAAAGATCGAGATGCTCGTGCCTCATCAGGAATGTGCCTCCATAGGTTGCAATACGTTGTCCGCCAGGCGGAGTTCCAGCAGAGCTTGAAGAAATGCCAGCGTAGACTCCGCGCCTTGATTCTCATTGGCACGATCAGGATGCAACCCATCTCGACAGCCCCCGGTCATCGGGTCGTAGATGGGAACGTTCAAATCATTGCGTCCGAGAAACCATTCGAACGCTCGTCGCGCTTCCTTTCGCCAGCGCTTGTCTCCTGTGATGCGGGCGGCCTCGAGACAGGCGGACACCATGGTTTGAGCTTCCACTGGCTGTTGATCGAATCGTGCACGTTTACCGCCCTGATGATAAAACCCGTTGGAGCCGATCGGCACAAAATGTCCTCCTGCTTCGTCGGCGTGTTGCAAGTCGGCGAGCCAGCTGAGCGATTCCAACGCGGCGCCGGTCATGGGTTCATTCGACATCTCCTGGCCGCTTATGAACAATGCATGAGGCAATGCCGCATTGCAGTAGGTTAGGCCTTCTTCGTACCAGCGCCATTGATCAGAGCGATTGGATTGATACAGCGTTAACAGACGCCCCGCCAGTTCGTCTCGAACTTGGCTCGCTCTTCGATCGCCCGAAAAGCGCTTTAGGTATTCATGAATGCCCATCAATGAAAACGCCCAGGCCCGTGGGCTGGTGGTGTCTAGAATTGCCGGCAGCGCCTGTTCGAACAACCAGCCAGCCATGCTGTGAAGAGCAGGCGTGTTGGAACGGCCTAAGACGGTGCCAAGGGCGCACAGGGCCCGGCCATAACTATCGTCTGAACCGCCTTCTTCCCGCCAACGCCGCTGATAATCCATAAAATTGCGAAAGCGCCCGGTCTCGGTGTTGAACGCATACCAAACGAAGGCCAGGTAGCGGGAGGCCAGTTCCAATGCTTCTCCGTTGCCGATTTCTTCGAGCAGAGTGCTCACCATCAGCGCGCGCGCATTGTCATCGGTGCAATATCCCTCGTGATAGTTAGGAACCGTGAAAATAGCGTGCTGCAGCATGCCGGTGTCGTCCGCCATATGGCGCAAATGATCGAGCTTCAGCGGCGGCAAGTCGCCCTGGTATTCATCCAGTGCCCTGACTATTGGGCCGGGCGGCGTAAAGTGCCGCCGTTCGGTGCGCGCACGCTCAAAAGTTTTCATGTAGCGTCGCGCCACTTGCGGCCAGATCATCGTCCTGCCATGAAGATAGGCGCGTTTGCGCATCGCATGGCGCTTCGCTTCATTGTCTAAAAGATCGATGACTTGCTCTGCTAATGCTGTCGGATTGCGGAAAGGCACCAGTGCTCCGCGTTCGTCGGCCAGCATCTCTTCAGCGTACCAATAGGGCGTTGAAAGCACCGCTTTGCCCGCGCCAAGCGTGTACGCCAAGGTGCCCGAGACGATCTGCGCCGCATTCAGGTAGGGTGTGATGTAGATGTCCGCCGCACTGATGAAGTTAACGAGCTCCTCCAATTCGACGAATCGGTTATAGAAGATGACCTGGTTCTCGACTCCTTTCTCTTGGGCCAGCCATTGTAAAGACAGTCGATAGGTTTCGCCTTCGTGACGCAAAACGTGGGGATGGGTCGCGCCGAGAATGATGTACACGACGTTTGGATAACGAGCCAAAATAGTAGGCAGAGCAGCGATCACATTTTCAAATCCCTTGTTTGCGGAGAGCAGTCCGAAACTAAGTAGAACGATCTTGCCCTCGACTCCAAACAGGTCTTTGTGAAAACTCGGATCCACAAACGGCACATCGGGAATACCATGGGGAATGATATCGATCTTGTTCGACTCGACGTGATAAATCTCGCGCAGAAATTCCGCGCCGCGCTCACTCATCACGACCAAGCGATCCGACTCCGCGGCGACTTCTTGGAGCACGCGCCGTTGGTTAGGGTCGGGCTTTTCCAAGACGGTATGCAAGGTCGTGACTATGGGCATGCGCAACTCACGCAATAGAGCGAGAATATGACTTCCCGCGCGGCCACCGAAAATCCCGTACTCGTGCTGTAAGCAGACCAGATCGACGTTGTTGGTGTGCAAGAAGTCCGCGGCTCGGAGATAGGAATTGATGTCTTTCTCGATCAATTCGAACCGCACGCGTGGCGGATAAGCGTAGCCGCTCTCAATGTCGTTGACGGGTACCGCGATGCACGTTCTGTCGGGGAATTCGGTGGCAATAGCTTCACATAGATCGGTAGTGAACGTTGCAATGCCGCATTGCCGCGGCAGGTAATTACCGATGAAGGCAATCCGATCCCCTTCTGACTCATTCGTATAGCGCATCACAGTAAAACCTCCTGGGTATGGGTCAATTTGTTGGGGTAAAAACACAAAGAGGCGGTGCCCATGGGGACCGCCTCTAAGAGACTCGGTCATATTGGACCGAGCATGTGCTAATTGGACGTTCGGGATGCCAACCTTTACATCAGTCACACTATAACAGAATTTGCGCGTAAAGATAGCGCGACGCTTTTCGAGAATTGGTTTGTTGTAGCGTCATCGACCAATGACGATTGATTGTCCGCTTTGTTGACTGATTCTCAACGGAGCCCCGAAAACCTTGTTGATCCACTGGTGGCTCGGCATCACTTTCCTTTTGCCGCGCTCGCAAGCGCGGATTTGATGATGCCGCGGATCGTGTCGAGATCTTCGATCCAGGCTGGATTCAACCAGAGGAACTTGCCGCCTTTGACCCGCCGTGCCCGCTCACTGACTTTTTCTTTGGAGATATCCTCTCTCAACGAATCGTAAAGGCCACCCGTTTTCTGATTGGCGTCGAGCCACGCCGTTTGACCCTCGCGCGATAAAAGCCAGTTGATCGCGACTTTCGCCGCGGCCGGATGAGGAGCACGATTGAAATAGCTCAAGGTGCCGTTGTAGGCGGTCACTGAAGATCCTTCTTTGAGCGAACCTGGTAAAAATTGCGCAAGCGGCAGCCCTTGCATCATCGCCGTATCTACATCGCGCGCGCCGATACCGAACGCATACTTTCCTGAGCTCAGCCAGTCGAGCATCTGTTCGTTGGAGCGGACGATCGAAATATCGGTTTCCGCATGGAGCCGACGAATAAATTCCGGGCCGAGATCCGGTTGTCGATAGAAAAATATCTGCGCCGCGCTGACGGGCCCGGACACGAACGGGTCCACTGAAACGATTTTTCCCTTCCATTTCGGGCTGAGCAGATCCCAGTACGATTTGATCTCCGCCGGATTGACCAACTTGGTGTTGAAAGTGATTTCGCCGCTCCGCGGCGTCCCTTCGAAAACGAAGATGTAGCGATTCTCCGGATCGTCGTAATGGTGTTTGCCCTCATACCAGCCGGACGGGTCGATAACCTCCGGTAAGACCAACAACGGCTTAATGGGCTCCAGAATTTTTGCTCGATGAAACACTGTCAACGGCGAGATGTTCCCGGAGATATAAAGATCCACTGCGAACTTTTCCGCGCGACGCTCGCTCATGACCCGCTGACTCAGCTCGGGGCCTCTGCCGGTCGCGGTGACGACTTTGATTTTGGGGTATTTTTTCTGAAAGCTCTCTCGGAATACCGGCTCAAAAGCCTGGGTCATGTAAATCACCAGCGCGCCTTCGTCTTCCGCCGCCTTTAACGTTTTCTCCCAATCCACTTGCCATGCAGCGCGCGACTCCGCCGCGCTGGAAATGTTATACAGCAGAAGCACCAGGCCCATGATCACCAGCATAACGACTCGAACCTGCTTCAACGTACGCAACTCCTTGGTTGTGGCAACGAGAAGAACATTAGAGAAAAGATTCCTCGGCCGCGCCAGAGTGTGTGAAAACTACGCCGTTCGTCCTTCTTACAGATCCCTAAACCGCTCGTGAGCCCGTCGAACCATGAGCGGGAATAATCTGTCGCTCGAATGACAATAGTCAAGTTTGTCATCTCGAACAACGTCAGAGATGTTTCCGCGAACGAATTGCATCGCGAGCTTTTCCCTTCGACGGAGAAAGGTTGGATGGGGGGTGCTGATGAGTCCAGCTAACTGGCTGCATCCAGCTGCTGGATTTTTTTCGTCAGGAAGAGCTGTTCCGACTTGAGCGTCGCCAACTCCAGGGCTTTGCGGAAATGCCGTAGCGCGGTCTCACGGTGGTTCAAATCCGCCTCGAACTCACCCAGCACTGCATAGAGCAGATGGTAACCGTTGAGCTGCTTCAGATCTCCAATCGCCTCCACCGCCTCGATTCCCGCACGCGGACCGTGCACATTGGCAACAGCTACGGCTCGATTCAAAGCGATGATCGGCGAATCGTCCAATTCTATCAGCTGATCGTAGAGCGCTAGGATGCGCGGCCAATCCGTGGAGCGGTAATCCTCTGCGGCGCAGTGACATGCGGCGATGGCTGCCTGCAAATGATATTCGCTCGCCTGATCGGCGGCCATGGACTCCATGAGATGATACAAGCCGCGCGCAATCATCGGCTGATCCCAATGCGAGCGGTTCTGTTCCTCGAGGCGAAGGATATTTCCCTCGCTGTCGAGACGAGCGATTAGCCGGGCGCCGTTCAACAGCATGAGAGCGAGCAGCGCATGCGTCTGGGGCTGATTGCCCGCCGGATGCTCGACCAAGAGCGCGGTCAGACGAATAGCCTCATGACAAAGCTCGGCGCGAATCAAATGTTCGCCGCCTGAGGCTTTATATCCTTCATTGAAAAGCAAGTAGAGCGTTTGCAGCACTCCGTCCAGGCGGTGGGTCAATTTTTCTTTGGCGGGAATTTCGAACTGGATGCGTGCGTCACGAATCTTTTGTTTCGCCCGGGTGAGCCGCTTGGCAATAGCTGCTTCCGAGGTAAGAAACGCGCGGCCGATTTCCGCGGGACTGAAACCGCAGAGCGTCTTGAGCGCCAGCGCCACCTGCATCTCCACTGGAATCCGTGGATGGCAGCAGGCAAACATCATGCGCAAACGATCATCGCCGATGCCGTCCGGGCGCGCTTCCGATTCGCCTATTTCAGCATCAGCGGAGATCTGCTCCATGAGATGCGAGATCTCATTTTCTTTGTTGCGGAATATTTTGTCGCGCCGAATGAGATCGAGGGCGAGATTTTTTGCCACCTGGGTCATCCAGGCCGACGGGTTTTTTGGAATGCCGTAATAGGGCCACGTTTGCAGGGCTCTGATCAGCGTCTCCTGCACCACGTCTTCGGCGCGGTTGAGATGCTCGAGGCCGAAGATTCTCGTCAGGGTCGAGGTCATTTTCGCCGACTCGTGCCTGAAAAAATGTTCCACTACCTCGGTGACTTTGTCGGCGGGTGAAACCGGCGCTGTTGTTTCAGCGCCGGTCATTGATTCTTGGTCATTGGCAGCTTCGATATTCAACGTATAGTTTCCCGTACGACCGGGCCGGGCTGTTTCGCATGGGATCGTGAGGGGCTAAGCCGTAGAACCCATTCTTCGTAAGCTGCGGCTCCTACGCCGTCGCGCGCTGTGTTGCGCTCGCGTTGCTGTCGCCCAATGCCATAGGGCACTCGGGCGCAACGGGCCGGACTTCTACCGAAGCGCCATAATTCAGGCCGGGAAACTCTTTGGCGATCTCCGCCGCCTCTTCGAGACTCCCTACTTCGAGCAAAAAGAACCCGCCGATCGCTTCTTTCGATTCAGCGAACGGCCCGTCGGCAACGGACCGCCCCTTTTTCTGGGAAACAATTTTGCCCTCGGGAAACAGCGGCTTGCCGATTTTTGCCTTTCCCTCTGCGCTCAGACGATCGAGCCAAGCGTACATTTGTCTGACGACTTCCTGAATCTCTTCGGCTGACAACCCCTTGTGCCAATCAGTGCCGCGAAAAAGTAGTATATATTCCGATTTTGCCGGTGTGCTCATGACAAGTCTCCTTTCTAAATGGTGGTTACGTTGACAATGGTACGACGAATGGACAGCCGCGCTCAGGACAAACCCCATTAAGTTTTTCGTCTTCACCTGATTTTATGAAATCGCCGCACAATTTAAAGAGCCGGGCGCCTGTATCTCCGCTCCGTACCTCCTTTCTCACAACAAGGGTTCGGTCCAAGAAATTGCTCATTTCAGCACTCTCGCTTCGACTGAAAGACCCCCTCGCCCATTCGGATGGGACAAGGAAAGGGCCGTTTACGTTGGTTTGCCTTCATCTGGTTATTCGCTCTCAGCCGCTATTAACCAACAGGCGAATTTTCGGTATTTTATGACTAGTTGGGGCAGGTAATTATGTGGAACCAATCGTTTTTCAATTTCTGTTTTCTGATGCTGCTGCTTACAGTGCTTACTGCTCACCAGCCGTTCGCACTGCTGGCCCGGACGTCAGGTGTCGACCTGGATACCGACGATCAAATTTCGAGCCCGATCGTCCGACCCGCAGAAGTCCGGGATGCCATGAGTTTCTTCGAAAAAACCTGGCGTCGCGCGATGGTCATGAGAGAGTGGTTAATGGAATACAACAGCTCCCAATGGGAGATTTTTAATGCTGCGAATCCCGCCGAGACCGATCTCCTTGAAGCCAGATTTCATGTCAGCAACGCCGAGGTGCTCGCGGCCGCGATGAGCGAGAACGACCGAGCCGTCAAGGAGCTCGCCCGTGCCCAAAACTCACTTGAGACTGTGCAGGCTCTCGTCAACCGGAGCCTGGCTCCAGAGTTGAAAACTGTCGAAAATGAGATCACCGCGGCTGAACGAAGCGACGCGGACTTGGCGTTCTCCAACGTGTCCTTCGAAACTATTAAAACCAACTTGGATCATCTGATCCAGACAGTGCACGCTTCACAGACTTAAGGAGGCGACTCAAGAGCCACATTATTTTTTTTCGGCGATTTGGGCCCGCAAGCGTTCTTCTTGTTCTCTCAGCTCCGGCGTCATCTCAGCGCCGAAGTCTTCCATCTCGAAGATTTGCCGAATCTCGATCTCCGCATCCTCGTTATGCGGGTTCGGGCAGCGCTTGACCCACTCGATCGCTTCCTCCTTCGACTTCACCTGCCAGATCCAAAAACCGCAAATCAGCTCCTTGGTTTCGGGAAATGGCCCGTCGATGACGGTACGTTTCTTACCGGCGAATTTAACGCGGGCGCCCTTCGAGCTTGGTTGTAGTCCTTCGCCCGCAAGCATCACGCCAGCTTTGACTAGCTCTTCGTTGAATTTGCCCATTTCGGCAAGCAGCTTCTCGTCCGGCAATGCACCTGCCTCGGTGTCTTTCGTCGCTTTGATCAAAATCATAAATCGCATGATGATTCCTCCTGGTTTTTTGCAGCTCTGTGAGCTTCGATCTATCTTGATGACGAACGAAGCTTCGGAAAGGGACAAAACCCCGATAAACTTCCTCCCCGGTCCCCGATATCAAATCAGCGGCCGCCTCACAAACCATTTAATCGTCATTAATTTTCACCACAAAGGATGAAAAGAGAAAAAAAGATTCCTCGCTTTGCTCAAGTCTCTCGAACGCAGCGAGAGATCTTTTGTGACTGAGCCGCTACGAAAGCTTAATTTCTCCGTCATATTGAAAGCCCACTATCCAGGTTTTTGAAAGCACTTGATTATCCCTAGAGATCACCTTGCAACAACGAAACGAGCTGATCGATGAGTCCGACTTGTCCCGCGAGAATCTTCGTCCGGGCTTCGGAGACCGTGAACCAGCCGGCTCGGTCGACTTCCGGAAACTCCTGCGTCTTTCCCGATTTTGGCGGCCATTCGATGGCGAACCGATTACTGTGAAGCTGCGCCGAGTCGCAATCCGCCTCGATTGCCCATGCCTGGACGATTTTGCCGCCGGCTTGCTTGACCGGGTCGAGGCGCCGAAATTCGCCGTTGATATCGAAACCGGTCTCCTCGAGGAATTCACGTTTCGCGGCTTCGAGAGGCTCCTCGCCGTCGGCGATTTCTCCCTTCGGTATGGTCCATGCGCCGACATCTTTCTTGGCCCAAAAAGGCCCGCCGGGATGAACCAAAAACACTTCGAGCTCGTCGCGATGGCGATATAACAACAAACCCGCGCTGTTCTTCTTCGCCATTCAAGTGTCCTGATGTGAATTCGCTGAACTACTGGCGTGCCTTTATCAAAAAATCTATCCTCGCCCCTCCGTGTAAGAGCGAAATAAATTTCATAATGAGCGGCAGCGCAGCATCTCGCACTTGCATCAATCGATTCTTCGGCGTGGCCTCAGAATGACGGTCATGAGAGTGGCGAGTCGAAACTCTCTTTCTCTGCTGCGAATCGCCTCAGCTCTTTAACCGATAACCGGTTTTGAAAATCCAGCCGACCGTTGCAAGACAAATGCTAAAAAAAGCTAACGTCATTATTAGACTGACCCGCACGCTCACATCCGAAGACTCATAAAAGCTCCAGCGAAAACCGCTGATCAGATACACTACCGGATTGAACAATGTGATCGTGCGCCAAGCGGGCGGCAGCATGTCGATCGAATAAAAGGCGCCGCCGAGAAACGTCAATGGCGTAACGATGAGCATGGGGATAAACTGCAACTGTTCGAAGTTTTTTGCCCAAATCCCGATAATGAAACCGAACAAGCTGAAAGTCACGGCGGTGAGCACCAGGAAGGCAATCATCCAGAAGGGGTGCAAAATCTTGATCGGCACAAACAACGAGGCGGTGCCGAGAATGATCAAACCGAGAATCGTCGATTTCGTCGCCGCCGC
>Ga0164305_10000856_pt1 | contig 12116 bp, 9 predicted proteins | sample Whisoiple_237_MG_FD_110215 | JGI IMG/M metagenome (GOLD analysis project Ga0164305, IMG submission 110215) | Soil microbial communities amended with pyrogenic organic matter from upstate New York, USA - Whitman soil sample_237_MG | ecosystem: Environmental > Terrestrial > Soil > Agricultural... | reverse complement strand
CTAGGCTGCACCGTCATCACGACGGTCGGAGACGACACCAAGGCCGAGAAAGCCAAAGCACTCGGCGCGGATCACGTCATCAATTACAAAACAGAGCGCTTCGAAGGCGTGACCCGTAAACTAACCGCAAAAAAAGGCGTCGACGTAGTATTCGAGCACGTCGGCGGCGAGGGATTTAACGGATCGCTGCTCTGCCTCAAGCGTGGCGGACGCCTCGTCACTTGCGGTTCGACCGCCGGCCCCACCACAACAATCAATTTGATGCAATTGTTTCAGCAGCAGTACAAGATCCTCGGCTCATTCGGGGCGTCGATGCGCAACATCCGCGACAGCCTTTCGAAAATAGCCGCGGGCATCGCGCCGATCATCGATACCGAGGTGGCGCTCAAGGATTTTGAACAGGGCCTCGCCCGGCTGGAAAGCCGACAGGTGTTCGGCAAAGTCATTGTGAATTTCTAGCGCGTGATCCCGAAAAGCTGGGGTCGGAATTCGGAGAAAATCATGCGCAATCCAAATATGAGCGTATTGCGATGAAGCGTCTGTTTCGCCGCATGCGGCGTCGCATCAAGCGCGCAGGCGATGCAGTCGTCGGCGCCCTTGCGATTGGCGTACTCAAAACCGTCCGCTTGGTCGATCCTGACAAGATGTCGGACTTCGGCGGGTCGATGATGCGCCGTATCGGCCCCCTCCTCCCGGAAAGCCGAATTGGCCGCGCCAATCTCGTGGCCGCGTTCCCGGAGAAATCAGAAGCGGATATCGACGCGATCCTGCGCGGATGCTGGGACAATCTCGGCCGAATGGGCGCCGAGTTTGCGCATCTCGACCGGTTGTGGAGCTATGATCGGGAGGATCCGACGCGAGGGCGCATCGAACTTGCGCAACCGGACATCGAACGGTTCCACAAGCTGTTGGACGATGGCAAACCGGCGTTGATTTTTGCCGCACATCTGGCGAATTGGGAACTGCCCGCAATCTGCGCGACCACCTACAACCTGGACAGCGCGGTGCTCTACCGAAGGCCGAATATTGCGCGCATCGACCAATGGCTGACGGAAACCCGCACGGCACACATGGGTGAACTGATATCGACCGATCTGGATGCGCCCATGAAAATTGCGCAGGCGCTCGAGCGTGGCGCTCACGTCGGCATTCTGGTGGACCAATACTATAGCCGCGGTGTTCCGGTGACCTTCTTCGGCCGCCAGACGCTGGCGAATCCGCTACTTGCTCGACTCGCGCGGCATTTCGACTGTCCTATCCACGGCACCCGCATCGTGCGGCTGGAAAACCACCGTTTCCGTGCCGAATTGACGGAAGAAATCACGCCTGCACGCGATGCCAGCGGCAAGATCGACATTGCCGGCACAATGCAGATCATCACCTTCGTGGTCGAGCAATGGGTTCGCCAATGTCCGGAGCAATGGTTGTGGCTGCATCGGCGCTGGCGAACGTAGTGTCGGCGTTCAGCGGCCCGTCTTGATCTTGGTCCACAGGCGGTTCACGAAACGTTGCGACTTCTGATCGCGCGCGCTTACGGTGTAGAGCCGATCCATCGTGGCCGCATCAGGGTAAATGCCCTTGTCGTCGAGCACTGCCTTGTCGATGAATTTTTGACTGGCCAGGTTTCCGTTTGCGTAGGCGACCAGATTGCTGTTCTTCGCCGCAACCTCCGGGCGCAGCAGGTAATCGACGAATGCGTGCGCCTCGTCGACGTGGCTGGCGTCCTTCGGAATAGAAAGGTTGTCGAAAAACATCTGGGCGCCCTCTTTTGGAATAGCATAGCCGATTTCGACGCCGTTCTTCGCCTCTAAGGCACGCTTCTGCGATTGCTTGATATCGCCCGACCAACCGACAACAAGACAGATCTCTCCTGCCGCCAGCGCGTTCAAATACTCAGAAGAATGAAACTTGCGTACAGATGGCCGGATCTTTTCCAAAAGCTCGGCGGCTTTTTCCAGGTCTTTTGGATCGTTCGAGTTCGGATTGAGCCCGAGAAAATGCAGCGCGGCGGGGACGATGTCGTCCGCGGAATCGAGCATGTGAACTCCGCAGTCCCGAAATTTCGCGAGATTTTCAGGCTTAAAGACAATATCCCAACTGTCGATTGTCCCAGTTGCACCTAGTCGTTCCCGCATTGCCTTCACGTTGTAGCCAATGCCGGTAGTGCCCCACATGTAGTTGACCGCGTACTGATTGCCGGGGTCATAGACGGCCAGCCGTTTGGCAATGTCGGGCCAGACGTTTCCCAGATTTTTGAGTTTGCTCTTGTCCAGCTTTTGAAAAACGCCGGCCTTTACCTGCCGTTCAAGGAAATAGGCGGTGGGCACGACGACATCGTAGCCGGATTTTCCCGCGAGCAGCTTGGTCTCGAGCGTCTCGTTGGCATCAAAAGTGTCGTACTGGACCTTGATGCCAGTTTCGCTCGTGAAATCTTCAATGACCTTTGGGTCTATGTAGTCGGACCAATTGTAGACGTTTACAACACGCGCACTCTGCGCAACGGCCTGTGTTGCAAGAAGGCCCGTTGCGAACACGACCATGCGCCATCCGGCGAACCGGGCGCCGAAATATTGAAGCATGACTCCCCCGAGACCTAACCGGCGCGGGTCGGAAGCCCCGCCGCCTTCCAGGCTATGATACCGCCTGCGAGGTGCGCCTTGTAGGGGAAGCCGTTGTCCTGCGCGGCGAGCGAAGCCGTTACGGACCGTCGTCCCGACCGACAGGCAAATACAACTTCCTTGCCTTCCGGATCCGGAATTTCCGTGGGATCGAAACACGACAGTGGCACGACAACCGCCTCGGGATAACTTTCAACCGCGGTTTCGTTCGGCTCGCGTACATCGACCAGGAGCATGCGCCCTTCCCGCAACCCGGCGGCGACCTGTTCAGGCGTAAGATTGGTCACCTCATCCGCTCGCGGATGTTCATCGGCCATTTAGTCGAACTCCCGTACACAACGAGTTCCGGTTGTAACCAGAAAATCGGCCAAGCGCACCTGCCTTTTGGCTCAGATGGTCACCTGAGTGCCGACCTCGACCACCCGTCCGGTCGGAATTTGATAGTAGTCGGTTGCGTCGTTCGCCACGCGTGTAAGGCCGATAAAAAGACGATCCTGCCAACGAGGCATGCCCGAATGCGCGGCGGGCTTGAGTGACCGGCGCGAGAGGAAGAACGACGTCGACATGATGTCGAACTGCCAACCAAGCTTTCGCGCGATTCCCAGCGCCTTTGGCACGTTCGGCGTTTCCATGAACCCGAAGCGCAAAACAACTCGAGAGAAAGTCTTGCCTACCGGCTCGATGCGCACACGTTCCGCGGGGTCAACGCGGGGAGTGTCGGCGGTTTCGATTGTAAGGATAACATTTTTCTCGTGGAGAACCTTGTAGTGCTTCAAGCTGTGCAACAACGCGGTCGGAGCGCTGGCTGGATCGCTTGTAAGAAATACGGCCGTACCTGACACGCGCGCGGGCGGCTTCTTTTCAAGGCTCTTCACAAGTGATTCAAGAGGGGTCTCGGTGCGTCGTGTCTTCTCGAACAGCATCCGACTGCCGCGCCGCCACGTATACATCACCGTCATCACGATCGTGCCGAGTGCGAGCGGCACCCACCCACCCTCAAAGATCTTGAGCAGGTTGGCCGCGAGAAAAGTAAAATCAATAAAGACGAAGGGCAGCATCAAGGCGAGAGCTCCGGCCAGAGGCCACTGCCAGACACGCCAAATCACCATGATTGCCATTATCGCCGTGACGACCATGGTGCCGGTCACGGCGATCCCGTAGGCCGAGGCAAGCGCACTCGACGATCGGAACAACGCCACTAGCAACAGCACGCCGACCAAAAGCAGTGTGTTGACGCGCGGCATGTAGATCTGTCCGAACAGCGCTTCGGAGGTGTGACGAATCTCAAATCGCGGCAAAAGCCCGAGTTGAATGGCTTGCCGTGTCAGGGAATAGGCGCCCGTTATTACGGCCTGACTGGCGATAACCGTCGCGACAGTCGCCAAAAGCACCATCGGCAACAACGCCCAATCCGGAAAAAGCAGGAAGAAAGGATTCTCGACTGCCTTTGGGTTGGCCAGAACCAGCGCCCCCTGGCCTAGATAATTGAACAGGAGTGCCGGCAGCACCACGACCAGCCAAGCTGCGCGGATCGGACCACGACCAAAATGTCCGAGGTCGGCGTAGAGTGCTTCAGCCCCGGTCACGACCAGAAAAACGGCACCAAGCGTATAAAATCCGACAATGCCGTGGTGGAGAAGAAAGTTCACGCCATACCAGGGATTGAATGCCAACAAAACTCTCAGATTCTGTCCGACCTGCCAGATCCCCGCTGCCGCGATCGCTACAAACCAAAGCATCATGATCGGCCCGAAGAACGCGGCGACCCTGGCGGTACCGCGTGACTGAACGGCGAATAGGCTGACAAGAACGAGCACTGTGAGAGGCACGACGTAGGCATCGAACGCAGGCGTCACGATTTTCATGCCTTCGATAGCCGAGAGCACCGACAGCGCCGGTGTGATGATGGCATCACCGTAAAACAGCGCACCACTGATGATACCGAGAAGGACTAGGAGGCCACCGCGACGCAGCAGCGCGCGCGATGCCAAGGCCATCAATGCCAGCGTACCGCCCTCACCGTTGTTATCCGCGCGGAGCAAAATCAGTACGTATTTGGCTGTCACCACAAGCAAAAGCGCCCAGATGATCAACGACAGAATCCCGAACACAACCGCTTCGCTCGCGGGGTTTCCGGAGCCCGTTGCCGCCAGAACCGCCTCGCGCAATGCGTAGAGTGGACTGGTGCCGATGTCGCCGTAGACAACACCGATACTGCCGAGCGCCAGTGACCAGAAACCAACTTTGACCGACGCGTCGCCACCATTCGTGGCCGCAGCCGAGCCGCCAGGCAGGGCGGCGGTACCGTGGGACATGTTCGGCCTTAGGAATTTTGCTTGGCAAAAAACTGAGGGACGCGGCTTATAACGTCCCGGCGAAGGCTACAGCACATCCATTTGCGCAATCCAGTGGAGCGAGCCATGCAAAGGCCGCATCCGCCGTGTTGTATTTATATTATAATAATCAATGGCTTATGGTGTCGGGCCTACACCGTCACCTGGGTGCCGACTTCCACAACACGCCCGGTGGGTATCTGGAAAAAGTCGGTCGCATCGCTGGCCGAACGGGCTAGCGCAATAAACAGATGGTCCTGCCACGATGGCATCCCCGATTTCGCGGAAGGTTTCAGCGCGCGCCGCGACAGGAAGAATGACGTCGACATAATGTCAAATTGCCAGCCGTGCTTGCGCGCAATCGCCAGCGCCTTCGGCACGTTGGGTTGTTCCATGTAACCGAATTTCAGAGACACTCTGGAAAAATGCCTCGACATCGGCGTAATCCGCACTCGCTCCTCTTCGGGCACGCGAGGCGTATCCGCGGTAATGATCGTGAGGATCACATTGTTTTCGTGCAGAACTTTGTTGTGCTTGAGATTGTGCAGCAGCGCGGTCGGTGCAAATTCCGGATCACTCGTCAAAAACACGGCGGTGCCGGGCACGACATAAGGCGGCTTCTTCTCCAAACTGCGGAACAGAGTGTCGAGCGGCACTTCCGTCCGTCGTGTCTTGCTGATGAGGATATTTGTTCCGCGCCGCCAGGTGATGATCAAAAGCACCATGGTCGCGCCAAACAGAAGCGGAGCCCAGGCACCCTCAAACAGTTTGAGGAAGTTGGCCGAGAAGAACACGACATCGACCACCACAAACGGCGCGATCAACAACAACGTGTGCCAAAGAGACCATCGCCATCCCTTCCAAATCACGATGAAGGCGAGGATCCCATCCACGACCATCGTTGTCGCGACTGCGATACCGTATGCGGAAGCGAGCGCACTCGACGTACGGAACAGACCAACGAGAAGGAGCACGCCAATCATTAGGGAGATTGTGACGCGCGGGATGTAAATTTGGCCAGCGTGCGAGGCCGATGTGTGCAAAATAGTGAGCCGCGGCAACAGCCCAAGCTGGATTGCCTGATGCACAAGCGAATACGCCCCCGTGATCACAGCCTGACTTGCGATTACCGTCGCCGCTGTCGCCAGCACAACCATCGGCAACAAGAGCGTCTCGGGAACAAGTTTATAGAACGGGTTTTCGATCGCCGAGGGTTCCGCCAGAACTTTGGCGCCTTGCCCGAAATAGTTGATCAGCAATGCGGGCAGCACGAGAGTGAGCCACGCAATTTGAATCGGTTTGCGGCCGAAGTGGCCAAGATCTGCGTACAGCGCTTCGCCGCCGGTCACGACAAGAAAGACCGCACCAAGTGTGACCAACCCAATCGAACCGTGATGAAGAAGGAATTCAACGCCGTAATACGGATTGATGGCGAAGAGCACAGTCGGATCGTCGCGAATATGAAGCCCGCCGGCGATCGCAATGGCGATAAACCAGACCACCATAATGGGTCCGAACATCGCCGCTACCTTTGCGGTGCCCCGGCTTTGCGTCGCGAACAATGCGATCAGAATGATGACCGTGAGCGGCACAACGAATTCGCTGAAGCCAGGACTTACGATCTTGAGCCCCTCTACCGCCGATAGAACCGAAATCGCCGGGGTAATCACCGAGTCCCCGAGGAACATCGAAGCGCCGATCACGCCGACAATGAAAACGAAAGCTGTACGTCGCCCAAGCGCTCGAGTTGCCAGCGCAGTGAGGGACAGAGTGCCACCCTCTCCGTTGTTGTCGGCGCGTAGCAGGATGAGAACGTATTTGAGAGTGACCGTTATGATCAGCGCCCAGACGATCAGGGATAGGACCCCAAGCACAACGCCCCGGCTGGCCACGTGATCTCCGGCACTTGCCGCAATCGCGGCCTCTCGAAACGCGTACAGCGGACTGGTGCCGATGTCGCCATAGACAACGCCGACGCTCCCCAATGCCAGCCCCAGAAGCCCCGGCGGCGCATCATCGCGTATGTGTGCGGGCGCCGTGGTCTGGTTCGCACTGTCACTCATGGAACATGCCGTGTCCGCGTTAAAGCCGGGCCTTATATCACTGCGTCGGGCCTGGGAATACGGGACGAATGGCGCGAACTGACGGTTCCGTTAAGGGGTCAAATTGTCCGGCAGCGGCGGTTCTTCACGCATCAAGGTGATCGTGACACGCCGGTTCGGCGACATATAGGGGTCGTCGGGAAAAAGCGGATCGGTGTCGGCTTTGCCTGCCACCATATAGATATTTCCTGCCGGAACGCCTTCCGCGTCCAGAATCTGGCGTACGGCATTCGCGCGATCGGCGGACAGTTCCCAAGGCCCGTAACCGGGCTTTGGCGGCACTTTGCTGGATGCCGTATGACCAGTGATGGAAAGCCTATACGGCATAGCCTTGAGTTGTGGGGCGATCTTTTGAATCAACTTGCGGGTGCGCTCTAGGGGCTCTTTCGCTCCATCGGCGAACATTGAACGTCCATCCTGATCGACAATCTCGATATTGAGACCCTGCTTGGTCTCCTCGAGCATGATGTGCTTCGAGGTCTCGGAGATCTCCGGCATATCCTGCAGGGCTTGTCTTAACGAGGCGGAGGCAAGCGAAAATTTGCGATCTTCCTTGAAACGCGCGCCATAAGCTCGCTGTCGGTCGTGTTCGTCGGGAGATGGAGTCGCCGAGGCTTCCGAGGGATCGACGTGGGCGGCGTTTTTCAACCTGGGTCGCGTCGGTAATCCCAAGACTTCGATGATGCCGGAATAACGGACACGGTCCTGGACACCAAAGGCATCGCGCATTGAACCGGCCACAACTTGGAGCTTGGCCTGATCCTGGGTCGAAAATGCGACCAGCATCACGAAGAAGCTCACCAGCAGACCCATCAAATCGGCGAAGGTGACGAACCACCCGTGACCACCGCCGTGCGCTTCTCCTCGACGCTTTGCCATGTCTGCTGCGAAGGCGCCGCGTCAGGCGGGCACTGCTTCCGCTCCCTCATCCGCTTTGCTTTCTTCTTCCGGGTGCCGGTGCTTCTCAGGAAGGTATGCAAGCAGCATTTCGCGCACGAGCGTCGGGCTTTTGCCTTCACGGATCATCAGAATTCCATCGATGATCAGTGTACGGTTGATTTCCTCATCCACCAGTTTGAGGTGAAGCTTGTCGGCAAGCGGCAGGCACAAGAGGTTGGCAACCGCTGCCCCGTAGAAGGTCGCCAGCAGTGCCACTGCCATGAACGGTCCGAGCTTGGATGGGTCGGTCATATTGGCAAACATCTGCACCATGCCGATCAAAGTGCCGATCATGCCGAAGGCAGGCGCGCAATCGCCGATCGCGCGATAGATTTTCTGCCCCTCGTCCAGATGCGTTAGAAAATTGTCCCGGTCGCGTTCGAGGTTGTCGCGGATGAAGTTGCCATCGTAGCCGTCGGCGACGAAACGGACACCCTTGGCAAGGAAAGGATCCTCGATCTCGACCTTTTCGAGACCAATCGGTCCCGACTTCCGCGCAACTTCGGCAAGACCGGCCAGTTCATCGACCAGATCGCGCTGACTCATGCGACGCAGCGAGAAAGCGAATTTTGCCCCAAGCGGCAAGCCATGGAAGATCGAAGAAAGCGGAAAACGGATCAAAGTCGCTGCGAAAGCGCCGCCGAAGATCACGATGGCGGCATGCGCATCGAGGAACATCCGCAAATCGCCGCCCATGAGAATGAGCGTGGCAAGGACCACTACCCCCGCCAGCAGGCCTAGACTCGTTGCGATATCCATTACCCAACCCCAACGCGCACAGCTTGCCGTTCATTCCGGACGCCCAAAGGCGACCCTAGACTGGCGCTGTTAAAGGGCGGTAAAGGCTAACCGTTGGTGAAAGAAAAATAGCCCGCATCGGGAGCCCAACGCGTGACCCACTGCGGAAAAGCTGCAAAAATCGACCCAAAATAGTCGGAAATGCCGCAGGTTTCCCGGGCGTTTCAATAAATCGGAGGAATGCGACCCATGCGTGAGATTGGCCATTTTGTAGGGGGCAAAGCCGTTAAGGGGACTTCCGGCCGCTTCGGCGACGTCTTCGACCCCAATACAGGCGAGGTCCAGGCCCAGGTCGCTCTCGCTAAACATTCCGAGGTCGAGCATGCCATCGCCAATGCGCAGGCGGCGCAGCCCGGCTGGGCCGCGACGAACCCGCAGCGCCGCGCGCGCGTCATGTTCAAGTTTCTCGAGCTGATACAAAAGGAATTCGACACACTCGCCAAACTGCTTTCGTCCGAGCACGGCAAGACCATTCCCGATGCGCGCGGTGACATTCAGCGCGGCGTCGAAGTGGTGGAGTTTGCCTGCGGCATTCCGCATTTGCTGAAGGGCGAGTTCACCGAAGGTGCCGGTCCGGCCATCGACCTCTATTCGGTCCGCCAGCCACTCGGCGTCGTCGCCGGCATCACACCGTTCAATTTCCCGGCGATGATTCCGATGTGGAAATTCGCTCCCGCAATCGCGTGCGGAAACGCGTTCATCCTCAAACCGTCAGAACGGGATCCGTCTGTTCCGATGCGTCTTGCCGAACTCATGGTGGAAGCGGGATTGCCGCCAGGAATACTCAACGTCGTCAACGGCGACAAGGAAGCCGTCGATACGCTCCTCACCGACCCGCGCGTCATGGCCATCGGTTTCGTGGGTTCGTCAAATATTGCGGAATATATCTACGCAACTGGTTGCGCCAACGGCAAACGCGTCCAGTGCTTTGGCGGCGCAAAGAATCATATGATCGTTATGCCGGACGCCGACATGGATCAGGCGGTGGACGCACTCGTCGGAGCAGGCTACGGCTCCGCCGGTGAGCGTTGCATGGCCGTGTCCGTGGCTGTCCCGGTCGGCAAAAAAACGGCCGACATACTCGTCGAAAAGCTGATTCCGCGTGTCGAGAGCCTGAAGATCGGTCCTTCCAGTGATCCGCAGGCCGACTATGGACCGATGGTGACGCGCGCGCATCTGAACAAGGTGAAGGATTACGTGGACCTGGGCGTCAAGGAAGGCGCGAAACTCGTGGTCGACGGCCGCGGCTTCAAGCTTCAGGGCTACGAGAACGGAAATTTCATGGGCGGCTGTCTGTTCGACGACGTCAAGCCGAACATGCGCATCTACAAGGAAGAGATTTTCGGACCCGTCCTGTCAGTCGTGCGTGCAAAAGACTACGAAGAGGCCGTGCGGCTGCCATCTGAGCACGAATACGGAAACGGCGTTGCGATCTTTACGCGCGATGGTGATGCGGCCCGCGACTTCGTCAATCGTGTACAGGTTGGCATGGTCGGCGTGAATTTCGCGATTCCGGTGCCTCTCGCCTATCACACGTTCGGCGGCTGGAAGCGCTCCGGCTTCGGAGACCTCAACCAACACGGCCCGGATTCGATCCGTTTCTACACCAAGACCAAGACGGTGACCGCGCGCTGGCCAACGGGGACAAAAGAAGGCGCGGAATTTGTAATTCCGACCATGAAGTAAGGACATCGCGGTAAGCTTGCCCGCAAGACTGTCGCCAGTTTCGGAGCTTTCATGTCGGAATATCAGCTTTATTGCTTCGCGCAGTCGGGCAACGCCTACCGTGCGGCCCTGATGCTCAACCTCATTGGCGCCGACTGGAAGCCGATCTGGGTCGATTTCTTTAATGCAATGGTTCAGCGCACGCCGCAATTCCGTTCCGATGTCAACGAAATGGGCGAGGCTCCCGTTCTCGTGCACGACAAGAGGAAGTTGACCCAATCCGGTGTGATCCTGACCTACCTCGCTGGTCGCAGCGGAAAATTTAAACCTCAGGGTGAAGAAGAAGAACTGGAGGCATTGCGTTGGATTATCTTCGATAATCAGAAAGTGAACGGATTTCTCGGCCCGTTCCGCTTTCTCAAGAATTTCGCCAAACCGGCGGGAGATCCGGCCGTGCTGGCGTTTCTCAAAGGGCGCATCGACGGCAATCTGGCGATCGTCAACCAGCGGCTCAGCGAGCGGCAATTCCTGTTAGGCAACAGGCCGACGATCGCGGACGTTTCAATGACGGGCTATCTCTACTATCCCGCCGACGAGTTTGGTTTCGACATTGCAAAGGATCACCCCGCAATCGGCGCGTGGCTGGAGCGCATGAAGGCGCTGCCCGGGTGGAAGCACCCTTACGACCTAATGCCGGGTTATCCGCTGGAAAAGAAATAGCGTCAGTTCAGGCGCGCCGGCCGATCCTCACCCTGATCGCGAGTCGCTTGACCCGGCGAAAGCTCGGTTGCGGCCGTGGTTGCCGCTGCCGCGGCAGCGACCGCATCCTTGCGTTGGTGTTCGCGATAAGACAGCCATCCAAGCGGCAGGCACCCAAGGTAAGCGACCGTGCCAACGGTCAGCACCTGCCAAGGATAACTGACGAGCATGGCGAAGAACAAAACCACCATGACAAAAACCGGCAGCACCATTTCCGGCGGCACGCGCTTGCCGACGCGTTTGCCGGAGAAGACCGGCAGACGCGAGACCATCAACAGCGCGATCAACAATGTGTAGAAAAAGGTGAGCCACACCATGACGAGGCCTGTCGGCGCGCCGAGAAAGGCCACGTAGATCGGTAGCAGAACGGTGATGGCACCAGCCGGGGCCGGAATGCCCGTGAAAAAATTGCCCGCCCAGATCGGCTTGTTCGGGTCATCGATCATCACGTTGAAACGGGCGAGCCGGAGACCCGCGCAAATCGCAAAAACCAGCGCGACAATCCAGCCAGCCGATTTGAGTTCGTGCAGGCCCCAGAAATAGAGGATCAACGCAGGCGCGACTCCAAAATTGACGAAGTCGGCGAGGCTGTCGAGCTCGGCACCAAAGCGCGATGTTCCCTTGAGCATCCGCGCAATCCGGCCATCGATACCGTCGAGCAGCGCGGCGAACACGATGGCGGCGAGCGCAAGTTCAAGCTTGTCCTCCACCGAGAGCCTAATCGCAGTCAGGCCGGCGCAGAGCGCAAGCAACGTAATCAGGTTTGGCAGCAATGTGCGAACCGGGATCGCCTTGAAGCGACGCCGGAATGGTGGCGGAGCAGGATCGAACGGTGGAAAGACCATAATAGCAATATAAGCCCGCAGCGGCGCCCACGCCACACGGCGGAAAAGCCTTTCGCT
>Ga0164305_10000854_pt1 | contig 12121 bp, 14 predicted proteins | sample Whisoiple_237_MG_FD_110215 | JGI IMG/M metagenome (GOLD analysis project Ga0164305, IMG submission 110215) | Soil microbial communities amended with pyrogenic organic matter from upstate New York, USA - Whitman soil sample_237_MG | ecosystem: Environmental > Terrestrial > Soil > Agricultural... | reverse complement strand
AGCGCGCGGTCGGTGACCTCGATCAGCCGCAGGTCCTCCTCGCGCGGGGTGCCGACCACGAGGCTGTAGGCCGAGTCCGACACCCAGCCGTCCACGCTCGCGGCGAAGTCCACGCTGAGCAGGTCACCGTCGCGCAGCACGTAGTCCCGGGGGAGTCCGTGCAGGACCGCGTCGTTGACGGAGGTGCACAGCACCTTGCCGAAGGGCGAGGCCCCGAACGACGGGTGGTAGTCGAGGTAGCAGGACTCGGCGCCGCGCTCACGGATCATCTCGTGGGCCAGCGCGTCGAGGTCGAGCAGGTTCACCCCGACGTCGGATGCCTCGGCCAGCCGGGTGATGACGTCGGCGACGAAGCGCCCGGCGGGGCGCATCTCCTCGATCTGGGTGGGGGTCCGGAGCTCGATCACGCTCGGGACCCTACGCTGGCGGCCATGCACGGCATCAGCGACCTCGTCCTCGGCACCATGTACTTCGGCACCCGGTTGGACGAGCGAGCGTCGTTCGCGCTGCTGGACCGTTTCGTCGGTGCGGGTGGCACGACCATCGACACCGCCAACTGCTACGCCTTCTGGGAGTCCGAGGACGGGCACGGCGGCCAGAGCGAGGCCGTCATCGGACGCTGGCTCGCCGCCAACCCGGGCGTGCGGGAGGAGCTGGTGATCGCCACCAAGGTGGGCGTGGAGCCCGCCGACGACGGCGGCCTGGAGGGGCTGTCGGCCGAGGTCATCGAGCGGGAGTGCGGGCACAGCCTCGACCGGCTCGGGATCGACCGGATCGACGTCTACTGGGCGCACGGTGAGGACCGGGCCACCGACCTGGAGGAGACGGTCACGGCGTTCGGCGCCCTGGTCAAGAACGGCCGGGTCACCCGGCTGGGCGTCTCCAACCACGCCACCTGGCGGGTGGAGCGCGGCCGCCGCCTCGCGGCCCGCCTGTCGGTCGAGCCGTGGACGGTCCTGCAGCTGACCACGTCGTACGTCGAGCCGCGGCCGGGCGCGGACGTGCCGGGCAAGGACCACCGGTTCGGCTTCGTCTCCGAGGAGACCCGGGACTACGTCGAGAGCCACCCCGAGCTCGAGCTGTGGGCCTACAGCCCGCTGATCCAGGGCGCCTACGACCGGGCTGACAGGCCGCTGCCGCAGGTCTACGAGCACCCCGGCACGACCGCGCGGCTCGAGGCGCTGGCGCGGGTCGCGGAGCGGCACGGTGTCGCGCCCTCCCAGGTGGTGCTCGCGTGGATGATGACGAGCGCGCCGCAGTCGCGGCCGATCGTGGGGGTGAGCAGCCTCGACCAGCTGGACTCCGCGCTCGACGCCGCCCGCCTCGAGCTGTCCTCGGAGGAGCTGTCGGGGCTGGACGCCCCGCGCTGACCCCTGCTGCCCAGGGCAGAACAGCGCAGGGCAGAGCGGCTCTGGGCAGATTCGCTGGGACGCGGGGCGTCCCGCGCACAGGCTGGAGGCATGACCCAGACCGCACCCGAACGACCCACCGGCTCCCTCGACGACCAGCTCACCACCCGGCTGATGCACCAGCGCATCATCGTCCTCGGCCAGGAGGTCGACGACGCCATCGCCAACCGCCTCTGCGCCGAGCTGCTGCTCCTCTCGGCTGAGGACCCGCACCGAGACATCAGCCTCTACATCAACTCACCCGGCGGCTCGGTCTCAGCGGGCCTGGCCATCTACGACACCATGCGGCTGATCCCGAACGACGTGAGCACGCTGGCCCTCGGGCTGGCTGCCAGCATGGGGCAGTTCCTGCTCTCGGCCGGGACCCCCGGCAAGCGCTACGCGCTGCCGCACTCGCGCGTGCTGATGCACCAGGGGTCGGCCGGGATCGGTGGCACCGCGATCGACATCGAGATCCAGGCCGAGAACCTCGAGCACACGAAGAACGTGCTCATGCACCTGATCGCCGAGCACACCGGCCAGCCGGTCGAGAAGGTGGAGGCCGACGCCCTGCGGGACCGGTGGTTCACCTCCGAGCAGGCCCGGGAGTACGGGTTCGTCGACCAGGTCCTCACCGACGTGACCGCGGTGACGCCGGCCCGCCCGACCCCGACCTTCGGGCTGCGGTGACCTCGCGATGAGCAGCTACACGATCCCCAGCGTGGTCGAGAAGACGTTGCGCGGCGAGCGCGCGGTGGACATCTACAGCCGGCTCCTCACCGACCGGATCGTCTACGTCGGCACCGAGATCGACGACGGCGTGGCCAACGTGGTCATCGCGCAGCTCCTGCACCTGGAGTCGGAGAGCCCCGACACCCCGATCAACCTGTACTTCAACTCGCCCGGCGGATCGGTGACCGCGATGCTCGCGATCTACGACACGATGCAGTTCGTGCGCTCGCCGGTCGCCACGACCTGCATCGGCCAGGCAGCGTCGGCGGCGGCCGTCCTGCTGGCGGCCGGGGCCGAGGGGCGGCGTAGCGTGCTGCCGCACGCGCGGGTGGTGCTCCACCAGCCGTCGGGCGGCGGCCAGGGCACGCTGCCCGACCTGGCCCTGCAGGCGAAGGAGATCGTGCGGCTGCGCGCCGAGATGGAGCAGATCCTGGCGCGGCACACCGGCCAGGCCGCCGAGACGTTGCGCCGCGACACCGACCGGGACCTCGTGCTCTCCGCGACCGAGGCGGTCGCCTACGGCGTCGTCGACGCCGTCCTGGACAGCCGGAAGCTGCCGGCGGTCGCCGGCTGACGGCGTACCCGCTGGTCAGGCGGCGAGGCAGACGGGACCGTCGACGCTGCGGAGGCTGCGGGAGACCCGGCTGGTGAGGTCGACCAGCCGGAGTCCGAGGGCGCCGGCGACGGCTCCGAGGACCTCGGAGCTGGGCTCCTTGCGGCCGCGCTCGACCTCGGAGAGGTACTGCGTGGACACCCCGGCCTCGCCGGCGACGTCCTGGAGGGTGCGGCCCTGCTGCCGGCGTTCGCCGCGGAGCTCGCGCCCGACCGCATCACGCCACAGTGGCTCCGGGAGGTGGGGCTCCGGGACGCGGTGCTCCGGTGCCCTCGGTGGCGTGGGGAACGCGAGGATGTCGCCCATGCCCCGAGGCTAGGCGCGCAGGCCGCCCGGTGGGTGGCCTGTTCGCCGCGGGCGAACAGGCCCGAGACAAGGGCCGGAGGTGCTGACAGTCTGGGGTCATGAAGCTGGGACTGCAGCTGGGGTACTGGGGTGCGCAGCCGCCCACCGGGGTGGGCGAGCTGGTGGCGGCCGCCGAGGAGTCGGGCTTCGACGCGGTGTTCACCGCCGAGGCGTGGGGGTCGGACGCCTTCACCCCGCTGGCGTGGTGGGGCCGGGAGACCTCACGCCTGCGGTTGGGCACCTCCATCGTGCAGATGTCCGGCCGCACGCCGACCTCGATCGCCATGCATGCGCTGACGCTCGACCACCTCAGCGGCGGACGCGTGGTCCTCGGCATGGGCGTGAGCGGACCGCAGGTCGTGGAGGGGTGGTACGGCCAGCCGTTCGCCAAGCCGCTGGCCCGCACCCGCGAGGTGGTCGACATCATCAGGCAGGTCCTCGCCCGCGAGGCGCCGGTCGTCAGCGACGGCCCCCACTACCCGCTGCCCTTCCACGGCGAGGGCTCGGTGGGACTCGGCAAGCCGCTCAAGCCGATCGTGCACCCGCTGCGTCCCGACATCCCGATCTGGCTGGGCGCGGAGGGCCCCAAGAACGTCGCCCAGACGGCCGAGATCGCGGACGGCTGGCTCCCGATCTTCTACACGCCGCAGTCCGCGGGGATGTACCGGCCCTGGCTCGACGAGGGGTTCGCGCGGCCGGGCGCGCGGCGTACCCGCGCGGACTTCGAGATCGCCGCGACCTGCCACCTCCAGGTCACCGACGACAAGGCGGCCGTCATCGAGGCGATGAAGCCGATGGTGTCCCTCTACATGGGCGGGATGGGCGCCAAGGAGCAGAACTTCCACAAGCGGGTCTTCGAGCGGATGGGGTACGCCGACCTCGCCGACCGGGTGCAGGAGCTCTACCTCGCCGGTCGCAAGGACGAGGCGACGGCCCTGGTGCCCGCGGAGCTCGTCGACGACATGCACATCATCGGCAGTGCCGGCGAGGTCCGCGAGAAGGTGGCGCAGTGGGAGGAGACCGGGGTGACCACGCTGCTCCTGAGCTGCCGCACGGCCGCCGAGGTCCACGAGGTCGCGGAGGTGCTGGCCTGATCGACCGGATCGACTACCGCGGCGCCTTCTGGTTCCCGGTCGGGCCCGACACTCTGTGGGAGACCATCGAGCGCTTCGACCAGTTCGAGTCCTGGTGGGACTGGTTGCGGGACTTCGGCGCGGACGCGGACACCCTCGTCGCCGGCAACGTGCTGCACGCGACGGTGGTCCCGCCCGTCCCGTGGCGGCTGCGCATGGACATCGGGGTGGCCGGGGCCCGGCGCCCGGACGTCGTCGAGGCGGCGATCGGCGGCGATGTGAGCGGCACCGCGGTGATCCGGCTGGAGCCTGTCGACGGAGGGACGCTGGTCACGGCGGCGTGGTCTCTGGACATGAGGAGCAGGTCGTTGCGAGTCGCCGCCCGTCTCGCCTTCCCCCTGATGCGGTGGGGACACGACCGCGTGGTGGAGCAGGCGGTCGCCGGGTTCCGCCGACGAGCACTGGGCGGCACCCCCCGGCCCTGACCGGCTGGGCGAGGACGACCGCTCACGCACCGAGGTGCGGCACGATGTCGGTGTCGAGGAGGAGCACCTTCCCGCCCGGCGCCACGGTGAGCTCCTGCAGGTCGCGTTCGACGGGACGGGACCACCGCACGGCGCCGGTCCGCGCCTCGAGGGCGGTGACGCGGTCGGAGGCCGCGGTCACCACGACGTCATCCGCGGCGACCACCGTCCACGTCTCGGGACCGCGCCAGCGCACCCGACCCGTGCTCCGGTCCAGCCCGAGTGCGGGCGAGCCCGGTTGCGGCACCACGACCGTGTCTCGGGTCAGTGCGACGACTGGCACGTCCTCCGGGCGGGCGTCGGGCAGGTCGATCCGGGTCGCAGGTCGCCGCCACCGCAGTGTCCCGCTCACCGTGTCGACGCCCTCGACCGCGCCGGGGGTGCGCAGCACGGTCAGGTCCCGGTCCGCGCCCAGCACGATTCCCGCCGGGCGGGTCCAGCGCAGGCGGCCGGTGGCCGCCTCCGTCGCGTACACGACCGTTCGGGGTTTCGCGTCGGAGGTGGAGGCCACCGTCAGGACGGTTCCCGGGACGCTGGTGACCCGCAGGCCGTAGGAGGTCGCCGTCACCGGCGGGATGGTGCGCCAGACGAGGCTGCCGTCGGCCAGGTCGACGGCGAAGACCGAGCCGTCGCCGCTGGTGACCAGGATCAGGTGACCGCTGCGCACGAGGCGGGGGTCCCGGTAGGCGGGGACCTGCAGGTCCCAGGAGGGTCCCGTGCCGGTCTGGTCAGAGGCGCTGAGCACGTCGCCGTACAGCGTGACCAGGCTGCCGTCGGCGACGGTGGCGTCCTGGAAGCGGGTGGTGTTCGAGTAGCTGCCGGCCGGCTCGGCCGTGTCCAGCCGGAAGCTCGTGATGGGGTGGCTGCCGCCCTCGGGCTCGTCGAGGGTGAAGAGCCGTTCGTCGGTGACGCCCACCAGCTCGCCGGGCGTCGCGTCGTCGTACCGGACGTCGCCGTCCGCGAGGCCCACCACCGCGGCGCCGCACGGAGCGGTCACCACGACGGTCCCGTCCTCGACCTGCATCGGGACCTCGCTGGCCTGGCCCAGCGCGGCCCGCCAGGAGACCACGCCGGACCTGAGGTCGATGCTCGACAGGGACGACCGCCCCCCGCACTCGACGCGCGGGCTCGCCGTGGGGGTGCAGGCCGCCGTGAGGGCCACGAGCGACGACACGGCGAGCACGGCGGCGACCTTGAGCATGCCCCGTTCGACGGTGCCTGGCACCGTCCGGTTCCGTTGCCGGGTGCTAGCGCTCGTCGGGGAAGGTCGGCAGCACCTGGGTCTCCGCGTCCGCCTCCGGCTCGGCCACGACGGGCGGCCGGCGGCCGGGCAGCGGGGGAGGGGCGCCGGGGAAGCGCGAGCGGGAGCGCGGGAGCAGGCGGATCTGGCGCCGGATCCGGGCGGCCAGGTCCAGCTCGGTCAGCAGGCGCTTGACCGTGGAGAGCACCGCGACGTGCAGCTCGAGCAGCCCGGCGGGGGCGCCGGCCATCATCACGTCGTCCAGCCGCGCCCGTGCCTCGTGCAGCCCCTCGAGGGCGTCACGAAGGTCCTGCACGCGCTCGCGGCTGATCAGCCGCGCCGGCCCAGCCTCGTCGTGCACCAGCTGGCCGAACGCATCCACTCCGGCCGCCATCTCGCGGAAGGTCTGGGCGAGGCCGAGCAGCACCGCCTCGGTGGTCTCCTCGTCGTCCCAGGTGGCGTCGAAGGAGGCGTCGTAGGTCGCGTCGGCCAGGGCACGGAACATCCCGCGGATGGTGACCGCGGAGTGCTCCAGCGCCTCGAGCCCCTGACGCAGTCCCGGTCCCACGTCCGGCGTACCGACCGCCCGGACGTTGAGCCGGCGGCCCTGCTCGGCGTGCAGGAGGGCGGCACCGACCCGCGGGATGTCGTGGTGGGTGATGTCCCTCGCCTCGTCGAGCCAGCCGCGGGCGGCCGTCGCCAGGTCGTGGTGGTCCACCGCCAGCTCGTCCAGCTCGTCGGCGGCGCGGTTGAGCAGGGCGCTCACCGCGTCAGCCAGACCGTCGATGGCCCGGCCGGCGTCCGCGCTCGCGACCTTGGGCGGGAAGAGCAGGTTGGTCGCGATCCCCACGGCGGCCCCGACCAGGGTGACGACGAGGCGCTGCCAGGCGGCCGACTCCGCGCCCACCGACCCGACGCCCAGCACGAGCATGCCGCTGATCGCGACCTCGATGAGGTTCGACCGCAGGCGCAGGGCCTGTCCGATCGTGATGCACACGAGGATCAGCAGGCCGAGGCTCCACCACTCGAGGGGGACGACGGCCGCGAAGGCCACGGCGAGGGAGACGCCCGACACCACGGCCACCACGCGGTCCAGGCCGCTGGCGAGGAGCGACACCGGCGTGACCTGCACGACGAGCATCGCGGTCAGCGGCGCGGTCAGCGGCTGGGTGCCGGGGAAGAGCAGCGTCGCCACGACGTAGCTGGCCACGGCAGCCACCGTGATCCGCAAGGACCACAGCACTGCGGGGCGTCCGCCGCTTCGCAGACGGGTGGCCCCGCGCGTCAGGCTCGTCCGCCACCAGTCGTGCACGGCTCCATCTTGCTCGCTCGCGCGCACGGCGAAACAGCCGTACAGGGGGAGGAGCGAAATCGTCCGTAGTCTTCGCCGGTCTCGTTCGTTGTCCCTCCCGTGGTCGTCGACAACAGCATCCGCAGCCGCTCCTCCCGCCGCGCCGCCCTCCGGCGCCTCGCCGTCGTCGTCGCGTCGCTCGCCGTCGGTCTCGGCGGGCTGACACTGTCCGGCGTGATGTCGGCGACCGGCTCGCCCTTCCCGGCGGCCACGCCCGAGGCCAGGTGCGGACCGGGCGCCCGCCCGGAGACCGGCATCCAGGGGCGGGTCCCGCGGCGTGACTACGACTCGGGCCGCGCGGCGGAGGGCTACCGGTGCAACACCCGGGCGGTGTCCCACCAGGGCCGGACCGGTGGCTTCAAGGTCCTCCGCTACACCGACGCCCGGGGGCACACCTGCGCGTTCTACGACTCGACGCTGCTCTTCCCCAAGGACGCGCCCTTCCAGTTCACCTCCGGCCGGGGACTGGGCGTGGTCGTGCTCGACATGGACCACCCGCGGCAGCCCAGGAAGACCGCCAACCTGGTGACGCCCGGCATGGACACCCCGCACGAGTCCGTCCTGCTGAACCAGCGCCGCGGCCTGCTCGGTGCGGTCTCCGGCAACCCGGGCACCGAGCCCGGCGTCCTCGACCTGTACGACGTGAGGTCGAGCTGTCGGCACCCGCGGCTGCTCTCCTCGACGCCCACCGCGATCCTCGGCCACGAGAGCGGCTGGTCGCCCGACGGCCTGACGTTCTACGCCTCCAGCACCGGCGGCCAGACCCTGGTGGCGCTCGACCTCACCGACCCGACCGCGCCGAAGCCGATCTTCGAGCAGGCGGGCGTCAACTACCACGGCATGCGCCTCTCGCCCGACGGTCGGACGCTCTACGTCGCCAACATCGGCAACTCGAGCACGGGCGCCCGGTTCTCCTCCGGCGGGCTGCGGATCCTCGACGTCAGCGAGATCCAGGACCGCAGCCCGAACCCCCAGGTCCACATCATCAAGGACCTGTCCTGGCCCGAGCACTCGATCCCGCAGGTGCCGCAACCGTTCACCCGCAACGGCCGTGACTACCTGCTCGAGGTCGACGAGTACGCCAACTACTCGCTCACCGCGGGCGCCGACCAGGCCAAGGCTCCCGTCGGGGCGGCCCGCATCATCGACGTCACGGACCCGACGCAGCCGCGGATCGTCTCCGACCTGCGGCTCCAGGTGCACCAGCCCTCCGCCCGCGAGGGGGCCGAGCAGAACGACCCGGGAGCGAACATCCCCGTGCAGGGGTACGCCGGGCACTACTGCTCGGTGCCCTACCAGCAGAACCCGAAGGTCGTGGCCTGCTCCATGATCCTGTCGGGCCTGCGGGTCTTCGACATCAGCCACCTCGCGAAGCCGCGGGAGGTGGCGTACTTCAACAGGCCCCTCACCACCACCCGACCGGACAACCCCAGCGCGACGGGCGCCTTCGCCATGTCCCAGCCCGCATGGGACGTCGAGCGCCACAGCATCTGGTACTCCGACGGGAACACCGGCTTCTACGACGTGCGCCTCACCAACGGTGTCGGCCGACTGCTCGACCGCTGACGGCCGGTCGGCGGCGGGCCCGCAGCTCCCGGTTCGGCCCCGGAACGGGCGTTCCTGTCTAGTCAGCTCGTGCTCCGGGATTGGGCTGCGACGGGTGTGGGAACGCTTACTGGTCGAGCACCCCCACCCCCTGGAGTCTTCATGTTCGTGTTCGGGCTGATCGCCGTCAACGCGGTGGTCGTCGCCGTTCTCAGCCTCGCCTACTGGAGGATCGAGGCAGTTCCCATGGCCCGCTACAACCGTCAGCGCCAGGTCGACCGCCGGCTTGCCCACCTGCACCGGCACCCCGACGAGATCACGCTCGACGACGTCGAGATGCTGCTCGCCGAGACCCTGCCCGCGCGCCGCGCGGCCTCGGTGTGCGCCGCCGCGGGCGCGCGAGGCGTTCCGCCGCTGGTGCTGTGGACGTGGATCGACCTGTACGACGCCGAGCTGCTGGCCCTGGCCGTCGAGTCCTCGATGTCGCGCCACGAGATGGTGCACCGCGTGGCGACGGGGTCGGCCCCGGACCGTCGATCCCTGGAGATCTTCGTGGCGTTCCAGGGCGCCATCGCCTCCTGACCCGGCCCGGATCGCCACAGGCGGTCTAGTCCGGACGCCCGACAGGCGTGAGACCTGCGCCGAGTGGGAAGGAGGAGGTGGCACGGGCACCCTTCACCCCCCAGGAGCTGCCATGCTCGCCGCACTCGTCATCGTCAGCGCGGCGGCGATCGCCGCCAGCTGCGTCGTCTGCTGGGCTGCAGCAGCCGTGACCGGGGGGACCCCGGCCCGCCAGCGCGGTCTCGACCGCCGCCGCGACCAGCTCCGCGCGCACCCGGACCAGGTCAACTCGCTCGACGTCGAGCTCCGGCTCGCGGAGTCGCTGCCCGGCAACCGTGCCGCCGACGTCTGTCGCGAAGCCAGGGAGCGCCGGGTCCCGGCCCTGGTGCTCTGGACCTGGATCGAGCTGTTCGACGGTGAGCTCCTAGCTCTCGCCGTCGAGGCCGGGCTGACGGGGGAGGAGCTCCTCCACCACGTGGCCACCGGCACTGCGCCCGATCGGCGCTCCCTGGAGATCTTCGCGGCATTCCGCGGCGCGGTTGCGTCCTGAAGGCTTCCCCCCTCGGCCCCGGCCCTAGGGCTGCATCTTGTAGAGGTCGATGGTCGTCTCCTCGGGGGGAGAGGCGAAGCCGCCCTCGATGCCCGCCTGCATCCGAGGCATCAGGATCTCGTCGCGGAAGCGCTCCCAGCTCTCCTGCGACTCGTGGACGGCCATGATGGTCCAGCCACCGGCCGACGGTCCGGCCGCGTGGAAGACCTGGCCGTCGGGGAGTCGGTCCGGGCCGGGGTGGACCGCGGCGATCGACGCTTCGTACTGCTCCTTGGTGCCTCCCGGGAAGTGGTGCACGATTCCGTAGGCCATGACTCGTCCTTCTCACATCGGGCTGACGTCAACCCGAGCTGGTGTCTTGGCGGGCGACCGGCCGGGCGTCCACCGGCGACGCTAGCCGTCGTCGGCGCTCATCGGGTCACCAACTCTGGCGAAGCCTGCACCCCCTCGCGACGGCCGGCGCCGGCGCGTGCTCACCAGCCTCGAGCGCGCCACTCCGCCAGGTGCGGACGTTCGGCGCCGATGGTGGAGTCGTTGCCGTGGCCCGGGTAGAACCAGGTGGCGTCGGGCAGCCGCTGGAACACCTTGGTCTCGACCTCGTCGATGAGCTGGACGAAGGCCGCCTCGTCGCCGAAGGTGTTGCCCACCCCACCGGGGAACAGCGAGTCGCCGGTGAAGAGGTGCGGGTGACCGGCGGGGTCGTCGTACAGCAGGGCGACGGAGCCGGGCGTGTGCCCGGCGATCGAGATCACCTCGAGCGTGCAGTCGCCGACGGCGACGGTGTCGCCCTGTCGCAGCTCCCGCGTCACCGGTACGCCGGTCTGCTCGGTGATCGCCGCCGCGTCGGGGGCGCCTGCGACGACCTCGGCGCCGGTGGCCGCGACCACGTCGCCCAGGGCCCGGTGGTGGTCCCAGTGCTGGTGGGTGGTGATCACCGTCGTCAGCCCGGCATCGCCGACCAGGGGCAGCAGTCGCTCCGGCTCGGCGGCGGCGTCGACGAGCACCTGGTCACCGGTGTGCTTGCACCGGAGCAGGTAGCAGTTGTTCGACATCTTCTCGTCGACAGCCAGCTTCGTGATGGTCAGTGCGTCCAGCTCGCGGACGTCGGGGGAGCCGCCCGGCTCCACCTCTCCCGTGTAGGTCACCATGCTCCGATCTGCGGCAGCTCGCCGCCGTCGCTCGTCAGCCCTTCACCCGCGCCGCGCCCGGTCAGCCACCACGCGAGCTCTGCGGTCGTCCCCGCCACCGTAGGACCTTCCGACGACTCCGCGCCGAAGGCCCAGGACCGGTCGGCGTCGGTCGCGCGGGCGGTGAAAGGGGAATCCGAGGGATCCCGCCTGGCCATCGAGTCGATGACCGCCGCCGCGAACTCCGCGGGCCAGTCGGTGCAGGTGTAGCCGGCGTCGAGGTCGGCGTGGTGGATCTCGACCTCGCGGGTCCGCATGCCGGCCACCGACGAAGCGCGGAAGGTGCGGCCGCCGGGGACTCGCTCGACGGAGGTCGACCAGAGGTCGTCGGGCACCGCGGCGAGGGCGTCGGCCAGGTCGGTGGTCGCCCCCAGCAGCCGGGTGCGCAGCACGCCGGGCTCCTCACGGGCGAGGTCCTCGATGTCGCGGTCCCGGGCCTCCTGCGAGGCGTACATCGGGATCTGTGCGCCCTGGACGATGCCGCTCAGCGCTCCCGACAGTCCCTCGGCGTTCAGGATCAGGTGGGCGACCACGTGGGACCGGGTCCAGCCCGGGAGCCCGCTGGGCTGGGCCCAGGCGGAGTCCTCGAGCTGGTCGACGGTGCGGATCAGGCGTTGGGAGGCCTCGGCCAGGAGGTCGGGCTCGGCGTGCGCAGCGGACATGGGCCCATCCTTGCGTGCGACGTGCGTCACTTCCAAGCTCCCCGACCTCACCCTCTCGGGCGCACGATGGGAGGACTGTCGGCGGCGCGTGTCATTGTTGGCACGTTCTCATCCGATGCCGACCTATGCCAGGCCTAAATTTTGCAGGGGATCGCCAGTGGCGGAGCAGCTGATCATCCGGGGGGCCCGGGAGCACAACCTCAAGGACGTCTCCCTCGACCTGCCCCGTGACTCCCTCATCGTCTTCACCGGACTGTCCGGGTCCGGCAAGTCCTCGCTCGCGTTCGACACGATCTTCGCCGAGGGCCAGCGCCGCTACGTCGAGTCGCTGTCCGCCTACGCGCGCCAGT
>Ga0164305_10000853_pt1 | contig 12132 bp, 7 predicted proteins | sample Whisoiple_237_MG_FD_110215 | JGI IMG/M metagenome (GOLD analysis project Ga0164305, IMG submission 110215) | Soil microbial communities amended with pyrogenic organic matter from upstate New York, USA - Whitman soil sample_237_MG | ecosystem: Environmental > Terrestrial > Soil > Agricultural... | reverse complement strand
CGCGTCGCGAAAGCTCTCATGCTTCAAGGCCAGTTTCAGGCTCGCCACGATCGCATCGTCGTCGACGAGGCCTTCGTCTGGGCTGGGCGGTCCAACCAGCACCACGAACTCGCCCTTGAGCTCTGTCGAAGGGTCGATCGCCGCCGCAAGCTCGGCAGGCGTCCCGCGGACCAGGCTCTCATGCAGTTTGGTCAGCTCCTTGGCGACCGCCGCCTCTCGCCCGCCGTAGATCCCGGCCATGTCTGCGAGCGTTGCTTGAAGACGAGACGCCGTCTCGTAGAAAATCAAGGTGGCCGGCACCGGCTTCAGCTCTTCCAGCCGCTTGCGTCTTTGGCCACCCTTTGGCGGCAGGAAGCCGGCAAACAGGAAGGTGTCGGTGGGGAGCCCGGCGCTGGTCAGTGCGGCAAGTGCCGCCGATGCGCCTGGCACGCTCGTCACTGTGAGCCCAGCCTCCAGCGCCTCGCGCACGAGCTTGTATCCTGGATCGGAGATGAGCGGCATTCCGGCATCGGAGATCAGCGCCGCCGAAAACCCTGCCCTGATGCGCGCGAGCAGACGCGGGCGCTCCTTCGCTGCGTTGTGCTCGTGATACGCAGTAAGCTCGCCACGCAAGCCGAAATGGGAGAGGAGCTTCCGGCTGTGGCGCGTGTCCTCCGCCGCGATCAAATCGGCGCGGGAGAGCACGGCAAGCGCGCGGAGCGAAATGTCGGCAAGATTGCCGATCGGCGTCGCTACGAGATAGAGACCTGGCTGAAGCGGCCGTTCGAGCTCGTCGGCGAGCGCGGCTGCGACGCGCTCCAGCAAGCGGCGCGATGCGTCTTGGTCGTCGTGGCTACGATCCTGCACGCCTGCGCTTATAGCGCGAGCAGAGCTCGCGGCGTACTGCCTAAAGTGGCGGCTGACCGGCGCTATGCTGGCAGACGCGCCATGCTATAGTGAGGCTTCGCGCCCATCACGATTGAGCCATAGTTGCGGTCGAAATCTGTCCTAGGGGCGAAGGGCGGCAAATTTGGCGCCGATGGACGAGTGTGGGTTTGCGTCAGCCGCCGGGGATACACGCCTTGCGAGGGTCTCGCGCCAAGCGAGGTCTTGAAGCGAAGAGGTCATGCGACTTCCACTCGAGATTGGTTTGACGCTTCGCGCCGCGAAGGTTCTGCTTGCAAGCTTCGCTGTGACGATCCTCCTCGCGGCTTGTGGAGGCGGCAGCGGTCCGGGACCGGTGAGCCCCGGCATGACCGGCTCGACCGGCGCGGTGAAAGTCGCTCTGCTCTTGCCCCTAACCGGCTCCGGCAACACACCCTCAGTCGCCAGGGCGCTGAAGCAAGCCGCAGAGCTTGCCCTGTTCGATTTCGACAATCCCGCCATCACGCTAGTCCCGAAGGACACCAAGGGCACTCCCGATGGCACGCGGGCCGCTGCCGAGAGCGCGCTTCAGGACGGCGCCGAGCTGATCATCGGCCCGCTATTCGCCCAGGAGGTCACGGCTGCTGCGCCCGTAGCCGCTCAGCGGAACGTCCCGATGATCGCCTTTTCCAGCGACGAGAAGGTCGCCGGCAACGGCGTCTATCTGCTGAGCTTCCTTGCGGGGCGCGACGTGCCACGTATCGTCAGCTACGCGCTCGCGCACGGCAAACACAATTTCGCGCTGCTCATCCCGCAGTCGCCTTACGGCAGGTTGGCCGAGGCCGCGTTTGCGCGGAGCATGGGGCGCGGCGGAGGGCAATCTGTGGTGCGCGCGACCTTCCCGCCCAACGACGCCAACGCCATGCTGGTGCCGGTGCGGCAAATCGCCAGCGCCATGAAGGCAGGGCAGGTCGATGCGCTGTTTCTTCCGGCGGGACCTGAAGATCTCCAGTCGCTCGCGCCGCTGCTTGCCTCCAACGAGGTGACGAGCAAGCGTCTGCAATTCCTCGGCACCGGACAATGGGACTATCCCAATGTCGGCAGAGAGGCGGCGCTGGTCGGCGGCTGGTTCCCGGCGCCCGATCCCAAGGGCTGGAGCGATTTCGCCGCGAAATACGCCAAGACCTATGGCGCGACGCCGCCGCGCATCGCAAGCCTCGCCTATGACGCGGTGAGCCTTGCCGTCTCGCTGTCGCCAAATCCACCGGGTCAGCGCTACACGGCAACGACGCTCACGCGCGGCAGCGGCTTTGCCGGCGTCGACGGCCTGTTCCGGCTCTTGCCCGACGGCACCAGCGAGCGCGGACTCGCCATTCTGCAAGTGCGCGAATACGGGCCAGAGAAGCTCGAGCCGGCGCCCAACAACTTCACGTCGGCGCAATATTAGGTGGCGAGCTCCGCGATCAGACGATCGAGCACGAGGCGGCCTGGGTCAGTCGCCTGCAGCCGGTCTCTGTTTCGCCTGAGCAGGCCTTGGGATTCTAGCTGGTGCACGCGCTTTCCGTCGAGCTTGCGCCCGTCGATGGCGGTGAGGCGCTGGACGTCGATGCCTTCGGCGAGGCGCAGGCCCATCAGTAGATATTCGTCAGCCGACTCTTGCGGGCTCAAGGCGTCGTCCTGCTCGATGCCGTGACCTGAGGCGGCGACCGCGGCGAGCCAGCCTTCCGGAGATTTGTGCACGGCGATGGCATGCTTGGCGCCGCGAAGCGTGATGCGGCTATGGGCGCCGGGGCCGACGCCAACATAGTCGTGGCCTCGCCAATAGAGCAGGTTGTGGCGAGACTCAGCTCCGACCCGCGCGTGGTTCGACACTTCGTAGGCCGGCAGGCCAGCGCGATCGCACAGCTCCTGGGTGAGGAGATAGAAGGCCTCGGCCTTCTCGCCGTCCGGGATTGTGAGATTGCCGGCGGCATGCAGCGCGGCAAACGGCGTGCCCGCCTCGATGGTGAGCTGATAGAGCGACAGGTGGTCTTGCGCGTCGTTCAGAGCGCGCGTCAGCTCGTCGCGCCATGCGGCCAAGGCTTGCCCCTGCCGCGCATAGATCAGGTCGAAGGATACGCGCTCGAAATTTTGCTTGGCGACCACAAGTGCCGTCAGCGCCTCATCGCTTGTGTGCTTACGCCCGAGCGATTTAAGGCTCGCATCGTCGAGTGACTGCACTCCAAGCGACACGCGGTTGACACCGGCGGCGCAGTAGCCGGCGAAGCGGCCTGCCTCGACGCTCGTGGGATTTGCTTCGAGCGTAATCTCGGCGTCGGGAGCCACGGTCCAAAGCGCGGCGATGCGGTCGAGGATCGCTGCCACGGTCTCCGGCGCCATCAGCGACGGCGTGCCGCCACCGAAAAAGATGCTGGTCAAGTGGCGCCCGGGCGCGAGCGAGGCGAAGTGGGTGAGCTCCGAAAGATAGGCGGCCAGGAACTTGCCCTGGTCGATGCCGTCATGGCGCACATGGGAGTTAAAGTCGCAGTATGGGCATTTGGCGAGGCAGAACGGCCAATGCACATAGACCCCGAATGGCTCAGTCGTGGTCATAGGCGGCCTGCATCAGCTTCTCGAAGGCTCGGGCGCGGTGGGAGATGGAATCCTTCAAGCTTGGCTCCATCTCGCCGAAGGTTTGATCATAGCCCTGTGGCACGAAGATCGGATCATAGCCGAAACCGCGCGTCCCGCGTGGCGGCCAAGTGAGCGTTCCCACGATCGCGCCTCTCGTGGCGATGGTCTCTGCATTTGGGCGGGCGTAGGCGAGAACGCACACGAACTTGGCGGTTCGATCGTTGGAGCCGCTCGCCTCCAGCTCGCGGTTGACCCGCTCCATGGCAAGAGCAAAGTCCTTATGGGGTCCGCCCCAGCGCGCCGAGTGGATACCAGGGGCGCCGCCAAGCGCTGAGACCTCGAGCCCCGAATCGTCAGCGACAGCCGGAAGCCCGGAGGACTTCGCCGCCGCTTCTGCCTTGAGTGTCGCGTTCTCGGCGAAACTCTTGCCCGTCTCCTCCGGCTCGTCGATCCCGAGCTCGGCCGCCGACACCGTCTCCACACCTACTATGGCGAAGAGCTCGGCAAGTTCCCGAGCCTTGCCAGCGTTGTGGGTCGCGATGACGATGCGGTCGCCTCGCTTCAGCTCTCCCACCATGGTTTAAGCGACGGTGAGCTTCTGCAATTGCACGAGCTCGGCGATGCCGTGCTTGGCCAGTGCCATGAGCTGATCGAATTGCTCCTGGCTGAAGGCTTCCTGCTCTGCGGTGCCCTGCACCTCGACAATGCCACCGGAGCCGGTCATCACGAAATTTGCGTCGGCCTGCGCCTCGGAGTCCTCGGCGTAGTCGAGGTCGAGGATCGCCTCTCCGCCATAAAGCCCGCAGGACACTGCGGCGACGTGGTCACGCAGCGGGTTGCCGTTCTTGATCATGTTGCGCGCCTTCATCCATTGAATGGCGTCGTATAGCGCGATCCACGACCCGGTGATGGAGGCGGTGCGCGTGCCGCCGTCCGCCTGCAGCACGTCGCAATCCACAGTGATCTGGCGCTCGCCAATGAGGGGCAACTCCGTGACGGCGCGGAGAGAGCGTCCGATCAGGCGCTGGATCTCCTGGGTGCGCCCCGATTGCTTGCCGGCGGCGGCTTCCCGGCGTGTTCGCTCCGAGGTGGCGCGGGGCAGCATGCCGTATTCCGCCGTCACCCAGCCCTTGCCGCCGCCCTTTAGCCATGGCGGCACGGGCTCGCCGACGGTTGCTGTGCAGAGCACATGGGTGTCGCCGAAGCGCACCAGGCAGGAGCCTTCGGCGTGGCGCGACACGCCGCGCTCGAGGCTGATCGGACGCATGACATCTGCCGCGCGTTTGGACGGGCGCATTCTCTCTCCGCTGGAACCGCGTGAAGCGGCGCACCCTAGAGGAGGCTTGGCTCGCAAGCAACGGGAAGCACAGGCTTCGTCGCTGTGGACGATTGGCGGGGGGCAAACGGCCTCGCTTGTCCCCCCGGCTCCAAGCGGCTACCACCCTTAACCATGGTCGAGGCAGAGACTGGGGCGGAAGCCGAACGGGCGGAAGGGGCCGCTGCTGGCGCCGGCGGCGGCTCGCGGTCTGAAGAGTTCGCGGCCGCTACCCCGCTGATGGCCCAATATCTGGAGATCAAATCGGCCAATGCCGATTGTCTTCTGTTCTACCGCATGGGCGATTTCTACGAGATGTTCTTCGACGACGCGTCAGTTGCCTCGCGCGCGCTCGGCATCGCGCTGACTAAGCGCGGCAAGCATCTTGGCGAGGACATTCCCATGTGCGGCGTGCCGGTGCATGCCGCCGACGAATATCTCCAGCGCCTGATCGCCCAAGGCCACCGCGTCGCAGTGTGCGAACAGATCGAGGACCCAGCGGCGGCGCGCGAGCGTGGACCGAAGGCCGTGGTGCGGCGCGACGTGGTCCGCCTCGTCACGCCGGGCACGCTCACCGAGGAGAGCCTGCTCGATGCACGTGCGCATAATTTCCTCACTGCGATCCTGCGCGCGGCCCTAAGCGAAAGCGGTGACGCGCGCTTCGCGCTTGCCTCTCTGGACATCTCGACCGGCGAGCTGCTTGCGGCGACCGTTGGCGGCAGCGATCTTGCCGGTGAGCTTGCACGGCTTGCTCCCCGCGAGGTGCTGATCGGCGACGATCAGGCCGGCGATCCCTCGCTCCGCGCCGTCATTCACGAGGCCGGCGCCGCGCTCACGCCGATCCCCCGAGCTCATTTCGACTCATCGCGCGGCGAGCGCGCACTGAAAGCGAAGCTCGGCGTGGCCGCGCTCGACGCCTATGGCGACTTCACGAGAGCGGAGCTCGCCGCACTTGCCGGTCTCTTCACGTATGTGGAGATCACCCAAGTCGGGCGCGCGCCGTTGATGCGGCCGCCGCGCAAAGAGGCGCCGGGAAGTCTGCTCCTCATCGATGCTGCGACCAGAGCCAATCTGGAGCTGATGCGTGGAAACCAGGGCGCCCGCACGGCAAGCCTGCTCTCGGCCGTTGACCGCACCGTGACCGGCGCCGGAGCGCGCGAGCTGGCGAGCCGCCTCGGCAGTCCGCTCACCGATGCGACCATCATCAATGCGCGCCTCGACGCCGTTGGCTATCTCGCCCGCGAGCCGCGCTTGCGCCAGGCGCTCCGCGAGGAGCTGAAAAGTACGCCCGACCTTGTCCGCGCGCTGGCGCGCTTAGCGCTGAACCGCGGCGGTCCGCGCGATCTTGGCGCGGTTCGCGACGCGATCGCATCGGCACGGGCGCTTGCCGCGCAGCTTACCCGCGCGTCTGGTCTCGGATTGCCTCACGTTCTCGACGCGATCACGACGAGCCTGAAGGCGGTGCCCGACGCGATCGAGCGAGCCCTCGACTCTGCGCTCGCCGACGAGCTGCCGCTGAACAAGCGCGACGGTGGCTTCATTCGCGATGGCTTCGATGCCGGTCTCGATGAGCATCGCAAGCGTAGGGACGGGAGCCGGCACGTGATCGCCGGTCTGCAGACGCGCTACGCTGAGGCGACCGGCATCAAGTCACTCAAGGTGCGCCACAACAATGTGCTCGGCTATTTCGTCGAGGTCACCGCCACCAATGCAGGGGCGCTGACCAAGCCTCCGCTTATTGAAATGTTCGTTCACCGCCAGACGCTCGCCAATGTCATGCGCTTCTCAACGCTCGAGCTCGACGAGCTTGAAGCGCGCATCACCACCGCCGCCGACCGCGCGCTCGCACTCGAGCTTGACATCTTCGCGAAACTCACCGAGCGCGTTCTCGCCGAGCAGGCCTCGCTTGCTGCGGCAAGCGCCGGTCTTGCCGAGCTCGATCACCATGCTGCGTTGGCCGAACTCGCGGTCGAGCAATCTTATGTGCGGCCGGAAGTTGACGAGAGCCCTGCCTTCGCGGTGGTCGAGGGCCGCCATCCCATGGTTGAGCAGACTCTGGTGCGGGGCGACGGTGCAAGCTTCGTCGGCAATGACTGCCGGCTGGGGAGCCAAGGCAACGACACCGGGACGCGCATCCTGGTGGTGACCGGCCCCAACATGGCCGGCAAGTCGACCTTCCTTCGCCAGAACGCGCTGATCGTGGTGCTCGCTCAATTGGGCTCCTTCGTTCCGGCGAAGGCCGCGCATGTCGGCATCGTCGATCGGCTGTTCAGCCGGGTCGGCGCCGCCGACGATCTCGCTCGCGGCCGCTCGACCTTCATGGTCGAGATGGTGGAGACCGCAGCCATCCTCAATCAGGCAAGCGTGCGGTCGTTCGTCGTCCTCGACGAGATTGGCCGCGGCACTGCCACCTTCGATGGCCTCTCCATCGCTTGGGCGACCCTCGAATATCTGCATGAGGTGAATCGCTGTCGCGTCCTGTTCGCTACCCACTATCACGAGCTGACGGCGCTCGCCGACCGCCTGGCCCGTGCCGCCAATGCTACTGTTGAGGTGAAGGAGTGGCGCGACGAGATCGTGTTCCTCTATCGGGTGGTGCCTGGCGCCGTCGACCGCTCCTATGGCATCCATGTGGCGAAGCTTGCCGGTCTGCCTGGCGCCGTGCTCGCAAGGGCCAACGAGGTGTTGACCGAACTGGAGAAGGCCAACGGCAGGCCAAAGCCCTCTGATTTGGCCTCAGATCTGCCCCTCTTCAGCGCCGCCAAAGGCGCGTCGCCCCCACCACCTCGGCAATCGGCGCTGGAGGCCACGGTGGGAGCGCTCAGGCCAGACTCCATGACCCCCCGCGAGGCTTTAGAGGCCATCTATAGGCTCAAGGGCTTGCTGGACCGCAGTACCGAGCCTTAAGTCCTGATGTGCTAGACTCGACGCCGCCCATGGACCAAGCGATCACCAAGACCGCGCCTTATTTCAATCTCGACGCGCTCCGCGAGGAGACTTCGAAACTTGCCCGCTCCTATTCTGGGCAGGATTCATCGCTGCGGGCTGCCCTGGTCGAGCGCCTGCGGCGCCTCGTCGATGATGCGCGGGCGGAAGCGCGGCGCCAGCTCGAACGGGACGGCGACGGGAAGGCTTGCGCCGAGGGGCTATCGGCCTTCCAGGATGCGCTGATCAGGCTCGCCTACGACTTCACCACCAACCATGTCTATAGCGCCAAGAACCCGTCGGCCGCCGAGCACATGGCCGTCGTGGCGCAAGGCGGCTACGGGCGCGGCATGCTTGCCCCTGGCTCCGACATCGATCTCTTGTTCCTGCTTCCCTATAAACAGACCGCCTGGGGCGAGAGCGTCGCCGAATACATGCTCTATCTGCTCTGGGATCTCGGCTTCAAGGTCGGGCACGCCACCCGCACCATCGATCAGTGCGTGCGTCTGTCACGCTCGGACATGACCATCCGCACGGCGCTGCTCGACGCACGGCTGATTCTCGGCGATGAGGTGCTGTTCGCCGAGTTCCAACGCCGCTTCCGCGAGGACGTGCTCAAGGGCCATGCAAGAGCCTTTGTCGACGCCAAGCTCGAAGAGCAAAACGCCCGCCACGCCCGCGCCGGCGCCTCACGCTATTTGGTCGAGCCGAACATCAAGGACGGCAAAGGCGGCTTGCGCGACTTGCACACTCTGCATTGGCTCGCCAAGCACCTCTATCCCGATACGGCGGAAGAGCAATTCATCGAGGCCGGAGTGTTCACCCCAGGCGAATATCGCAGCTTCCGCCGCTGTGAGAGCTTCCTCTGGTCGGTGCGCTGCGAGCTGCATTTCCTCACCGACCGTCCAGAGGAGCGCTTGAGCTTCGATTTGCAGCCGCTGATGGCGGAGCGGCTCGGCTATCGCGGTCACGCCGGCTTGCGCGCCGTCGAGCGCTTCATGAAGCACTACTTCCTCGTTGCCAAGGAAGTCGGCGAGCTCACCCGCATAGTCTGCTCGGCGCTTGAGATGAAGCAGCTCAAGTCTCTGCCGAGCCTCGGCACGCTTCTCTCGCCCTTCGGCTGGAAACGCCGCGCGCACCTTCGCCGCACCTCCGACTTCCGCATCGAGAACGGCCGCATCAGCGCCATTCACAAGGACGTTTTTGCCAAGGACCCGGCGAACTTCATCCGCCTGTTCGCCTTTGCCGACGAGCAGCAGGCGACCTTTTCGCCTGAGGTCCTGCGTCAGGTGCGGGCGAATTTGCGGCTGATCGACGACAGCTTGCGCCTCAATCCCATCGCCAACCGCCTGTTCCTGCGCCTGTTGACAGATGCTCGCGATCCGGAAGGCGTATTGCGCAGCATGAACGAGGCTGGCGCGCTCGGTCACTTCATCCCCGAGTTCGGGCGGGTGGTCTCGATGATGCAGTTCAACATGTATCATCACTTCACGGTCGATGAGCACTTGATCCGCGCCATCGGCTTCCTCTCCGATATCGAGCGTGGCCGCTACGCCGCCGAGCACCCGGTCTCCTCCGAGATCATCCGCACCATCGACAATCGCCGCGCGCTGTACGTCGCTGCGTTCCTGCACGACATCGCCAAGGGCCGCGACGAGGATCACTCGCAAGTAGGCGCCCGGATCGCGCGCGAGCTTGGGCCGCGGTTTGGCCTCACGCCCTCTGAGGCCGAGACCGCAACCTGGCTCGTCGAGCATCATCTGGCGATGAGCACGTTCGCCCAGAGCCGCGACCTAAACGACCCCAAGACCATCCGCGACTTCGCCGATCTGGTGCAGAGTCGCGAGCGGCTGAAGCTACTGCTCGTGCTTACCGTGGCCGATCTCCGCGCCGTGGGGCCAGGGGTGTGGACCGGCTGGAAGGGGCAGTTGCTGCGCACGCTTTATTTCGAGACCGAGCCGTTGCTCGGTGGCGGCCATACCACGCTCACCCGCACCGAGCGCGTGTCGCGCGCCCAAGATGCGCTGCGAGAGCAGCTGGCGGATTGGCCGAAGGACGATCTGGAGCGCTTCATCGACCGCCATTATCCGGCCTATTGGCTTAGGACCGATCTCGACGTGATCGCAGAGCACGCCAAGCTCATCCGTGACGCAGAGGCGCACCGGAGGTCACTCGTCACCCACATCGCCACCGACGCCTTTCGCGGCGTGACCGAGATCACCCTGCTCGCGCCGAACCATTCGCGTCTGCTTGCCATGGTGGCCGGTGCGTGCGCCGGCGCCGGCGCCAACATCGTCGATGCGCAGATCTCCACCACGCGTGACGGCATGGCGCTCGATACCATTCACCTCGAGCGCGAATTCGACCATGGCGAGGACGAGGAGCGGCGCGCGAGGAAGATTGCCGGCATCATAGAGAAGCTGCTGAAAGGCGAAGCACGGCTCGTCGATGTGCTCGCCGGCAAAAGGCGCCCCAGGGCCAGGCTCTCCGCCTTTACCGTTGAGCCGCAGGTGGTGATCGACAACACGCTCTCCGACGCGCTCACCGTGATCGAGATCAACGGGCTGGACCGTCCCGGCCTACTTTATGACGTGACGCGCGAGATTTCCGACATGAATCTCGACATCGCCTCGGCCCATATCGCGACGTTCGGCGAGAAGGCGGTGGACGTGTTCTACGTAACCGACCTGACGGGAAAGAAGATCACGAGCACGAGCCGCGAGGACATCATCCGCGATCGCCTGACCAAAGCTCTTCAGGCGCGCGCCGCAAGCGCGGCGCTCGTCCCGGCATGACCAGCTGAACCCACCCCTCAGGCAGATGACCCTCTACCGCGCATTCGCGACCGTCGGGGCGATGACCATCTGGAGTCGCGTGCTCGGCTTCATTCGCGACGTGCTGATCGCAGTGGTGCTTGGTGCCGGGCCGATAGCCGACGCCTTTTTCGTCGCCTTCCGGGTGCCCAATCTGTTTCGCCGCCTGTTTGCCGAAGGCGCCTTCGATGCCGCCTTCATCCCGCTCTTCGCCAAGCGATTTCATGGTGAGGGCGGCGAGGCTGGAGCGCGCGCCTTTGCCGAGCAGGCGCTCGCCGGGCTGACGCTGGCCCTCGTCGTGTTCACGCTGCTCGGCGAGTTTATCATGCCATGGCTCATGCTGCTGCTGGCGCCCGGCTTCGCCAAAGACCCTCCAAAGTTCGAGCTTGCCGTCCTGCTCGCCCGTATCGCCCTTCCCTTCTTGCTGTGCATGTCGCTGGTCGCGCTCTATTCCGGCGTGTTGAACGCACTCGGCCGGTTTGCCGTGGCCGCCTTTGCCCCGAGCCTGCTCAACGTGGTGCTGATCCTCGTGCTGCTCGTGCTCATCGCCAGCGGCGACGTCGATCAGAGCAGGGCGGCGGTGGCTCTCGCCTGGGGCATCGCCGCCTCCGGCGTGTTGCAGGTGATCGCCGTCGCGGCCGCTGCGGCGCGATCGAAGATGCGCCTCTCCTTCCGTCTGCCGAGCTTCGATCCGGACATGCGCCGACTGCTCGCGCTCGCCGCCCCGGGCGTGATTGCCGGCGGCATGAACCAGATTACCGTCATGCTCAACACCATCATCGCCTCGCTGCAGGATCGGGTAGTGTCGTGGCTCTATTACGCCGACCGTCTGTTCCAGCTTCCCCTTGGGGTGATCGGCGTCGCGGTCGGGGTTGTGCTGCTGCCTGAGCTCAGCCGCAGGGTTCGGTCCGGCAATCACGCAGCGGCGATCGAAACCGAGAATCGATCGCTCGAAACCGCGCTGCTGCTGACCTTACCGGCCGCGGTCGCGCTGTTCGTCGCGGCGCATCCCATCGTGCGGGTGCTGTTCGAGCGCGGCGCCTTCACGGCCATCGATGCACATTCGACCGCCGCCATGCTTGCGGGGCTCGCACCGGGGCTCCCCGCCTTCGTGCTGATCAAGGTGTTTCATCCCGGCTTCTTTGCCCGCGAAGACACCAAGACGCCGATGACCTATGCGGGCATCGGCATGGGCGCCAATGTCATGCTCGCGCTTCTCCTGTTCGTGGTGCTCGGCGCCGTCGGCATTGCGATTGCCACCACCATCGCCGGCTGGCTCCAAGTGGCGCTGCTCGCCGGGACCTTGCGCGAGCGCAAGCAATTTGTGTTCGACCAGACCTTCAATCGCCGCTTCCCCGCGATTTGCATCGCGAGCCTGATCATGGGCGCGGTGGTGTGGGCGCTCTCGCATGGCCTCGCCGCGTGGTTCGAGCCGGAGAGCGGGGCGATGGTGCAAATCGCCTCGCTCATCCTATTGGTCGGCACCGGTCTTTCAGTCTACGCCGCCGCTGCCGCTTTGCTCGGGGCCTTCGACGCCAAGTCGCTATTGCAAAGGCTCGGCGCAGACTAAGCCCCTTTGGGCCAGAAAGGGTTGTCCGCTCCTCGGCGCCGGTTTACGCTGCG
>Ga0164305_10000852_pt1 | contig 12134 bp, 11 predicted proteins | sample Whisoiple_237_MG_FD_110215 | JGI IMG/M metagenome (GOLD analysis project Ga0164305, IMG submission 110215) | Soil microbial communities amended with pyrogenic organic matter from upstate New York, USA - Whitman soil sample_237_MG | ecosystem: Environmental > Terrestrial > Soil > Agricultural... | reverse complement strand
TGGGAGCCTCGATCACCGAGCCGTCGGCCAGCTTCTTCTTGCGGGTCTCGCCGGGCCGGGCGACGTGCACGACCCGTGCGCCATCGTCCTCGACCAGAAGACCGGTCTTCTCGAGATGGGCGATCATCTCGGCCATAACCGGGTCGGCGTCGCTCTCGCCGTTCCACAGGTCGAAGGTCACGCCCAGGGCGCCGAACTCGCGTTCCAGGGCCGTGCGGCTGACGGCGACGAAATGGGCCCACAGGGCGCGATAGCCCGGGCGTCCGGCCTGAAGTTCCGCCGTCGCCTTGCGGGCGCGATCGCGGAAGGCGGCGTCTGCCTTGGCCATGGCGGCGGCGGCGGGATAGAGGCGCTCGAGGTCCTCGAGCGCGACGGGACTTTCCGCCGGGAAGGGACCGTCCCCCTCGACGAGGAAACCAGCGGCCTTGCCCTCATCGCCCACGGCGACGATCAACAGGCCCATCTGGAAGCCCCAATCGCCGAAATGGGCGTCCCCCCAGACCGTGTCGCCGCGGAAACGGAACAACCGCTTCAGGCTCTCGCCGATGATCGAGGAGCGCAGGTGGCCGACGTGCATCGGCTTGGCCACGTTCGGCCCGGCGAAGTCGATGACGACCTTGCGCGGCGTGCTGACGGTCGAGGCGCCTGAATGTTCGGCGTCGGCGGCGACCTCGGCGGCGCGCGCCGACAGGGCGGCGTCGGCCAGCTTCAGATTGATGAAGCCCGGTCCGGCGACCTCGACCGAGGACAGGCGTGGATCGCCCGCCAGCCGTTCGGCGACGCGGGTCGCCAGCTCGCGCGGATTGGCCTTCAGCGCCTTGGCGGCCGCGAGCGCTCCGTTTGACTGGAAGTCGGCCAGGTCGGGACGGTCAGAGGTTGTGACGCGGGCCAGAGCCGGGTCCACGCCTTCGGCGGCGAAGGCGGTTCCGACCGCTTCGCCCAGAACGGTTCTGAGGTCGGTCATTTACTGGGCCGGGGGAGGCGTGGCCGACGCCGTACCCGCGTTGACGCGGAATCGGCTGCCCGAGCGGTTGAACTCGGCCATCTGCGGCGTGACGTCGAAGCCGACGAGGATTTCGAAATGGTCGCCGCTGGTCGTGGCGGCGGCGCGCGGGATGACGATGGTCTGGTCCTGCGTCACCGAGGTGGTCTGGGCTCCGTCGAAGTTCACCGGCAGGTCGAAATATTCCTTGGCCAGAATGGCGCGGTTCCGCTCGGTGACGGCGATCCAGTAGCGGTAGGTGCGGCCGTCGCCCTGGGCTTGCGGTCCGCGGCCCAGATTGAACAGGACACGCATCTCGACCGTGATCGGCTCGTCGTTCTGGTAGCCGCAGTCGGACACCAGGCCCTCGATCTCGCCGGTGTAGCCGACATTGGCGGCGGTGACCCGGTCGCCGGTCAGCTCGACATAGCGGGCGGCGTCATACAGCACCTTCACATAGGGGCAGGGGCCTGCGGCGGCGCGTTCGCGCAGCGGGGCGATGCGCGGCGGCCGCGGCTTGTCGTCCTGTTCGCCTGCTTGCTGCTGTTGACCCTGACCGGGACGGCTGGACTGGCCCTGCCGGCTGGATTGGGCGTCAGCGGCCGTCGGAACGGTCACGACAGTGATCGCGGCGGCGGCGAGGGCCGAGGCCAGGGAAACCTTGAGGACGCGACGCATGCAGTGTCTTCCGGAAACGAGGAGGTGCGGCGACAGCCCGACGCCCGGGCGGCACGCTCGCCGCTGATAGCGGCTAAACCGAGGCGCGGCAAACCCGCGCGCAAGGAAACCCGGAGCCTGATGCAGGTGGCGGCGAGGCCCTCGAACGACTAGGTTCCGGCCATGACCGTCCACACGCCCTTCCACCCGGCCGACAAGCGCGCCCTGACCGTGCGTCTGGCCACGCCGCGCGGCTTCTGCGCGGGCGTGGACCGGGCCATCCAGATCGTCGAGCGGGCGATCGGGAAATACGGCGCGCCCGTCTATGTGCGGCACGAGATCGTCCACAACCGCCACGTGGTCGAACGGCTCAAGGCCATGGGCGCCGTCTTCGTCAAGGAACTGGACGACTGCCCGGACGACCGACCAGTGGTCTTCTCGGCCCATGGCGTACCCAAGTCGGTGCCCGCCACGGCGCGGGCGCGCGAGATGCTGTACCTCGACGCCACCTGCCCGCTGGTCTCGAAGGTCCACGTCGAGGCCGAGCGCCACCACGCGGCGGGCCGTCACATCATCCTGATCGGCCACGCAGGCCATCCCGAGGTTGTCGGCACCATGGGTCAGCTGCCGCCGGACGCCATCAGCCTGGTGGAGACGGTCGCGGACGCCGAGGCGTTCCAGCGTCCCGGCGACGCGCCACTGGCCTACGCCACCCAGACGACCCTGTCGGTCGACGACACCAGCGAGATTCTGTCGGTCCTGAAGCGCCGCTTCCCCGAACTGCCCGATCCGCACAAGGAAGACATCTGCTACGCCACCACCAATCGGCAGGAGGCGGTGAAGCGATTGGGCGCCGGGTGCGATCTGGTGCTGGTGGTGGGGTCCGCCAACTCCTCCAACTCCGTGCGACTGGTCGAGGTGGCCCTGCGCGCCGGAGCTCGGAACGCGCGTCTGGTCGATGACGCCGGTCACGTCGACTGGTCCTGGCTGGACGGGGTGTCGACCCTCGGCATCACGGCCGGCGCCTCCGCGCCCGAAAGGCTGATCGAGGAACTGATCGACGCCGTTCGCGCACGGTTCGACGCCACGGTTATCGAGGACGACGGCGAACGCGAGACGGTCGCCTTCAAGCTGCCGCGTCTGCTGACAGCCTGATCGGATCGCGACGCGCCCTTGCGCAAGCGGAGCCTTTGGCCTTGGCTGGCGTTAACCGCCGGACCCAACCGTGGAGCTTCCATGCGCCGTCTACGCAACGCCTGCACGATCGTCTCGACCCTGGCCCTGATCGCCGCCGCCGGATGTACGCAGGAGGCGGAGGCTCCGCCCGCCGCCCCGGTGGAGCCGGTTCCGGCGCCGGCCGGGCCGGTTGGAACCCCGATCAGCTACGCCTGCGAAAGCGGCCAGTCCGTCACCGTCGGCTATCCCGACACCTCCACGGCCCAGCTGACCTGGAAGGGACAGACCTACGTCCTGCGCACCGTTCAGGCCGCGTCCGGCGCGCGCTTCACCGGATCCGGCATGGAGTGGCAGACCGTCACCGCGGACGGCCAGGAAGGCGCGACCCTTAGCCGTCTGGGTCCCAATCAGGACGTAGGCGTCGCCGTGCTCGAGCGTTGCAGCCGTCCGTCGTCAGGCCCCGTCGCGCCCGGCCCGGTCCCGGCGCCTGATCCGCTGCCCGGCGGGCCGCTGCCGTCCGCTTCCGTCCCATGCAAAGGCCCGCAGCTTAAACTCTCCGCCGACGGCGGCGACGCCGGCATGGGGCATCGCGTGACCATCGTCGGGGTGCAGAATGTCGGCGCCCAGATCTGCAGCCTGACCGGCTATCCGACTGTGACGTTGCAGGATGCGCGCGGTCGCACCCTGACGACCGTTCGCTCCGAACAGAACCCCGGCAGCTATCTGCGGGCGGGTCAGGCCCCGGCGCCGGTGGCGCTCCAGCCGCAGGCCAAGGCCTTCTTCGACCTCGCCTGGACGGTGGTGCCGAACGAGGCGCAGGGCGAGACGACCTGTCCGACCGCGACCCGCATCCGGGCGGTCGCGCCGGGCGACGCCTCGCCCGCGACCTTCGCGCAGACCTTTACCCCCTGCGGCGGACGGATTCAGGTCAGCCCGTTCCGGGCGGTGGCCGAACCGCCACCGACGCCCGCGCAGTGAGCCGCGCGTTCGGCGGGGGTTCAAACGGCGGGAAAAACGGCGTAGCGGAGCGCCCATGACCCAAGCCTCCAACCTGGCCTTCTACGACCGCGTGCGCGCGGAACTCTCCGACATCGACTCCCAGGGGCTGACCAAGCCCGAGCGGATCATCGCCTCCCGTCAGGGTCCGGTGATCAAGGTCGGCGGGCGCGACGTGCTGAACTTCTGCGCCAACAACTACCTCGGCCTCGCCGGCGACGAGCGCGTCGCGCAGGCGGGAATCAGGGCGCAGGAACAGTGGGGGGCGGGCACCGCCTCCGTCCGCTTCATCTGCGGCACGTTGGAGATCCACAAGGAGCTGGAGCGGTCGATCGCCGACTATGTGGGCTTCGACGACACCATCCTGTTCGCGGCCGCCTTCGACGCCAACGGCGGCATCTTCGAACCCCTGTTCGGGGAAGAGGACGCCATCGTCTCGGACAGCCTGAACCACGCCTCGATCATCGACGGCGTACGACTGTGCAAGGCCAAACGGTACCGGTTCCTGACCTCGGACATGGACGACCTGGAGGCCAAGTTGAAAGAGGCCCGCGCCGCCGGAGCCCGCAACATCGTGATCGCCACCGACGGCGCCTTCTCGATGGACGGCTATATCGCCAAGCTGAAAGACATCCGGGCGCTGGCCGACAAATACCAGGCCCTGATCATGGTCGACGACTGCCACGCCACGGGCTTCCTCGGTCCGCACGGACGGGGCTCCTACGCCCACCACGGCGTCGAGGTAGACTTCCTGACCGGCACTTTCGGCAAGGCGCTGGGCGGGGCCATGGGCGGCTTCATCTGCGCGAAGGCCGAGGTGGTGAACCTGCTCAAGCAGCGCGCGCGGCCCTATCTCTTCTCCAACGCTCTTGCCCCGGCGGTCTGCGGCTCAAGTCTTGAGGCCATCCGCATCGCCGGCGGCGTCGAGGGCGACGCCCTGCGCAAACAGCTGTTCGCCAACGCGGCCCGCTACCGCGCGGCCATGACCGAGGCCGGATTCGACCTGCTGCCCGGCGAACACCCGATCATCCCGGTGATGCTGGGCGACGCCAAACTGGCCCAAGACTTCGCCGCCCGCGCGCTTGAGCTCGGCGTCTACGTCATCGGCTTCAGCTTCCCGGTCGTGCCCCGGGGACAGGCGCGCATCCGCACCCAGATGTCGGCGGCGCACACCTTCGAACAGATTGATCAAACGGTCGCTGCGTTCACGACGGCCGGACGCGAATTGGGAGTTATCTGATGGCGGATACCATGAAGGCACTGGCCAAGATGAAGCCGGGCATCGGCCTGGAGCTGATCGACGCGCCCATCCCCGTCGCAGGCGACGAGGACGTGCTGATCCGGGTCAAGCGCACCGCCGTCTGCGGCACCGACATCCACATCTGGAACTGGGACGAGTGGTCCCAGAAGAACGTTCCCGTTCCCATGATCACGGGCCACGAGTTCGCCGGCGAGATCGTCGCCATCGGCAAGGACGTCGACCGCCGCCTGAAGGTCGGCCAACGCGTTTCCGCCGAGGGCCACGTCATCGATCTGAACTCGGAAGCGGCCCGCGCCGGTCACTTCCACCTCGACCCGGACACCCGCGGCATCGGCGTGAACCGGCAGGGCGCCTTCGCAGAATACGTCGTGGCTCCCGCCTTCAACGTGATCGAGCTGCCCGACGACGTGCCCTACGAGATCGGCTCGATCCTCGATCCGTTCGGCAACGCCGTTCACACGGCGCAGCAGTTCGATCTGCTGGGGGAGGACGTGCTGGTCACCGGCGCGGGTCCCATCGGCATGATGGCCGCAGCCGTCGCCCGCCACGCCGGCGCCCGCACGGTCGTCCTGACCGACATCAACGACTTCCGCCTCGAGCTGGCCCAGAAGGTCGCGCCGGGCGTGCGCACCGTGAACACGACGAAGGAAGACCTCCGCGACGTCATGCACGAGCTGGGCCTGAAGGTCGGTTTCGACGTTGCGCTCGAGATGTCGGGTTCGCCCATAGCCTTCCGTCAGTGCGTCGACACCCTGATCATGGGCGGCGGCATGGCCATGCTGGGTATTCCGTCGAAACCGATGGAAACCGACTGGGGCGCGATCATCCTCAAGGCCCTGACCATCAAGGGCGTCTACGGCCGCGAGATGTTCACGACCTGGCGCAAGATGCTGGGCCTGCTGAAGGCCGGTCTGGACCTGACCCCGCTGATCACCCACCAGATGAGCTACGAGCGCTTCGAGGAAGGCTTCGAGGCCATGCGCTCGGGTCAATCCGGCAAGGTGGTTCTGAACTGGGACAAGGCCGCCTAGGACCCGAACTCTCATGTCCGGGGGCAGTGCGATAACAGCCTTTCTGGAGGGCGAGGGTCCGGACGCGCGCGGCCGGACCCTGTTCGACGTGCTGGCCATGAACGACGCCGCGCTGGAACGGAACCATGACTTCATCCAGTGGCTGTTCCCGCTGCGAGAGCCTTCGGGCGCCGTGCCGGATTCGCCCGTTCTGACCGACGCCGAGGTCGAGGCGATCCGGAATTCGGTCATGGCCCAGTGCGCCCTGTCCGCCGCCACCGACCGAATGGACGCCTTCTATCGCGCCACCCACGACTGGCTGATGCCGAATGACCACAACCACCTGCGGATCACGCGGATCATCCGGTCGCTGCGGCTGCTGGCCGGCGACGAACTGGCGGACTCCTTTCGGGCCGCCATACTCGCGCGGGTCGAGGCGACGCGGGCGCCGGTCAGCGCCCGCAGTCGCGGTTACTGGATGACGGCCTAGGCCGCGACCGTCGCCGGTTTCCCGCCCGTCGCCCGGAAGACGATGATCGCGAACAGCACCAGGCTGGCGAACACCATGAACTCGGACGCGACCAGGAACGGCACCAGCGTCATATTACCCAGCAACATCAACGAGAGGCTGGGCATCATGATCAGGAAGCCGAGCGCGGCCAGAATGAAGTGGGCCACCGGCATCCAGCCCTTGGCGGCTTCCGGAATGACGCGATAGACGAGGCCGAACAGCATCATCGACGCCCAGCCGATAAGATTGATGTGGGCGTGGACGGGGCGCAGCGTGAAGTTCTCGTTTGCGCCCATCCAGATGCCGAGGCTGACGCCGACCAGCACGGCGAGGACGCCGAGACGCAGAAAATTGTTCGAAACCGACATTGTTTTGGATCCCTCCGACAAAGGGCGATTTGATAAACCGCCGTTCTCCCCGAATCCTAGTTACAATGCCTTCAGCTCAATGTCTTGATCAGGGCCTTCTCGAACCCGGCCGTGTCGGGGCCGGGCAGGGCGCCGGCCAGTTCGCCGCTTTCGAAAAGCTCGAACACCTTCGGATGCACATAGGACGACCGGCATACCGTCGGCGTATTGCCTAGCAGACCGGCGACCGCCTTCACGCAAACGGTGATCTTGCGCTTGCCCTCGGTCGGCGAGGCGGGCGGCTCCATATCGCGCAGGGCGCGGGCGGCCGAGACCGTGCCGGCCCATGTGCGGAAATCCTTGGCCGAGAACTGTTCCCCCATGGCCTCCCGGATATAGGCGTTCACGTCGTCCGAGGTCAGGACGCTCAACTGGCCGTCGGCGTCCCGGTATTTGAACAGCTGCTGCCCTGGCAACTCGCGCAACGAGCGGACCACGGTGGCGAGGCGACGGTCCCGGACCTTCACCTCATGCTCGACGCCGCTCTTGCCCTTGAAAGCGAAAGTCAGAGCAGTCCCGTCCAGATCAAGGTGGCGCTTGTTCAGGGTGGTCAGGCCATAGGACCGGTTCTGCTTCGCGTACTGGGCGTTGCCGACGCGGATCAGGGTGATTTCCAGCAGCCGGACGGCGGTGGCCAGGACCTTGTCCCGCGACACGCCGCGTTTGTTCAAGTCGGCCTCGACCCGTTTGCGCAGCTTCGGCAAGGCCTTTGCGAAGGACGAAAGGCGTTCGAACTTGGTCTCTGAGGCGTGGGCGCTCCAGCCCTCATGATAGCGGTACTGCTTGCGGCCTTTCACGTCCCGGCCGGTCGCCTGGATGTGGCCCGAGGCGCGAGGGCAGATCCAGACGTCGGTCCACGCGGGCGGGATGGCCAGAGCACGCAGGCGCGCCAGAACCGCCTGATCCCGGATCAAGGCGCCCTTGGCGTCGTGGTAGCTGAAACCCTTGCCCGAAGCGGTGCGCCGGATGCCGGGGTGTTCGTCGCTGCAGTAGGTCAGGCCGCGCGGGACCTCGGTGGGGTCAGTGACGGTCATACTCCGACCTCGCGCAGGGTGGGGCGCGGGCCTTCGATCCAGTCGCGGGCGTCGTCGCCGCCCCACAGCATCCAGGCGATGTAGCCGGTAGACGGCTTGTCCGTGTCGCCCCAGTGGCGCGTGCGCTTGTCCACGGCGTGCCGGGCGAAATCGCTGTACATTGACTGGGTGTCGCGATCGCTGACCAGCTCCCGCTCCACCAGCTGTTCGGCGCGGCGCACGCCGACCTCGGCGCCGCCCCGACCGTGATGTTCGCGCAGGTCCCGACCCTTGCGCGTGGCCTCCGCCACCGTTTTCGGAGGGGTGCGCTGGTCGTCGGACAGGACGGGATGATCGATCATTTCGCACTCCGGGTCGCGTCGCCGAACGACGCACCGGCGCGGACGGTTCCCTTGCGCCCTTGACCGCGGAGGCCGGGCGGACGACGGAAGCCTGCATGAACTATCGCCACAGCTTTCACGCCGGAAATTTCGCTGATCTGGTCAAACACGCCCTGCTGCTCTGGCTGCTGGAACGGCGCGGAGCTGACGGCCCGCTTACGGTCATCGACACCCACGCCGGCGCGGGCCTCTATGATCTGACCGGCGACGCGGCGCGGTCGAAGGAGGCGGAGGCAGGCGTCGCGCGATTGATGGCGGCTGGGGGCCGGCCACCGCTGATCGAGGCCTTGGCCGCCGCCGTGGCCCGCCTGAATCCGGAGGGCGGAGCGGCCCTCTATCCCGGCTCGCCGCTGCTGGTGGCGCAGAGGCTGCGGGAAGACGACCGCTATGTCGGCTTCGAGTTGAACCCGCCCGTGCTGGACCTTCTGACCGAGGCGCTGGAATCCTATCCGGAGGCCGCGGCCGAGGGCGGGGACGGCTATGATCAGGCGAAGGCGTGGGCGGCCGAGGCGACGGGACCGTTCATCCTGATCGATCCGCCGTTCGAAAAGCCTGACGACTATCTGAGGGCGGCCGACACGGGCGCCGCCATCGTCCGCGCAGACGCCCGGGCCACGGTGGCCATCTGGACGCCGTTGAAGGATCTGGAGACCTTCGACGGCTTCCTGCGTCGTCTGGATCAGGCCGGCGCCCAGCGCGTGCTGGTGGCCGAGGCGCGGCTTCGGCCGCTGACCGATCCGATGCGGATGAACGGCTGCGCGGTGGTGATCCTGAACCCGCCCGCCGGAGCCGAGGCCGCAGCGCGGGAGATCTGCGGCTGGGTCGCGGAAAACCTCGGCGAGGCCGGCGCCAAGGCCGACGTCTGGTTCACCTAGGCCGGGTCAAAGACCTCGCCCGCCTCGTACAGATGGGGTTCGAACATCGCGATGGCCATAATCGGCTCCATGGCGGCGTTGACAGCCGGCAGGCGGGTCATGGCCTTCCAGTCCTCGCGGGTCCGCCATACGGCGTGGACGGCCGCCACCTTGCCGTTCAGGCCCCGATGCAGGGTCGCGGATACGAAGCCTTCGGCATCCCGCTGCGCCCGGACGCTGACGGTCAGCAGCTCCATAAGGAGGTCCAGTTTCGCTGGATCGCAGCGATAGACGTTGATCAGGACCACGGGATCGGTGTCGGACATGGCGGGCGTCTAGCGGATCGCCGGCCGCGAGTCTTGGGGATGCGGCGCGCCCGAAGGATGAATCGCCGTTCGCTAAACCTTGCTCAACACATGGCGTGCGACGAACGATTACACAGTCGGAATTCTCATGTCGCTTATCCGTGTTGTCGCCGCGATTCTGGCCGCCGCTGTCGTTTCCGGCGGGGCTCTTTCCGTCAAGGCGCAGCCGGCTCCTGCGACGGTGCAGGATGCGTCTGACGACGCCGTGCGGCTGGCGCGGTTCGTCGAGGCCCGGGCGGGCTCCACCAGTTTCGCGGCCCTCGAACGCTTCGGCGAGGCGGCCGTGCGACGTACCGACCGGGAGGGGCTGAACCGGCTCTATCATGTGACCTGGACGTTCCTGAACCAGGGAGATTTCGATAAGGCGACGCTGTGGAACCGCCGGCTGACGGAGGCGGCGCAGCGGCAGGGGGATGAGCGGTACAAGGACATCGCCCGACTGAACGCTCTCACGGTCCGCTACGACCAGGGCGACACCGGCGTCGCGGCCGAGATGCGCAGGACGGCGGAAACCGGTGAGGACTGGTTTGTCAGCACCCACGCGGCCCGACTGTCGGCTCTTGCCCTTGTCGATGAGGGAAAGATCGGCGAGGCCCTCGAACTGCTGGCGCAGGCGCAGGCCGCCATACCGAAAGACGATCTCTACGCCGCCACCGCCTATGCCGGAATCTGGGAAGTGACGGGCATGGGGCTGAAACAGCTCAACGACGTCACCGGCGCCGCCGACGCGTTCCGCAAATTCGAGATCGACTACTCCAACCCCGCCTATCCCCGCCCGGATTTCGACAGCCTGTACAATCTGGCGATGATGGCCGTGAAGGTGGGCGACGGAGACCGGGCGGCCCGGTATTTCGCCGCGCACCACCGGCTTGCCGAGCGGGCGGGGCTGACGACGCTGTCGGTGTATGACGCCAGCCTTTGCGCGACGGTGGCCAACGCCCGGAACGAGCCTCGCGCCGTGCTGGCCTGTCTCGAGCCCTACGGAGAGTCGCTGGGCGAGGCCGCCTTCGTCGCCGCCGACGCCCTGCCTCTGAGAGCCATCGCCCGGGCCCGGACCGGCCAGATTGCGGGCGCTCGCCGGGACGTCGACGCGCTGCGCCGTCTCGAACTGGAGGCGGGCATCCAGTCCGAGGTCGACCACGTCGAGGCCGAGGTGCTGTTCGCCGAGGGCCGGGACGCGGAAGCCTTCCGCCTGGTCCGGTCCCATATGCTCGAGAGCGAGATTTCGGCGGCGCGCAGCTACAGCGCCGGCATCCATCAGGTGACCGGCAATATGCAGGACCAACTGGCCGAGCGCCGCCGGCAGCTGGAGACGGCGCGGTCGAACACCGGCCTGCAGCGGGCAATCATCGGCATCGGGGTGATCTTCCTGCTGTTCGCCGGCGCGACCGTGGTCTGGCAGTCGCGTCAGAAGGGGCGGCTGCGTCTGGCGCAGCAAAAGGCGGAAGAGGCCAATCGCGCCAAGAGCGAGTTCCTGGCGAATATGAGCCACGAGATCCGCACCCCGCTGAATGGCGTGGTGTCGATGGCCGACACGCTGGCGCGGCGGGAGCTGAAGCCGGAAGAGCACGAGATGGTCGAATTGATCCGCTCGTCCGGCGCGACGCTGGAGCGGCTGCTGTCGGACATTCTGGACAGCGCCAAGATCGAGTCGGGCCAGCTGACGTTCGAACCGGCGCCGTTCGATCTGGAGCAGTCGGTCAACGATGTCGCCGCCCTGTGGCGGGTCAAGGCCGAGGATCAGGGCGTGGCCATGGTGGTCGAATTCGACGAAGCCCTGTCCGGCCTGGTCGAGGGCGACATGGTGCGTCTGCGGCAGGTGCTGACCAATCTGGTCAGTAATGCGCTGAAGTTCACCTCCTCGGGCTCGGTGCGGCTGTCGGTCATGTCGACGCTGGATGGACGGGCGGTGTTCCGGGTCACCGATACGGGCGTCGGCTTTGACCCGGATCAGAAGGGCCGCATCTTCCGCCGCTTCCAGCAGGCCGACGGGTCGATCACGCGCCGCTACGGCGGCACAGGTCTGGGCCTGACGATCTCGAACGCCCTCGTCGAGCTGATGGGCGGAACAGCGCTGGATTGCGACAGCGCGCCGGGCAAGGGCTCGACCTTCTGGTTCGATATTCCGATGCCCCGGGCCGTGCAGACCGCCGGCGAGGTCGAGGCGGCGGCGGAGGTCGATGTCGCCGCAACGCCGCTGCGCATCCTGCTGGCCGACGATCACCCCGCCAACCGCAAGGTGGTCGAGATCATGCTGGCGGCCACCGAGATGGAGCTGGTCACGGTCGAGAACGGACAGGAGGCCGTCGAGGCCTTCGCGAGCGGCGGCTTCGATCTGGTCCTGATGGATATGCAGATGCCGGTCATGGACGGGCTGACGGCGACCCGGGAAATTCGCGCCCTTGAGGCGGCGGGCGGGCTGAAGCGGACGCCGGTGGTGATGCTGACCGCCAACGCCATGGCCGAACATGTCGCGTCGGGCCAGGCGGCGGGAGCCGACG